>ERZ1292640.1689-Hain-H43-02um-R1-1689-length-18123-cov-9_pt1 | contig 18123 bp, 17 predicted proteins | sample MGYA00564404_ERZ1292640 | MGnify/ENA primary metagenome ERZ1292640 (study PRJEB36523, sample SAMEA6512636) | groundwater metagenome | collected 2019-01-08 | study: AquaDiva: Metagenomics assemblies of 32 groundwater samples
ACATTAATTTCCTTTATTTTTCTGAAATCCCCGTCAAACGTGGCTATATTTTTAATGCCCATTCTTTTCATAATAACCAAGTTACTGCAGTCTGTAAAGCTCAATTTTGTATCCGTCTGCTTTTTGAATAGTTCCCATGTTTCTTCGAAATCCTTATCATTTATTTTGGTCATAGAGGACTTTTTCAGGCTAGTTCCTAATTTCGATGCCTTTTCCAAACTTTTGGTTTTGCTGAATGTAACAGTGACTGTTTCGTCGAATATGTAATCTGAAATTATTGGCTTCCCGAATTCGCTATTAAGTATTTTATTCATTAAAATAACGGCATTTTCATGGTTACTATCTCCGTCAATTTCAAGCGCCACTAAATAGCTCGTATCCAAGAATATCATTTTTTCCACCCATATAGAATTTCATCTACTTCCTCACTCCATCGTACTTTTTTACCGGGTTTAATAATGCCACATATTTCGAGCAAGAATTTCGCGTCGGGTTTGGTTTTACGATCCTCTTTCTCGGCCAGCCATTTTTTCATTGCAATGTTCATAGCATCACCTACCTTCATATTTTCCTCTACGGCTACGGACCTCAGTTTTCTGAATGTTTCTTCATCCAGGTCTCTTATAGCAGTTATTTTGCTCATAATGTATAACTTGTTAAACAAGTATATAAAGTTAACTAGAACCATTTACTGTCTAAGACTATAGACCCAGTAACTCTTTATACAGATTAAGACAAATTATAATTATGTCTGTTCATTCTAACATTCTAGCCATTGAGCGCAGCATAGAAAAGGTAAAACTGCTCCACCAGATGAAAAGAGTCACCCACGATGCAGCAAAAACAGAAATTCGCCGACTCGAGAAGCAGCTCATGGACCACGTAAACCAGCTGCCTTCCCATGAAAAACAGATCTTCTTATTGAGAAAAGAGTTTGGCAAGGAATACTAAAAGTTAAGGGGCATCATTTTTGTGTTGTATGTTGTATGTAACGTAAGACAAGTTATTTGTAACAAATTTTATTTATTTTATGTTATATATAACAAAAAATATGTTATAGGTAACAAGAATGTATTTAAGTTACGACGATAAGATATATTCATGGTATCTGTAGAATCACATAAAGAGAGCGCCAGGTCATTTGTGAATGATATAGAAGAAAAACTGAGATCCGAAAAAATAGTTGAAAGGCAGAAATTGGTAGGCTTTGCCTGCTCCGAGGCATCCTGTGACCTTCTTGCAATTCTCCTGCATAAAAAGAATCTTATCGATCCAGGATTTAACGTAAATCACAGGCTTTTCTCCTCAATAAAAAGAGCTAAACTCAAATTTGATTTTGAATTTCCTTCTAAAGATACGCTGATTCGTCTTATGGTAAATCAAGAAGAGTATAGGAACAACCTATGTTACGGAAAACCGAAGAAGAGCCATGTAGTAATCAAGGGTGTGGAAAATTTCTTTGAAATAAAGCGCATAATTGAAAAAGAAACTGGTGAGAAGATATGATATTTGCATATATATATGATTTTATTTCCTTCGTGTTCGAGAATGACATGAAGAAAGAAATAAAGAACATAATTTTATACGGTTCCGTAGCTTCCGGGGAATTTGACGAGCAGAGTGATATTGACATATTTGTGGACGTATGGGACAGCAGGAAAAAAACACAGATAGAAAGTAAAATAAAGGAGCAGCTCGGAAAATTTGAGGACAGGGCTGCCAGGGTCTGGTATCCGAGAGGCATTAAGAATAATTTTTCTATAATAGTCGGTAACCTGTCCTCCAACGAATGGAAAAACCTTGAATACGACATGATTTCCAACGGCATACTGCTTTACGGAAAATTTGAAAAGATGCCGGAGAAGACGCAACACATGGTTCTGATAACATTTTCGCTGAATAAACTTAAGCAGACAGATAAGATGAAATTAATAAGGGAACTTTATGGATATGAGTCGAAGAAAAATGGAAGAGGTTACAAAAAAACAGGCCTGCTTGACTCGTGTGGGGGAATAAAAGCCTCCTCAAACTCGGTTCTTATCCCGATAGAAAAAATAAAGGAATTCAGGAAATTATTTTCAAAATTCAAAATAACGCCTCAGATGAGGGAAATCTGGTTGAAATGACTGCTGTTAGCCACGTGCCCATGAAAAACAAATATTCCTCTTAAGAAAGGAATTCAGAAAAGATTTCTAAACCTTTTTATTGCGGGTTTGCCAATTAGTTCTAAGAGAATTACGTCAGAATTACTTAGACGTACCTAAAGGTGTGTGAATGGTAGATAAAAAATACAAAGAATCTGGTGGGAAAGGCTACATAATAAATCCGAAAGGCTCTCCAGAAGAAGGTGCTATCAATGATAAAAATTATACTAATGCAATTGGGGACCTCAATGCAGCAGCTGCAGTTATTGAAGAATTTTACCCAGACTGGAAAAGTAAATGGCTAAAAGATGGCAAGCTCAAGCGTGGTGTCATGCCTAAATTAAGGGGTTTGATAGAGAAAGTAGAAAATATACCAGAATTAAGAGAAAAGCACGACGATACAGCGATGCTTATTGAAACAGCATTAGCAAAGGCAAATAGTGATGTGCCCGAAGCGCTTGAAGGCTTAAAGATAATGGCGCGCGAATGGCAAAAACTTTCTAATTTAGGCAAATACGGTCAGAGACAAGCTTACAAACGAAACGTAATACTTGACCAGACAGAAAAAAACAGGCCACCAAAACCACGCCCTCCACTGCCACAACCTCCTGTACCTCCACCAGACCGAGGCGAAGGTGTAGTGCTTAGTGTACATGTCGAACCAGACAACGCAGGCAGAACTTCGCCGCGCGATGGCGAGGTTCACCGCTATGAAAAGAATAGCATGGTTACTGTTCAGCAGAGGCCAAATAAAAGCTACACCTTTGATCATTGGGTTTTGGATGGAACTCTGATACCGGCAGCAGCTGCCCCGGCGCGGATAGCTGCTGATGGCCAGAGCGTTCTGGATGTTTTAATGGACAGGAACCACACAGTATTTGCTGTCTTTGTACAAGAACCGCTTCCCCCACCACCGCCTCCACCCCCTCCTCCGCCACCAGAACAAATACATATCACTATAAGATCGGTTCCCATAACAAACGTGTCGTTTTCTGTTGACGGACACCAGAAACGTACAGATGATTCAGTGATTGTATTGCCCGGCCAGCATCTGATAAATATAGCACCAAGAGTCAATCAGGGCGGAAGAACATGGATATTTCAACAGTGGAACGACGGAGTAAATAATCCAAATAGAATCGTTTTTGTTAATGCAAATGTCGTATACGTAGCACAGTATCAGGAAGAAGAGCCACCCGAACCTCCTGAGCCACCCGAACCTCCACCCCCTCCACCACCTAGAGCACCTGAACCTACAATAGAAGTTATAATAGACTCGCAGCCAATGCGAGAGGTTCATATAAAGGTAGAGCACAAAAGAGAGGTCGATGCAGCACAACTGACAAGATTGTTGACAGCGAATTTCCCTACACTAACACCTGCACAAATAGCAGCTATTGTAAACATACATACAAATTTCAAAAGATCAGGAATTACGGATAAAGCTGAACAGATAGAATATTTGGATTCCGCCCTTAGCATGGCATTGCGAATAAGAAACGTCAGGGCAATAACCATGTTTATTTTGAGGGTTTCTAGCTGGATAGACCTTGATGCTTGGAGAGCCGAGCAAATCGGTGCCGGGCATCCTGTGCCTTTTACTCTTAAACGACCACCACAGTACCTTGCTATTAGGAACCAGGATACCAGAATGACCCGCAGGGATCAGACAAGAGGAACTGTTTTCATTGGTGCTGGATTAAACACAACAGATCTTGCGCGTGATATTGTTGACAGGAATACATTTACGTATTTTGAACTTGTTCTTGCACCAGGATGGTACAGGTTCACCGCCGAGCCAACCGCACGGTCAGGAATACATCCGGGCGATGAAAGCGGCGGCGATGCAAAAGCTACTTTTGAACGCTGGGAGATAACAACCTTTACACCAAGACAGCCCAACGATCCAAGGATAAGACGTCCCGGTCCTAACCCCGACAACGCAGAAATATATGACATAAGAACCACTGCTGGCCGCAATGCTACGGATTCCCGCTATGCAAGGTCGATGCAGCAGGGTGTCGTGACCCATTGGGATAATGTTCTGGAATTAAATATAGAACGACCTACAAAGCTTGTTGCATATTATCATGAAGACGCAAAGGTTGCTGCGGGTGACCGTGAAGCAAAAAAACGCGCTGAAGGCATAAATACATACCAGCGCGGCGGCGGAGGGAGTCCTTATACAGGTCCAACAAGTTTGAACGCATCTAGGTTCTTTGGCAGGTCTGGCATAAGAAATCGCCTTAGTCGTGAAGTAACTCAAAGACAATTAAAGAAAGATCCTTTCCTGCTCGCTGCAAGCAACAAAGGAAAAAGAATGCTCAATAGTTATGCTAAAGCCGAATATTCTAGAATTTTCAATCCTATAACAAGAGATTATAACAGACGTGCTGTAGAATTAAGGCAACTGGGTGCAAGAGCAGCAGCTGCAAGACATCAATTAAGACAAATAATTCGAGGTCAGGCAAGAAGATCTGCTGGTCTGGGAATGATGCAGCGTTCGGATCAAGATATGATAAATGCAGCAGAAACCCTCGCCGCTCGCGATGGCCTAATGGCAGGTAATGTTGCATTAAATGACGCTCACGATTTACTTCAGAATTACACAAATTCAAGAGACAAGTTTTATGATGACTATAAAAGAGATTCAGAATCTGCAGCTGCACAACTTACAGCATACCTAAAAAATAAAGCTCAAACCATTGCTATAAGACTTGCCCGGCAGTATAGAATGCCTACTAATTCCGCAGATGAAGATGAATTAAAACAAGACTTGGATGCCTATGCAGGTGAAATATCTGAAAACTTCGTGGCTCGCGGCCGTAGTGCATCCCACGCATTTATGAGAGGTCTTTCTATAACATCTCGGGGGCTTGAAACTGTTAGTGCTACAGGCATGAATGTGTTTTCCAATACGTTAAATTTCATATTTGGCCCGTGGACCATCATGTCAGTCTTCGCGCTTCTGGAATTTCTCTTTGTGCTTACCTATGTTGGTTACAACCTGACATACCTATGGATATTTCCTCTGATTGGCGCAGCTTTCACATTCATGCTTAACTTTTCTGATTCATCCAAACCTTTGGATTGGATAACTCATCTAGGCTCGGGAGCAGCCATAGGCTATAGTGCTATGTTGCTGCTAATAGCACTGGGTGCGCTCAACTGGTCGTTCATGAGTACATTTTGGTTCTGGATAATCTGGGCCATCCTTGGCTTCCTGGGAATAATGCAGTTCTACCAGAACGGCGGATGGAAAGTTGTCTTGCAGGGCGCTGTGATCATTCTCATATTTGCTTACGCAGCCCTTGGTCCTTATTCCGCATATTATCAGCAGGCACTTGATCAGGTCAAGACGCCTGTTGAAATAGCGTGGCGTGCTGTTTCCAATGCTATCAGCGATGTGTGGCTCCTTGCCACAAACCCAACAGCATGGTATGCGCGCCAGCAGCTAGTCAATGTAAGGCCCGAGCACCCCATAGATTTCCCCAAGGGAATAGAGGTAGTTATGCTTGAGGCTCTACCGCCTAGCGTGCCCGCTGGCATGGAGTTCGGCTTGACAGCTGTGATAAAGAACGACGGCTCAATAAAAGAGCCAGCCAAGGATGTAGTACTTTCGCTTGGCTGCAACCAGTGGTGCGATTCCAATAACGCGAAGCCATCAGAATCCAGAAACACAATATTACTTGGATCAGGCAGAAACGCTTACAACATAACACCAGCCAGCGGCAAAATGGAGCGCGGCGACGCGGTTTCCATGAACGTGCGCGGCTTCGTTTCACTTGGTCAGTCAGGCCGTGAAGGCGAGACGCGCCTGGCAGATGTTTTGTTCAACCTGAGTTACCGCTATTCCACATCCAGCTCGCTTTTTGTTGAAGTGATGAGCTCGACGGAAATGAACAGGCGGATACAAAATAATGAAAATATTTTCAAGAATGTCATCGCTGTGACGAAGTCAAGTCCTGCGCAGCTCTCGCTTAACGTCGGCCCGCAACCGCTCATGGCTAACCAGAGGTCGCTGCTGCTTGTCTCTGTATCCAATACGCGCGACGAGAGCAAGATATTCCTGCCACGCGGCACAAAGATAATAATAACCATGCCTAGCAGTGTTGGATCTAGTTTGCAGTGTCAGAATTCACGTATCATAAATAATCCTGCTACTGAAGGAAAGGAAGTAGTTGAATATACAGTGCCTCAGGACGTGGCCGTATTGCCTTATGAGTTCAGATCTATCTTCGCGTTCCTGTGCGACTTCACAGCTGCTGACGCAGTCAGCGTTACCACAGACCTCGTTACAGCAGATATACCCGACTACACCTTTGTATTGACAAAGAAGAAGCAGATTCCTATTACGCCGCAGATTGGTATATTGTACAACCCCTATGAAAGCCAGTGCAACAAGTGCGGCACTGAGGACAATATAATCGCAGACAGCGCATTTTTACGCTGCACTGTCAAAGATTGCGACGGAAAAACTAATTACGACACTAATAAAGGGCAGACAGGCGCGTGCTGGTTCGAGTATAGCGACATGACATTCCGCGCGGTGCCGCTCAGCTACGCAGGTGGCAGCAGATGTCACGCATGTGGCCCAAACACAAGATGCGAAAGATTCATCACGCCCGGTGACTGTAACAGCGAAAGCAAAAAAAAGTGCGGATTGTCCTGTGAATGGGATGTTAATGCAAGAAGGCCAAGCCCTATTGGTGACGTGAATGAAGCATTATCAGGAGGAAGCCTTGACCCTAATTCAGGCGCCTGCAAAGTAAAGGTAGTGCCAGGCATTTCGCTTTTGAATGTAAGAACTAACGCCGCTGTCCCTGGGCAGTGTGATACTGTTTCGTCTTCGTTTAAGTCAGGCTATGAGAATTACAAAGACGACATTGCTACGGCAATAGATACGTTTGATCTCGACACAAAAATAGGAGGTACTCGCACTGACGCGGCAGCGCTTGTCGCTGCTGTAATCTCCCAGGAATCTGGCTGGACAATGATAACAGGAGACGGCGGAACATCATTCGGTCTGATGCAGATACATTTGAGCGTACATTCAGAATGTAATAGTCTTGGTGACGTGAAAAATGACGCAGAAGCAAACATAAAATGCGGAGTGAAAATACTTGCAGATCTTGCACAGCAACACTTTAATGAAGCGCCAAGAATATACCCTTGTACTGCAATAGGGCTAGCTGGCTATGCGGGAACAAATGCTGTTCTGCGTTACTACAACGGCTGGCCAAATGCATGCAACAGTGGCACCGTAGGTTGTTGCGATAAGGGCGATAAAAATTATGTTGAAAGCGTAAGGCTCGGAAACGGTCATATGCAGGATTGGGTAAATTGCTTCTCAAGCGGGAATGCACAGAACCAGCCAACGCTTCCTCAAAGAGGCGATCCTAATTATTGTCAGACTCTATTAACAACATCTGGGCAATATTGCGGAAGTGGCGCAGGTGGCTGCAAATCAGGAGAGTGCGCAGTTGGTTTGGACTGCAATACAAACATAGTGAGCGGAATAGGCGTATGCTGCGACCCTGCTGGTAGCAGCTGCAGGAACAGTTTTGATCTTTGGAAATCTAGTTAATAACTAATACAAAATTCCAAGCAGAAAAATTTGCATGCCAGGTAAAAGTAAAGAATTTATAAGTCATGCATTACTATTGCTTGCAAGGCGGACAAGACTGGCTAGTTTTCTTCGGCGCAGGAGTAGGCTTATTTCCTGCGGGTTGAGCCGGACTGGCTGGCTGTGCAGTTGGCTGAGCGCATGGAGATTTGTAACCAGGTTCTTTTATGCATGGCGCCTCGTCGATGCCGCCTATATGCACTCCTTTTTGATCAATAGAGCCTGTTACTTCGTCAGTTCTGTCGCCCTTTACTTCTGCCTTTGCTCTATAGCGGAAACTCAGCAATTCATATGGGACATTAATAACCATGCCTATGTTCTGATCTCCTGACGGACTTATTTCAGCTCCGGGTCTGCTTCCACTCCCTTTTCGTATAATAACAGTCCTGTGTTGAGACACATTATTTCTCAAAGCGTACGCTTGTGTTTCGTCTAAGTCTTTGACATTTAAAAAGTAAAATACATCTGTATCTTTGGCAACGCCTTGCACAAATCCATTAATCTTATAAACACATTTCAATCTCACACGGGTTTCTCTTGTACTGAGATCCGTTACGTCTGCAAATCTGTCTGTCACATCTTCGCGTACATCCAATTCCTTCTCGTAAGGCACATCACCTAGCGAAGAAGGTTTTACAAGCGTCACGTTGTCTACGGTTAATTCCGGGAGTCCTTTTGAATTTGGGTTCGGGTTTGTGCTCCAATTTATCATGTCACCTTCTTGAGCACGTCCATACAACTGCCTTACTGGTTCTGGTTGACCGAAAAATTTATAATCAGTGCAGCCGACCGCGTTGGAACAATCAAGAAATCCGAACGCATCAAGTCTGCCCGAACCAATATACTTGCCTGGCAGCTTGACGTCTTTTTGAATGTATTTTTGGGAAATTACACCATGTGGTGGGGGAGGTTTACTTGAGAACAATGAACATCCGGCAACACCGAGAGCTGCTAAACCAACAAGGCCTAAATTAACGGCATACGTGCCAAGATGGCTAGAAGAATTATCTTTTACTTCAGGATAAAGGTCTTCGTTCAATCCCAATATACTCGATACTCCACGTTTACCCATGTTGTACATGTAATCACCTGTCAGTTACTATAAAACAAAACTATTTAAAGGTTTCACTACCACTGAATAACGACAAAATTACGTAAGAATTACACACATTTTTACGCCAGAGCTTTTTGCCTAAACGCCCATGACAAGCCTGAAGATGCCCTATGCGGCGAGAATAAAACTATTAGATAAGTCATATAATTTTGATCGCTTCTTCCGGAGCAATGATTCTTATTTTGCCGAATTCTTTCAGTCTAAGCAGGTGTTTGTCGTACGTTATTATGAAATCTGCAGACGAAGCCATAGCGCACTCAAGAATTTTGTCGTCATCAGGATCTTCTTTTACAATGTATAACTTTTCCTTTGATTCGACAAGGTTTATTGATGAGAATACGACATTGGTTATGCGTTTGATTTCTTCGCTGCTGAATTCGAAGTCACGCCTTAGGACATTCTGGTATTCTGAAATTATGGGTGCAGAAGAGAATAATTCATGGTCGCATGCAATGATTTTATTCAACAATTTCTTGGAAACGCTGTTGTACCACAATGTAGATGATAAAAGGACGTTTGTGTCAAAAACAAAACGCATATTATTTTCGCCTTAAGTCACTTTCTTTTATACCCATTTTTTGTAGCTTTTTCTGGCTCATTTTTGCGATCATATCAAGTTCTTTTAATATGTTTTCTTTTGACGGCATGTTTATCTTCTTTAGGATGAGGGTGTCTCTGTTGCTGGTTATTGCAAATATGGTTCCTTCCTCGGCGCTTATCCCGTCCCTTATATCTTGCGGAATAACAATCTGACCTTTCGAAGACATCTTTACAGTCTCAACTACCATTTAATCACCTCTTACTATCTTACTTTCTTATTGTAAGAATATATAAGCTTATCTAAACGCCCATGACAAGCCTGAAGAAATTGCGGAGCCCTGGCGCCAATCCTAGTATCAATATAACAATTTTGATGAACTTTTTCTTTTCCTGCTCTTTGGAAAGCTCCTTGTCCAGAACATATAGGACAATAGAAACAACGACAAACTTCAGCACAAACATGACTGCCGGACCGAAGATGCCTATCAGAAAAGAAGGAAGCACATGCTGTTCAAAGTAAGGAAAGTACTGTATTGCCGTGAAGGTAGTGGTGGCGTCAAACATGTGGACGCTTAGCACTGACGTATTTTCCCAACTGAAAAAAGATGCTACTGATTTTCTAACTTTAGATGAACTCTGATATCTTTCAGCCAGTTTTTTCAGAAATATCAGAAGAACTGCCCAAAAAATCGAGAGAGTGATTATGGCAGCAAGAGCAAAGGTACTCTTTACCGTTACCTGTGTCAAAAATATAATCACGATAGCAAAACCGACGCATGCCAAAATTATATGATAACCAATTGCACGCCCGCGCTTTGCACTTAGCATTTCTATTATTTTCGAGGCAAACAGCGAAACAAAAGCGACTACAAAAATCACTATGTAGATTATTGGTGTTTTGAACCAGATTCCATAGGACGCAGCGTCTTCCAGTGCCCTCAGCAGTCCACCCAGGATTATGTAGGGCAGGATGCCCAGAGCGAACTTGTTGTCTATGGTAATTTTCATTTTTTTGAGAAGTTTGTAGGTGGCAAAAACAGCTATTACCAGCAGCAGAGCATAGACAAGCGTATTGTAAATATTGTAGCCGGTGCCCTGCATGACAGGGTCAATAAAATACGTTTGGAAAAAATCCTGCATGATTATAATCTCCGTAAAATCTTTTCGTCCTAGAGTTTTAAAGCCTTGATAAATTCCTAAAAATTTACACAACCCAGATTGAGCATCTTACTTCTGTAATGCTTTAATATAAAGGAAAATCATAGACTAAATATGAGAAAACCCTCGGCGTTACTTCTACCAGCAGGACTTATCTTAGTTATGGTTTTAATTAGCGGCTGCACAGCGCTTGGGGGTCTCTTTGGCGGCGATGTCATAAATGTGCAGCAATCTATAGTACAGAACGGCGTCCAGGATGTTATTGTAGTCAAGGACATCCTGACCATACCAAAATCGCCGCTTCTGCCTGACCAGCAATTATCCCTCTCCTTTATTTTGGAAAACAAGGACAAGCTCAAGGATGTAAAGAATGTTCGCATTGATATGTTTAATGCACCGACGATGCGCAATTCTGGCGGAACAACTTTATGCAATCTTTATGTAGCGTCAGGATACACACAGTGTGACATAAATATCGGCACATGTCTGCCTCAAGAAACCCTTGCAGGTGTCCAAGCTCCACCACAGCAGCGCTACTGCATTCCTGACCAGTGCGGCGCAGAAGGATGTGTCATACTTCCCGGCGAGGAGAAACCAATAACATTTACGCTCATGACGCCTTCTTCGAATGACATAAAAAACATAAAGACAGACACAAAGCTGGATTTCAAGGCAACCTATGAGTTTGACGGTTCTCTGAACTACATAGTGTCTGCAATATCCACAGATGAAATAGTCAAAAGGCAGCGCAGTGGCGACAAGGCAAATCTGTTTACAACAAAATCTTACGGCTCCGGTCCAGTACAAATTGATGTCGAACTACAGGGTGCGCCCTACATACTTTCCGGCGGTAACACACCTATCAGCACTAGCCAGCCCGAAACAGTAATGTTCTTCACAATAAAGAATCGCGGCTCGGGCACATTGGTGAATTCTCAGATAGACAGCAACCAGATGCAAATAATATTTCCGCCTGAACTGGAGGTTGTGAACGGAAAGTATAGTGAACAATTTTCTTGTACTGATAACGGGCAGAACACGGTGTGTAAAAACACAGGCAATGTGGATAGCACTGGCAAGAAGGTTTCCGATGGCGTAATACCCCTCTACCGCGACCAGTCCCGCTCCTCACTGCGTTTTACTGTAAAACTGAAACAGCCGCTTAATGAGCCGTTCCGTTCTTTCCAGATAACATCAACCGTGACGTACAACTACGAACTTAGAAATTCTGTTGCCATGACCATAAATCCGTTCCAGAACGTGTAAGTAAAATCAGATGCGGGAAGGTCAAATGCTAACTACTTGCTAGACGAACATCACGCGCCACCTTTAGCACGTCTTAATTATTCTTTTTATTTAGAGCAAATAATAGTTATCATGCGTTATGCTATTATTATAATCACAATTCTGGCCGTACTGGTCATAAGCGGTTGCACTTCCGTAACGACAAGCGATGGCCTTACGGTTTCGCTTCAGGCAGACCCACCCATAGTTTTTTCAAACAGCGCTCTTGACCTGCATATCGATGTAGATAACCGCAATGTGAAAACCCTTAGAAATGTTGTAGTAGAGTTGTTTGATACAGGAATGCTGAAGAGCGATGGCTGTATGAGAGTGTTCCCTAGTCTGTTGCCAAACGAATTTCAATCCCTATCGTGCAGGCTTACCACACCCCCGATAAACGAGTCAAACATCCGTACAGAAGTCAATTCCAAAGCATCTTTCGAAACCGATTTATCTGCAAACCAGGTTTTTGAGATTATGAATGAAGACGAATATCAGCGACGTTCAGCAACCGGTGATTACCAACAAAAGCCGAGCAATTATTTCTACAAAGACAGCAATGTTATGATAGAAATTGACTTTAGCGAAGCACCGCCGCTTGTCATACGGCAGGATAAAAAATATTTTGTTTATTTCACCATCAAGAATATAGGGAACGGTTTCATCGGTGACATAGCACTAGGTGATTTTTCCGCAAAAACTAACGAAAAAAATGTAAATATTATATACTGCCCGGCGGCAACTACGCTGTCGCCTAATGGAAAAACGTTTCCGCGCATAGCTTGTGAAATAAAAGCAACCTCTGACTATATTGGCCTTGGCGGTTTCCGCAGTTCCGAGATCCTCATAGGACTGACTTATAAGTATGAGGTCAGGAACACTCTTGGGATAAATATATTAAGATGAAAACCATACTAAATACAGTTTTTACCAACAGTTGTGCTCGACAAAAGTTATATATAGAACTTTAGTGTAATATATTCAGAAGGATGATTAAATGAACAAGATAATTATACCGGTGCTTTTGGTTGCTGTTATTCTTGCATCGGGCTGCACTAACACAAGAGAGGTCACATCAGACTCAAGTCGTGGCGTTACCATAAACAGTTTTACTGCTTCTCCTGTTCAGGCCTACAAGGGCGAGCCTGTCATCTTTGATCTTGAAATAGAAAACATAGGCGGCACAACCGCAATGAACGTACAGGCAGATGTTTTTGGCGTACAGGGCCAGTGGAAGGACAGCCTTGGTAATGCAATAGATTCCACGCTTCCGAAGTGGGGAACCCTTACTTTAAGGCCGCCTTTTCCAAGCAGGAACATACCTGGTGAATTCCGCATAGCCAACTGGCAGGTAATAACGCCGGAAATTCCTCAGGGTATCACGACAAGTCTTCCTATAACGGCTCGTGTAACTTATGATTACAACACAAGCGGTCACCTTACGGTAAAGCTTGTTTCCATGGATGAGTACAGAAGAAAACAAAGCCTTGGTGAACAGGTTACAAATGCCTTTGAAATAGTCAACAGCAACGGCCCGCTGAAGATGAGCATACCTGAGAGATACCAGGCACCTATAATCGTTGACACATCAACTTCAAACCAACTTGAGACTTACCCATTCAGAATCCAAATAGACAATGTCGGCGATGGATACCCTATAACACCTGAAGATGATGGTGTAATAAGGGGCGCTGGCGGACGTCTTCAGGGAACCATAGATTTGCTTGGTCCTGGCGTGGAATTTGATGACTGTCTCGGAGCAAGAAGCGGCACTCACCTTGATCTGAACAATGCAGACATACTTGTGAGATTGAGAGAAATCGGCAAAGGCAGCCTGCCTCTTGCATGTAACATAAAGATAAGCAAGGCAGTCTTTGGACCAACCCACACCGAGGATACGCTGCAGTTCATCTTTAACATCCGCTACCGATACTATGTCAAGCAGACTGTGAACGTGCAGGTAATCGGCCAGTAAGATGACGCATTTTTATTAAAAATATTGATTAGCTATAGCTATCCGTCAATAAAAAAACAAACATGAACACAATCCACGCCTTACTCACTTATTTAAGTCGGGAAGCAGAATTATAATTATGAAGGCATGGTATTTCTTGCTTGTTTTGGCAGTGATAGCCAGCGGCTGCGTTGGTAGCGTTGGAAACGTAAGTCCAAATGACGCCATAGTCATAAATGAATTTTCCCTTGACCCAAAGGTTCTCGAGCCTGACGACACCGCATCCTTCTTCCTTGACGTGGAAAATGTTGGCGGCACAACTGCAAAGTGCGTTACTGCAGAATTATATGGCATAGAATCCTGGTATAATCAACTGAGCCAGCCTTTGTCTTATGCAAGGCCTTGGAGAACGAGTGGAATTGGGTTTAATTATGCAAATGGTCAGCTGGCCTTTAATTATTATGATACGAACAGTGGATTTGTTAATTTTGCCTACAGTCGGCAGTCTGGAGTGGGTTTAAGCACTTATGTTAATGACGCATGGAATCAGTTCACTTCAAGATTCTGCAGTGCTGCTGGTGGCTGGTCACAGTATGAAGACGTGAAATATTTTGACTCCATGAGTCCGGCCGTGCCTGCCCAGAACAAGCCAGGCCAATCTTTTACGACACAATGGGTACTGAGGCCACCTGTGCTTCCTGAAGGCGTGCACACGAACTATCCTGTAACTGCACGCGTATCTTATATGTACACTTCCAACGCGCAAATAAACCTGCAGGCATTCAACAAGGCAGAAGCAGAGCGCCGCGAGGTTTTGGGTCAAACCGGAGATATTCCGATAACCGTGGAGAATTCCTACTTTGCACCAATCCAGGTTGTTGTTACCCGTGGCAAGAACCCTATAATTGTTAATCAGAGGCAGCCAAACTATGAGCTTGTAAATTATCTTATAGAATTCCAGAATGTTGGCAATGGATGGCCACTTCCACTGGAAAGCGACGTAATGTCTGATCAGGGTGCGAACGGCTTCATATTTGCAACCGCTGAGCTAAACGGTCCAGGTGCATATTTCTATGACTGCTTGGGCGCGAACAGCGGCACTGAAATATTTGTTTCGGGCAACGCGATACAAAACTTGGTGAAGCTGCGCTCTGATAAACGCGCACCATTCGGTTGCACCATTGCTATAGACAGGGCTCAGTGGGTTGACAATCCCATGGGCACCATATCAATGACTTTCAAACTATGGTACAGGTACTATACAGACGCGACCATAGGCGCTGACGTGCTTGGTCTACAGCAAAGCGGATAAACAGAAAACACACAATTCTAATTTCTTATTTTTTCCGCTAGTTTTGCTAATTTTTTGTCGTCAGCTCGTTTGCCATTATGAGAAGAAATATAGCCTTCATACTTCTCAAAATATTTGTCTACTTTGGAGTTTACCGCTTTCCATTCTTTTCTAGTGCCATGCATAGGAAAAAGTTTTGTATGAAGATGATTGATACCGAAACCTTCTGCTATCAGTCCCGTCCTGCACACATCACCCAGTTTTTTATCAAGCAGTCTCCCAGCTTTTCGCGATGCCGTCATGAGGTCAAGAAAAACATTTTCTGGCACATCAAAAGCATAGCTCGGATAATGTTTTTTAGTTATTACAACTGCGAACCCTTCGGTGTTCGGGAAAATCGAAAGTATTGCTAAGTGTTTGTCATCTTCCCAGATTTTGTGGCAGGGCGCTTTGCCGCTTACAATATCACAAAATATGCATTCCATACTAAAATCCACCAAACACGTTTTTTAATGCCTCATATCTTTTTTTCGCAATAAATTTGTATTGTTTAAAAAATATTTTTTTCTTGAAATCCCTTTCTATTTTTTCCAGCGCCCATTTCTGGTATTCTTCATAGTCTTTCGCATTTTTCCATCTGTTAAAGCCAAGAAGAACATAAAAATCAGTCATTAGATGTGCTAATGCATCGGCAGTAGCCACAACCTTACCTTCTTTCGTTTTTGGTAAAGTTCTTCTACAACTATGGTTGATTAGAGTTTCTTTAACTTTTTTGATATCCTCATTCGTATAATCATTTTTTTTCATGATTTCTTCTGTTTTTCTTATACTTTCTTGCATTAAATTCGGATCTTTTTCGACGCCCCAAGCTCTTGCTATATCGTGAAATAAAGCACCCAGGATAGCTATTTCGGTATTAGCACCAACTTTCTTTGATATTTCTTCGGCATATTTAGCAACGACAATTACATGGCCTTCATAAAACCAGGTTCTCATACATTCATTTGAGCTATTTGCATACAGTACTTTTATTTCATTTTTTATGGATTCTACATTTTTCATGTTTATCACTTCTTTGCAAAGTTTTTAAGCGACATCTGCTTTTCTTCGTCACCAAGGACTATTTTTCCATAGACTCCGTCATAACCTGGAATTATTTTCATGCCGCCTGTTCTGTTTTTTATTATTACGTCAGCGAGCTTTTCGCTCACGATTTTTTGCAGCTCGTTTTTTTCGACGTTCAACAATATATTAAATTCATCTTTGAAGCGATTTATCAGAAGATTGTAAATTTCCCAGACCTTTTTTGTATGTGGAGAAGCTGTTCCGAAAAAAGCTGCTATTAATTCGCTTAAAGGCACAAGTCTTTTGAAGTCTGCAGCGTGCTTAGGCCTGTAACCTTCCTGCCTGTCGGCTAATTGTTCTACACGATGAAGTACACCCAATGTAAGGGATTTTTTGCATTTAGGACATATGTTTTTATGTGCCTCTGCTTCTTTCGGATTCATAACTATGCTGCAATTCCTATGACCATCGTAATGATACTTGCCCTCTTCAGGAAAAAACTCTAAAGTCATCATGAGTTTTTCCCTGTCTTTTTCTCGAATGCACTCTATGAGGTTTTTGTAAGTCACATTTTTCATATCAAACAAACAGCATTCTCTGCCTAAACGCCAAGGCCAATGAGAATGAGAATCTGAGAAAGACAGTATAGATAAATCATCAAGTTCAGAAATACGCCAGTTCATTTCAGGGTCGCTACTAAGCCCGGTTTCCACTGCGTGTATATGTTTAAGTTGTTCACCGAAACAGTCTTTGATTGAATCAAAGCCGCTCATGGAGCCAAATAATGAAAACCACGGTGTCCATATATGAGCGGGTATGACTTCTATGTCTTTAGAGATACTCATTAGGTTTTCAACAAGTTCTACAGAATTAAAACCAAAAATCGGCCTACCATCATAATCCCGGCGACCCTTTTTATCTAAGAAGGCATTTATTTGATCTACGACTTCGAAATTTGGTGCCAATATTATATGGTGTATTCTCCTACCCTTGCCATCTTGGGTATAAACTAAGGACAATTCAACAGAAAGAACAAAATCCATATCGTTAAAACTATAAACGCCGTTTCCGTTATCTTTCAGCTTGCTTTTTAGTTCTTTCAGCCATACTGGATGACAAAAGTCCCCTGTACCAATCAGATTAAGGCCTTTTATTTTTCCATACTTCGCAATATTTTCAATATCTAGGTTTGTCGATGTCGCACGAGAATATTTTGAATGGATATGAAGATCAGTAAATACGTTCATTTTGACACCACACATAGTTATTATAGAAGGCTTAGATTGAATTTTTATAAACACGATTAAGAATGAAGGAATACGCATCAGTAGTCTAATCTGGTAGGACTTGAGCTTCCCAAGCTTACGACCCGGGTTCAAATCCCGGCTGATGCATGGAGTATAAAAATAGAAGCCAACAATACTAGACGAATGAAAACAGCAAGAAAAATAGAAGTCGTCGCGACGACCATTGTAGCAGTGATGATTTTAGGCACTGTTGCTTATCATAATTTAGAGGGCTGGGGCTATGTTGATTCATTCTACTTTACAGGAGTTACCGTAACGACTATTGGTTATGGTGATCTGCACCCTACTACAGCTCTTTCTAAAATATTTACCGTGTTCTTTGCCTTCGGTGGCGTGGGCATTATGCTTTTTGCGCTATCAACATTCGCAACAATATATTTTGATCACAGGGAACGCACCATAGAGGACGCCTTGCACAGAAAATTGCTGGATGGCCTGAAAAAAACAGTTAGTGAAGAAGAACGGAAACGAAAAGTAAATGATCTTATAGAAGGATCAAAAGGTTAGAAATCTAACTCTTTTCTACAAGCGCTTCGATTTAATGGGCCCGACAGGAATCGAACCTGCAATCTCAACCAATTTGCAATTCGTTTTCTGAATCGCGTCAAGGTCGCGTCATGCCACTAGACCACAGGCCCAT
>ERZ1292640.1691-Hain-H43-02um-R1-1691-length-18113-cov-13_pt1 | contig 18113 bp, 15 predicted proteins | sample MGYA00564404_ERZ1292640 | MGnify/ENA primary metagenome ERZ1292640 (study PRJEB36523, sample SAMEA6512636) | groundwater metagenome | collected 2019-01-08 | study: AquaDiva: Metagenomics assemblies of 32 groundwater samples
GCCGCTCGCGGATTTTCAAAATCTCTCTGGCATGAATGTCGATTTCCGTGGCCTGCCCCTGGAAACCGCCCATGGGCTGGTGAATCATGATCCTGGCATTCGGCAAGGCGAATCGCTTGCCCTTGGTGCCGGCGGCGAGCAAGAAGGCTCCCATGCTGGCGGCCTGGCCCAGACAGATGGTGTTGATCGGGGGCTTTACATATTGCATCGTGTCGTAAATACCCAGACCTGCCGTGACGCTTCCTCCTGGCGAGTTGACGTAGAGATTGATGTCTTTCTCAGGATCTTCCGCTTCGAGGAACAAGAGCTGGGCAATGATCAGGTTAGCGAACACGTCGTCGATTGGCGCACCGAGGAAAATGATCCGGTCTTTTAAGAGCCGGGAATAGATGTCGTAGGCCCGTTCGCCTCGGTTCGTCGTTTCAATAACAATGGGAACCAGCATGCACGTCGTTCCTTTCCGCTTACAGCCTGTTGAAGCCGAGGTGCCAGAGAACCGGCACCGTTCGGTTCTTATCCCTGAATCACCGCATTGCGATACACGAAATCCAAGGCCTTGTCCGCCAGAATCCTGGCGCGCAACTCATCGATGGAATCTTGCCCACCCGACTTGATCATCTTCACGAGATCGGCAGCCGGCATCTTGAGCTCCGACGCCAACCGCATGACTTCGGCGTTAAGATCGTCCTGCGTCACCGTCAGCCCTTCTTTCTCGGCAATCGCTTCCAGGATAAGGCCGAGCTTCACGCGGCGCGCGGCTTCGTCGCGGTGTTCCTGACGAAGAGCCGTGAGCGCTTCCATGCTCAGCGCGTCTTCGCTGCCGCTCTTCTGCTGCTGTTGCTGCACATGCTGGCGAATGATGGCCTCCAGCTCGCGCTCCACCAGGGTTTCCGGAAGATCGAAGTGGTGGGTCTCCACCAGCCGCTTGATGATCGTATCCTTGTAGGTATCTTCGATCTCTCGCTTCAAGGCCTGCTCCATCCCGCCCTGCAACTTGTCTTTGATTTCCTGGAGCGAGGTATAGGGGCCGCAGTCTTTGGCGAACTCATCGTCCAACACCGGCAGCTTCTTTTCTTTGACGGCCTTCAACGTCACGTTGAACACCACCGTTTTCCCTGCGACACGAGGATCGGGATGGCTGGCTGGATAGGGCTGGGGAATCTCGACTACGTCGCCCTCTTTCTTGCCTATGACCTGCGAATCGATCTGCACACCCAGCACGGACGCGTTCGATCCGACCTTATGGAGCTGCCCATCCTTCTTCGTTCCGTCCAGCGGCGCCCCGTCGAGGGTGCCCTGCACGTCCAGCACGATATAGTCCCCCTCCACGATGACGTGGCCGGCCGGTGCCGCTTCCAAACGGGCTTGCTGTTCGCGCAACACTTCGAGCCCACGGGCCAGCTGCTCCTCGGTCACGGTGCGCTTGTCCGGCTTGAGAGAGATGGGGCTCGGCGCCTTATAATCCCGCAACTCGATGGTCGGCTTGATCTCGACGGTCGCGGTAAAAGTGAAGGGCTCGTCCTTCTTGATCTTGACTCGTTCCAGCGGGGGAATTTCGACGAGAACCGGCACAATCCCCGCTTGGCGAACGGCCTTATCATAGTAGTCCGGCACGAGGTTTCGGATCACGTCCTCTTCCACGGATTTGGAATAGCGCTTTTCCAGCAAGGCCAGGGGAGCCTTGCCTGGGCGAAACCCCGGGATATTGACCTGGCGGTTCAACTCAACGTACGCACGGGCAAACCGTTGCGTGACCTCGTCGGCTGGCACCTCAATCTTGAGGGCGCGTTTCATCGGTCCTAATTCAGTCACTTCCATTTTCATAGCTGGTACTACCCTTATCTTGTAAGAAGCCTGCCAGGTGCCACTGCGCCGTCGCAGCCGTCCGTGGTTTGGTGCGAGCGGAGGGACTTGAACCCCCACGGTTACCCACGAGATCCTAAGTCTCGCGCGTCTGCCAGTTTCGCCACGCTCGCATGGTGGGGTTATGCTGAAGTCGCCTCCAGCATGATGAGCAAACAAGCGAAATAACTCAATAGCGTTCGTCTTTTGTACCGTTGGACGCCTCCTACTGTCAACCCATACTCCTGGGGGAGCGCGCGCGTGGCGAGCTGGCCCTCCGTCAACCCAGGAGCGGAAAACAATTGAGTTTAGCAGGCTTTCTATCGAGCCCCATCAGGCCAACTACGCACGACTCCCTGTCCTAAGTCAGTGATTGGTAGCACCCTCATCTTATGGGGGGTATAATACCGGCGAGGCTGCTCCATCGCCTCAAACCCTGCAGGCGTGACACGAAATGAGAAAGTGAGTCGTGGGAACGAGCGGGAACAGCATGAGGCTCCCTCTCCTCCGCTGCATTCAATGGCTTCCCCTGAGGCCCTGTTCCGTAAGGAGGTGCATGATGCGAGCGTTTCTCTTTTCTATGGCCTGCCTGCTGGTTCTGCTACCGACTCCCTCCTGGGCCTACCGCGATTATTTTACGATCGATCAGAAGGCGCAACTCGCCAAGGTCCAGACGGTCCTGGTCGAGGCTATTGCCCTCACCGATAAGGGAGCAATCGATGCGGGACCGATTGCCGAAATCATCTCACGGCGGCTGGGCGAGTTGGGCTATACAATGGTTCAGAATCGCACGAAACCCCACGACGCGGTCTTCAAGGTGAAGTGCGAGCAGCGGAAGACCTGGGAAGGGACCACTGTGGCCGGCGGCGACGCAGATCTGCCCGATGCTCCGTCGCGCCTCTGGAAAGGGCCCGCCTGTCAGCTGACCTATCTCTTGGGGGAGCTAAAGATTAGATGGCAGCGGGAGGTGCGCACCGACTTTGACGATGCGGTCGTGGCAGCCCAAGCCGCGAAGGCCGGGGAGCCAGGGACCTATGCGATAGGGAAACTACAAGAGGAGCTGGAGAAGTACGAGTTTCCGCTGCTGTTGACGGCGGAGTGGGGCCAGCCGGAGCGGCTATTGAAGCTGCTGGATTCTGCCGGAACCACCCAGGCTCGCAAAATCAAAATCTTTTCGTTGCTCGGCGAAATGCAGGCAGATGAAGCCCTGCCGAGGCTGAAACAAGCGCTCCAAGATAGAGACTTGGCGAAACAGGCCTTGTCTGCGATGGGCAATCTCGGGAGGGAGGGCATTCCGCTGCTGATTGAGATCATGACGACGTCCCAGGATCTCGAGGTGCAGGCCGCAGCAGCCAAAGGGTTGGGCCAACTCGGCGGACTGCATGGAGACGCCTCAGTCGTGCTGCCGCTACTGACGAAGCTCAAGGATCCCAAGACAGACTGGTCCGTGCTCACGGAAGTCGCCTGGGCCTTGGGGAAAATTCCTGACAAACGATCGATTCAGCCGCTCTACGATCTCGACAAGAAGCTCCAAGCCATGCGCGACCCGGAAAACGTACCGCTAAAAAAACTCAAAGAAGCGGTGTTCTGGTCCATCAAACAATGCGATACGTGGGATCAGTTCAGTTAATTGACAGTTCCCTGTAAGGCGCGTATTCTGACCTGAGCCGGTCGAAAGCCGGCTCGGAGACAACAGGATGGACGCATTCCCGTCTGCGATTCTCCTCTCCAATGCCACGACCTGCTCGGCACGACTGGCTACTTCGCTGGATTAAAGATAACGGGGGACTCTCATGACCGACTATTCACGCAGACGATTCCTCCAACTGACAGCTGCGACCAGTGGAGCTCTGGTCTGCGGTAATCTGATCGACCAGGTGCTGGGACTGACGGGCGGGCCTCGCATGGCGGCAGCGGGCGAACCGATCAAGGTCGGCATCATTGACCCCTTATCGAGTCCCTACAAGACCTCGTCGATTCATGATGTGCACGGAGCCAACGTCGCCATCGATCTCTATAACAAGCGTGGCGGCGTACTGGGACGCCCGATTGCGATCCTCGAAGCGGACGATGCATCGAATCCTGAGACCGCCGTGAAGGCGGCGACGAAGTTTATCAAAGAAGATCGGGTCGACGTCCTGATGGGCACCTTCAACGGGGACTGCGCCCTCGCCGTGAGTGCGCTGGCGCAACGGGAAAACAAGCTGTTCATGGTGACAGGCGCACATCTCCCCGAGCTGACAGGCGCAGCCTGCAATGCGCAAACGTTCGTGTTCATGCCCAATGCCCGGATGATGGCTCAGGCTGTCGCGCCACACCTTGCGAAGGCCTACGGGACTCGCTGGCACATGATTACGGCTGCCACCCCCGATGGCAAGGCATCGGCCCAGGCAATGCTGGAGGCAGGCCAGTCCCAAGGCGTCGATTTCGTCGGGGAGACAGTCACGCCATTCGGCTCGACGGATTTTACGCCAGCCTTCACCGAGGCGAAGGCGAAGAATCCCACGGCCATCATTCTCAACCTGTATGGATGGGATCTCGTCCATGCGCTGAAAGCCTATACGAAGCTGGAGCTGGCCAAGGAGAAGATCGGCGTGGGCGGCATGATCGCCGGCGAGCAGATCGGTCGCCCATTGGGCTATGCCAATAATGCGGGAATTTGGGGTCTGATCTGGGATCCCAAGATCAACACCGAGGGCTCACGGCTGTTCATCCAGGGCGTGATCGATAAGTACAACCATACGCCCACGTCACGGTGCTACCTCGGCTACGCCGCGGCGATACAAATTCTTGAGGCGATGCAGCGGGCCGGTTCGACCGACACAGCCGGGCTGATCAAGGCGCTGGAAGGACATGAGTTTGACGGATTGAAGGTCGGCAAGTCCTCCTTCCGTTCATGGGACCATCAACATGTGCAGGATGTCCTCGTCGGCGAGGCATTCGGAAAGGAGCTGGGACTGGGCCATTATAAGATTCTGGCCACGGTTCCCGGGGATCGCCTTGCAGGGGCTGTCGATCAGAATACTTGCAGGCTGTAGCGAATTGCTAAAGAGACAACAGAAGGCGACATGTTTCTAATTCCTATCTCCTAATAACCCTTTCAAGAAATCCTGCCCCTTCTGTTTTAAGTCTTGGGGTTTCGACGATCCGCCCAATAGATCGCCCATGACCCCCTTGAGCTGTTCCTTCACCTGTCCCTGAACTCTGCCTGTGAGTACATGCAGGTCCACACCATAGGAGGGGGCTTGGGTCGTGCCGGTAATCGTCACTGGCACATTCAAGCGACCTCCGGCAAAGGCCAATCGTATAGCCGGCAGGGCTCCCGCGATTTTCCGACTCAAGGAGGGCGAGAGATTGAGCGCGAGCTTAAGATTGAGCGATTGGTCGAACCCGATAGTTCCCCCTCCCGTGGCTTGAAAATCATGGCTGTCCATCAGGAGCCGCTGGATGTTCACGATGCCGTCCCTGACGGCCAGGTCCGTTTCGGCCGTCGAGAAGACCGTCGCTTTCAGATTGTCCAATGTGAGACCTGGAACGTTGAGGCGCGCCACTACCTCCTGAATCAGATTCACGCCTTCGATTTTCCCCTGACTCACGCCAATATGGCCGGTCGCCTCCAACGCCTTCGTCAGGTCCGACATTGAAAAGCCCCGGCCGCTGACGGCGAGTTCAAGCCCGGCAGTTCCGCTGGCAGAGATTTGTGAGGAACCGAGCGCATCGAGCGCCGGGCCAAGCTGCAACCCTTCCACAGTGACTTTCCCGTGGAAAGGGGGAGCAAGACTTCCCGCCGTCACCCCTCCAATCGCCTTGATCGTGCCACCGAAAAGCTGCAGCGACAGGTTGTTGACGCGAACGTCTTGCCCCTTGAGCTCAGCGGAGAGTTGCAGCGCTTTAATTTCGATGGGCTTCTTCAGGGACAGCTCGATCGGGAGATCCGCCGTATTGATCGAGGGCGCCGTGGCCGTAATGGTCAGACGACCACCGGCTCCGTGGCCCTGTACCGTCAGCAGGGATTGGCCCATGGCCACCGCGAACCCGAGATCATGGATATCGACGAGTTGCTCGACTGATCCTCCGGGCGGCAACGGATATTGGGCTTTCACCGTGGCATGAAAATCCTTGATCTGGATCGGCTTCGTAAGGGGGAGCGCAATCGGCAGGTCGGAACTCTTGATCAAGGGAGCTGTCAATGTGGCGGCGAGGTTCCCGCCAACCAGGCTGCCCTTCACGACCATCGCCATCTTGCCCAGACCGAAGTCGAACATGAACTGCTTCAGATCGAACGTCTCGGTGAGCGGGCCGGCCGAGCCGTCCAACTTCACCGGGATATTGTAGGGCTGCAGGGTCGCGGCAAGATGCAGGGTGGGGGTCTCGCCCAGATGTACAGATCTGAGCAACAGCTCAAGGTCGTTGACCCTATATTCCAGCGGTTCAGGCGTGGAATCATCGCGATAGGTAATGGCGCCCCCTGTAATAGAGAAACGATCCACCGCCAGAAGGGCCAGCACTTGCAACGGGTTGGCAGCTGGTTGAGACGGGGTCTCTGGCCGCCCAGGGGAGGAGGCTGCGGGGGTGCTCGTCCCGATTGTCGACAGATTCATCTCGCCCTTGCGGTTCTTGATGACGGCGATGAGCGGGTCGCGCAGCGTCACCTCTTCAACTTCGACCTTCCGGCTCAGGAGCGGCAGCAGTTTCACGCCCACGTCGAGCGAAGTGAACGACGCAAAGGGACCGGCGCCAAAAGCGGGATCCTCCTGCACCGTGACCCCTGCCACACGAACACCCAGCCGTGGCCAGATGGTCAACCGGACGTCCTGGAGAACCATCTTGCGGTTGAGCGCCTCTTCGATCAGCGGCTTGTACCGGTCTTGATACTGGTTCAGGTCGACGAGAAAGGGCAACGCGAGGAGGATGGCCAGCAAAAGGACAGCCAGGACACCCAGCCCGCCGATAAAAATTCTCATCTGCATATCTCCCCGTGAATTCCTTGCAGTATAGGAAGGGGACCGGGGAGGGTCAATGACATGGCGATTTGCGCTGGTTGTCACCTTGCCGCTCACCAGACCGCGTGCTAAGATGCCCCTTCGCAAAAATCGGTGCGGAGAGGTGCGAGAGTGGTCGAATCGACATGCTTGGAAAGCATGCGTCCCAGCAATGGGACCGTGGGTTCGAATCCCACCCTCTCCGCCACTCAGAGAAGTGCTGAGTTATCAGTTTTGAGTTCTGAATTAGAGGATTAGGGAATAGGACACGGCTTCGCACTCAAAACTCAGCACTCAGAACTTTGGGAAAGGGGCTGGGCCCTGTGCAACAGAACCCTGTGAACCCCGCCAGGTCCGGAAGGAAGCAACGGTAAGCGGGCAGTTCTGTGTGCCGCAGGATCACCTGGCCCCACTTAGTTTTATTCCGTGAGGCGTGAGGCCTAAGACGATACGGACTCTCGGAGTCATGCCTCTCAACGTTTCACATCTACCGTCTTATGGATTACCAAGTCTCCGCCAGAAAATACCGGCCCGGCACGTTTGATGACGTGATCGGCCAGCCGCACGTCGTGCAAACGCTGGTCAATTCCATCACCACGAAGCGAATCGCCCAAGCCTATCTCTTTTCCGGGAGCCGCGGCGTGGGCAAGACCACGGTCGCGAGGATTCTCGCCAAAGCGCTCAATTGCGAGCAGGGGCATACCGGCACACCCTGCGGCACCTGCTCCAACTGCCTCGAAATTGCGCAAGGCACCTCCGTCGACGTCATGGAGATCGATGGCGCGTCCAACACGAGCGTGGACGATGTGCGCGAGATCCGCGAGAACGTCAAGTTCGCCGCGTTTCGCGGGAAGTACCGGGTCTACATCATCGACGAAGTCCACATGTTGTCGAACTCGGCCTTCAACGCGCTACTGAAGACCCTGGAGGAACCGCCCCCGCACGTGGTGTTTATTTTCGCCACCACCGAGATTCACAAGATTCCGGCGACGATCCTGTCCCGCTGTCAGCATTACAACTTCCGACGCATTGCGCGAACCGAGATCGTCGAGCGGCTGCGCCATGTGGCCAATCAGGACCAGATCGTGATCGAGGAACGGAGCCTGATGGCGCTCGCCCGGGCCAGCGAGGGCAGCATGCGCGACGGGCTCAGCCTGCTCGACCAGGCAGTGGCCTTCGGCGGCAAAACGATCGTGCATACAGACCTGGAAGCATTGCTGGGGGCGGTTCCGCAAGAATTGGTTCGCGCCATGATTCAAGCCATTACCACGCAGGAGAGCGCCGCGGCGCTGCGCGTGCTGGCCCAACTGCTGGACCAAGGACACGATCTCCGCGCCTACTGTGCGGAAGTCGTTGAGTATCTGCGCAACATGCTGGTGGTGTCGGTCGTGCCTTCGCCGCAAGAACAGCAGGGCTTGATCGAAGCCGCCGCGGAAGACCTTGCGCAAATGGCGGCTGATGCCAAAGCATTCTCACCGGAGCAGCTTCAAGAACTGTTTGCGATTTTCACACAGGCAGAGGATTCGCTCCGGCTCAGCGCCCATCCCCGATTCGTACTTGAAACGGCGGCGGTACGTGCCACGCGGTTGCTGCGTCGCGCGAACGAAAAGCCCGCCCAAGCAATGCCGCCGGCCCAGGCACCACGCCCACCCTTGCAGGCGCCCGCGCGCACAGAAAAACCGGCGCCGCCCGTTCGCTCAGACAGTCCGGCCCCCCCATCGGCGCCACGGCCTCCACAATCGATTGCTTCCGTTCCAGCCGCGCCAATGCCGGCAAGACCTCCGGTTCTCACAACTGCGGCGCCAGCACGGAGCCCCCTCCCGACTCCTCCACCTGTCCGGCCTCCCAGCGCCAGCAGTGAGGGGACCGCGACAAGATCTGTCCCGGCTCCACCGAGTGAAGCAGGCCGTCCCGCCGTCACGCTCAATTGGGAGCAACTTCAAGAAGAAGTGACCGGGGCCTTTCCCAATATCGCCCCCTTCCTGGAAATGGGGCGGCTCGTCGGCGTGGACGGCCATGTCGTGACGATTGGATTTTCCAAGCAAGCGACGGTGGCCCGGAGCATGATTGAAAAGCCCGACAATATCGCGGTGCTCACCTCGATGTGTGAACGACTGAGCGGACAGACCGTTCGGCTGCGGGTTGTTGAATTGACCGAGGCGGACCCCCCGGGGCGCACGATGGCAGAGCTCAGGGTGTCAAAAGAAAAAGAACAAAAACAGGTGCTCTTCGAGCAAGCGCGGGCGCATCCGGTCGTCAAGCAGGCGCTGGAGATGTTCGGCGCAGAGCTCGCAGAGGTCAGACCGGTATCGAGCCAGAAGGAGATCGAAGAATGAAAAATCCGTTAGCGAATATGGGGAATATTCTGAAGCAGGCGCAGGCGATGCAGGCGCAAATGGCAAAGGTGCAGGAACAGGCTTCGGTGAAAACCGTCACCGGAACGGCCGGCGGTGGTAGCGTGACGGTCACGGCCAATGGGGCGATGCAGCTGCTCGGCATCGTGATCGATCCCGAAGTCGTGAAAAGCGGCGACGTAGAGATGGTGCAGGACCTGGTCCTGGCGGCATCGAACGACGCCCTCCAGAAGGCGCGCGAGATGATGGCGAATGAGATGAAGGCAGTGACCGGCGGGATGAATGTCCCCGGATTATTCTAGCGGACGATTACATTATGGCAGTTGATCAGCAGGGACTCCTCGCGCGGTTGGTGCGCGAATTGGTCCGTCTCCCCGGCATCGGACAAAAGACGGCGCAGCGATTGGCCTTTCACGTGTTGAAAGCCGAGCGCGAAGAGGCGCTCCGCTTGGCCGACGCCATTCGCGCCGTGAAGGACGGGCTCTCTTTTTGCCGCCAATGCCGGAACATTGCCGAGGGGGAGCTCTGCGAGTTTTGCCTCGACCCCAAGCGGGACCAGACGAGAATCCTCGTGGTGGAGGAACCGAGTACGACCTATGCCATCGAACGGGCCGGCGCCTACCGCGGCCTATACCATGTGTTGCTCGGCGCCTTATCTCCGCTGGACGGCGTCGGACCGTCAGATATCAGGGCCGAGGAATTGGTCGATCGGGTGAAGCTCGGGGGGATTCAGGAAGTGATCCTCGCGACGAGTCCGACGATCGAGGGCGAGGCGACCGCCATCTATTTAACCAACCAGCTGAAACCCCTTGGCGCACGGGTCTCCCGTATCGCCTATGGCATTCCGGTCGGGATGGACATCGAATATGCCGACGACGTGACGCTGCTCAAGTCGATTGAAGGTCGGCGAGACCTCTAGAGTCGGCTGGACAAAATTGACGGCCATACGCCTCCCATTGACCCCCCTCCAGACCCCTGTTATAGTCCGCTCGCTTAGGACGATTTTACTCCTCAGGCAGATTGCGGCATGAAGGCAAGTCCGTCCGCCAAACGCATTGCATCCGCTCCCGCAGCGACACGCGCTGCCGCGAGCAAACGTCAGCTCAAAGCCGTAGCCACCGAAGGAAAGTACGACGCGATTCGTCGCGACCTTGAGCAGCAGCGCCGGACCATTCTCAATGAAGTCGTCGAGGGCCTGACCAGTTCAAATAGTCAGGAGACCTTCCCTGATGTCAGCGATCAGGCGTCGGCGGAGGCCGAACAGCACTTCTCGATGAGGATTCGCGAACGCGAGCAGCGGCTGGTCAAGAAGATCGACGAAGCACTGGCTCGAATGGATCAGAATATCTACGGCATCTGCGAACGCTGCGAAGAAGAGATTCCCTATCCGCGACTCAAAGCCCGTCCCGTCACCACCCTCTGTATCGACTGCAAGACGCTCGAAGAACAAGAAGAGAAGAGCCGACGATAATCGTCAGGCTGTCCCGGCGCGCCAAAACGCGCCGTTCCGCAGGCAAGGCCGCAATGAATAGCTCGCAATGGTCCTTTCGAACTTGCCCGTGAACTCTCTCCCTTAGATGGCCCAGATGAGTCCCCCACTGCGCACGTCCAACGAGGGCTTTCTCAAGCCGCGCGTTGCGCGAGCGTAGGGGACTCATCGGGCCACCCTGCTACTGCTTGAGCGCCTTCACTCGCTGTTTAACGAGAGCGATCCGACTGGCTTCCTCTGGGATACCTTCGACCAAGGCGAGATAGGTCTCATATTCCAGGATGGCGCGCCTGGGATTCGTGGATTCGATAGCTTCAGCCAGGTTGTAGCGGGCGATGGCGTAGTTAGGCCGAAGGATGACGGCCTTCTCGAAGGAGGCCAGCGCGTTCGCCTTCTCTCCCAGCTTGCCGTAAACCGTGCCGAGGTTGTTCAGAATTTCCGGAGTGTTGGGCCTGATGGCCAGCGACTGCAGCAGCTCCCCCTTGGCCTTCTCGTGCTGCCCCTTCCCTTCCCATGCCAGACCCAGCTTGTGGTGTACCTCTGCCTGCCACACCTTACTTGTAAAGCCGCTCGCAATCGCTTTCTGATAGGCAGCGGCTGCGATATCGTAGCTCTGAGGCCCGCAGTAGGACAGCTGCGCGGTTTGTCCGCGCGCAAATTGCTGGAGCGACAGGAACGGTTCCTTGTCCTCCGCGCCTTGGCTGTCGAGCTGTTGCCCGGGCTTCTGGCTGCTTGGACGGCGCAACCGTTCTAAAAATTCGCGTCGATAGGGTGAGAACAACCGCGCGTAGGGGTCGATCGTGATCGAGGCCTGGAGCAATGCCGACTGCTCGCTTGTGCCAAGGACCAAATATTGCGTCGTGGATTTCTCATCGCCCGTTTCATAGAGGACACTCGACGCCATGCTCGTCTTGGAAGACAGATTCGCCACGTTGAGATAAAATTCCAATGAAGGATTCAGCAACGTCAAGGTGTGGCGGAGGACCGGGTAGGGCTCCAGGTCGAGGCCGGACGAAAAGGTAAAGAGGGCTCCGACCAACAGCCCATCTTCATCGAAGAAATAAGATTCATCACCATGGGAGGAGCTTTGGTCGGCAGGCAGCATCAACTCCTGGCCTGAGCCCCAGGCTTGCGTCTTGAGAGCAGAAACAGGATGGGTCTTGAGAAAGTCTGACTTAGCCGCACAGATAGTTGCGGACTTCAGAAGAATGAGATCGCTTTCCGATGGTGGGAGGTTCGGTTTGGGAGCTGCCGTTTCGCAGGCGCTCAGCAAGAGGCTTAGCCCCAACCCACAGACCAGCCACAGCCGAAGGGGCGCAGCACCAGACGCTCTCGTATCACAGGGGGTTCGACTCACGCCAGGAAGCATACACGAAACGTGAAAGCCTTTACCAACCGACAAACGACCACGCCCGCCCCTCCAGGGAGAAGCGGGCGTGGAATCGGAAAACCGTCTTGTTCTAAATCTTATCGACGCTGCGCATCCAGCATGGCATCTTCGGATGTGTACCCGAAGAGATAGGGCAGCCGGCTGGTGAGCGAGTAAATCGGTCTGTTGATCGCGTAATCCAATGCCACTCCGGCTGGGTGCAAGGCAAAGCCGGTCCAGCGCCAGGGGTTATCGCTCGGAGCAGCTCCAGCCGCCACATCGGTATAGACCAAGGATGTCGGATCCATGACACTGTAAATACTGGCAGGAGCGGTATACCCCCCCTCCGCGTCGGCCAACGCTTGCTGCTGGCGGTTTTCGGCGCAACCGGCCGCAGTGACCAGGAAGAGCATTCCTACGGCCCATGCTGTTGTCCGCATAGTTAACCTCACTTGTCCGGTAGGGTTCACAACACACGATGGCGCAACACAATAAAGTGTAGCCGACCACCCTGGTTCTGTCCAGGATGAGCACGGCGCCAACAACCCTTATGAAAACCGTGAGTTGGGGGTCGGGGATGGGGAAGTGGTGGGCGATACTGGTATCGAACCAGTGGCCTCTTCCGTGTGAAGGAAGCGCTCTACCCCTGAGCTAATCGCCCACAGAGTTTGAAGTCTAGCATGGGGTCATAAATCGGATCAACCGGGAACGATCGCGTCACGGGCGATCCGATCAGCACGCACCCGCTTCCTTACTGGCGCCGCCGGGCCACTCTCATCGCGGCGTCGCCTTGACATCGCTAAAACACGGTTCCTACAATGCCCGTCTCTCACCTTTTTCCCACGGAGTTCCACTCGCATGCGCGACGACATTGTCATTATCGGAGGCGGTCTGGCCGGATCTGAAGCAGCATGGCAGGCCGCCAATCGTGGCGCGAAAGTCACGCTCTATGAAATGCGCCCCAAGGAAACGACACAAGCGCACAAGACCGGCGGCTTAGCCGAGCTGGTTTGTTCCAATTCGCTCGGCTCGACAGATCCGTTGAATGCGCCCGGCATCTTGAAAGAAGAGATGCGCCGGCTCAACTCGCTCATTATCAAGGTGGCAGACGAAGTGCGGGTGCCGGCCGGATCGGCCCTGGCCGTCGATCGCGACCTGTTCTCACTCAAGATTACCCAGGCGCTCGAAAGCCACCCGAACATTCGCATTCTGCGCGAGGAGATCGCCGAGATCCCGACAGACTGTCTCTGTATTCTGGCGACCGGTCCTCTGACATCCGACAAACTGTCCCAGGCCATCGCGCAATTGACCCACACGAAACATTTATATTTTTACGATGCCATCTCTCCGATCGTGGATGCCGACTCCGTCAATATGGACGTCGCATTCCTGGCCTCCCGGTACGGCAAAGGCGGAGACGATTATCTCAACTGCCCCATGGATGAAGCGACCTACAATGCCTTCTACGCCGCGCTGCTGGCAGCGGAGAAGGTGCAACCCAAAGAGTTCGAAAAGGCCGCCTACTTCGAAGGCTGTATTCCCATCGAGGTGATGGCCGAGCGGGGCCGTCAGACCATGCAGTTCGGTCCGTTGAAACCGGTGGGCCTGGAAAATCCCAAGACGGGGAAGCGAGCCTATGCGGTGGTGCAGCTCCGGACGGAAAACGCCCATCGCTCCTGCTACAACCTCGTGGGGTTCCAGACCAAACTGACCTACGGGGAACAGAAGCGGGTGTTTCGCATGATTCCCGGCCTGGAGCAGGCGGAGTTTCTCCGCTACGGCAGCCTGCATCGCAACACCTTTATCAATTCACCTCAGCTCCTGCGCAACACCCTCCAGTTCAAGGCGCGCGGCACCCTCTTCTTTGCAGGGCAGCTGGTCGGCGTCGAAGGCTATACGGACTCGGCCGCGATGGGAGGGCTGGCCGGCATCAACGCCGCCCGCGGTCTGGCAGGATTGCCCTTGGTCACGCCACCACCCACCACGGCGCATGGCTGCCTCACGACATACATCACGACCGCAGACCCCCGGCACTTTCAGCCGATGAATACGAACTTCGGGCTCTTTCCTCCCCTTGCCACCCCGACGAGAGACAAGGAGAGCAAACGACGGCTCACCGGACAACGGGCGCTTGAGGACCTGACGGCATGGATGACGCAATTCGAGCTTTCATGACCTTCCTGGAAGTGGAACGTCATGCGTCGCATGAAACCGTGCGCAACTACGGTTCGGACCTCCGCCAGTTTCATACCTTCATGAAGGCGGAACAGCCTGGACTGCCCAAGCTCGATCCCGCTACCGTGAAGACGGAATCCATCAGAGCCTACCTGCATTGGCTGGACCGCAAACATGAAAAAAGCACCTCGATAGCCAGGAAGCTCGCCTCCCTTCGCAGCTTCTATCGCTATCTGCAGCGAGAGAGCCTGGTAGGCTTAAACCCAGCCGAAACCATCAGAACGCCGAAGCAGCCCAAGCATCTGCCTCGTGTCTTGACCAAGGACGACGCCGCAGCGCTGATGGACTTTCCTGCCGGACAAGCAGGCTCCTCGCTCCGGGACTGCGCCTTATTAGAAACGCTCTATTCGACCGGGGCTCGCGTGAGCGAACTCGTGGGGATCAACCTCGAAGATCTCCGTCTGTCCGAAGGGCTGGTCCATCTGCGAGGGAAAGGCCGGAAGGAACGTATCGTGCCGGTCGGAGAAGTGGCCCTCAAGGCTATCCACAACTATCGTGCTGCATTGAAGCCGTCAGCCATCAATCGGCAGCCGTCCGCTCCCGTCTTTTTGAATCTGCGAGGGGGCCGGTTGACGACCAGGAGTGTGGCTCGCATCGTGGCCAGCTATTCGCACCGGTTGGCCGGAGGCTCCGTGAGTCCCCACACCCTGCGCCATTCCTTTGCCACCCATCTCCTCGATGAAGGAGCCGATCTGAGATCGATTCAAGAGATGCTGGGGCATGTGTCCTTGAGCACGACACAAAAGTACACGCACCTGGCAACAGACCAGCTCCTGGCCGTCTACGATAAGACCCATCCGAGAGCCGGCCGCGCCACCACCCTACGTTCCGTCAAGGACGGCAAACCATGATATATAGTGGGGCGATGCGACGGGAACGAATCATCGGCATCGAGGCGCCATATGGGTACGCGGCACGAACTTGCTCGCCGCGCCGGTCGCGCTTTTCTCGCAACGGGAGCCACGCATGAACAAACTGATCAAAAAAGCGGACGTGCTGATCGAAGCGTTACCCTACATTCGCACGTTCAAGGGCAAGACCATCGTGATTAAATATGGCGGCCACGCCATGACCGATACGCTGCTGAAAGAACGCTTCGCCCAGGATGTCGTGCTCTTAAAATACGTGGGGCTCAATCCGGTGATCGTGCATGGAGGAGGCCCCCAGATCGACAAGATGCTCCAGCGCTTGGGCATTGAAGCCAAATTTCGCCATGGGGTGCGGGTTACGGATGATGCCACGATGGAAATCGTGGAGATGGTCTTGGCCGGCAAGATCAACATGGAAATCGTCGACCTCCTGAATCGCCATGGAGGCCTCGCGGTCGGGTTGAGCGGCAAAGACGGCGGGCTCATCCTATCGCGACCCCTCACGGCCAAGGCCTGGGCTGCCAGCCTGGACAAGGATCTGGATGACGGCGAGGGGGACGTGGATTTCGGCTTGGTGGGAGAAGTCCAGTCCATCGACCCGACGCTGGTGCTTAAACTCCAGCAGGACAATTACATTCCCGTGATTGCGCCGATCGGCACAGACCGTGAGGGAAACACCTACAACATCAATGCCGACCTCGTGGCCGGAGCGATGGCTGCAGCGCTGGGAGCGGAAAAGCTGGTGATGATGACCGACGTGAAGGGCATTCGCGATGCGAATGGACGCCACCTCTCGACGGTCTCGCGCAAAGACACACAACGGATGGTGAAGAAGGGCACGATCAGCGAAGGGATGTTGCCCAAAGTGCATGCCTGCCTGGATGCGCTCGGTGGCGGCGTCGGCAAGGCCCATATCATCGACGGCCGCATACCCCACGCGATTCTCCTCGAAGTGTTCACGCGCAAGGGTATCGGGACCGAGATCACCTCGTAGCCGGTTCATCCGATCGGTCTCTTGTCGTGGTGAACCAGCGATTCAGAATCCAACGCCATCTCAACACCCTCGTCGGCGAGCGTCATCCTGAGACGAGTCCTCGCGCGCTACGGAAGGCGGCGCACTATCTGACGACGCAGTTGGCCAAGTCCGGATGGACCACCAGCGGCCAGCTCATACAAGCCGGGGGCAAGACCTATCGCAACGTGGTAGCGGCTAAATATCCGGACCGGCCAGGGCAAGGATCGGAGTTGCCCCCGCTCCTGATCGGAGCCCACTACGACACCGTATCGGGCTCGCCTGGCGCGGATGATAATGCGAGCGGACTCGTGGTGCTCCTCGAAGTGGCTGCACGTCTGCGCACACGGCCCCTCGCGCGGCCCATCTGGCTCGTGGCCTTCTGCCTTGAAGAGCAGGATCGACTGGGAAGTCAGGCCTTTGCAGCCCGATTGAAACGCGAAGGCCGTGAATTGGCCGGCGCAATCATTTTGGAATGTGTGGGGTTCGCCAGGAGCGAGGAGGGCACACAGCAGACGCCGCCAGGCGTGCCTATCTCAGTGCCGACTCAGGGAGACTTTCTTGCGATGGTAGGCAACGAGGCCTCCAGGTCTTTGGTGGCGCAGCTTGAACAAGAGGCTCGACTCAAGACACTCTCCTTGATCGTGCCAGGCAGAGGGGAGGCCATCCCCCATACCAGGCGCAGCGACCATGCCTCCTTCTGGGATGCAGGCTATCCAGCCGTCATGTTGACCGATACGGCGAATTTCAGAAATCCTCATTACCATCGTGAGACCGATACCATGGACACCCTGAATCTCGAATTTCTCTCCAACGTGGCAACAATGGTCACCGCGACCGCGATTCACATCGCTGGGGCACGACCATGAAAACAAGCCGCGCGAAGCTGGCCCCCGCAACCCGTCGTCTCGTGGCTGAAGTCTACGACCAGCTCGACTATGACGCACTGGGACCGGTCTATTGCTATGAGGGAGGCGATGAGTTCTGGCGAGCGAAGCGGAGGCCCTGCAACCGTCTCGGGAGCCGGGTCGCCGTTCTGTTGAAGAAGAAGCTAAAACGGGACGGCCGCAGTCTCTACGTCGGCGCCGGAGTGGCGGAACTGCCCCCATTGATTATGGAAACGGCGGAACTGGGCCGGACGGTGGAGCCCTATAATCTCCGGAGAGCCGAGGTCGCAGCGCTCAACCGTACCTGCCGCGCAATTCCTCTCACGTTCCATGCAATTGATGCAGCCAAAGCGAAGGGCCGCTTCGATCATCTCTGGATGGTCAGCGTGCTGAACGATCCTGAGCGATTCCCGAATCTGTCGCCTCTCTCCTACGGACAAGGCAATCCCCTCACGCTCGACCCCGTGCAGTTCGATAAAGAACGCCGCACCGTGCGTGCCTTAGTGGCCCGCTGCATGGGGAAGCTCGCGAGGCCCGGCCTCGTCACGACCACGACAGAAGAAGTCATCTGGATTGCAGAATGGTGCCACCAACATGGAGTGCCCTATCGGGTGGGGAAACGCTACTACCAAACAGCGCTGGTGGGAGATCCGATCTGCTTCGTTCACATTGGGGAGGGAGACTGACTGGTACTAGATTTTGAATCCTGGCTTCGCTTTTGACGTATTGTCCATATACTGACTTGCGTACTTCACGTAGTTCTCCGCCGACTCCTTAATCCACGCGAGTTCTTCGACCGTCACCGACCGCTTGACCTTCGCGGGGGAGCCAAGGACCAGGCTCCTGGGTGGAACGATCGTCTGTTCCGTGATCAAGGCCCCTGCTCCCACGACGGAGTCTTCCCCGATCACCGCTCCGTCCATGATGATGGCACCCATGCCGATCAGCACGCGATCCTTGATCGTGCAGCCGTGGAGGATCACCCCATGGCCGATGGTCACCTCGTTGCCGATGATCAAGGGATGGGTATCGTGGGTGACATGCAACATGCAGAGGTCCTGCACATTGGTCCGG
>ERZ1292640.1060-Hain-H43-02um-R1-1060-length-22754-cov-6_pt1 | contig 18111 bp, 13 predicted proteins | sample MGYA00564404_ERZ1292640 | MGnify/ENA primary metagenome ERZ1292640 (study PRJEB36523, sample SAMEA6512636) | groundwater metagenome | collected 2019-01-08 | study: AquaDiva: Metagenomics assemblies of 32 groundwater samples
AATGCTCCTGAGGATGTATCTGCGCTGGGCGGAAAGAAGGGGTTTCAAAGCGACAATCATCGATTACCTTCCGGGGGACGAAGCCGGGGTAAAAAGTGTGACCTGGACACTGCAAGGCGAATACGCCTACGGCTATGCAAAAGCCGAGATCGGCATCCACCGCCTGGTGAGGATTTCTCCTTTTGATGCCGGAGCCCGCAGGCATACATCCTTTGCCTCTGTTTTCGTGTATCCGGAGGTGGATGACCGGATCGTCGTCGAAATAGATGAGAAGGACCTGCGCATCGATACCTACCGCTCGAGCGGCGCCGGCGGACAGCATGTCAACAAAACCGATTCGGCGGTGAGAATTACCCATCTGCCGACGGGGATCGTCGTTCAGTGTCAGAATGAACGTTCGCAGCACAAGAACAAGGGGATGGCCATGAAATATCTGAAATCCCGTCTTTATGAGCTTAAGCTCCGGGAGCAGAATGCAAAGCTTCGGGAGATCAACAAGACCAAGAAGGATATCGCCTGGGGAAGCCAGATCCGTTCCTATGTGCTACATCCATACAAAATGATCAAAGATCACAGAACAAACATCGAGACAGGCAACGTCAACAGGGTTCTGGATGGCGACATCGACGAGTTTATAGAGGCCTATCTGCTGCATTAATATTTGGGGAAAGAAAAGAATTATGGTATAGAGCAGGCGGTGGAGAAACGGATTAACCTGCACGCAAGGGGGATGCCATGGTGATCAGGCGTATTTCCGCAGTGCAGATCTGACAGCAAGGAGTCCGGCAAGATGTCCCGAATGATGATCTGTGTAACCCTGATTATCCTGTTGATCGGTTGTGCTGGCCGTCCGATTCCCCAATTATCCGGGGCGTCGGACCAGAAACTGGCGGGGAATGCAGCGCCGGCTCCGGCGGTGAATGTGGGCAATCCATCATCGCCAGAACAACGTCTTCCTTGGGCAGAGGAACGGGCTGTGGAGAAAAAGTCTGTTCCCCCTGAGAAGGTAGAGTTGTCAAAGCCGGAAAAGAGTCTTCCCCCGGCAGCGGAGACATCTCTGGAGAAAGCGCCCGCTCTCTCAAAGAAGAGCGAGTTGTCAAAGTCTTCTTCTACGGCGGATCAGTCAAAGCCGCTGCTTCATGAAGGCCTTAGAGAGAAGGAGGAAGAATCTGAGCGGGATATCATGGAAGAAGCGCTTGTACTTCTGAATGAATCCCATACCTACTGGGTCAGCGGCAACCTTGAAGATGCCCTGGAAATGCTCGATCAGGCTTATGCCCTCCTGCTCGATACCAACGGCAATCCGGATATCGCGAGACAGAAGGATGACCTCCGTCTCATCATCTCGAAGAGGATCCTCGCCATCTACAATTCGATCCCGGCTGTTGCGAAAGGGAAACGCAGTGAGATCCCGGTCATCACCAATGCCGATGTCGAGAAGGAGATCCGTCAGTTTCAGACCGTAGAGCGCGATTTTTTCATTTCTTCTTATCAGCGGTCGACAATGTATCGCCCAATCATTCTGAGGGAACTCAAGAAGGCTGGCCTGCCGGAAGAGTTAGCTTGGCTACCTCTGGTGGAAAGCGGCTTCAAAATCAACGCATTATCGACGGCGCGGGCCCTTGGTCTATGGCAATTCATCCCCTCCACCGGATATAAATACGGCCTGAACAGGGATGACTGGTTCGACGAACGAATGGACATTGAAAAATCCACCCGGGCGGCCATTGACTATCTCAAAGAACTGCACACGATGTTCGGCGACTGGCTGACGGTCCTTGCGGCATACAACTGCGGCGAGGGAAGGGTGATGAGGACCATAGCCTCGCAGCATATCAACTATCTCGATCGGTTCTGGGACCTCTATCAGAAGCTTCCCTACGAAACGGCGCGCTACGTTCCCCGGTTTCTGGCAACGCTGGTGGTTATCAGGGATCCGCAGAAATACGGCATTGATCTTGGAGCCGGAGCCGGGAAGATCTCCGCCCTGTCCTATGAGATTGCGGAGATCAATAAATCCATGCGTCTGCAGGACATAGCCCGAAAACTGGACATTTCAGAAGAAGTCCTAAATATCCTGAACGCTGAACTCCGGCATAGAATTACGCCGGATAAACCTTATAAACTGAAGGTGCCTTTGGAGATGGCGGAACAGGTTCTTAAGGTTATAGATGAAATTCCGCAGGCGGAAGCGCCCCGTGCGTCCTTCTTTGCGAAGCGGGGGGCGGTCATCAGGCACAAGGTGCGGCGGGGGGAAACCCTTGCCTCTATTGCGAGTAAATACAGAACCTCCGTCGGGGCGATTACGGCCTATAATCATCTGTCCAAGAAACGGCGTCTCGTGGCGGGTCAGCGGTTGAATGTGCCCATCCAGACATCAAAAATGGCTGGGCCTACCGGGAAAACTAATAAGCCGGAAAAGATTGGGCGCCATAAGGTTCAAAAAGGCGATACGCTGGCTTCTCTGGCAAGGAAGTATGACACGACTGTTGCTGAGATCAGAAGGTTCAATCATCTGGAAAAGGATGCCCTGAAAATCGGTCAGATCCTTCGGATCGAGGGGGACGATAACGAAGGTGATAAGGGGCAGAAAAGGAACAGCGGCGAGGAGAGCAAGGGGAAAGGTAAAACGGTGGTAAAGTCTAAATCAGGCAAGGACACGGAAACAAAAACGGTGAAGAAATACGCGGTTAGAAAAGGCGACAGTCTTAACAAGATCGCCCGGGAGAATCACATGTCCCTCGACAAGCTGCTCGATATTAACAGACTGGCGAGAAAGGACAACATCTATCCGGGGCAGGTGATCATGATCCAATAGGGGGTATTATCAGTCCGGATGGTAGCGCCTCAGGAGGGAAAATAGCTCCCGCTCGCGTTTGTTCATCTCCTCGACTTTTGCAGCGCTGGTATTTTCGTGATTATATCCGAGCAGATGAAGAATACCGTGAATGAGGAGAAACTCCAGCTCATCCATGAGATCGATATGGGCGGTTAATGCGTCACGAGACGTGGTTTCCACGGAAATGACTACATCCCCGAGGATCTGCGGGTTGATATGGCCGAAGTCGCCTTCCGCCATAGCGAAAGAGATCACATTGGTCGGACAGTCCCGGTGGAGGTAATATTTGTTTATTTCCCTGATCTGATTGTCATCGACCAGCAGGAGACTGATCTCCCTGTCTTCGCAGTTCAGCTCTTTCAGAAGCCTTTTCAGGCTCCTCCGTATCCTGTTCAAGTCAATCTTGAACGATTTCTGGCGATTTGTTATAGAAACCGGCATATCGGGCATTCTGTCACGCGGAAGATCTGTTCAGGGGTTTAAAAAAAACCGCCTTTCCTGTTACGTTTCCGTACGGCCGCCGTCCCTCCTTTTCCTGCGATCAAGATGGTTGTATGCACGAATGACATCCTGAACCAGGGGATGTCTGACCACGTCAAGCTCCGAGAAGTGGATAAAACGAATCCCCTCCGTTTTACAGAGGAGCTCTTCGGCTTCGATTAGACCGGATATTTTCTCCATCGGCAGATCGATCTGCGTAACGTCACCGGTGATTACGGCCTTGGAGCCGTATCCGAGCCTCGTCAGGAACATCTTCATCTGTTCGGATGTCGTATTCTGGGCTTCATCGAGGATGACAAAGGAATCATTCAGCGTCCGGCCCCTCATAAAGGCCAGAGGGGCGACCTCGATCACCCCCTTGTGAATCAGGGCCGATGCCCGGTCAAAGTCGATCATGTCAAAAAGGGCATCATAAAGGGGACGCAGATAGGGGTTGACCTTTTCCGAAAGATCGCCCGGCAGGAAGCCAAGCTTTTCGCCCGCTTCAACGGCAGGCCTCGCCAGGGAAATACGGTTGACCTTCTTTTCCAGCAATGCCGAAACGGCCATGGCCATGGCCAGATAGGTTTTCCCCGTTCCCGCCGGTCCGATGCCGAAAACCATGTCCGAGTTCCTGATCGCATCGATGTAGAGTTTCTGGGCGATGCTCTTGGGAGTGATGATTCGCTTCTTCGCGGAGATGAAGACAATATCCAGGAAGAGACGTTCCAGATCGGCCATGCAATCCTCGGACAGGATACGATAAGCGTATTCGATGTCAGCGGAAGAAAGGGGATATCCCTTTCCGGCGATTTTATATAATTGCGACAGGAGGCTCCTGACGAGAACTACTGAGAGTTGGCTGCCGGCAAGGGATACGACATTTCCCCGGACGCTTAGCGTGACCGCTGCGAGTCTTTCAATAAGCTTGACATTCCTGTCATGCTCGCCGAAGAGGTTGCGCAACAGCTCGTTGTCGGCAAAATCGATCTTTTCTACGCTGAGGGGTTCTTTAATTTGCTTCAATAAATATCTGCCCTATAAAGAAGTGTACAAATTTTAACATGTTATAATTAGTAACGCAAATCATTTTACGGCCGGTTCACTTTTTTTCGCCGAGGGACGCGCAGAGGCATCGCCCTGCATGAACAGGTGGGCATACACTTTTGCATTGCCGACCATATTGGCAATCAGGCAGTTTTCGTTGGGCTGATGGGCCGTTTCCTGGAGTCGGGACCAGACGGCTGCCGGATAGCCCGCTTTGCGGAAACAGGCGGCTACCGTTCCGCCGCCGATACCGGCCAGTCGCGGTCTAAATCCGTATATTTCCTGAAGTGCGTCCTGCAGCGCCCCCACGACAGGGGCATCCGACGGGGTGGGCGGAGGGGCCTGGATCTTTTCAACAGGCGCGATTTCAACGGTTACTCCAAAACGCCTTTCGATTTCATCAGCTATGCGGCGAACCGTTTCAAGGACCTTTTCCAGGGGGTAACAAGGGAGGACACGGCAGTCGGAGAAGAAGATGTCCTCCCCGGGGATTGTGTTGATATTGGGTATATTGGCATCCTTGCGCGTTGGCTGAAACGTGCTCTCCGGAGGGTCGAAGAGGGGGTCAAGCAGATTAAATACCTCATGAAGCCCCTGAAGTTTTACGACAAGGTGGGATGCCGCCAGAAAGGCATTTTTCCCTAAGGAGGGCTTGCTTCCGTGACATTGGCGGCCGGTCGTCTTAAATCGAAGCCAGAGCATGCTTTTTTCCGCGATTTCGATAAAGCTACCGTCCTGATTGCCCGCGTCCGGAACGATGATAAGGTCCGTCTTCCGGAAGGGATTGGCTTCATCGGCGAGAAGGTAACCAAGGCCTTTTCGGCTGGAGGTCTCTTCATCGGAGACAAAGGAAAGGCCGATGGAATTTTCTGGAACAATACCTTCATCAAGAATGGCCCTGGCCGCAAAGAGGGAGGCAACGAGGTCCTGCTGGTTATCCTCCATGCCCCGGCCGAACAATCTTCCTTCGCTGATGTAGCCGCGATAGGGGTCTTCATGCCAGAGGCTGCTCTCGCCGGGAGGAACAATGTCCATATGCGTCAGAACCCAGGCCGTTTTCTCCGTATTGATCCCCTGAATCCGAACGATCAGATTGGGGCGGACTCCGGCAGAGACCCGGTCGTCGGGTGCGTTGATCTCCTGAATATTGCATAAACCGGCTTCACGAAGGTAGGCATTCAGGAAAGAGGCCTTCCGATATTCACCGTCACCGCCATTCTCAGGGGCAAGAGCGGGAATGGCGCAGAGTTGGATCTGCAGGCGGATCATCTCCTGTTCGTACATTTGGATGCGCCGGATAATCCTTTGGAAAGAGCTCTGATCAATCATATTTTCCCTCAATCCTCTTAATCTTATAAAAAGTAGTGGAAATATCCCGGTAGACCGCGTCATTGCCGATGATCAGAACAACCGCCTTTCCCTGAGCAAGATAAAGACCAGCAACTTTCCTTATCTCGTCTGCTGTTACATTATCTATTTTATTACGATAAGATACAAGAAAATCATCAGGAATATCATTATATTTTAACAGCAACTGCTGAAAAGCGATCTGGTCTGCCGAGGTGAAAGAAAAGATAAAGCTGTTCAGAATTGCATTCCTTGCCATTTTCAGTTCCTCGGGCAGGACCGGTTTTTCTCCAATCTCCCGGATGATGCTTTGTATCAGAGAAAAAACGCTGACCGTGGATTCTGACTTCGTCAGGGCATAGGCGACGAACAGTCCATGTTCCTTTCCTGCCTTGTAAAAGCTGCCTGTACTGTAGGCCAGACCACGATTCGTTCTGATCTCCTGAAAAATTCGCGAGCGAAATCCGCCACTCCCTACGATAAAGTCCAAGATCTCAAAAGGATAGAATTGCGCCTCTTTTTTTGAAGGGGCAAACCAGCCGAAAAGGACGACCGATTGGGGGATATCCTTGGGAAGGAAAAAAATTTCTCCTTCCCGAGGATGCGGAAGGGAAGGGGTGGGAACCTTCTTTTCTGACAATTTCCAAATCCCGAAATAGCGGTTGAGGAGGATTTCCGCTTCCTTCCTGCCGATATCCCCGCTTACCGCTATCATGACATTCTCTGGGTTGTAAAACAGCTCATGAGTGCGAATCAGATCATCCCTTTGGAGGCGGCTTATGGATTCCCTGGTAGCGACCCTTCCCCATTGACTGTCCTCATACATGAGCCGGCCGAATTCGCGGAAAGCGAGTTTTTGCGGGTCATCAAAAATCCGCCGCAGATCTTCGATTTTCAAGCCTTTTGCCAGGGTCAGCTTGTCTTGTTCGAAAACTGGCTGCATTAGGATGCGCGAAAAGATATCCAGTCCTTTTTCCAGATCATTCTTCAACAGAGAAAGGGAAAAGGTTCCGTAATCCCGATTGATGGACGTTTGCAGCAAAGCCGCCATTGACTCCAGGATTTCGTCAACGCTATTTCCGGTCATGCCGGCAATTCCACCGGTCTCCATCATCGTCGCAGTCAACTCCGCAAGACCCTCCTTGCCGGGCGGATCATATATGCTGCCGGTACGGACGACGACCCTTATTTTCAATAGGGGGAGTTCTCCATTTTCAAGTAAATAGACGACAAGACCATTTGTAAGTATGATCCGATCCGCAGTGGGAGGATGAAAGGAAAGGGGTTTGTAGCGGATCCGGTCCGGATCGGTCAATGCCGGTGGGGCCGCAGCCAATGTTGTAACCGGGGAAAAATGAACAAAACACAGGCAGAACAGAAAGGCGCCAATCAGCAACGATGGTTTGTCGGAGGTTTGTTTATGTTGCATGGTTTACTGTTTCCTCCTTACCAGCGTAGCGACCGTGCGGTTTTCCCGCGTCAGGTAGGTTCGGGCCGCATTTAGAATATCGTCCGGAGTGACTCGGTCAATCGTGTCGAGATAATCTTTAAGGTAGTGAAAATCCCCCAACAGCGCTTCAAAATAAGAGAGCATTTCGGCAAGGCCTGTATTGGAATCGAGTCTTCTGATGAAATCAGCCCTGATCTGATTCTTGGCTTTTGTCAGCTCGGAGAGGGGAACAGGTTCCCTTTTGATCCTTTCTAATTCCAAGTCAATCGCCTGTTCCAGCTCACTGCAGATATGAGGGTGTCGAGGCTTAGCTAAGATCGCGAATTGATTCTGATAGCGTGCGCCGGGCAGACCGTTAACAGCCTGAATGCTCTCCGCAAGCCGTTTTTCCTCAACGATGGTTTTGAAGAACCTCGCTGTCCTCCCACTGCTGAGAATGGATTCCAGGACATCGAATACATGATCAGCATAGGCCGGGGGGGGCGGTTTGTGGTATCCGAGGATCATCTGCGGCTCAGCATCAAAGACCACTTCGATCCGTCTTTCCCCGGATTGAGGTGGTTCCTCCGTGACAGGGACGGAGAAAAGCTTTCGGGGTGGTATCCGGCCAAAGTATTTCTCGACGATCTTAAGGACCGCAGGCGGCTGTATGTTTCCGACGATGGCGATGACCGTATTGTTTGGCGCGTGCGTCTCCCTGAAGAACTTCTCCATATATGCCATATCGAGGAAACGCATGTCCGAAGGCCAGCCCAGAACCGGTCTCCGGTAGGGATGAGCGATGAACGCCGCGGAAAGATAGGATTCGAAGAGTTTTCCTTCCGGATCCGATTCAGAACGCTGCCGCCTTTCCTCCCTGACCACATCGCGCTCGGTATAAAACTCGCGGAATACGGGATTGATCATGCGGTCAGATTCGATTCTGGCCCAGAGTTCGATCCGGTTCGCCGGGATGCTGACCTTATAGGTTGTCAGGTCATGACCGGTCGAGGCGTTCAGGTTGACTGCGCCGTTCTGCGTGTAGAGTCGGTCGATCTCGTTGGAGACCATCAGAGGCTGATGCGACTTCAGGAGCTTTGCCAATTGCAGCGTCAGGCGGGCGATTATTGCCTGATCAGCCACCTTGCCCTTCATTCTTTCGCGGTCCAGAGCGGTTCCAGCCTCTTCGATCTTACGCAGGATCTTCTCTTCCCGGAGGTAATCCTTTGTTCCGATGGTTTTTGTTCCCTTGAACATCATGTGTTCTAACAGGTGCGCCGTTCCGGTTTTACCATCCGCCTCATCCGCAGCCCCCGCACGACAGCGGATATAGATGGAAACAGTAGGACTCAGGTGACGTTCGACAATCAACAGCCGGAGGCCATTTGCGAGGGTGAAGGCATGAACCTGTTTTTCCAGGTTGTAGGAGGACAGAGGGGAAGGGAGAAGAAGCGAAATGAAAAGTCCCATGGCCGTGAGAAAGGCGTATGAAACAGCAGGATGTCTTGCGAAGAAAGGGGGAATAACGCTCTCGCAAAAGAATGGTAAAGCGCAGAATTTGTGGCGACTTTGCAAAAAGGCGCCAGCAGTGGGGCACGCAAAGGACATATTTTTACATGTCATGATCGACCTTCCGGGGTTTAAACCAGGAGCGGATTTGAAAAGCGGGATAGATAATGCCGACGAGGCTAACCAGAATGATGAGACTCGCCGAGAAGAAATACATGATGAATTCAATAGGGTTGTGAAGGTGAAATGCCCCGATGATGGTCTCTATGCCGAATATGAGAAAAATAACTGAGAAAACGGCAATCAGGATATTTTTCCCCCACCAGATGTACGAACCCATGTATTTTATCTCCTTACAGCGATTATCTTAGCGGTATCGGTCTTCGGGGGCAAGAAAAATTACATGTCAGTGCTCTCAGGAGTTCTCGTCATGAGCTTCAGTGAATGATACATCTCATAAGTGAGATGATCATTCCGGCAGGGAAGGAGGGAATTGTTCTGGAAAAGGGGCTCCTCAGCGATAGGGTAGGGCGAGGAAGCCACCGCTTCATCCCACAAATCAGTTCCCGGTATGGGAGAATATTCGGCAATAATTGGACGCGCCCCACAGGACCGGACAAAACGGATACTCTCCCTTACCTCTTCCGCGGTCTGTCCGGGGAGACCGCAGAGAAGATATATTCCGATGTCTTGATCCCGATAACCGGCACGCCTCAAACAGATGAGGGCTTCTGTAAATTCTTCATTGCAGACTTTGCCGCCAGTCATTATCTGCCGGGCGACGTCTGATGATTCCAAGCCAAAACGCAGAGTTTTAAAGCCCGCCTTAAATATGAGCGTGCTGAGCTCTGAAGAAATGTCACGCAGATGAAGGCCGTTCGGACAGTGAAACTGAATCGGCAATTTCCTCCGGATGATCTCTTTCAGAAGCCGAATCGCCATATCCCGGGGATCAACAAAAAGGGCGTCGTCATAAAATGAAAAATGTTTGATTCCTGTATGCGTATGCCAGAATTCGATTTCATCGACGACCCGGACCGGATCCCGCCTGCGAAACCGGTCGTAGAGAAGCCTGGATGCGCAATAGCTGCAGCGGTAAGGACAGCCTCTTGAGGTCATAACAGGAAGCTGATCAGGGTGACGGATGAGATCAAAGGCAGGGTAGGGGTAAGAATCGAGATCATTATTGTCAGGAAGGAAGATCATCTCATGGTTAAAGAGATCCTTCAGCAGAGCAGGAACAGATGCTTCCGCAGGGCCGGGCAAACAGAAATCAGCCCCGGACCTTGATGCATGGCGCGGACAGAGGGTGACATAATTTCCTCCCAGGACGACAGGTACGCCTGGAAACATCCTACGCATGATAGTGATGATGTCGAATACCGCCGGATACCAATATGTCATCATTGAAGTAATCATGATGAGCTCAGGTCTGGGCATCGAATTCAGAGACTTCAGAAAGATTCCCGGTGTGATGCCGTATCGGTTGTAATTTCGGGGAAAGCGCTTCAGAGGGTCCGGTTTAGGAATTCGCGCCTTCGCATATGTTCCCTCTCCGGATGTTTTTCTTTTTGGCATTCGGATAAGAGATGCCTCGGCAGACATACCCGGATGATACGGGTCAAGACAATCCAGAAAAATGACATCCGCCCCATTCATTCTGAGTAATGAAGCCAGAGAGAGTAGTCCTATCGGTATATTCCAGAAATCATAGGCTGCAAAATCATAGATCCAAGGATTGATGAGAAGTATTATTCTACGCTTCATAAATAAATCAATAGCACATATTCTATATTCCGACAATTTCTGAAGAAAAAATTATCTATGGTAATGCATATAATAATATTGTATTGTCCATTATATTGTAATTATTCATTAATCAAGATCATTTGTAACTTTTTAGACATTACAATAATACAGTATAAATAATTCTTGACAAATCGTTATGAAGCGTATAAACAGAAACCGAAATATCTGTCACTGTCATATATTATTGATATAATGGATAATGGACTGTTCAATATAGTAGGGGAGGGGTTATTATGGCTGAACTTGAAATAACGAAAAACGGTTTGATCAGCAGCATCGATATCCTTGACAGAACCGGGCTTTCCCGAGCCACCTTGAACAATTATATCAAAATGGGAATAATTCCCCGTCCAATCGTCCGAAAACCTGAGAAGGCTTCGATCAAGGCAAGACAGATCGGCTATTTTCCCGGCTCTGTATTGGACACTATAAATAAAATTATACAGTATAAATCGGAGGGGTATTCCATGGACGAGATATGCGATCACATGAGGTTGAAAGCAAATGATTCGTCTATAACCACTGATTCTTTAACCTCTGATGCCGATGAACAAGGCAGAGATGACGGCCTGATACCGGACGAGGAACGCAGGACAGATCAGGGAACAAGCCAGGAAATGAGTGATATAATGATGGCTGTTAAAACGAATGAAGTGAAATTGACGATTAATGATCTCCAATGCCCTGCATATCTGATTAGTAACAATTTCGAAATTGACTGGATCAATACAGAGGCAGAGGAAACTATTTTTGATCAAAACATACATTCGATAACAATAGCGGAATCCAGGAATATATTCAGACTGTTTATCGGTATGGGTCTCATGCAGTCGGTCGAGTCCCGTCACGCGATCCTCGATTTCCACATGTCGCTGTTTAAGCAGAGATATTTAAAAGAGGAGCTGGAAAAACTCTTTCTGGGCATCACAAAGAGAGATGTCAAAATGCTGTCAGAGATCTATGATATTATAGATGTTACTTCCTCTCCAGCCCTTCCTGAGACATATCTGAACCTGAATTTCCACCAAGATTCTGAAATGGTTTATCGAGTGAACAATATCAAATTCCGGGAAGGGATTTTATGTGTATACGTCCCGGCAGACAAGATGATGCAGGGAATTGTCGAGCTGCTGTCCAGAAGAGGTAGAATCATTCAGGATCTTCTCAAGCAACGCATGCCGACACTGGTATCTTTCTCCGTTCTGGTTGCAGATCTTCAAGACTCGATCAGGATTTGTGCCGAACTCCCTCCGGAAGAATATTTCCGGCTGATCAATGAGATCTGGAAGTGCATGGAAGGTTCATTCAAAAAATATTACGGCACATACGGAAAACATGCCGGTGACGGCATGGTCTACTACTTCCTCAAGGAGCGCGATTCCAATTATCTCATGAATGCCATTCTCTGTTCGCTTGAGTTGAGGGAAAGCATGAAAAATTTGAGTAATAATTGGAAAATGACCAAGGGATGGTTTAACGAGCTCTATTTGAACGTTGGAATCAACGAAGGCCAGGAATATTTCGGAACGATTCCGGCATCGCCGACAATCGAATTTACGGCACTTGGCGATTCGGTCAATTATGCGGTTCGATTATCTGACTTTGCCCGTTACGGTTCAATCTGGACGACAAAGAATCTTATGAACCGGTTAAGCGATGAGGAAAGAAAACAAATTTTCTACGGCATCAGAAGGAAGGAGCAGAACCGTGATTTCATGATTGAAAATATCTTTTCACGCGTGGTCGATCTTATACCTCCGGAAAGTCCCAAATACAGTAAATACATGGATATTGCAACTTTAGCCGTGACAGAAATCCACGACCTGCGCTGATGGATCCTTATGCAAAGCCTTGAAGAGTTGTGGTTTAGGGGCGCAATCTAATATCACTTTCTTGCCGGAATGCTCTGCCCTGCCGGCGGGGAGCTTCCCCGTATAAACGCCCAAACTGCCTGCCTTCGTAGAATAAACACCAGAAAAGACTTGAAGCAAAAGATGTTTGTTGCTAACATCAGCAATTATAAAAGGTGTATGTAATGCGTTCGGTGGTGCAGAGGGTTGATAGAGCCGATATCCGTATCGGCGACAGGTATATTTCCAGCATAGAAAGGGGTGTTCTCGTATTTCTCGGGATCGAACAGGGTGATCGGGAAAGCGACGCCGATTATCTGTCCAATAAGATCATCAATCTCAGGATCTTTGAGGATGAGGCTGGAAAGATGAATCTCTCCGTTCTTGATATACAGGGGGAGATGCTTGTTGTTTCCCAATTCACTCTTCTGGGTGATTGCCGGAAAGGCAGAAGACCTTCTTTCACGGGGGCAGAAAATCCAGATTGCGCACGAAAGCTTTACGATCACTTCCTCAGTCTGGTAAAGAAAAAAGTAAAGCATGTGGCTCAGGGTTATTTTCAGACCATGATGTTGATCGAACTTGTCAATAATGGACCAGTCACGATGCTTTTGGACAGCCGAAGAAACTTTTAAGGAAAGCGCGTTATGCCATCACAGGATGATCAAATCGAGATCCGGATACACAAGGAAAGGAAGAAGGGGCGCCTGTTCTGCAAATTTCTGGATTATGCTCCCCAGAAAAATCATCATCACATCAGATTAAAATATCGTTCTTATACCATTGAAAACGATCATAAATCGTAAACGGAGGCCCCCATGTTAGATGATCGTGTTGCGGAATCGCTGACCTTTGATGACCTGCTTTTAGTTCCCGCAGAATCCAGTATTCTGCCGCGGGATGTGGATACCTCTGCGCGGCTGACTAAAAATATCAGCCTGAATATCCCCATAATCAGTGCGGCTATGGATACGGTGACCGAGTCCCGAACAGCCATCTGTCTTGCCCAGGAAGGCGGGGTGGGTATTATTCATCGGAACATGGGTATCGAAAGGCAGGCCATTGAAGTCGATAAGGTCAAGAAGTCGGAAAGTGGAATGATCGTGGATCCCATTACCATTGAACCGGAACAGAGAGTTTACGAAGCGCTTGAACTGATGAACCGTTACCGGATATCCGGTGTTCCGGTGGTCAAGAATAAGAAGCTCGTCGGTATTCTGACCAACCGCGATCTCCGCTTTGAAACCGATCTCGAACAGCCGGTAGCCAATGTCATGACCCATGAAAACCTGATCACGGTCTCTTCTACTCAAATTTCTCTCGAAGACTCCAAGAAACTGCTCCACAAACACCGGATCGAAAAGCTCCTCGTTGTGGATGAAAACTATAATCTCACCGGCTTGATCACGATCAAAGACATCGAAAAAATAAAAAAATACCCTCTTGCCAGCAAAGACTCCCTGGGGAGGTTGAGGGTTGGAGCAGCGGTTGGAATCGTCGATAGGGAGGCGAGGATCGATGCGTTGCTCGCGGCCGGCGCCGATGTCGTTGTGATCGACACGTCGCACGGACATTCCGCAGGGGTGCTGGATGCCGTCCGCACCACGAAAGCCAATTTTCCCAAATGCGAACTGATTGCCGGAAATGTGGCGACGGCAGAAGGCGCCAAGGCACTGATCGATGCGGGCGTCGATGCCGTCAAAGTGGGTGTCGGACCGGGATCGATCTGCACAACGAGAATCATCGCCGGGGTGGGTGTACCGCAAATGAGCGCGATTCGCGATGCCTATAAGATAGGTGCGAAATACGATATCCCCATCATTGCCGACGGCGGGATTAAGTATTCGGGGGATATCGTCAAAGCACTGGCCGCAGGTGCAAATACGGTCATGATCGGTGGTCTGTTTGCGGGAACAGAAGAGAGTCCGGGGGAGAGCATCCTCTTCCAGGGAAGGTCATACAAGGTCTATCGCGGAATGGGATCGCTGGAGGCCATGAAGATGGGCAGCAAGGACCGTTATTATCAGGATGACATGGAAAGCAACCTGAAACTGGTTCCGGAGGGAATAGAAGGACGGGTCCCCTACCGGGGATCTCTATCGGCCAGTATCCAACAGTTGCTTGGCGGTCTGAAGGCAGGCATGGGCTACGTCGGATGCAGGACCACGGGTGAGTTGAGAGAAAAAGCGCGATTCATCAGGATTACTTCAGCAGGACTTAGGGAAAGCCATGTGCATGACGTAATCATCACAAAAGAAGCGCCAAACTACTGGCTGGATTAGATTATGAAACACGCCGATTTTGTTCATCTTCACGTTCATACCCAGTACAGCCTCCTCGATGGCACCATTCGTCTCGATGACCTTTTTCAGAAGGCAAAAACATATCAGATGCCTGCCGTTGCGATGACGGATCACGGCAATCTTTACGGGACGATTGATTTTTATAAGCATGCCTATAAATACGGAATCAAGCCCATTATCGGCTGCGAAATGTATGTCGCCCCCAAAAGCCGTTTTGACAAGGCGGGATACGGAATCGGCGAGACGGCGAACCATCTCGTTCTCCTTGCCCGGAATAGACAAGGATACAGGAATCTAATGAAATTATCGACCGCAGGCTTTCTGGATGGCTTTTACTACCGGCCGCGCATCGACAAGGAGATCCTGGCCCAGTATCACGAGGGACTGATCGGAATGAGCGGCTGTCTCCATGGTGAGATCTCCGGGCATCTGCTCCGGGGAAATCCCGATGAAGCCATCCGTGCTGCAAATCAATACCAGGAGATTTTTGGAGAGGGAAATTTTTTCATCGAAATCATGGAAAACGGCCTGCCCGAACAGAAGGCGGCCAATCAGGCGTTGATCGAACTGAGTCGCCGGCATGACTTTCCGCTGGTCGCTACCAACGATTGTCATTACCTGAATCAGGATGATGCCGAGGCCCACGAGGTTCTTCTCTGTATTCAAACCGGGAAAACAATGGAGGATTCCGAGCGGATGAAATTTGGAACCGATCAATTTTATTTCCGCTCTCCCGAAGAAATGAAACGCTTGTTTTCCCATTGCCCGGAAGCGATCGACAATACGATCAATATTGCTGAAAAGTGCAATCTCACCTTTGAGTTCGGCAGCATTCTCCTGCCCCACTTCGAGATCAATCCTGATGAAACACTGGATGAACGCCTGAAACGGGAGGCAACAGAAGGGCTTGCGGCTCTGTTGCCGAAAATTTTGAAGGGTGAGAATGGAAATCTTCGGGAACAGTATGTAAAAAGGCTCCGGCACGAACTGGAAATAATCCGGTCCATGGGTTTTGCCGGATATTTTCTCATCGTTTCCGACTTCATCAATTATGCCAAGAAAAAGAATATCCCGGTAGGACCGGGAAGGGGTTCCGCCGCCGGCAGTCTCGTGGCCTATGCCACAGGGATTACCAATATCGATCCCATCCGGTACAACCTCTTCTTTGAAAGATTTCTCAATCCTGACCGGATCAGCATGCCGGATATCGATACAGACTTCTGCCCGGAGGGGAGGGAGGAGATCATCCGCTATGTGACGGAAAAATACGGGAGCGACAAGGTATCCCAGATCATCACCTTCGGAAAAATGCAGGCGAGGGCCGTCATTCGCGATGTGGGACGGGCGCTGAATATTTCCTATGGCGAGGTGGATCGCATCGCCAAGTTGATTCCCAATGTACTCAACATCAAATTGGATGATGCCATTAAGCGGGAACCCCGGCTTCAGGAAGAGGCGAAGAACAATCCACGGATTAAAAAGCTCCTCGACATGTCCCGCGCGCTGGAAGGCCTGAACCGTCATTCCTCCACGCATGCGGCGGGCGTCGTGATCTCCGATCTGCCGCTGGTAGAGAGGATCCCACTTTGCCGGAGCCCCAAGGATGATGTCGTCACACAATTTTCCATGAACGACATCCAGGACGTCGGGTTGACGAAATTCGATTTTCTCGGATTGAAGACCCTGACCGTCATCAAGAATACCCTCAGATTTATCCGCGAAGGGCGGGGAGTTGAGGTTGACATCGATTCCCTGCCCCTCGATGACCGACCGGCCTACGAATTGCTCATGAGGAGCAACACCGACGGAATCTTCCAGTTGGAAAGCGCCGGCATGAAGGATATCTTAGTGCGAATGAAACCGGATTGCATCGAGGATGTGATCGCTCTGATCGCCCTTTATCGTCCCGGCCCCATGGAGAATGTTCCCGAATTCATTTCGAGAAAACAGGGCAAAACAAAGATTGTCTATGAAATCCCAGAATTGCAGGCGATCCTGAAGGAGACTTACGGGATCATCGTCTATCAGGAACAGGTCATGCAGATCGCCGTGGCCATCGGCAACTATACTCTGTCCGAAGCCGATACCCTCCGCAAGGTCATGAGCAAGAAGAAGTCTGAGGAGATGGAGAGCAAGGAGAAACCGAAGTTTCTCGAAGGGGCGCGGAAAAAGAAGATCCCTGAAGCCAAGGCCACAAGAATATGGGAACAGATGGAAACCTTCGGAAAATATGGCTTCAACAAATCTCACAGTACCGCTTATGCGATCATTTCCTACCAGACGGCCTATCTAAAGGCCCACTATCCTGCCGAATTCATGGCGGCACTGCTGACCAGCGAAAAGGACAACCGGGACAAAATCATCAGCCATATCACCAGCTGCAGAGAGATGGGGATCAATGTGCTTCCGCCCGATATCAATGAGTCCAAGAGTGATTTCAGCGTAGTGGGCGAAAATATCCGTTTTGGGCTTGCCGCAGTAAAAAATGTAGGCGTCGGCGCGATTGATTCGATCATATCGGTACGGGAGGAGGGGGGACGATTCGTTTCCCTTCTGGATTTTTGCGATCGCGTCGATCAGCGGAAGGTCAACAAAAGGGTGATCGAAAGCCTGATCAAGTGCGGTGCGTTCGATTCCACGGGCAACAACCGGTGTCAGTTGATGGCCTGTTACGAAGATATCATGGATCAGGCCCAGAGACGCCAGCGCGAACGATCCAGCGGCCAGGTCAACATCTTCGAAGATCATGGCGGCAAACCGCTCTTGGATACAGGCGATTCGCTTCTACCCGATTTTCCCGAGTGGGATCATAAGGAGTTATTAGCTAACGAGAAAGAGACCATCGGATTTTATATTACCGGCCACCCGCTTTCCCGATTTTCCGATCGCCTGGGCATGATCGCGAATGCCGATTCTTCTACCATTTCCAGGAAATCAGATCGCGAAACGGTGGCAGTGGCAGGCGTTGTCAGCAGCATCCGCGAGGTGATCACCAAGCGAAAAGAGACCATGGCTTATGTTACGCTTGAGGATCTGAAGGGGTCCGTTACCGTCATCTTTTTTTCCGATGTCTATCGGTCCGCATACGATTTACTGCATGGCGACGATCCTCTGCTGATCAGGGGAACTCTCGATATTGCGGAAGACAGCATCAAGGTCATCGCAACGGAGGCAACGCTCCTGGCGTCTGCGGCTGAAAAACCATATCAGACCGCATATTTTACGATCGACGTGAAGAAAACATCCGCAGAGGATATCGAACTTCTAAGACGAAGCCTGAAGCAGTTTCCCGGAACGCAGGACGGATTCATCAGGCTTATGGAAGAGAGGTGCGAAACGGTCATCTACCTTGGAGAGGATATGAAACTGGATCTTTCGTGGCCGCTGAAAAAGGAGGCGGAACGGATTATCGGAAGCGGAGCGGCCCAGTTTTTGTAAACCGGGGGTTGTTTTGATAATATGGGACCGAATCCAGGAGATTATTCCGAAAGGACCTAC
>ERZ1292640.1692-Hain-H43-02um-R1-1692-length-18111-cov-7_pt1 | contig 18111 bp, 18 predicted proteins | sample MGYA00564404_ERZ1292640 | MGnify/ENA primary metagenome ERZ1292640 (study PRJEB36523, sample SAMEA6512636) | groundwater metagenome | collected 2019-01-08 | study: AquaDiva: Metagenomics assemblies of 32 groundwater samples
AATGACAATCTAACTGACTCGTTATTAACGATGAGTCAGTTTTATTTTCTCAATTTTTCAACCATCTCCGGTAAAACTTCTAAAACTTTATCAATATCCTGTTTTGTTATAAATTTACCAAAACTAAACCTCACCGAACTCATCGTCTCTTTTCGAGAAAGTCCCATCGCGAGCAAAACATGCGACGGCTCAATGGCTTTAGCTTGGCAAGCGGAACCGGACGACGCCATAATACCGGCGTCGTCAAGCGCGATAAGCAATGTTTCCGCTTCTACGCCGCGAAACAAAATATTGCTGATGTGCGGCGCGCGCGACGCGGATCCGCCATTTATAAAAACATTTTTTATTTTTTTCAATAAATTTTCTTCAAAATAATCGTGTAAACTTGAAACTTGTTTAATTATTTGCGATTTATTATTTTTAAACTGTATCAATTCTATCGCTTTTCCAAATCCAACAATTCCCATTACATTCTCCGTCCCCGCTCTTAAACCAAACTCCTGCCCTCCTCCTTCAATCAACGGTTTTATAGGTGTACCGTCTTTAATAAACAAAGCTCCAACGCCTTTTGACCCGTAAATTTTATGCGAAGAAATGGAAAGTAAATCGCAACCGAGCTCACGAACATTCATTGATAAATGTCCGGTAGCTTGCCCCGCCCTTTCCGCAAGAAAGGGCGGGGCTTGAACCGCGTCAATGTGAAACAACGGATATTGAATTCCTAACTTTGATCTATTTTCCGTTTTCCATTCTTTTATTATTTTTCCGATTTCTTCAACGGGCTGAATAACGCCGGTTTCGTTGTTAACATACATCACGGAAATCAATACCGTATTTTCTTTTATTTCATTCTTTAAATTGCTTATATCCACAACACCGCCTTTGCTGACAGATAAATATATCACTTCAATCAATCCCGCTTTTTCTAAAGATTCAATCGGCTTCAAAACTGATTTATGCTCAATCCGGCTCGTAACAACCGCTTTTAATGAGTGAGGCTTAACCTCGTTCATTAAAACTCCCTTTATCGCTAAATTATTCGCTTCAGTGGCGCCAGATGTAAAATATATTTCAACGAAATTGCAACCTAAAAAATCCGCGATCATCTCGCGTGATTTATCCACCGCTATTCTCGCTTCCTGCCCCAAAGAATGAGTTGACGACGGATTGCCGAATTTATCTTCCAAATACGGCGCCATCGCCTTTTTCACTTCGGGATCAATCGGCGTCGTCGCGGCACAATCAAAATAAATTTTTTCCGGATATTTTAACATACTATTTTATTTTAATCTTATAGTTTCCTCTATCATACGCATAATCCCCTTCCCATTCTTTCTCCGCAATCATCTTAACCCCCTCAATTAATTTATCAACATCTTTTTTATCATTAAAAATACCCAAAGACGCGCGCAATGTTCCGGGAATTATTAAACTTTCCGCTTCCGTAAATCCTTTTTGTTTTTTAACTAAAATTTTCTTTATTTTTTCAATATCATTTTTATTTAATTCCAACAATCGCGCCAAATAAATATGCGCGCAATGACAACCGTTACGGACCGCCACGCCCGCTTCATAATTCAATATGGCTGCCGCCAAACTATGATGAACTTCCGTTATATTAAACGAAACAAGACCTAAATGCCGCTCAAAATCCAAATCTCCGTAAATTTTAACTTGCGGTATTTTTTTTAACGCGCCGATTAAATATCGGAATAATTCCATTTCGTGCTTTCTGATGTTTTTCATCCCGATTTTTTTCAACCACTTCATCGCCTCGCCTAAAATAATCGCGCCCGCGATATTCGGCGTTCCCCCTTCGTGTCGTTCCGGGGACTCGGCATAACAAACATCGTCCCGAACCACATAATTTATCGTTCCTCCGCCCGGTCTGTATGGTTCTCTTTCATCTAATATCGCTCGCGAAGCATATAAAAATGCAACACCCGGCGCATACATTTTATGTCCGGCGCCCGCGAAAAAATCAATGCCGTATTTTTTTACATCTAATGACATATGCGCCAATGCTTGCGCGCCGTCAATCAAAATTTTCGCGCCGTATTTATGCGCCATTTCCGCTATTAAACCTATATCCGATAAAATTCCGGTTACATTGGAAGCGCCGGAAACCGCCACCAATTTAACTTTATATTTCTTCAATTTTTTTTCCAAATCCGCGTAATCAATATTACCAAATTCATCCACGCGAAAAAGCTTAACAACATTATCGCGCAAATACGGCAAATAATTGGAATGATGTTCCATTTCACTTGCCAAAACCGCGCCCGACTCGCTTTTTATTAAATGCGCCGCTAAATTCAAAGCATCGGTGGTATTATAAGTAAAAATTATTTGATGCGTTCTTCTATTACCGCCGATAAAATTCATTACTGTTTTCCTCGCTTCTTCATATTTTACGGTGGAAATTATAGAAAAATAATGCGCGCCCCTATGAACATTGGAATAATACTTATTGAAAATTTCGCAAAATTTTTTTTGCAAAAACAACGGCATCGGAGTTGATGCCGCATTATCCAAATATGCGATTGATTCTCCGCCAATATCGCCTCTGCCAAAAATAGGATACTTTTCTTTTAACAAAGGAAATTCTTTTCTTATTGAATTCCAATTCATAATTATAATAAAAATGCCTGCCCCGCTTTTTCTTGCTGAAAGGGCGGGATCTGTCCCGATTGTTTCACTTTTTTTTCTCCGCGACGCCCGCGAGGAACAACGGATTGCGCCGCGTTAATATAATTACAATAATCGCAATCCTTGTCAGCCGCGGGAATTTTATCGCCCGACAAGCATTTATGAGCGCCGATAAGCGCGCCTTCAATCCAATTACCATTTCCGGTGTAAGGTATAATTTTAATGTTAAATTCCAATTTACCGTCAAAAGCATTCTTGTCAGTGTCGCCGTTGCAATATACGAAATATCCGGTTTCCGAAACATCAAAACCGTTTTTTCTTAAAAGCCATTGATAAACCTCCATTTGCCGTTTATAACCGATCTGCCACTCCGCGTCAATATTAACTTCACCATTTTTACTTGTGGATTTATAGTCAACAACAATTAATTCATTTTTTAGATTAACCCAAACATCGTCAACCGCTCCGGTAACAATAAAATTGGTCGACTGATGATGATATTGCACGCCTTTGAAATTATCACGCCACTCGCCTATCATTTTATGCTCAAAAGGCACGGCTTTAATTCCATATGCTTCCATTAAAGGATGCGCGGTTTGTTCCGCGCGATGAATATCAAATTCTTTTTTAAGCAAAAAATCAACTGCGGAATTAAGTGAAAACGGAAATCCCGGCGGACGACCGACTCCCAGCCGACGATCAAGATAAAAACAACGCGGACATCCCAAAAATAAATCAATTTTGGACCGGCTCAAACGAAACGGTTCGCCGCTTTTGGGATCAAAAAAATTTCTTTTCCGTTTTGGATTATAGTATTGAGACATATTTCAATAATAACATAAATAAAAAAAATCCCAAGATTTGTCTTGAGAATTTACCGAAAACAATAAATTAATTCTTCAATGATGTTTTCAACGCTTCCAGCACATCCCGCATTACGAAAATCGGAATAAATATTCTTATGCGAGAATATTTGTAATATTCCAATTTTTCACTATAAATAATTTCAACATTTTCATACTTAAAATTAAATTTCAATATTCTTATGTTTTCCTCATGCATACCATTTTCTTTATCTGATGAATCCACCATTTTATTACCTCTTTTTATTAAAAATGTATATTTTCAAAATAACCGTATAATAATATAATACCAAAATATATCTTATTGTCAAGTGTTTTTACATTGACTCATTTGATACTCTACCGCATAATACCAAATTATTGTTCTTTACACATTAAAACTTTCTATGAAAGGGGTATAACTTTGACGGAATTAACGGTAACGGAAAAAGAAAAAATTTTAATATCCGGTAAAGTGGAAAAATATGATTCACTATCCAACCTTTGCTCTTGGAATAAATCCTTTAAAGTGAAGATAGGCGATATTTATGGCATATTCAAACCAAAAGACGGTGAAAGAGAATACTTAAGACCGGCAGTCACCGGCGGGACTTACTATAAAAGAGAGTATGCCAGTTATCTTATTAATAAATTTTTAGGATTTAACTTAATTCCCGCAACTGTTATCAGAGAAATAGACGGCAATATTGGCAGTTTGCAAGAATTTATTCCCAACGCTAAAATAGCGATGAAGCACAAAGAAAAAGAATTGGAAAAATTCTGTCAAGAATTCATAAACTTATTTGCGCTAGATTATATAATCTATAATTCGGACCGCAATTGGTACAATATTCTTATAACAAAAAATAAATTATATGCCATAGATAATAGTTTGGCTTTCGGACATGATAATTTCAGAATAGATTACATAAATTATATATCGCCTGAAATTTCGAAAATTTATGTAATAATGGAAAAAATAAATTGTTTTCTTAAATCGCAAGACAAACACGAAGAATTACAGAAATTGTTGCAAAATTTACTGAAACCGGGGGAAATAGACGCATGTTTCGCCAGAATGAACTATCTTGTCAAATTTATTTCACAAAACACAAGATTGCCAATAAAAAACAACTTCTTTTGGTCCTTCTTTAAGAAAAACGAATTGCCATTTTGGCCATAATAAAAAAACAGCGAAGATAATAGTCTTGGCTGTTTTTATTTAAAAAATGTCCTTTAAGTTTTAATTACTAAACTTAAAGGACAAAAAAATATTAAAAATATCAAAACACTTTTTTATTTAATATTGCTGATTTCTATACTTACCATTTTCCATCGCAAACCATATATACCAAAAGAATCCAAATATGCTTTCCTGTCCGCATCATTCATTGTAAAAAATCTCGGATCTGCTCTTTTTTGAATTTCCTCGGCGAAATCTTTTTGACCGACAAAACCGTGCTGAATCATCAATACGCTATCTTTGAAAAATTCAAAATCCACCGTCGCTTTTTGATTGTCATCAATAATAATCAATGCTTGATGACAGTTAAATGCAACCATATCGTAAGTATATGGAATCACTAATCTTAAATTGCGCTCAAGCACAACCGGCATTTGCCCACCTTGATGAAAAACAATAAATTCACTTCTTTTTCCTATCAAAAAAAACGAACTACTGCAAAAAATCAACAGAGAAACGACAAAAACAATATTTGTTTTTCCGCCCATCATCGCCTGCAACATACTAACGGTAAAATATATCCACACCGAATAACCCGCAAAAACAGCGATCTTTTCCAAACCGTTTATATATAGCATATCTGTAATTATCGTCGCTATAACCATTGTCGCCACCAATGTAAAACAAAACCACCACTTTTTCGTCTTCATAAAACTCCTCCATGAATTTTCAAATAACTGAAAATAAAGTTTTATTAAATCAATATATTGGGTATAAATTCAATTACTTCGTCGCTCATATCTATTTGTGTCATTTTCTGACCTTGTAAGAAAATGACCTTGACGAGCAAAGCGAAGAAAGGCTGCCGGGCTTGGATTTGAACCAAGATGAACGGATTCAGAGTCCGCTATCCTACCGTTAGATGACCCGGCAATATTATTTACTTCAAAACACTTTCTATCCATTCAACGGATTTTTTAACTATTTCCGCTTCTTTTTCGGGATCGGAAAAAATATGATCTGCGCCCTTTACGATAAATAATTCTTTTGGCTCGTTAGCAACGCCAAGCATATCCCGACTTTCCTGAATATCAATTGAATTGTCTTGATCGCCGTGAATAAACAAAATCGGCGCTTTTATATTTTTAACTTTATCAATCGGATGATAACCAACCATATCGTCAAAAAAATCTTTCGCAAGATTAAATTTCCGACCATCTTTTTTGACATATTCTATAAATCCGTCCCGTTTTAATCTTTCCCGCAATTCTTCTTGCGAAATATTATTCCAACCGCTAAATCTTTGAATAAAACCTTGCGGATAAGCTACGCCCGCGATGGAAATAACAAAATCAATTCGCGTGTCTTCCGCCGCTTCCAAAACGCAAATAGCGCCGCCTTGACTATGCCCGACTATGCCAATTTTTCGGAAACCGTCGTTATGAAAATAATCAATTACCGCCCTTAAATCTTCAATTTCTTTTGTATATTTAGAATCCTCAAACCAACCAGCCGATTCGCCGTTTCCGGAAAAATCAAATCGGAAAGCGTTAAATCCCGCCACATTTAAAAAAACGCAAAAACTTCTGATAAAATTCCTGTCTTTCCCGCCCATCAACCCATGGCAAACAATAATAACGCGCTTACTGTCGTTAATTTTATGAAAAATTCCCGCCAATTTTTCTTTATTTTTATTCAATATACATAATTCCATTTCCGCCATTTTTTGATATTACTTTATAAAAACCTGTTTATAATATAGCAGGTTTTTATAAATATTCAAAGAGATTATTTTATAATTTTTAAATCTTTTCCGTTTTTTTCGCTTCAACCGCTTGAACCTTCTTGGAAAATATAAAAATATAAACAATTTCCAAAATTGCCAATGTATTAACGACCAATAAAGCGATAAACCAAATCTTCTGTCCGTTACGCGCCGCTTTCCATAAAGCAATTCCTTTCCACGGCAAAGTCCATATCGCAATTAAAAAAAGAAATGCAAATACTAAATTATCATTTTCCAACTGATACATAAAAAATAATATACCGATCAATGTGATTAAACTTTAAGATACTTCCTTATCGCCACCAAACTGCTAACTACTCCCAATAATATTCCAATGCTGAATTGAATCACTAAAAGCGTAAATAAATTTTTTTGAAGATAATCAAGAAGATTGATACCTGGCAAAAAAGATTCCAAACTGGGTGAAATAATCCAAATCAAAGGATAAATTATGCCAAGAGCGAAAATGGCAGATATCGCGCCATAAACAATGCCCTCAACGATAAACGGCGCCCGAATAAACCAATCGGAAGCCCCTACGAGACGCATAATGCCTATTTCCTCTTTCGCAGTATGCATAGTCAAACGAATAGTATTAAATGTTACCAAAATCGCTACAAAAACCAACATAAAACTTAAAATTATCCCGCCCCGCTTAACAGATCGCGTAATATTGTCCATTTTCATAATAACGCTTTCTTTCTGCCTGAAATTTATTTTATCTATCAAACCGCTAAACGAACCCGACTCTAAAAAACTTACGATTCCGGCATATTGGCTGGCATTAGCAACTTTTATATTCAAACTTGCTTCCAATGGATTTTCTTCCAAAACATCCAAACTTTTTTTAATTACATCATTATCTTTATTGATTTCTCTGAAACTTTCTAACGCTTTTTCGCGAGAAATATATTCAACGCCTGTCACTTCATCGCGCCCAACCAATTCCTGTTTAACTTTTAAAATACTTTCTTCCGAAATTTCAATATTAAAATAAGCGCTGATATCAACCTTGCCCTGCAACTCTTTCGCCACAACATCGGTCAAAACATTAAAAAATAAAAGTCCAACTATAACAATAATAGTTAAAACTAAAACAGCTATGGTCGCTACTGAAACCATGCGATTACGCCAAGCGCGAACCAACCCGAATTTTATTACTCTTTTTAAAACGATAAACATATAGATTTAAAAATTATCACCCTACGAGTGATCTCCCGACGGGAGACAAATTTTTGCGTTTTGGTTATTATAATATTAAAGTATATATTTCCCTTGCTTTACATCCCTGATTACTTTTCCGTCATTTAATGTAACGACTCTTTTTTGTAAATTATCCACCACCGTCTTGTCGTGAGTGGCCAAAATAACCGTTGTTCCCAATTCGTTTATTTTCAACAAAAGCCGTATCACATCCAGAGCATTCAAAAGATCCAAATTTCCGGTCGGCTCATCGGCTATTAAAATTTCCGGTCGATAAACTAAAGCGCGGGCAAAACCAACTCGTTGTTTTTCACCGCCGGACAACTGATGCGGAAAAAGATTCACTTTTTTCGCGAGACCGACAAGCGCTAATATTTGAGGAACATCCGCTTCGATAATTTCCTCGTCAATACCGATAACTTCCATAGAAAATGCAATATTTTCATAAACTGTTTTGTGCGGTAAAAGTTTAAAATCTTGAAAAACCGCGCCTATTTTCCTCCGCAAAAAAGGTAATTCCTTCCTGCTTAAATTTGTAACTTCAATATCATCAATAAAAATTTTTCCGCTGGTAGGATTTTCTTCCCTAATAAGCATTTTCAGCAATGTTGATTTGCCGGCGCCCGAACGGCCCACAACGGAACAAAATTCATTTTTCGCCACGGTAAAACTAACATCATCCAATGCAATAGAATCCGGAGGATAAATTTTGGAAATATTTTCAAATTTGATCATGCCAATTTTGCCCAAGAGAGCGAGCCGAGCGAGCATCGCGAGGCGAAGCTCGATTGGCTACAAAATTGAGCACCCCGCCCATATTCCAACCACGCACTCTAATATACAACTGTCCAGGAGCGAAGCAGCTTCGCCTCCATGCAGTAAATAATCAATGCTTGTTGCTGGAATATGGGCGGGGTAAAGGTTTGGCAGCTAAAAATTGTGCTCCGCCACCGGCGGATTCAATTTTTAGGCCAAGCCCTTTAATTCCGCTTCTATAAATTGATCCAACCTTCCCTCATCAAGAATCTTTTTAACATCGCTTGTTTCAATATTTGTCCTATGATCTTTAACCATTTTATATGGATGCAGAACATAAGAACGGATTTGGTTAGACCACTTTGCCTTGCCTGATGATTTGCGTATTGCCGATTTTTCCTCTTCTTCTTTTTCTATCGCCAGTTGCATAATTTTCAACTTTAAAATTTCCAGCGCCTTTTCCTTATTTTGGGACTGCGATCTCTCAGATTGCGCCGCAACGAACATTCCCGTAGGCAAATGATGAATCCTTACCGCCGTCTCAACTTTATTTACATTTTGTCCGCCCGGACCGCCGGATCTGTAAGTGTCAATTTCTATATCTTCGGGATTTATCTTTATTTCTTTTAAACTTTCGGAGATCGGCAAAACTTCAACTTTGGCAAAACTGGTATGCCGTAAATGCTTGGCATTAAACGGCGAAAGCCGAACCAATCTATGAACGCCCGCTTCGCCTTTTAAATAACCATAGACGTATTTGCCCTTAACCTCAATGTCAATTGATTTTATACCCGCTTCGTCTCCGCGCGATGAATCAATAATTTTTGCAACATAACCGTTATTTCTAAAATATTTAAGATACATACTAACGAGCATTTCGCTCCAGTCCTGCGCGTCAATCCCTCCAGCGCCGGCATGAATGGAAACCAGCGCGTCGTTTCGGTCGTTTTTGCCGGAAAGAAAAATTTTTATCTCTTCTTTATGCAACTTACTTTCCAATTCCCGAACTTTTTCGTTTAATTCCGCCATCATATCATTATCAATATTGGAAAGAGCGCTCAGTTCTTCAATCTCCGCTATTTCATTTTCAATTTTCCCAAAAAATTCCACCGTCTCTTTTGTATCCGCCAATTCTTCGCTTATTCTTTGCGCATATTCCGTATTTTTCCAAAAATCCGGTTTAATAGTCTCTTTTCCCAAATCATCAACCCTTGTCTTCATTGCTAAAAAGTCAAAGACAGTCCGCAATAATGCGGAATCTAACTCGCAAATCCTGAATTTTTTCTTGAATGTCAGTCATCTTGATATTTTTAGAATAACATAAATTGAAACCAGATAAAAGATTAATATTCTTAAAGCCGCCTCTCGGATTTGTCACCCTACGAGTGATCCCCCGAAGAGGGAAACCCATAACCGGTCAACCCAAAACTGAAACTTCTAATTATAAAAATCCGCATAGCCGGAGGGGAGAATTGAACTCCCGACCTTTGCTTTACGAAAGCACTGCTCTACCGACTGAGCTACTCCGGCATATATTTCTAACGATCCGCTACGATTACCCTATGGTAAATTTTCAAAGCGGGTGGGGGGAATCGGACCCCCATCTTAACCTTGGGAAGGTCATATATTACCACTATACTACACCCGCGCAATCTTATTTGCCCCAAAAATAATCAAGCCACTTTTGCCAAAAATATTTTTGTTCGCCGGCAACATCGTCATTTCCCGCCATTTCCTGCGACGCGGAACTACTTTTGCGATTTATTATTATCACCTTTTCTCCGGGTTTTTGCAAATTAAACTTTTCCTTAGCTTCTTTTTCCCGATAATCCGCCGTATTCATATATTCCATCGTATCCACAATATCTTTATTGGTATCCTTCAATTTAAGAATTTTGGCGTTTAATAAATCAAGTTCCTTGTTGATTGAGTTCGCGACAAAATAAAGTTTATATAAAGAAAAACTTATCCAAGCGATGATAAAAAACAAAAAAACGGCGACAATTTTTACGCACAAAGATTTTAGCATTGCTAAATAATTTTTAATCTATTAGTATATAATTGTAAGAAAAGTGAATAAATAAATGAAATTAAACAAAAAATTAATACAAATATTTTGGATCATCACGGCATCGTTGGTAATTATCAGTATGCTTATTTTAACGATCGCTCCTTTACTTTAAGTATATCATAAAATATTCAGTTATTTAAAAATTTTTAAGGAGGTGATTTATGTTAAGAGTGGTTGAAACGATAAATAAAGCTTGCCACCTATTTATCGCAAGAGATGAAGATAATATTAATATTATAGAGTTTTTTATCGGCGAAAATAATTTGCGATTGACGCGCGAAGAAGCGACGAGAATATTAATATTGGAAACAACTGATTTTATAAAATTTGGCGTCGTCGGCGCAGCGCAATTCTGGAAACCGGAAAATGAAGAACCAGAGATTATGATATATTTCTATAAAGAAAAAGAAATTGATATCATTATCGCGCCTTATGATGAATTTCAAATGGCGCTTGCGGAAGTATTGCGCTAAACAATCCTTGCCAAAAATTCGGTAAGTCTCCCTATGGAAAATATCCAGTAGAGATAGATTTTTTATCCCGTTACATTGAAAATGTAACGGGATTTATTTTTTAAGCACTTTCAAAAACACCTCCTGTGAAATGCGAATCTTGCCCATTTCTTTCAATCTCTTTTTTCCTTTTTTCTGTTTTTTAAGCAACTTATCTTTTCTTGTCCTATCCCCGCCATAAAGATAACCCGTCACATCTTTACGCATCGCTTTTAATGTTTCGCGGGCGATAATCTCTCCGCCGATAGCCGCTTGTATCGCCACGGTAAATAGTTGCGGCGGCACCACTTCTTTAAGTTTTTTTACCAATACGCGACCATCGGCCCGGCTTTTCCCCCGCGGCACAATTCGTGAAAATGCTTCCACTTTTTCATCCGCTATCAAAATATCCATTTTAACGAGATCGCCGACACGAAAATCCAAGAGTTCATAATTCATTGAAGCATAACCGGAAGTAACGCTTTTCAGATCGTCATAAAAATCAACTATAATATCGGCTAACGGCATCTCAAAAACCAATATCATTCTCTTCTCGCTGATATATTCCGTTTTTTTATAAAATCCCCTCGTTCCCTTTGTCAATATCATTATACTGTTTATATAATCGCTCGGCGTAATTATTTCCAAACGGATCCATGGCTCGCTCACATATTCAATGCGCGATGGATCGGGAAATTCCGAAGCTGTTTTTACTTCTATTTCGCTCTTATCGCTTATTCCCACCTTGTAATTAACCGATGGCGTGGTAATAACCAAACTTAATCCATATTCACGGCGCAACCGTTCGCTTACTATTTCCATATGCAACATCCCTAAAAAACCGCACAAAAATCCCCGACCGAGCGCCTGCGAACTTTCCACCCCGAAAGACAATGACGAATCGCTAAGTTTTAATTTGGAAAGCGCGTCTTTTAATAAATCAAAATCACTTCCTTCCTGCGGATAAAAACTGGCAAAAACCATCGGTTTTGGTTCTTTGTATCCCAATAAAGCCGAAACTTGTCTCCCTTCGGAAGATCTCCCAAGGGAAGAAAACTGGGTAATCGTATCGCCGACGCGACAACTATCAATATCCTTAAAACCAGTGGCTATATAACCGATTTCTCCCGCGAACAATTCTTCTTTCATTTTTAATCCTGGCAAAAATATGCCGGTTTCAATAACTTCCGATTTCGCCTTTAAAGCCATTGTCATAATTTTATCACCCCTCCTCACTTTACCGTCAACAATGCGAACGAAAGCGATTACGCCTTTATAATCATCATACTTGCTGTCAAAAATCAAAGCGCGCAACGGCCTGTCTGTTTCCGCCAAAGGCGGAGGCACCTGTTTTATAACTTTTTTCAAAACATCCTCTATGCCAATTCCCATTTTCCCGGAAATTTTTAAAATTTCTTCGTCGGCGCTTATGCCTAAAACATTGCGGATTTCCCTTTCCGTTTCATCCACTTTCGCGGTCGGCAAATCAATTTTATTTATCGCCGGTATTATCTCCAATCCTTGTTCCACTGCTAAATACAAATTGGCAAGCGTTTGCGCCTGTATCCCCTTTGCCGCGTCAACTAACAAAACGGCGCCTTCAACAGCCGCGAGCGATCGCGAAACCTCATAATTAAAATCAACATGGCCCGGCGTATCAATTAAATTTAAAATATAATCACCGTATAACATTCTTACCGGCTGAAGTTTTATAGTAATACCCCTTTCCCTTTCCAAATCCATCTGGTCTAAAAATTGATCCCGCATTTTTCTTTTTTCAACAGTTTTCGTTAATTCCAAAAACCGATCCGCGAGAGTACTTTTCCCATGATCAATATGAGCTATTATACAAAAATTACGGATATTGGTTAAATTTTCGGAAATATTTGACATTTTCAAAATTTCAACATTCTTATAGTTTTATTTAATATCAACTCTTTTATAACATACATTTCTTCGCATTTGAACAATAAAGCAAACATCGCGTATACGATCAATCCGGCCACTCCCGCTGCGGCGCCTTGCGTAAAAATACCGGCAACCGTATGCGTATCAATAAAAATAGCGACTAAACGCAACGAAAAATAAGAAACAACGGCGGCGCAAATGGAAGCCGACGCAAAACTAACCGCTCCGCGCAAAATACTTTTTCCGCCAATATTGCCCAATTTGATTTTCAACATAATACCAAAAATAAAAACTTCAATCCACGCGGAAATTGAAAAAGCCAACGCCAAACCGCCACCCCCCCATAATCCGGAAAAAAAAACGGCTAAAATTATATTGGAAAAAACCGCTATCGCGCCCGCAACCAAAGGAATTTTAGTATTATGCAAAGCGAAAAAAACTCTTACCAACAACGGCACTAATCCCTGAGCCACAATCCCAAAAGCGAAAAAAGCTAAAGCGTCAATTGTGGCAATCGTATCATTCCAATCAAACCTGCCGTAACCCAAAACAATTCTTACGATCTGCGCGCGCAAAATAAAAATCAAAAAACTGAATGGAATAAGAAAAAATAAAATCTTCCTGACTATTTTCGCAAAAAATGCGATAAATTCCCCGTTCTCTTCCCGCTCTTTCAAATAAGAAAGATCCGGAAAAGCGGCAATTGCCAATGAAATAGCGAAAATACCGATGGGCAAATATTGAATATCATTGGCGAAATTAAAAACCGCTAAACTTCCTTCTTCCAGAGTAGAAGCGATGATTGCAACGACCAAAAAATTAATCTGTAAAACAATCAAACTAAGCGTTCGCGGCGCCATTAAAACAGCGATATTTTTTATGCCGCGCGATCCGAAATCAAAAATAAATTTATATCTAAAACCGGATGAAAACGTCGCCGGAACTTGAATTATCCAATGTAAAAAAGCTCCCAATACCACTCCCCACGCCAAGCCGGATAATCCGAAAAGCGGAGTCAACACGATTATGCCAAAAATTATTCCTGCATTATAAAATAACGGCGCGAGTGAATAAATAAAAAATTTTTTGAAAGACTGCAGTATGCCTCCAAACACCGCCGAAAGACCCAAAAAAATCGGCTGTAAAAACATAATTCGCGATAAACTAATCGCCAATTCCAATTTTTCGTCGCTAAATCCGGGGACAATCAAACGGACAACCCAAGGCGCGGCAAAAAATAATATCAAAGATATCCCGCCAAGAAAAATCGTTAAAATATTCAAAAGATTATTCGCGAACTTCCATGCCTCGTCATTATCTTTATGAATATATTGCGTAAATATTGGGATAAACCCGGCTGACAAAGCGCCAATGACGATTGTGTTAAAAATAAAATCCGGTATTTGAAAAGAAGCATAATAAGCGTCAACAACATCGCCAGCGCCGAAATAATTCGCCAATAAAGAGTTTCTCGCAAAACCTAAAAAGCGGCTTATAATCGCCGCCACCGCCAGAATAAAAGCCGCTGATGTTATTGTTTTAGATTGACTGTTCAGAATACGAAACATATATTATTGAATTTCTAAATTTTCATCCCGCCCCCTCTCCTTTCAGGAGAGGGTTGGGGTGAGGTTGGATTATAAAACCTCACCCTCCCGTCCCTCTCCTGAAAGGAGAGGGACTAAAAATTTTTTATATTTTATTCAAAAGAAACGCCATATTCCAAATCTCCGTTAAGATTCTCCGATATCTTGTAAACGCCGGATTCTTCGCGCAAATTATCGCTTTTATCTTTAACGGCAAAACCGCCGACCGGTTCGATTATCCCAACGAAGTTACTGTCAATACTACCCGATTGCTTTCTAACCGTCAAAGAATAATCACCCCCCTTCAATGCTTTAAACGGCAACTTATATTTATACTTTATAGAAACGCTGTGTCCCGGCGCGACATAAACCCAACCGCCAAAAACAGTTTTCCCGCTTTCTTGAAACACCTCCGCGCCGCTTTCATAAAAACGCGCGCTTTGCTCAATCTCGCTCACCTGAACATCGCGCTGAAAATTATTTTTTTCATAATCAATGGGCGCGTAATAATCTTCCTTGCTTAATCCTTCCACTTCCAAAAGTTCCGATCCATAAGGAACAAAAACTCTTAAATAATTATAATCCATCAAATTGGACAATTTATTATCCAAATTTTTCTCTTTGTAATTTTTCAAAATACGCACAGTGTCAATCATTGAACCGTCAGTCTGAATTTCCGCCGTGTGATTTATTGTTTCTTCAATATTGCTGTCGTTTTTATACCCGTCAACGCTTGAATTGATTACACTAAGAAAATCTTTATCGCCTGCCTGCCGGTAGGCAATGCCTGCCGGCATTTCCCCTCCCCAGTTATTGCTTGAAATAATATTCTCCGCTTCCGCATCGTTGAAAAACAACTGAATATTTCTTTTATTCAAACTATCCGTCAAAACGGCAAAAACCTTTCTTTGTCCCGTTTCATCCAATAAAGAAATTTTATTTATCAGAAGCCGCGCGAAATACGGAAAAAGATTTTTTTCTTCTTTAAGAAGAAATTTTAAATTATCCGTTTTTTTCGCCAAAAAATCCGAAATATTATCCGCGCTGATTTCTTCCCCGTAATTATCAATTTTCACCGGACCAATAACCGCCAAAATATCCGCGATCAGCGCCGAATTGAACGAAATCACGCCATCAACGGTTTCGCCGGTTATTTTCGTATAAAATAATGACAACTTGCGCGCCGAAGACGGAAAATCTGGAAACCAATTAGCATTATGCATACTCCAGCCGGTGCTTATTTTTTGCAAAGGGCGAGGCGGTATAATATTTTCGGTTAATTTAGCGTCTAAATTCAAAATTTCGCCGACAGAAAAATCATTCGGCGTTCCATTCTCAATCTTCAATATCCCATAAAATTCTATTGCGCCACCCGTAGCTCGCATTTCCGCCGAATTTTGAAAAATCAGCAAATATTCGCTGCCATATTTTCCCAAAAAAGAGAAAAAATCGCCAAAAGAAATATCGCCTTGCAAAACATTAAAATCGTTTATATAGCGCCGTTCCCCGTCCGCCCACGGGCGGACGGGGAACGGCGCTACCGTTTCTCCGACGCTGGCGACGATACCTTGATACGAAGAAGCGGAAATCAGCTCGCCACTATTATTTGTTTTATTCCAAAAAAACGCCGCCGAAAAAAGAGAAATCACCGCAAACAACGCTATGACCAAACCATTAAATCTTATTTTGGAAAATAATGGCAACGGCCAAAATATAAACAAGGAAGAACGATCCAGTGCTTCAACCGTAAACGAATCAATTGATTGATCAACGGCGAAATAATCGCACGCGCCGTCACGATTATTTTCAGTGAAATCAACAGTATTTTCGCCTCCGATCATAGAATCATTAATCTCGCCGGCCTCATACCGCTCTTCTATTATATTGTCTCGCGCGTCAACTCTTTCAAATTCACGCAAAGCGTCTTCTTGTGTTATTGGCAATTCTTCATTCAAACGAACGCGGGAGAGCTGTTTTCCTTGGCTTTTAATCGCCGCAAAATAATCATCGGATAATAACTGCGAATAAACATTCGCTTCCTCCCCAAACAAACGATTTTCTTGATTCACAACATCATCCTCACAAACTCGAGAATATAAGGATGATGTTTCTGCCGGATTTAAATTTAATTCAGGAATATCATTATCAACGGGCAAACCGACTTTTACCATTTTCTTGTCATAGTCATTTTTATTCTGTTGAATAAAAATGACCGATTCGTTTTCGCGCAAACTATGAATATTCCGTCTGCGGTTTAAAATCAAAGCCTCGCGTCTGATATGGATTTCTTTTCCGGTAAAAACATTTTTCAAAACCAAAATTTTATCTACCGTTCTTATCGTTTCCCAATCCAAATCAACCGAATTTTTCATCGGCTTTACATCAAAAAGTTGAGACAATATCCGTTTGTAATTATTTTTACTTAACATTCTAATTTTCCTCACTCCACCACCCCTCTCTCCCCGTACGAGCCGAACTCCGTCCCGTTCACCGAAGCGATCTTGGTCCAGTCGTAGCCCAACCGGTTAAAGTCCTCAGCTGTTTTAATCCACCTCTTCTTGCCATTCTCAATAACATAGACCATAGGATTGTCAGAGAGTTTAATAAGATCGGCGGTTATGGTTGCGGTTGAATAATCCGGCACAGCGTTAAGCTCCATTGCCGAAACTATTCTGACATTCTCCCACTTGTAATTGTTCTTGTTGGATTCTTCAAGAGTGGCAATCCATTTCTTTTGATTATTAACAATGACATAAACCTTAGTTCCATCGGAAGATTTGATAAGATCGTTATCCATTGTTAAAACGACAACTAGGTTTTTTTGTTTACCCCGTTAAAAGTCTGTCTTATGTGGTTATTATGATTTATTCGCAACATAATTTATTTTTTAATATGACCTTGTTTATCCGGCGTAGAAAAAATTTAACAATTTTTTCTACCAAGGACTTCTAACGGGGTTCATTGGTTTAGGTTTTAGTTATAGATAATAGACACTACGACTTAATCGCTTATTATTTTATACTGACATTTTAACACGATAAGAAAATGTAAAATAGTGTGCGTATGGATAAGTAAACAAAAACCACTACAGCTAAAATAGTGGCGTTTTTTATCCCAGAAAAATAAATATTTAATATGCCGAAAGAACTTTCAAAATATTTTTTGAAAGATTGGCAAACTCCCTTTTTGACTTATCAATATTTTCTTTCGTTCCTTGTTGATTATCGGCTATCAATGCCGGATCAATATCAGAGATCGCAACTCCGAGTTCTTGGCACATGGCCGGGATCCTGCCATAATCCTGAATGATACTTAATGGATTCTCCCAACTCTCCTTTACGAGTCCATTTCGGCAATGTTTTTCTGAAAGATAAACGCGCACCCGTTCCGGAATCTTTTCCATCCATGCGCGATGGTCGGCAATAGGCTGTTTGCCGTAAATATTATAAGAATTAACAATATATCCTATAAAAAGAGGATCACCCGGAAGGACAAATTTTGTCTCCGTATTGCCTGCCAGCGCTTTGGCGGAATTTCGCCACTGTATCTTCCATTTCTCGTATACGACACCCAAATTTTCAATACCTTGAACACTAAAAGCATCTGGCATCATCGGCACGACGAAGTAATCGGCTC
>ERZ1292640.1697-Hain-H43-02um-R1-1697-length-18090-cov-5_pt1 | contig 18090 bp, 21 predicted proteins | sample MGYA00564404_ERZ1292640 | MGnify/ENA primary metagenome ERZ1292640 (study PRJEB36523, sample SAMEA6512636) | groundwater metagenome | collected 2019-01-08 | study: AquaDiva: Metagenomics assemblies of 32 groundwater samples
GGTCTTTATAAAAAAGAATAGTAAAAAGGATTTTATCAAATATAAAGAACAAGCGTTATTGTTAGCCAAAAACCGTATTGCGTATTTTAACAGCATTTATAATTTTGGACTCAATAAAATCAACATCAGAAACCAAAAAACGCGCTGGGGCAGTTGTTCCAAGAAAGGCAGTATAAATTTTAACTACAAAATCGCGCTTTTACCGGCAAGATTGGCCGACTATATTATTATTCACGAACTGTGCCATTTGAGCGAGTTTAACCACTCGCCGAATTTTTGGAACCTGGTGGCCCGCGCGGCGCCGGATTATTTGGAGATTCGGCGGGAACTCAAACAAACCGGCATAAGTTTTTATTAACGCGGGTTAATAAAAAAGGAGCGATCGTGAGATCGCCCCCATTGGCCTTAGGACTATTTACCTTTTCATCCCTTCCTTGTTTTTACAGAGAGCCGCGACTTTCTCCAGAACATTTTGCTGTGTCGGGCACTCCTCCCAAAACAGGGTAACACACCGCGGCGAGCAGAATCCAAGCGTAACCCTGGCTTGGGAAACGCCGATTTTTCCTCTGGTGCCGATTTCAATAGCCACCTCAACACTGCCCGGTCCGCCTATGCCGCAAGGGCATCCTTCCTTAAAACACATCATCGTTTTACTCTCCTTTCTTTTTTTAATTTTTAACGAACATCGGACTAAAGAACTGATTAGTAATTTCAGCCATTCTAGCAGATTGTTGGCGTAGAGCAAATAAGCGTGGCTGTTCTCAATTAAGTTTGTTATAATAACAATATGAAATCCAAAAAAATTGTGGCCGCGGCGGTGGGTTTTATGGTCGCAGTGGCGGCCGCGCTGGTTTATATTAACACTCGCCCGGGCCAGTTGGATTCTTTTGCTGTGTGTCTTAAAGACAATGGCGCGGTTTTTTACGGCGCCTTTTGGTGCCCGCACTGCCAAAATCAAAAAAAGATGTTTGGCAATTCGGCTCGTAAATTGCCGTATGTGGAATGTTCCAATCCTAGCGGCAATGGTCAATTGCAAGTTTGCGCAGATAAAAAAATAGAGGGTTATCCCACTTGGGAATTTGCCGACGGCTCGCGTTTGACCGGAGAGATACCATTGTCAACTCTGGCCGAAAAAACCGGTTGTAGTTTGTCTCATAAAAAATGACAGAAATTATTAACTATATCGTCGCTTCTTTGTCGGTTATAGCCCAAATAGCCACGCTTATTTTGCTGGCGGCCTATTTTTCTAAAGCCGGGTGGGCTAAAGATATAAAGATATTTGCGGCTCAAAGATATTTAGTCATCGGTTTTTTAATTACTCTAGGGGCAGTGGCGGGCAGTTTGTTTTATTCCGAAATCGCCGGTTTTGAGCCCTGCAAATTATGCTGGCTCCAAAGAATTTTTATCTATCCTCAAGCCGTTCTTTTTGCGGTGGCTTTAATTAAAAATAAAAAAGATTTGGCTGATTATGTGGTGCCGCTTTCGGCTATCGGCGGTTTAATTGCGATTTATCATTACTACATTCAACTAGGCGGCTTGCCGTTGATTCCCTGCTCGGCGGCTAACGCCAACGCCTGCGCTCAAAAATTCGTTATGATATTTGGCTACATCACCATTCCCATGATGAGCATCTCGGCTTTCGCGCTTTTGTTTATCTTTAGTATAATCAATAAAAAATTAAAATAATTAAAAAATAATATGCAAAAACATATATTGTTTCTTTTAAGAATTTCTTTAGGGGTTTTAATGTTTTACGCCGGCATCACCAAGGTTTTGGATCCATCATGGTCGGCGGGCGGTTATTTGGCCGGAGCCAAAACATTCTCGGTGTTTTTTCAGCGCTTGGCCCAACCGGATCTGCTGCCGTTTATCAATCTGGTTAATGAATGGGGGCTGACGCTTTTAGGGGTCTCGTTGATATTGGGCGCGTTTGTCCGTTTGAGTTCGGTTTTAGGCGCAGTATTAATGATGCTTTATTATTTTCCGATTCTTGATTTTCCCTATCCCAACCCGCATTCATACATAGTTGATGAGCATATAATTTACGCTTTAGCGCTGCTTTATTTCGCGACGGTAAAAGCCGGCCGAGTTGGGGGTTTAGACGGCAAGATTAAAAATATCTTTGGTTGAAAGCGTTTATAAATCAACGCCTGATCAAAAATATCAAGAAGGTGAGAATGTTGCATGGTTGGCAAGTAAGATGTATTATTGAAATATCCTATGAGACAAACCTTGGCGGGACTATTAATAATCAGCTTTTTGGCTCTGGCGGCGTTTGGGGCGCTGGTGATGGGCCATGGTCAAATACACGACCGTATTTTGTGTTTGGCCTCGGTCATGCAAGCCAGCGGTTGTCCCAAAGAAGTTGTTTCAGCCGCTTCTTTTAGTTTCCATTTGGGGGCCTTCAATGCCTTTTTTACCGCCGTTTTTGGCAATAATTTGATTGGTCTAACCAACGCTTTATTGGCCTTTATTATTGCGATGGGGTTGGTTTTGATTTTCAGGCAATCAACCGATTTTGCCGCTAGTGTTTTTGAACAAAACTGCCGGCGTCTAGCCGAAAGTTTTGTTTTTCCTTTCAACCGGCCGGTGATTCACTGGCTAGCTTTGCGCGAGCATAGCCCCGCTCAATTTTAAGACGCGATTCAATTTTTTGATTGACTAGTCGGCTAGTTTATCAATAATTGTTTTGCGTCTTCATCCCCAATATCATCGGGGATTTTTGTTTTACGCTCAACAAGTCGGATGTAGTAATTATCAAACACTCGGTGTTTGATAAAATATCACACATACATATATGAAAAATGTAATTATAACAATCATTGGCACGGTCTTAGTGGTGGTGGGATTGATCTTTGCCACCAGAACCGGAATTTTGGGCGATAAAGTTACCACCGGTTCCGTATCCAATACGGCGGTCAGTCCGGCTAATCTGGATATTCCAGAAAAGTTTTTTGATTTTGGAACAATTTCTATGGCTAAAGGCGAGGTGGAGCATTTGTTCACAGTCAAAAACACCGGGGTGAGTCCTATAAATCTTGAGAAACTTTATACTTCGTGCATGTGCACCGTGGCTTACCTAAAAGTAGGCGAGTATGACCGCGGGCCGTTTGGCATGCCCGGGCACGGCATTGTTCCTAAAGTGAACAAAGAGTTATTGCCGAATCAAACAGCCGAAATAAAAGTTGTTTTTGATCCGGCCGCTCACGGGCCCTCGGGCATTGGCAAAATTGAAAGGGTTGTTTATTTGGAAAACTCGGCTGGCGCCGCGGAGTTTGGGTTTAAGGCGGAAGTGACGCCCTAGAAAATAGAAGTTAGAAAATAGAGAATAGAATTATGAAATTAAGATTTAAAATTATCGGATTAGTATCAGCGGCGGCGTTGATTGGGTTGATGATTTTTCTGAAAACAAATTTGGGGACGGTCTTTGTTTGGAATATCTCCAACGGTGGCAAGTTGATTCTGCCGTTGGTTACCGTGGCGGCGTTAATAGACAGCATCAATCCCTGCGCCTTTTCCATCTTGCTCATAACCATCGCTTTCCTTTTTAGTTTGAACAAAAGCCGCGGCGAGATTCTAAAGATCGGCGGGTTTTATGTGTTGGGATTGTTTTTGGTTTATATTCTGATCGGACTGGGAATTTTGCAGGCCTTGCATTTGTTCAACACGCCCCATTTTATGGCTAAAATCGGCGCCGGATTCTTAATCGTCTGGGCGTTGATCAACCTTGTTAATGAATTTTTTCCGAAGTTTCCCATCAAACTCAAAATACCTAATGCCGCCCACGCTAAAATGGGCCAGTTGATGCACCGGGCCTCGTTGCCGACGGCTTTTCTTTTGGGCATGTTGGTGGGTTTGTGCGAATTTCCCTGCACCGGCGGGCCGTATTTAATGGTGTTGGGATTGTTGCATGATACCGGCACCTGGGGCCGGGGTTTGGGCTATTTGTTGTATTACAATTTGATATTTATTTTACCGTTAGTAATCGCTCTTGTCGCGGCGAGCAACCAAACGCTTTTGGCCAAGGTTGATTTTTGGCGCAAGCAGGAAACCAAAAAATTCAGAATATGGGGCAGTGTCGCCATGATCTTATTGGCGCTGGCGATGCTGGCGTTTTAGTCAAATCAAATAAAATAAAAAACCCCGACGCCTGTCGGTTGGGGTAAAAAAATATGAAAGAAGAAAAAGATCAAAAAATAAATTTTGAGGAGATGGTAAAAAAGATTGAAGCGTTGAAAAAGAGCGGCGGCATAGACCTTTCTACCGAAGAGGATTTGGCTTTGGCGGTTATGAATCTGATAAGTTTGGAAGAGCATTTTTATTTTACCGCGGCCAAAACCGAACAGCCGAGTTATTACGAACTTATGAATCAAGCCCGGGAAATCAGAAAAGAACTGATGGCGCGGATGATTGATCGACACGAAGGCGAAACCTGGTGCGTTTCCAAGCACTTGCTGGCCACCACCATGCGGTTGATAGAGGTTGGTTCCAAATTAAATTCCGACGGCAAAAAAGAAGAGGCCCAGAAAATTTTTGCCAACGGCTACAAGGTTTTTTCGTTGTTTTGGGCCTTGCGATTAAAATTGATGAGCGTGGACGACTTGAAAAAACGGGCGGCCAACGAAAAACCCTGGACGCTTCAGGGCATCATGAGCAAGTTGGTGGATTGTTGTGATGAGTAAATGTCAGAGAATAGAATCTAGAAAATAGAAATTAGAATAAAGAATGAAAAAATACAGTTCAAAATTAAAAATATTTTTTTACTTTTTAGTTGGTGTTTTTACTTTTGCGATTTTGGTCTTTATTTTATGGGCTGGGCGCGGCCAAGAATCAAATGCTGCCATAGATAGTTTCGCAAAATGTTTGTCGCAACAGGGTGTAGTGATGTACGGCGCGGAGTGGTGCGCTCATTGCCAGAACGAAAAAAAGGCCTTTGGAACATCATTCCAATACATTAACTATGTGGAGTGTCCCAAAGATCCGAATAAGTGTTTGGCGGCGGGGATAGAGGGTTACCCCACTTGGATTTTTTCTGACCCTTCGGCGGGTTCGATAAACTCACCGCAAGCCAGCTCAGGGCAAGTGGCCAAAAAATTAGTGGGCGAGCAGGGGCTAGAAAAATTATCAACAGAGAGCGGATGCCAGTTGGCAAATTAAAAGTTAAAAGTTAAAAATTATGGAGGAAGAAAAACAAAATAAAAGAGATCTGGTTTTGCCGGTCAGTATTGTGGCGGCGGCTTTGATAATCGCCGGGGCTTGGATTTACACTTCGTCAAATCCACAAATTGGTCAAAAATCTAGCGCGAGCCAAGCCAATTTAAGTGCGACTCTTTTTTCGCAAAAAGGGGTGGAATTGCCGGCCAGGTGGGATGATTTGGGTAAGCAATTAATTGAAGCCGGCGCTATTGATCCGCAAAAATTTGAAGCGCTGTATCAAAACCGAGGCGGCCTGTCTAAGGAAGATAAAAAACTGCTTTATGGCGGCGCGGGTAATCTAAAAATCACACCCGAAAATTCCGGCGTCATACTCAACTTGTTGTGGGCTTTGGGCTTGGCCAATAAAAATTCTATTTTAGAGAACGGGCCCATGATGGATCCGAAATACGGCGGCGCGGGCAGATTTGCTTCCACGGGCGGCTGGACGATAGCTCAAGGCGACCCTATGTCGCACTATTCTCGGCACTCTTTAATAACTCTCACTGAAGATCAGCAAAAGTTGGTGGAAAAAATCTCCCAAAACATTTATCGGCCCTGTTGCGATAATTCCACTTATTTCCCCGACTGCAATCATGGCATGGCTATGTTGGGTCTATTGGAGTTGATGGCCTCGCAGGGCGCGGGCGAAGCCGAAATGTATCAGGCCGCTCTGGCCGTTAACAGTTATTGGTTTCCGGATCAGTACAAGGATATCGCGCGGTTTTTGGAATCAAAAAATATTGACTGGAAAAAAACCAGCCCCGAAAAACTTTTAGGCATGGGGATTGCCAGCGCTTCGGCTTACCAACAAATTGCCTCGCAATTAACATCGCCAACAAAATCTTCGGGCGGTTGCGGCGTAGAGGCGGGGGCAGAATCGGGAACCGAAGATAATCATCAGCAACCAGCTGGCTGCGCCCCGTAGTTTTCAGCATTAAGTAAAATATCGTATGATTATATTATGGATTTAAGCGCTTTAGTATTTTTAATTTTAGCCGGCGCGGCGGGCGGGTTTATCGGCGCGCAGGTGGGCGGCGGCGCTTTGGTGACTTTACCGGCGTTGTTATACCTGGGGCTGGCTCCGGCCGAGGCCGTGGCAACCAATGTTATTTCCGCGTTGGTGATCAATATCGTCGCTCTGTTCACCTATAACCACATTAAAAAATTGAATATTAAGGAAGTGCTAGCGCCGGCTTTAGCGGCGCTGGTCGGCGCTGTTGTCGGCGCTAATTTGGTTCTTAATGTGAACAAACAAGCTCTTTCTCAAATCATGGCCATTTTGTTGGTGGCGGCGGGACTCTTTGTTTTGGCCAAACCCCGGCATATCGCCTCCGTAAAATCCAAAAAAATAATCAGAACCCCGTTCGGTCTTTTAATCGCTTTTATTTTGGGAATTTACGGCGGTTTTCTTTCGGCTTCCATCACCACATTATTTGTTATTCTATTGCTTTTTTTGGGCGAAAATGAACTTAAGGCCATAGAGAAATCGGTTTTTATTACTGCGGTTCTTTTAATTGGAGCGCTGATGGTTTTTATAAATAAGGGAACCATCCAATATAGTTTGGCCTGGCCTTTGGCCATTGCTTCGGCTGGAGGCGCTTTCATTGGCGCTAAAACCGCTTTACGGTTGGGCGGCCGCTGGTTAAAAATCGTATTAGTGATAGCCGTAATTTTCGCGGCGATAAAACTTCTTATTTAAGTTATCCACTTGACCCCGCTAAGCGGGGTTGACTCTATATACCCCTAGGGGGTATACTAGATCAATGACATACTCCATAAAAAAACAAGCCACCAACCGCCTGCGCCGGGTAGCCGGGCAAATCAAGGGTTTGGAAAATATGGTCGGTGGAAACAAATACTGCGTAGATATTCTCTACCAATCATTGGCGGTCAAGCAAGCCTTGTCCAGTTTTGAAGATTTTATTTTGAAGAATCATCTAACTACCCATGTGATTCAGCAGATTAAATCCGGCAAAAAGTCCAAAGCCATTAAGGAAATTTTCTCTATTTACCAACTAGCTAAATGCAAATGAAACCGGAAGATTTTATATACACTCAAGAAACAAATAAAACTTTTGATGAGGCCGTCCAAAGCGTGCAAGATGAAATCGCTAAAGCTGGGATGCGGGTTTTGTATGTCCACGATGTGCAGAAAACTTTGGGCGAGAAAGGTTTCCAAAGAGAGCCGTTTAAGATTATTGAATTTTGCAGCGCCAAGTTTGCCAACGAGTTTTTGAACATTGATGTTAAAATAGGCCTGTGTCTGCCCTGTAAAATAAATGTGTATATTAAAGATGGGCAGACATTTATTTCCGGCATGCGGCCGATTGTTCTGCCGCAATTTTTCCCGCAAGCCGACTTGGGCAAGATGCCCAAAGAAATTGATCAGATTATTCAAAATATTATCAATAACGCAAAATAATCTATGATGAACTTTGGATTTGAAACTATAGGCGGTTTCGGCTGGATTTTTATGATTTTCTGGTGGGTTTTGATAATCGCCGGCCTCGTCGCGCTTATCAAATGGCTTACGAATCAATCTCGTGGCATGTGCCATCACGAAAAATCCGCATTTGAGATTTTGAAAGAACGATACGCCAAAAGCGAGATTGATAAAAAAGAGTTTGAGGACAAGAAAAATGACTTAAACGATTAACAACATAAAAAGGTCGCAATTATTTAATTTTATAATAAAAAATATGCAACTTAACGCTAAAAAATTTGCTTCAGCTGCGGCGCTGACGGTTGGAATACTGTATATTGTCTGCGCCATTTTTGTGGCGCTTTGGCCTGATTTCGCAATGCAGCTTTTGGGTCAGGTTGCGCATATCGTTAATGTGGATAAATTCGCTGGCGATGTAGCCATAACGGCGAGCGGGGTAATTGCTGGATTGGTAGAAGTGATGATTTACGCTTATGTGTCCAGTTGGATTTTCGCGGGGCTGTATAACCGTTTCGTTAAATAAATCTATGGATTGTCATCATAATAATCATAACCCGCAACCAACGAGTAGTAGTTTTTACACCTGCCCGATGCATCCGGAGGTTATCAAGGATAGACCTGGTAAATGTCCCGGTTGCGGCATGGACCTTATTCCGAAAGAAATCAGTGAAGGAGTTGCCGGATATGATGTTTCGGAATTGAGTCATAAAGATCATGAGGCGGCGATGACGAATCCGCAAATGGCTAAAAAGATGGAGCAAGATATGCGCCGCCGATTTTTTGTTTCTTTTTTACTTTCCATTCCTATTATTCTTTATTCTCCTTTAGGATTAAATTATTTTAAGTTGGATCTGCCGATTTTCATGCCGGCCAACTGGCTGCTTTTTATTCTGACCACGCCCATTGTTTTTTGGACCGGTTCAATTTTTATTACTGGAACATATTATTCGCTCAAAGCCCGCAAGTTAAATATGTCGGTGCTGATTGCCACCGGCGTGTTGGCAGCGTATCTTTTTAGCGTTTTACTTACTTTCAGTGTTGGCGGCGAGACATTTTATGAAGCGGCGGCGCTGTTGGTTACTTTTGTTTTGTTCGGCCACTGGATGGAAATGAAATCCCGCCGCGGCACTTCCGACGCGCTCCGGGCTTTATTTGATTTAGTGCCGCCGCAAGCCAGTGTTATTCGCAATGGTAAGGAAATCACAATTCCCAGCGCCGAAATTATTCATAACGATATCGTGGTGCTTCGTCCCGGCGACAAAGCGCCGGTGGATGGCGTCATTACCGCGGGAGAAACCTCAATTGATGAATCGCTTATCACCGGCGAATCAATTCCGGTGGCAAAAAGTATTGGCGATAGAATTGTTGGCGGTTCAGTCAACCAAACCGGCCTAGTCAAATTCAAAGCTATGCAAGTTGGATCAGAGACCGTTTTGGCTCACATTATCAAACTGGTGGAAACCGCCCAAAATTCCAAAGCGCCCGGCCAACGAATCGCTGATAGGGCGGCGGGCTGGCTGGTGATTCTGGCGGTCGGTTCGGGCTTGGCCGCTTTTCTGGGTTGGTATTTTGTGGCCGGAGCGGCTGTGATCACGGCGCTTACTTTTGCTATTTCTACGGTGGTGATCGCTTGTCCCGACGCTTTGGGTTTGGCCACACCCACTGCCGTGGCGGTGGGCACGGGCATCGGCGCCAAACATAATATTTTAATCAAAGACGCCGCGACTTTGGAAAACACCTCGCGCGTCCAGGCGATCATTCTTGATAAAACCGGAACGCTGACCGAAGGTAAACCACGAGTGACCGATGTTCTAGCGTTTAATAATTTTACTGAACACGAGATATTAAAATATGAAGCCAGTTTGGAAGCCGGGTCTAATCATCCATTGGCCAAAGCCATTTTTGAAGAAACCCAAAAACGCGGCGCTCTGCCGTTAAAGCCCATGGAGAATTTTGAGTCAATTGCCGGTCATGGGCTCAAGGCGCGAATCAACGGCAAAATTGTTTTAGCCGGAACAGAGAAATTATTGCGTGATAATAATATTGCGACTGAATCAGCGAGAAGTATTTTAGATCGGCTGGCTGGAGAAGGTAAAACCTTGAGCTTGCTGGCTATTGATGGAATTTTTGCGGGCGTGGTTGCGGCCGCAGATCCGTCCCGAGCCAATTCAAAAAAGACAGTCGCGGCGCTTAAGGGTCTGGGTTTAGAAGTGGTGATGATTACCGGCGACCATACCAAAGTGGCGGCAGGCATCGGTCAGCAGTTAGGCCTGGACAGGGTGTTTGCCGAAGTGCTGCCCGAAGACAAAGCTAAGTATGTTAAAAAATTGCAGGACGAAGGCAAGTTTGTGGCGATGGTGGGCGATGGCATCAACGACGCGCCGGCCTTGGCGCAAGCCGATATCGGCATTGCCATTGGCGCCGGCACGGATGTGGCTATTGAAACCGGCAATATCGTGCTGATGAAATCCGACCCATACGACATTGTGGCGGCCATTCGGTTGAGCAAAGCCACGGTTGTTAAAATGAAACAAAATCTATTTTGGGCGGCGATTTATAATCTCTTGGCTATTCCGGTGGCGGCGGGCGTGTTTTATAACTCGCTCGGTTGGTCATTGCGGCCGGAGATGGCGGCGTTGTTAATGTCGGCTTCATCTATAATTGTTGCCACAAATGCGGTATTATTAAAGAGGGTTGAGTCCCATCTTAAAAAATAAAAATATGTTTGAACTAAAAAATAAAATTGCTTTGGTTACCGGCGCCAGACGGGGCATGGGTAAAGCCGACTCTTTGGCCTTAGCCCATCAAGGCGCTAAAGTTGTGGTTACCGATATTGATCAATCCGAATGTCAACTTGTGGTTGATGAAATCATAAAAAATGGTGGAGAAGCGGTGGCTTTTAAGATGGATGTTTCCAATAAAGCCGAAGTGAATCAAGTTTTTGACGCAACAATAAAACAATTCGGACGATTGGATATCTTAGTGAACAATGCGGGAATATATTCTCCTAAACCGGCGCTGGAGTTATCGGAAGACGAATGGGATAAGACCATAAATATAAATCTAAAAGGCCAGTTTTTGTGCGCCCAAAGAGCCGCTAACGAAATGGCTAAAAATAAATGGGGGCGGATTATTAACATTGCTTCTATAGCTTCGGGACAGGTGGGTGTGGGGATTGCCGGCGGAGTTCATTATACCGCTACTAAAGGCGGAATTATCGGAATGAGCGAGACAATGGCGGTGGAATGGGCGCCTTTGGGCATTACAGTTAATGTGGTTGGGCCAGGAGCAATTGATACGCCTATGAGTCGAAATTCTAGAATGTCCAAAGAAGTCATGGATCAATTTTTGGCGCAGAATGTGCCCTTAAAAAGAATCGGCCGGCCCGAAGAAGTCGCCGCCGTGGTGGTATTTTTGGCTTCCGAAGAAGCCAGTTATATTACCGGCGCCACATTTTTTGTGGACGGCGGCTGGTTGGCCAGCTAAAAATTTTCTAGAAAATAAAAATTATTAGTTAATAAAAAATAATATGCGTAATTTTGATAAAATAAGTTGGATTTTACGCCTGGCTGTGGCGGGTGAGTTTCTTGGCCATGGCGCGTTCGCTTTACAAGGCAAACCGCAATGGATCGGCTGGATTCAACAGCTCACCGGAGTCAATGCTAATTTGGCAGGGCAATTGCTTTTTATTGTCGGCCTAACCGATATTCTAGTGGCTTTAATTGTTTTGATAAAACCGTTAAAACCGGTTTTGATTTGGGCGGCTTTTTGGGGTTTTTGGACGGCTTTAGTGCGGCCGCTGGTGGGCGAGCCGATTTGGGATTTTATTGAACGCTGGGCCAATTGGGGCGCGCCGTTGGCTTTGATGCTGCTCTTAGATCGTTCCAAAAAAATCCAATAAATCCTAAATCCAATGAACTTAGCACGAATATGCGATCGCATATTCGTGCTATGAATATAATCTACCCTACTCTTCTTAAAATTAAATCATCTCAAAGAGAATTTATAAACCTTGAAGGCAATATTATTGCTGGAGGTTTTGATTATCGCAGTCGGATTTAATTTTGATTGGATTAGCGATTGCTCAATTTGCGCGGCTGCGCCGGTCAGGTCCAGGGGTTTTAGGGGCGCGGCCGGTTCTCCTTTTATAAAATAAAGTTCAAAACCGTTAAAAACCGAGGGGTCGGTTTTTATTTTTTCTTGAAAAGCGCTGGTGGGCATGATGGGCAGGCCTTGATAATACTGGCGGCGGCTGAACAACCACAACATTGACGGCGCGGCGATATTATCGTCATAAATTATTCCAGCCCCGACGGTGCCGTCGGGGCCAGTTGGTTTTAGGGTCGCGGGGCGACCAGCCGCGAATTTTTGAATAACTTTATTAAGATGCGGATTGGAATGAGTGGGTATTATTTCGGCGCGGGCGTTTCCCAAAACCGAGTCAAAATATTTATCCAATTTAACCACGCCATAATCGGGCGGGTTTAAGAATATAAAATTAATTGAAGAGGCGAGTTCGTAAATTAAAAATAAACTTAAGACCACAATAGCAATTTTTTGTTTTTTATCCCAAAGAATTAAAAAGGTTACTCCAGAAAAAAAAGACATTGCCAGCGCGTACATGGCTACGAATCTTATGGCCGAGCCGATTACTCCAAAAAGCAGAGTCATGAAAATAGTGGCCAAGATAATCAGCCAGGAGTTTTGCCGCAATTTTTTATTAGCAAGAGCAATAAAAAATCCCAGCGCCGAGATTATTAAAAATGGAATAGAATAAATCGCCGACAAGTTTGAGAAGATATTAGAAAACGGCTCTTGGGTTTTACCGCCGATGGCGGCGGTGTCCCAGGGCAGTTTTTGTTTTAGCAAATAACCGAATTGCAGATCAAAATGGCCGAAGGTTTGGTAGGAGTAAAGATTGTAAATTATCACCGGAGAAAAAACCAAAATCGCCAAGATTAGACCTTGATAAAGATAGCGGTTGCGAAATAAGTCGCGTCGGCATATTAGCAAATAAACAAAATAGGTTGGGATCAGAAAAAAGGCGACATATTTAGTGAGAAAAGCCAATCCCAGCGTCAGGCCGAACTGCCGCCAGTATTTTTTATCCCGTGGTGAGCCTGCCGAATCCATTTCCAGAAATTTTAAAAAGAATAAAATATTAAGCAGTACCAAAAAAAAGAGCAAGGACTCCATCATGCTTAATCGCGCCACGCTCACCGAGGCAAAACTAACTGCCATTATAGCGGCGGAAAATAATCCAGCCAGTTTATTTTTTAAAAGTCGGCTGGTTATTAAAAATAATAAAATCACCGCGCCGATTCCGGCCAGCGCCGAAGGCAAACGGGCTACCATCAAAGAATCACCAAACGCTTCAAAAAATAAATATTGTATCAAAAAAAATAGCGGAGGGTGATCGTGAAAAGAAAAATTTAACCAAAGAGGTAATTGCGGTTTATCGGCTAACCACTGAATCGGTGTGGTTTGGCTGGGACTTTCCAAATAATCCAAATAGCCAATAGATCGAAAAGCGTACAGGCCTTCATCAAACACAAGTTCATCCGAACCCAAACTCCACAATCTGATTATTGCGGCGATGGCTATCACCACTACTAGACCCCAATTTTTCATGGTGTTATTGGACTTTACAAATTTGTTCTTTTACTTCTGGCGGAATTTGGTTAATGAGTTTTTGGAGTTGGGGGTTAGTGATTGTAAGAGGCGACTGGTCTTGCGGTTGCAAGCCGAGGATTTTTTCTAAAATTTTTGGGACAACGCCGGTTTTTGGATTAAGCTCTTTAAGCTCGGTTATGAGTTCTTCAGATTGTTTTATAATTTCTTGCTGTTCGGCCGGTCCTTCTATGTTAATGTCACTGCTAGAAGATCCTCCCAATTTAGTGTCATTAGCGCTTTTTAGAGAAGTTATATTTTTTTGCAGTTTTTCTATAATTTCTTCTCTGACTGCGGCCGGGTTGAAAACTTCATCCCTTTTTTCTTTTAGAGACCCAAAGCCGATGGCTGCCAGTGTTTTTTCTTTGAAGGAGGATGGCAGGGCCTGGATGGCATAATAGCCACCGATGGAAAACAAAACAGAATATAGTAGAAATTTAATCATTTATTTGGTATAATTTAAGCGATTTTAGTTTATCCCGTTAGAAATAATATCCCGCCGCTCTGTGATGTGGGTTACCTTTTTGGAGTAATTCATATTGGGATCTAAATACTCCACGGAAATTTCTAACGGGATTTATTAAATTATAACATTATTAACTGGACTATGTTTAGGCAACTTTTTGAATTTTTTCATAATAAGCGATCTAAGATCGCCGTTCTTGTCTCGCTTTTAATTATTATTCTAACCCTTAACCAGTTGTGGGATCTTTGGGGCAAGTGGGGCTGGGTGAGCCCGCCGCTTAAGGATTCGCGCACTATTACTATTTCGGCTGAAGGCAAAGTTACCGCTTCGCCTGATACAGCTAAAATCCAACTAAGTGTGGTCACTGATGGTAAAACAGCCGATGAGGTTCAACAAAAAAATTCCGAGGACATGAACAAGGTTACCGATTTTATAAAATCAAGCGGGGTTGAAACCAAGGATATCAAAACAACTTATTATAATCTTTATCCCAAATACGATTATGTGAATGGCCGTCAAATTCCAGCGGGTTACTCGTTGAGCCAGACGCTAGAAGTAAAAATCAGAGATCTTAAAAAAACCGGTCAGATACTGACCGGGGCGGTGGCACGCGGCGCCAATCAGGTCTCGGGCGTGGAGTTTTTTGTGGATGATCCTGACAATCTAAAAGCCCAAGCCCGCCAACAGGCCTTTGATAAAGCTAAAACCAAAGCTAAGGAATTAGCTAAACTAGCCCAAGTTCGCCTAGGTAAAGTTATTACTTTTTCGGAATCGTCTTCGGGCCAGCCGCCGATTTTTTATGAAAAGGCCCTTGGCCTGGGCGGCGGCGGGCCGATTCCGGATATTCAATCCGGCAGCCAGGAAATTATTGTTAGTGTGAATGTTGTTTTTGAGATTCGTTAATTTTAGAGATGTGTTTGTTATTCTAATTGATCTGCCCAAGGTCGGCCTTGGTTTGGGTTAATCATAGTTATTAGTATAAACATCAGTTCATTGGTCATTGGTATGTTGTTCAGCAATATATTCATTAGTATGCTATCGCATACTAATGAACATTGAGGTAAATTTTTTAAAGATAAATCTATAAACCTATTCTATAAAATTTAAAAAAGATTAGTTAAGAAAGATTAATCCGTATAACAAATGACCCGAGGATTTTATTTTCGTTTGAGTGCCAATAAAAAGAAAATAATTTTATTGCTAGCTTCTGGCGTGGCGTTGAGTTTGGCTGGTTCACCTAAAAGTTATTTTAAAGTGCTCAATAGTGCCGCAGAAGAGTGGCGACGAATCAATCGAAATACTCTTAAGCGGGCCATTAAATCACTTTATCGTTCTAAATTAGTTGAGGAACTTGATAAATCTAATGGTTCCACCACGATGATACTTAGTGAAAGAGGCAAGGAACAAGCGATTAGTTTTAATATTGAAACTATGCAAATTAAAAAACCAAAACATTGGGACGGAAAGTGGCGGGTGGCGTTGTTTGATATTCCCGAAAAACGAAAGCCAGCGCGCGAGGCCTTGCGGGCAACGCTTAAGAAGTTGGGGTTTTATGAATTTCAAAAAAGCGTCTTTATATATCCGTACCCGTGCGCTAATGAACTTGATTATGTGATTGAATTTTTTCGGATAAGACCATATGTCAGAACAATGTTAGTGACTTCAATGGATAATGAGTTGCACTTGAAACAAATCTTCGGAGTTTGATATTTTTTTCATCTTCTCATCTCATCTTCTCATTTTCGCGTTTTCTTATCTCCCATGTTCATTAGTGTGCGATCGCACACTAATGAACATGGGGCTAGATAGAATTGAATTAGGGGAAGTGAGGAATTAGAGGAAATTTAGTCAGGTCGGTTGAGCAAGACCACATCAGTAAGATCGGATTTAGATCAGATCCAGTGGACTAGGTTAGATACCGCGCTGATGCTAATACTGCGGATTTAGATATTTTTGTTTTATCTTAATTGGGGCTATAATTAGGCGTATGACAATGAGTAAAAACCGCTGATACAAATACATCCAAATGGATCCTAATGGTATTGGTAATTTAATTCATCGGCCGATGCCGGCTACACCGGAATTTCCGAAGGATAACAATAATCGGAAGAAGGTTTTGATTGCGGCAGGGGTAGTTATTTTACTGGGAGCCGGTGTGGGGTTGTATTGGATTAATTTTGGTCTAAAGCAGTCAAGTAGAACCGATTCCGTATTGTCTTCAACAGAAAACACAAGAATCAGTGGTGTTATAAGCGGTATTAGACAGAATGAATTTGATGTGATTATTAACCGGCCTAGCGCGGAATCGGAGCTCCGAACGATAAAAATTTCATCGGCCACCACTTTTTTGAAGATAGATACTACCAGCGCTATTCCCAGCGAGCGGGAAATCAAATTTTCCGATCTTATCCCTGGGCGAATTATAACTCTTGATTATGTAAATAAAAAAGATGGCTCCATCCCTATTTTAGAAGCGACCGAGGTTAGATTATTGAATTTGCCGCCGTCACCCGGCAAAGGGTCAGCAGTTTTTAAATAAATAAAATATATAATGTTAAGCTTGAAGCCAAAAAGTATAAAATATATTTATTATACGATGGTGATTTTCGCGGTTTTATACTATGCTCCAACCCCAGAAGTTTTGGCTGCACATTTAGGCGGCTATGTTACTGTATCTGATAGTACCTGTGGGTCAGTCAGTATATCCAAGAGTGTTTCTAGCACTAACCCTACTAGTTCCGGCGCTACCAATGGCAGTGTTAGTGTTACCACTACTGTATCCAGCAACGGTTGTTCAACTCTTGAGTGGGCCATAAAGCTTTACGGTCAGATAGGTTCATCCAATGTTCAAACTACTACCGCCAATGATGGTTATTGGTATCAAAATGGCACAGGCAAAAGCGAAACATTTACTTTTTCCAATTTGGGCGCTGGAGATTATACGGTATCGGGTGATGCCATACTTTATTATAAATGGAACGGTTCTTATTACTACTACGCTACTTTAAGCACCACCTCCGGAACAGTTACCTTATCTAACCCTTCTCCACCACCACCCCCATCACCACCCCCAGATTTGATTTCTCTAACTTTCACCGGCAATGATGTGGCTAATCCAACGGTTGACTATAATGGTTCGGTGGTTTTGGGCTGGAGCGTGACTAACGCTAGCGATGGTTGCGCGGCTTCGGGGGATTGGACCGGTGTTAGAGCCACCGGGAGCAACAATACCGAAACCAGGACTGGTTTAACCTCCAATAAATACTATACCCTAACTTGCACCCAGCCGGGTGAAGTTGTAACCAAGACCGTGGATGTTACCGTGCGTTCACCGACCGTTTCAGTTACACTTGATCCGCAAAATGATTTTGGACTGTCGCCGCTTAAAAACCAAAGTTTAACAGCTACCTTAAATGGCGGCACGGCCACCGGTGATACGCGCTATCAATTTGACTGTTTAAACGACGACAATATTGAAAAAGATATCACTACCTCTGCCATCAGTTACACCACTGCCGGCATTTGTAATTATGCCGCTAATGGCACTTATTATTCTAAAGTTACCGTAACCCGACAAGGCGTTTCTGCTTCGGCCACAACGCAAGTGGATGTTTATAGATATCCCACGGCGGATATTAAGGCCGATAATTCCAATGGACCGGTCAGTATAGCTAATGGTGGCTCGTCCAGTTTAACTTGGACTTCCGCTAACGCTACCAGTTGCACGGCCTCGGGTGATTGGTCCGGTTCTAAAGTTTTGAATAACAGTACCGGCGTCTCAACCGGAGTTTTAACCACGGCTGGAGATCATACCTATACCTTGACCTGCAGTAATCCAGCCGCCACTTCGGATCCGGACAGTGTGGTGGTAAAAGTTGCCGCGGCTTTTGATTATTCTTTAACCAACAGCGGTAATGTGTCGGTGACACAAGGCAGTTCAGTTACCAATACTATTACCGCCACCAAAAGCGCCGGCACCGCCGAAGCGGTTACTTTTTCGGCCGGCACTTTACCCGCTGGTGTCACCGCTTCTTTTTCGCCGACAGCTTGTACGCCCAGCGGCGCTAATTCCACCTGCACTTCCACAGTCACTCTTTCCACTGTAAGTACTACTTCAACGGGGGACAAAACAATCACTATAAACGGTTCGCCCGGCAGTAAAACCACTTCTTTTACTTTGACGGTTAATAATGCCTTTGATTATTCTTTAACTAACAACGGTAATACCAGCGTGGTCAAAGGTCAATCAGTCACTAGAACTATAACGGCCACCAAGACCGGCGGTACAACGCAATCAGTTTCTTTATCTACCATC
>ERZ1292640.102-Hain-H43-02um-R1-102-length-68899-cov-12_pt2 | contig 18088 bp, 20 predicted proteins | sample MGYA00564404_ERZ1292640 | MGnify/ENA primary metagenome ERZ1292640 (study PRJEB36523, sample SAMEA6512636) | groundwater metagenome | collected 2019-01-08 | study: AquaDiva: Metagenomics assemblies of 32 groundwater samples
GACGTGAGGGAGAGTGCCCTCGCAATGACGTGAGGGAGAGTGCCCTCGCAATGACGTGAGGGAGAGTGCCCTCGCAATGACTAGTTAAAATTTGCGTCATTGCGAGGAGCAACGCGACGAAGCAATCCCGGTTTAGATTGCTTCGCCACTGCGTGGCTCGCAAAGACGTGAGGGAATAATGGCTAAAAAAGATAAAGTATTTTGTACGCAACTTAAAGGCCAGCAACGGTTTTTGCGCCTGCTGGGAGGAGCAGATAAGGTAAAAGGATTAAAGAGCGGCTTAGTTACCTTAAAACCTCAGGAGCTAATCGGAGAGCACAATACTGAAAACAAAGAAGAGGTCCTAATTATATTAAACGGCAGCGCCGTTGTTTATTTTGGTAAAGCTAAACAACTCAAAGCACCTAAAAATAGCTTCGTATTTATCCCTCCGAGAACTCTGCACAACGTAAAGAATCCCGGAAGAAAAATTCTGCAGTATGTCTATGTAACCACTCAGGTTGCATAAAAATCCTTGCAAAATAAATTCAATCGTGTAAAATAAAGTTATGCAAAAAAAATCATCTCTGCCTGAGATAAAAAATAATATTCCTGAGTTTCTGGGAATCATTATTTCAATAGCCGGCTTAGTGGTAATGGCCGGCTGGTTTTTTAATATTGGCCTGTTAAAAAGTATCCTTCCGGTTTGGGCCTCCATGAAATTTTCTACTGCCTTAGCGTTTGTTTTAAGCGGGACGATACTGTATTTCGGTGTTCGTTGGCGAAAACAAAATCAACAATTAGCTTCAATATTTTTGCCGATCATCGGCATGCTGATTCTTCTGTTGATGTTATCTTTGCTTGCTTCTACGGTTATCGGCATTTCTCTGGGTGTGGAAGAATTTTTTGTTAAAGATTCAATTGCGGCTGTGGGCAGCGTTACTCCGGGTAGGCCATCAGTAGCCACGATGATAAATTTTACATTTATTGCTATTTACGGGTTTTTTATTTGTTTTGAATGGAATAAGATCTTTAAAATAGAGATAATTTTATCAATTTTGGTAGGTTTGACCGGCCTAGTTGCAGTTTTTGGTTACATCTTTAATCAGCCGTTATGGTATTTTCAGGTTAGCGGGCGGTCAAGTGCCATGGCGTTACATACCGCAATCCTTTTTGTTTTATGGAGCATAGGTGCAGTTTTAACCATTAAAAAATAATTATGCGTATTTATCCGAAATTAATTGTTACGATATTATTAATCTCGATTTTCCCAATACTTTTTATCACACGTATTACTTATTATAACTCCCGACAAAGTTTACAAAATGAGATTATCGCTAAGCTAAATTCCGCTGCTGATGGTGAGCAGCTTGATCTTGATAATTTTTTTAAACAGCGAGTCAACGATTTATTCATTAATCAGCATCGTAACTTCATCAGAGAGTTTCTCCTTATAGCAGGCCGATTTGATTCTGCCCAGGATGATCCTGTTTATGTCAAAGCCAGGAAAGAGGTTGACTTTCAGCTTGACTTGTTTCAGGCGACGTATAAATACGCTTGCATCATGTTATTGGATGACTCCGGTAAGGTTCTTTATTCTTCTAATCGGACTCATGAATTGCTTGAGCATGATAAGCCTCTAGCTGTTACAGACCCGCTTGCTTTCCAGAAAGCAAAGGACGGTATTTTTATCGCTGATGTCCGTAAGACCGCAGACCAGGAGTACCCTTATACACTATTTATGGTTGGTTCGGTTAAGGATGCTTCTGATAAAATTATCGGGTTTATAGTTTTAGAGATAGATATGGCTAAGGTGTATGAATTTATAAATAGCCACACCAATCTAGGAAAAAGCGGTGAGGTGTTATTGGTTAAAAAAATAGAGGACAATAAAGTTTTATTTGTCAGCTCGCTGAAATTTGATCCGGAAGGTATTTTAAACAGAAGCGTAGTCTTAGGGGCACTAAGTAGTTTACCGGCTCAAAAAGCAGTATTAGGTGAAAGCGGCTCAGGCATAAGCATTGATTACCGCGGCAAAGAGGTTTTAGCTGCCTGGCGCCCGCTTAACTTTAAGAGTTGGGGATTAATTATGAAATTAGATCTGCAGGAAGCGTTGTTACCCGTTGATAAGCTTGGAAAAATATTATGGGTTATTCTCTTGCTGACGATTATATCAGTAGTTATAACTTCTTTGGCGATAGCCAAATCGATCTCGGACCCTATCCATAAATTGCACAGGGGAACTGAGATAATCGGAGAGGGTAATCTGGATTATAAAGTCGGCACGAATGTTCAAGATGAGATTGGCCAACTTTCTCGGGCATTTGATACAATGACTAGAAATTTAAAAAGGAGTATTGTTTCGATAGATGAGTTAAACAATGAAATTATTCTGCGTCAGAGAATAGAAAAGAATTTACGCCAGCTGAGCGTGGCGGTAGAGCAAAGCCCGGCAATAACGGTGATTACCGATAAAAATGGAAATATAGGATATGTTAATCCGAAGTTTACTCAAGTCACCGGGTATGGTTATGAAGAAGTCATGGGAAAGAATTCGCGGTTTTTAAAAACTTTAGATCAATCTCAAGAGTTTTATCAAAAGCTTTGGAAGACGATTACCGCAGGTAAAGCCTGGCGCGGTGAATTCCACAATAAGCGCAAGGATGGCTCGCTTTATTGGGAAAGCGCTTTAATCTCTCCGATTAAGGATAGTCAGGGAAATATTGTTAATTTTATCGCGATCAAAGAGGACATTACGGAGCTGAAAAGAGTATTAGATGATTTGCGTTCTGCAGATGCTGAATGGCAGAGAACTTTTGATTCGATATCTGATCTGGTTTTTATCTTGGATAAAAATTCTGTAATTCTTAAAGCCAATAAAGCTTGTTTTGAAACGCTTAAGTATAAACCTGAAGAGATGATTGGCAGGAAGTGTTACGAGGTAGTCCATTATTTAAGTAGCCCCTGGCCGAATTGTCCGTTTCAACAAACTTGTATGGATGAAAAAATACATATTCAGGAAGTTGATGATCCGCGTTTAGGCGCTACATTATTGGTGACTACTTCTCCGATTTTTAATGATCAGGGTGAATTTATGGGCGCAATACATACGGCCAAAGATATTACTCAAATAAAGAAATATCAGCTTGATTTAGAAAATAAAAATAAGGAATTGGAAAAATTAGACCAGCTAAAATCAGATTTTGTTTCGATTGTTTCTCATGAGTTGCGCACCCCGCTTTCCATAACCAAGGAGGGGATCAGCCTGGTTTTAGACGGGATAGTTGGCGAAATTAACCCTAAACAAAATAAGATCCTGACAACCTCTAAGGATAATATTGACCGTTTAGCCAGAATTATTAATAGCCTTCTGGATATCTCCCGGATTGAATCCGGCAGGATGAAGCTGGAGAATAGAAACGTTGACCTTAGGGCCTTGATCAATAAAGTTGCCGCATCCTTTGAGGCTGTTGCTCAAGGAAAAGGTTTGGAGTTAAAAGTAATTCTGCCGCCAGAGGGGCCATTAAATCTCTATGTTGATGAAGATAAGCTTATCCAAGTCTTAACTAATTTACTGGGTAACTCCTTTAAGTTTACCGAGAAAGGTTCGGTTGGTATTTCATTAATTGAGCAAGAAACTGAGATGGAGTTTACGGTTAGCGATACCGGTATCGGGATTGGGCGGGAATACCTGCCTAAGTTATTCAACAAGTTTATGCAATTTGAGCGCACCCCCGGGGCAGGAGAAAAAGGGACAGGTTTAGGATTATCGATTGCTAAAGGCTTGATTGAGCTGTATGGAGGCAGGATTTGGGCCGAAAGCGAAGAAGGAAAAGGGTCAAAATTTATTTTTACGCTGCCTAAATATCCTTTAAATAAAATTCCGGAGGAATCATGAGTAAAGTAAAAGTATTGATTATCGATGATGAGGTTGATTATTTAGCCCTCATGCAGGAGCGGATTAAATCCTGGGGATATGATGCGCTAACAGCGGAAAGCGGTAAAGTTGGCTTAGCCCTAATTAAAGAGCAGAAGCCGGATATCGTAGTTTTAGATTATCTTATGCCGGAGATGGATGGAACCGCAGTTTTAAAAGCAATAAGAAAATCAGATAAGAATTTGGCCGTGATTATGTTTACGGCCCATGCGGATTTGAAAAATATTAAAGGCGCCCAAGACCTGGGGGTTAGCGCTTTTATCCCTAAGTTGAGCAGTTATTCGTCGGATATCCAGGCAACTTTACGCTCGGCTTTAGATATGTTGCGCAAGAAAATTATAGAATAATTAACTATAGAAAGTGATTTTTACAGATGGTCTTTGCCGAAGAATTAAAAACAAAGTTTCTTAATCTTATCAATACGCGCAGCGGGCTTATTTTTAAAGATTATAATTTAAGGGATGTGGAGCAAGCTATTGCTCAGAGGATGGAATTTCTAAAGCTAGAGTCCCCATTAAGTTACTATGCCCTGCTAACCGCTTCGGGAGCCAGAGAGGATGAATTCCGCGAGCTGCTTAATCTTTTAACCGTCAATCATACATTTTTTTTCCGAAATGAGGCTCAGTTTAAGGCGCTGGGGGAAAAAATTCTGCCGGATTTAATAAAATCAAAATTAAGCAGTAATCTTAAGCCGACTTTAAGGATTTGGAGCGCCGGTTGCTCCACGGGTGAAGAACCTTATTCAATTGCGATGATTTTAAAAGAAACCATCCCGGATTTAGAAAATTGGGAGATTAAAATCTTTGCTACTGATGTTTCTAACCAGGCGCTGGAGAAAGCCAACAGAGGGGTATATAGCGAAAATTCTATGCACCTGGTGAGCAATGAATTAAGAGAAAAATATTTTTTAAAAAAACAGATTTCTCCCCGCGTATTTACCTTTACGATTAATGATGAGATTAAAAGGATGGTTTGTTTTAATTTTTTTAATCTGATCACTGATGAATATTTTCAGGAGCTGGATTTAGTTTTCTGCCGGAATGTGGTTATTTATTTTGAGATTGATACTATAGCTTCGGTGATGAATAAGTTTGGCGCTAGCCTGAATAAAAACGGGTATTTATTTATCGGCTATTCCGAAAGTTTGCAGTTTATTACGGATAAGTTCCGGATGTTGGACTGGCAGGAGGCCATTTATTATTGTCGGAGTGATTCTGATCTTGTCCCGGGGGACCGTTTACCTGTCGAGCAGAAATTTAATTTTGAAGAGTTCCGTGATGAACCATTACCGGCTGAATCTGACACCGGAATTAAAGAACCTGCCGAACAGTTTGTTGCTGAAAATATGCAAGAGATGTTAGCGCGGATAAATAAAAGTATTTATCTTAAGCGTTATGATTATGCCTTGGATCTTATCGCCGGAGCGCATAAAATCGATATTCAGGCAGTCGATCCTTATTGTCTGGCAGCGGAGGTTTTAGCGAATCAGGGTAAGCTTAAAGAAGCTAAAGAACAGATTGAGGGAGCGCTTAAATTGAACTCTTTTTTTGCTCCGGCGCATTATTTATACGGTTCTTTTTGCTTGGAGCAGGAGCAGTTCTCGGAAGCTCAACAGTCTCTTAAAAAGGCTATCTATCTGGATGATAAATTTGTTTTAGCCCATTTTGCCCTAGCTAATCTTTATAAAAATCAGGATAAGCCTTCTGAGGCGATACGTGAATACAGAAATACGCTTAATTTACTTGCTAAGCTGGCTTTAACTGATATGATTGCTTATAGTGGAGGATTTAATGCCGCGGTTATTTCCGGGGCTTGTAAGGATAATCTAGAGCGTTTAAAAGTCAGGTTATAATGAAGCTAATCGTTTTTAAAATTCTGGAAAAAGAATATGCCCTGGATGTTTTAAACGTGATTCAGGTAATCCGCCAGCGCCCGATTACTGGCGTGCCTGAGACAAGCGATTTTGTGGAGGGAGTAATTGCCTGGCGCGGTAAAATTATTCCGCTGGTAAATATGCGCAAGAAATTCGCATCTTCCCCGCAGGCTTTCCAGCAGGTTAGCCGTTTTATTATTACCAAAGTTAAGAACCATAATTTAGGTATTATTGTGGATAGCGTTACGGATGTTTTAAGAATTGATGATGCGATTGTTGAGGCCCCGGATGAGGTTTTAAAAGACGCCAGCTATCTTAAGGGCGTGGTTAAAATAGATCAACGGATTATTATTTTAATAGATATTGAGAAATTATTTTCTCCCGAAGAAGAAACGACTCTTCAAGGCGTGCAGGCGCAAGTAGAAATAAGGAAGAAAGAATAATATGTCGACTGAGCCTGAAAAGATTTTTATTGATGCTGATGATGGCCAATATCAGATAAAGAATGCCCAGGAAGTAGTCCGCGTTCTGGTATTCTGTTTGGGTAAAGAATATTATGGTATTTATATTGGCTGCGCCAAAGAAGTTTTTAGCCCTAATCAGATTACCCGTATTCCCACCGCTCCGGATTTTATTCGAGGATTAACTAACCTCCGTGGCCAGATCATTCCTTTGATCGATATTTCCGGTTTTTTAGGGATAGCTCAAACCGAGATTACCAATACCAGTCAGGTTATTGCCCTGGATTTTAAGAGAGATTTATTCGGGATAATCGTCGATAAGATTGAAGGGGTAGTGGAGATAGAAAAAAAATCAATTCAGCCTCCCCTGGCTACTTTAAAGGTGAAGCTGTTGGATTTTACGATCGGCCAAGTTAAGTTTGCCCAAGAAATATTGGCCATTTTGGATTTAGCTAAAATTATTAGCCTGGATGAATTTAAAAGTTTACAAGGATGAGCCTAAGGAGGAGTTAAAATGTTAAAAGGAATTAAAAAAATCAGTACTAAATTAGCTCTGGTGTTCGGATTTGTGCTAGTGATATTTATCGGCACCAGTATTTTTAGCGCAATTTCTTATAAAAACTCGATGAATACTTATAAGCAGTATGTTTATAACCGTTTCCGGCAGATTGATTCGGTTTTAGAGTTAGCTATTGAAGTCAGAAACCTGGTTCAGGAGGGGAAGAATATTTTATTAAGAGGAAATAACCCCAAAGAATATAAAACATATAAAGATCAATTCGATATAGCTAAAGATTATCTCTTAGATGGCGTTAAAGAATTAAAAACCGGTAAGATTTATTTATTGACGAGCGATGATAAAAGTGATTTAGTTATTCTGGAGAGCTCTCTGAACAATCTATTGTCAAAATACGAGGAGGCTTTTAAGGTCTATCTTGTAAACTTTGATATTAAAGCCTCTGATGCGCTAACCAAGGGCGCGGATAAGCCGGTATTGGCGATAATGGATAAAATAATCGCCACTCTTAGATACAGCACTCAGGCGCAATCCGAAGAAATCGCCAATCTTGTAGCGCATAAAGCCGGCGTGATTAATATTATTATTATTATAGCTTCTATTTTAGGAATAATTTTTGCAATAATGGTTTCTAGAAATATTTCAATTCCGATAAGCGCTTTGAATAATACCGCGAATTTAGTAGCGCAGGGGGACTTAACCGTTGATGTTAAAATAAAAAGTAATGATGAGATAGGCAGCTTAGCCAAAAGCTTTAAGGCGATGGTGAGTAATTTGCATGAGATATTGGCTAACACTAGTAATGCCGCCAGTCAAATTGCTTCTGCTTCTAGCGGAATATTATCTGCCAGCCAGCAGCAGTCAGTCGGAGCCAGGGAACAGTCTTCGGCGATTAATGAAACCACTTCCGCGGCAACCGAGTTATCCAAGAACGCCGAGCAGGTGGGTGAGAATATTAAGCGCGTGGCGGTTATCTCTAACCATGCGCTTGCCGGTATGGCTAAAATTAAAGAGTCAATTGATAAAACCGGCCAATCGGTTACTTCTTTAAGCGAGAAATCACAGCAGATCAGTAAAATTACAGAGTTAATCAATGATGTCGCGGATCAGACTAATCTTTTAGCCGTAAACGCGGCGATTGAAGCAGCTCGCGCCGGAGAAGAGGGCCGGGGTTTTGCCGTGGTTGCCGATGAAATTCGCAAACTATCCGATTCTACGACAAAATCCACTAAAGAAATATCGGCTTTGATCGAAATTATTCAGCATGAGATATCTAACGCGATTATTTCTATGGAACAAAGCGCTAATAACGTTAATGAAGAGACCAAGTTGGCGCAGCAATCCGCCGAAAGCGCTAAAGAAATCTCGATGAACGCCGCGCAGCAGGTTTCCGGCACCAAGCAGATAGCCAGCGCGATGGGTAATATTAATGAATCGATGAAACAGATTTCTTTAGGTTCCTCGCAGACTCAGTCAGCCGCTAAGCAGCTTGATGAGTTGTCCAAAGAAATAAGCAACTTAACCGCTAAGTTTAAGATTGAGTAAAATATGGCATTTGATCGGGCAAAATTCATCGGTCCGTATAAGGCTGAAACTTTAGAGCATTTAAATAACCTTAATCTAGGGTTATTAAAGCTTGAGAAGCAGCCTGCGGATAAGGAGCTTTTGGAATCTCTCATGCGCGAAGCTCATACGATTAAGGGTTCCTCGGCGATGATGGGTTATAAAAGGATCGCTGAAATTGCTCACGACATGGAGGATGGCCTGCAAAAAGCTCTGGAAGGCAAGGTGCAGCTGAAAAGAGGGCACTTCAATGTTTTATTTAAGTGCGCTGATGCGATCGGCCCGCTATTGGAGGATAAACTTACCTGGGATGATACCGGGGTTGCCGGCGGATTTGTCTTGGAATTATGTTCTCAGATAAAAGATTCTTTTTCAGGTGAATCACAGGGTGAATCACCTGAAGAAGAAGAGGTTGCCGCTGCCCCAAAAGAATTATGTAAAATACAGGAGGGGAAGATAGATCGCGAAGAGAGCATCCGCGTTGATATCGCGAAATTGGATAAATTAATGAACATCTCCGGAGAGCTCCTGATCTCTAAAATCAGGCTTAATGAACTGGTCAAAACTATCTCTTTAAAAGTTGAATCACATCAAGAACTTAAGCATGATTGCGGCATATTGATCCGGGAATTAAACAAGGTCGATGATAGTTTTGATTTTATTACTAAAGATATCGAGGATGAAGTTTTAAAATTAAGAATGGTCGCGGTGAGTTATCTCTTTAATATTTTTCCCCGGGCAATGCGCGACTTGGCAATTCAAAAAGGCAAAGAAGTAATTATCGAAATTCAGGGAGGAGAGACTCAGCTGGATAAGTCGATCATCGACCAGATGAAAGATCCGCTGATGCATATATTAAGAAATGCCGTGGATCACGGGATTGAGGAGCCGGCCAAGCGTCTGGCTAAAAATAAGCCTGCCCTGGGGACAATAATCTTGAATGCTTTCCGGCAGGGTTCTCAGGTTGTGCTGGAGGTCTCTGACGACGGAAGCGGAATTGACGTGGAAAAAGTCCGGAATGAAGCGGTAAAAATGGGAATTGTCACCCAGCAGAAAGCCAGTGAATTAGTTAACGAGCGGGTTTATGAATTTTTATTCATTCCGGGTTTTAGCACTAACCAAGAAGTAACCGATATTTCCGGCCGCGGGGTGGGTTTAGATGTGGTGGCTAATAGAGTTTTGAAATTAAAAGGAATTATCGAGGTAACCTCATCGCCGGGTAAGGGAACGAAATTTACAATCAGGCTCCCGTTGACCCTGGCAATTACCGAGAGCCTTTTTATAGCTTGCGGAAGCGAGACTTTCGCTTTGGCAATCGAGAATGTATTACAGACGATGCGCATCAGCTTAGAGGATATCCAGAAAGTCGAGGGCAAGGAGGCAATTACCGTGGGCGGCAATATCCTGCCTTTAGTCAGGCTTAATGATGTTTTTGGCTTGCCGCAGCGCGGAATTATTGAAAAAAAGTTTTTTTCGGTTGTCATCGTGCAGTCTGTTGAGAAAAAAATAGCTTTATTGATTGATCAATTGTTTGGACGGCAAAAAATTGTGCATAAGAGCTTAGGCAATCTTCTGGGAAAAATTAACGGTTTTTCCGGAGCGACTATTTTAGGGGATAGCCGCGTAGTTTTGATTTTAGATATACCTAAGATTATCGATATTGCCGAGGATGTAGCAGTTAAGAGAGAGATATTTAAGGATAAAGCGAAAATTTTGCCAAAAAAACTTAAAACTATACTTTTAGCCGAAGACACCTTAAGCACGGCGATGTTGGAGAAAAATATTTTAGAGAGTAACGGTTTCTCGGTAGTGATTGCCCGCGACGGCCAGGAAGCGTTGAATAAGGTTGCTCAGGAAAAATTCAGTCTAATTATTACCGATGTGCTGATGCCCGGGATGGATGGTTTTGAATTAACTCGCCGCCTCAAGGATAATGACTTATATAAGGATATCCCGGTGATTATTGTTACCACCCGCGATAGTGATGCGGATAAAAGAAGAGGCCTGGAGGTCGGGGCGGAAGCTTATATTTTAAAAAGTGAATTTACTTCTGACCGGCTTTTAGAAACCATTGAAAGGTTAATTGGATGATAAATAAGATTCGGGTTTTAATTGTTGATGATTCGGTTTTAATGCTAGAGGCGATTAAAGAAATTTTAATCGGCGGGGGAACATTTGAAGTTGTCGGTACGGCTGTAAACGGTAAGGAAGCAGTGGAGAAGGCAATCCTGCTTAAACCGGATGTTATTACGATGGATCTTAAGATGCCGGTAATGTCCGGGTTAGACGCGATCGAGCGGATTATGGAAGATAATCCCATATCGATTATTGTGGTCAGTAGTTTGGATACCAGCGTGATTGTTAAGGCTTTATCGGTCGGGGCTTTGGATTTTGTGGCGGTTAATCAGGATATTGAAAAGTTGGCGGATGAATTAACTGAAAAAGTAAGGATTGCTTCCCGGGTTAAGCCGTTAAGGCGGTTGAAATTAAAATTTTCACCGGAAACAAAAAAAATAGAAAATCGGGAAGTTTCTAAGATCGTGGCGATCGGCGCTTCTACCGGAGGGCCGCAAGCCTTGCAGGAGCTGCTTAGCGGGATTCCGCATAATTTTCCGGCAGGGATAATTATCATCCAGCATATGTCTAAGGGGTTTGTTCAGGGACTGGCGGAATGGTTGAGTTTATGTTCGCATTGGTCGGTGAAGATAGCCGAATCCGGAGATGTCTTAAAGACCGGAACAGTTTTTTTAGCTCCGGATGGATATAATCTGGAGGTTGATTCCGGAGGGAAAATTGTTTTAATCGAAGATACCAGCGGAAAAATGCTTTATGTGCCTTCAATTGATTCGATGATGAAATCAGTAGCTAAGGTTTACGGGGCAGATGCTATCGGGGTTTTGATGACGGGGATGGGCCGGGACGGAGTGGAAGGTATGCGAGCTATAAAACAGTCCGGAGGCAGAACTATTGCCCAGGATGAACAGAGCTCGGTTATTTTCGGGATGAATAAATTAGCTATAGATTTAGATTGCGTGGATAATGTGGTCAGCCTGGGCGGGATAGCTCAGATGCTAACTAATCTGGCGGGAGGATAGGTTATGGCGAAAAGAATATTAGTTACCGAAGACAGCCCGACAATTTTGGCGATGGTTAAAGATATTTTAGAAGGACAAGGTTATGAAGTATTGGCCGCAGTTGACGGCCAGGACGCCCTGGAGAAGGCGCGCCATGAAATTCCGGATTTAATTATTTTAGATTTGATGCTGCCTAAAATAGATGGATATAAACTCTGCCGTATGCTAAAATTTGATGAGAAGTATAAGCAGATACCGATTATTATGTTTACGGCGCGCGCTCAGGAAACCGATATCAAGTTGGGCACGGAGGTTGGCGCGGATGCTTATATTACCAAGCCCTTTGACCCGGAGATACTTCTGAATAAAGTAAATGAGCTTTTAAAATAAAGGGGACGGTTCTATTTTTCCGTCTCTTGATTTAGTTGAAAAGCAGAATCGTCTCCGTGATTTATGGGAGGAATATCATGCAGAAGAAAATTTTAGTCGTGGATGATGAAACGGATTTGGTGGAGATGCTTTCTGTCCGTCTGGAGGCAAATGATTATCAGGTGCTCAAAGCTTTCGACGGAGAGGATGGCCTGAATAAGGCCCGGGAAAACAAGCCGGATTTAATTGTCCTGGACTTGATGCTGCCTAAAATAGACGGGTATAAAGTTTGCCGGATGTTAAAGTTTGATGAGAAATATAAACATATACCGATTATTATGTTTACGGCGCGCGCTCAGGAAGCGGACATGGAATTAGGCAAGGAAGTGGGCGCGGATGCCTATATTATCAAACCGTTCGAAGCGGATACTTTTTTAGCTAAAATTAGTGAGCTTTTAAGAAAATAGTTTTGATTAGTGTAAGAAGCAGTTGAATAAAATAAAACGGAGTTAATATGGATATAATCGATTTATTGCTCAAGCAGTCCTTAGTCACTCTGGAACAGGTCGCTAGCGCTAAAGAAGAAGTCAAGCGCACCGGAGTAAGATTAGAGAAAGCTTTGGAGAAGCTGGGTTTTATTACCGAGGAGGATATCGCCCGGGCCCGCGCCGATGCCAGCGGCGTGCCGTATATGAATCTGGAAGATTATGTCATTGACGCTTCCTTGACTAAGCTTATTCCGGAAAGTGTGGCGAATAAATATAAAGCCGTCCCGCTGTTTAAGATTATGGATACTCTGACTGTGGCGATGGTCGATCCTAAAGATATCGAGGCGCTGGATAATATCCTGAGGATTGCCAAAGTCAGCAATGTGGATCCGGTGTTGGTTTCAGTCAAAAGTATCGAGCAGATCTTAGATACTTATTATGGCACCGGGAATTCGGTCGAGGAAATTGTTAAAGCAATTGTCGATAAGAAGGGTTTTGGGGGTAAAGGTTCTTTAATTGAGATAGCCGAAGAAGCGCCGGTAATTAAGCTGGTGAATATTTTAATTAATAACGCGGTCAAAAACCGGGTAAGTGACATACATATTGAGCCGGACGCCGAAATCTTGCGTATCCGTTACCGTATCGACGGTATTTTGCATGAAGAGTACAGCTTGCCTAAGAAACTGCAGAATGCGGTAATCTCCCGGATTAAAATTCTGTCCGATATTGATATCGCCGAAAGCCGCCGTCCGCAGGATGGCAAGATTAGCGTAAAGCTGGAAAATAAAGATTTAGATATCAGGGTTTCAACCTTTCCCACGGTGCATGGAGAGAATGTGGTAATGCGTTTACTTGACCGCTCATCGATTTTGTTAGGTTTAAAAGATTTAGGTTTTACTCAGGATAATCTGAATATTTTCAGTAAGATGATTCAGCAGCCTAACGGGATTATTTTAGTTACCGGGCCTACCGGAAGCGGAAAGACCACGACGCTTTATTCCGCTTTAAGCACAATCAGCACGATGGAAAAAAATATTATTACCATTGAAGACCCGGTGGAATATGAGCTGGCTTTGATCCGCCAGACCCAGGTGAATGTTAAAGCTGATGTTACCTTTGCCAACGGCCTGCGTTCAATTTTAAGGCAGGATCCGGATGTAATTATGGTCGGTGAAATCCGCGATAAAGAAACCGCCGAAGTGGCGATTCAGGCGTCTTTAACCGGCCATTTAGTTTTTTCAACTTTACACACCAATGACGCTCCCAGTTCGCTGACCCGCCTAATTGATATGGGCCTGGAACCATTCTTAATTTCCAGTTCTCTGATTTTAATTGTTGCTCAAAGGCTGGTGCGCCAGGTTTGCCCTAAATGTAAAGAAGATCACTCTCCGTCCCCGGCGGCTTTAAAGGATCTGGGTTTAGACGTTGCTACAAAATTTTTCCACGGTAAGGGTTGTCCGGCTTGTAAAAATTCCGGCTTCACCGGCCGTATCGGTATTTTTGAGGTATTAATCATTAATGAAGCTATCCGCAAAATGATCGAGGCTAAATCTTCCGCTGATGTAATCCGCAAGAAAGCCATTGAGCTGGGGATGAAAACTTTGCGTGAGGATGGACTGGAAAAAGCCAAGCAAGGGGTTACTACGCTGGAAGAGATCTTAAGAGTTACGGAGATGGAGTAAGATGCCTAATTATCATTATAAAGGCCGAGATAAATTTAGCAAGCCGGTAAGCGGAATAATGAGCGCTGAAAATGATGCTGCCGTAGCCGTAAAATTAAATCAGTTAGGTTTTGTCCCGATCTCGATAACCGAAACCAAAGAAGCCAGCTCGGTCGTTCAATTATTGAGTCCGTCGGTGCGGGTGAAATCCGTGGATTTGAATATCTTTACCCGTCAGTTAGCTACTTTACAGAAGGCGGGGTTGCCGATTTTGCTTTCTTTAAGCGCTTTGCGTCAACAGGCGCAAAATAAAATCTTTAAAGAAGTTATCGCTCAGGTTACCCGGGATATTGAGTCCGGCACGAATTTATCCGGAGCTTTAGAGAAATATCCGTTAATTTTTGATTCACTTTATATTAATATGGTTGCCTCAGGCGAGGCCAGCGGTAAACTGGACGCTGTTCTGGAACGGCTGGCTACTTTAAGCGAACATGATGAAGTAATCCGCATGCGGATTAAATCCGCCACGCGGTATCCTTTGATCGTCGTGGTGGCGATGGTTATTGGCTTTATTGTTTTAACCACGCTGGTTATCCCGCGCTATGCTAAAATTTACGCCCAATATACTACTGCGCTTCCTTTACCGACTCAGATACTTATCGGGATTAATTATTTAATTACTAAGCTCTGGTGGCTGATGATTATTTTGGGAGTGGGGGTTTCCTATCTTTTTAAAAAATATATTAATACTCCGGCCGGCGGATTAGCTTGGGATGGTTTAAAATTAAAAATTCCGGTTTTCGGGGGTTTACTTTTAAAACTTTCGATTTCACGTTTTACGCGGATTACCGGCGTTTTAATGCGCAGCGGCATACCAATTCTAAAAATTTTAGATATCTCCAGCGGTTCAACCGGCAACCAGGTAGTTTCTAAGGCGATTATTAATATTAAAAATAATGTTGCCGAAGGTAAGGGGATTGCTGAGCCGATGAAAGTCAGCGGGCTTTTTCCGCCGATAGTCACCCAGATGGTTTCAGTAGGCGAGGAAACCGGTAAGCTTGATGAATTATTAATCCATGTTTCCAATTATTATGACGAGCAGGTGGATTATACGATCAGTAATCTGACCTCATTAATCGAGCCGTTGTTGATCTTTTTCTTAGGTTTAGGGGTTTTGTTCATGGCTCTGGGCATATTTCTGCCGATGTGGAATTTAATGAGTATCTTTAAGAAATAATGCGTTTGTTGAATAAGGAAAAAAGCGGTATACTGATCTTGGATTTAATTACTTCTTTGATAATTATTTGGTTTTTAATCTGGATCTTCGGCGGGATTATCAATACGCTTTCTAAAAATGCCCGCGAAACCGCTCTGCGGTATCAGTTGAATAATTTTCGCCTGGTGCTGATGTTGTATAAAGAAATGAAAGGTAATTACCCGCCGGATTTGCAGGTTTTATTAAGAACTGATTATAAGGCGGTCCCGGAAGATAAGCCGCTATTGAGTGAAAAGCTCTTGGTTAGTTTTAAGCAGGATTTAAGTGGAGCTGTACTGGATGCTTTTGGTAACCGTCTTGATTATGATCCTGCCAAGGGGGTGATTTTTTCGCAAACCAAGGGCTATGAAAATTGGTAAATGAAATTATAAATAAATAATGTACTCGGCGCTAATAAGGCACGTGGCCCTTAATAGGAATTGGGCCAGTGTTCGCCATTTGGCGAAGAATTGCGCCGGTGAGTATCCGTATAAAAAAAGGAGGAGTCAGATGAAGAAGGGTTTTACATTAATCGAGTTGATCATGATTATCGTGATCTTGGGTGTTTTGGCCGCGGTTGCCGTGCCGAAATATTTTGATTTGACGGCTTCGGCTAACACGGCTGCTGAAAAAGGAGTAGTTGGCGGCGTGCGCGCCGGTATCTTAACTTATTTCGCGCAAAACAAAGCCTATCCTGCAGCCGCGGTGCTGTGTACGGCGACTACTGCTGCTTGCGCGACTGCTAATGCTTGTTTTACCGGGGTTTTACAACAGGGTGGGGTCACCTCTGATTGGACCAAGGCTTCTGCCACAACTTGGACTGGCCCTGCCGGAACTACCTATACTTATACTGTAGGAACCGGAGATTTTAAGTAAGTAGTTAGTAATTTGTCATTGCGAGGAGCGCTAGCGACGAAGCAATCCCTAAAAGCGAGATTGCTTCGCTCACTACGTTCGCTCGCAATGACGCAATTTACACTCCTCTCTATGACGCTAATCTACAGACTAATTGCAAAGAATGCTTAAGAATAAAAAAGGCTTAGCTCTGATTGCCGCGATCATGTTGATTGTTTTTGTTTCGATTACAGTTTTAGGGCTCTCCGTATTTATTGTGCAGTGGTATAAACAGCTTGAAGTCGGAGAAAGGCAGGCAAGATGTATCTACAATGCTTTGGCCGGAATCAATTACGCAATCTATCAGTACCGTGTTAATGGTGTTTTTCCTTCAGATGGTACAGTTCATGTTATTGACGACGATAATAGCTGTACTCTTGCCTCAGCCCCAGGGAATGGTCAGGCCGCCGGAAATCTAACGATCAATGCTACTAATTCCTCTCGCGGAGGAAATAATAATAGAGATATTTTAGGAATAACTGTAACGAATACTTCCTCGACGTCTTCGATTACTCTTGATCGAATCGTGCTTTATGTAAGTAATAGCAGTGAAGTTTTAGATCGAATCAGCATTAATGGGGTGCTGGTTAGGAATGCTAACGATACGATCAATACCACGCCGAATAATTTAGATTTAACGACTAATGCTACTATCCCGGCCAACACTACCAGAGCGATTAATTATATCCGTTTTACCAATTCTTTTGGCCCGACAAATCTTTATTTGAGTTTTATTATGACTGATGGCAGTACTTCTTCTACCTGTACTGTTTATCCTGCGCAGGCGTCGCCTTGTGTCACGAATGATGTAACGGTTAGAAGTATGGGTAAAACTGCAAATTCAACTCCGGAACAATATCGTACTATTAAGGCAGTATATAATAAAATTACCGGTAATATCTCCGATTATGATGAAAGTTTTATTAAAGTTCAGTAAAAAAAGATCCTTTGCATTAGTTGAACTGATTATGACCGTTGTTGTCGTCGGGATAATCGCTCTGCCGATTTCGGTTACCCTTTCCAAACATATTCAGAGCGTTTTTATTTCTCAGGACTATACGCTAACGCTTAATTTAGCGCGTTTTGAGATGGAAACAGTGCTGAATACTGCTTATGCCAGCATAGCTGTGGGAACCAGTAGTGTTATTGACTACCAGGGGTATGTTCATTACGATCTATCTAAAACTGTAACTGAGACAACAAGCGGTGCTCAAGGTTATAAATTTATTACTGTTAGCGTTGCTAAAGATACAGGTACTATAAGTGCTACGCTTAAGACTTATGTGGTTAAAAATGTAACTTGGGGGCTATGATAGTAAAAAAAGGTCTTTCTCTTATCGAATTAATTATGGTGATTGCTATAATTGCCGTATTGGCCGGCTCTAGTAGTTGGATTATGGCTTACACCGTGAAGAATTCCGTATTCATTCCGAATCAGTTGAATATGGATAAGCTGGCAAATGATGCTTTAGATATTATGGTTGAAGGGAATGTTGTAAGGAGCAAGGTAAGTGATACTATTATCAGTGGATCTAATGGTTTACGTTTTGCCAGGGTAATCAGCGCCATATCGGCTAACCAGTTGACTTTCATTAATCAGCAAGGGATCACGGTTATTTACCGCTGGGATACTGGGACTAATCAGCTCTATCGCACGGTCGGCCTAGTGCCTGAGGCGATCATACCGGCTTATATTTCTAGTCTTCCCGGTGCAACTATAAGCGGTAAAAGCGGGGTGATGTTTACTTATTATGATTCTGCCGATGTGGTAACAGCGACGCCGGCGAATGTGCGCAGGATCCGGATGATTTTGATTGCTAAAAGCGGAACCGGATTATATAATGATTGGGAAGGCCAATCGGAGCAGGCTACTGCGATTGCCGTTAAGAGATTACAGTAAGGATGAGGCACCCTGCGCTAATTGGTATTGCGCAGGTGTTGTGTCCGTACACAAGGAGGTTTATATGTGGTTTTTAATTTTATCCGGTATTGTGGCTTTGTTAGGCGGAATTTTAAT
>ERZ1292640.279-Hain-H43-02um-R1-279-length-41363-cov-12_pt1 | contig 18083 bp, 19 predicted proteins | sample MGYA00564404_ERZ1292640 | MGnify/ENA primary metagenome ERZ1292640 (study PRJEB36523, sample SAMEA6512636) | groundwater metagenome | collected 2019-01-08 | study: AquaDiva: Metagenomics assemblies of 32 groundwater samples
GCGCTAAATTCACAATCTGCCACTGATAATTATTCACGCTATACTGACAATTCTTAACATCAGCTTCATCAGGCTTCACTTTGAAATAAACCTGGGCGTCAACTTTGGCATTTAAGTTATCATTAGTAATAATTTCCTGCGGCTCAGCATCAACCATTTGCTCAGTAATATTGATCTGATAAAGAACTTCGACAATAGGTAATACCCAATTAAACCCGGGCATGGCAAAACGGTTATACTTACCGAATCTCTCCACTAACCCCCGGTGCGTAGGCCGTACAATCCGAATTCCCATAAAAAAAATCATTACCACGCCTAAAATAATTAATCCCAATAAACTCATCGCTGCCTCCTTTTTATTTCTTTAGGGTGTCCCTGCCTGCCGGCAGGCAGGCCTTTTTAGGACGTCCCCAGTTAAATTATCTCGACAGTTTTATTTCCCTTAACTGCTTTACCAATAATCCAGGATTTTAGCTTTAACTCGGCTAATTTTTTCATGATTGCTGCGCTGGATTTCTGCTCCACAATTAAAACCAAACCAATCCCCATATTCAAAGTGCGATACATCTCCTTATCTTCGATATTACCCTGGCTTTGAATCAGGCGGAATATCTCCGGCACCTTCCAGGAATCTTTTTCAATACGCACATTAATATTCTTTGGCAGTATGCGGCTAATCTTATCGTAAAAAGCTCCGCCGGTAATATGGCTGATACCCTGCACCGATTTACTCTGCGTATGTAAAAGTTCCAGAATAGGCTTAACATAAATCCGCGTCGGCTTAAGTAATTCGCTAGACATCCTCTTAAGCTCAGCTTCCCCGAAGACTTTTCTCACCAAAGAATAGCCGTTAGAATGCAGGCCGCTTGAAGCAATGCCGATAACCGTATCTCCAGCTTTAATTTTATCACCATTAATAATCTTTGCTCTCTCAACTACGCCGACACAAAAACCGGCGATATCGTATTCACCATCGCGGTACATTCCGGGCATCTGCGCCGTTTCTCCGCCGATCAAAGAGCAACCCGCTTCAACACAACCAGCATTAATGCCCTTAACGACATCCAGTAAAACTTTTTCCTTAACTTTAGTAAAAGCCACATAGTCTAAGAAAAATAATGGCTCCGCTCCGGTGCAGAGGATGTCGTTCACATTCATCGCCACAGCATCAATACCCACGGTATCATGCTTATTGGCTAACTTGGCAATCACCAGTTTTGTCCCCACTCCATCGCTTGAGGAAACTAAAACCGGATTCTTATATTTATTTTTATCAAATTTAAAGAAGCTGCCAAAGCCGCCGATATCCGTCAAAACTTCCTGGCGGAATGATTTACGCACTAAAGGTTTTAATTTTAATTTAAAAACACTGGCACTCTTAATATCCACTCCGGAAGTTTTATAAGTTATCTTCATGTTTGCAGCTCCCCTTGCCCACAGCAGCGTTTCTCTAAAGAAAATTTACTGTGCCTCTTCTCCGCCCGTACCGCGTATTTTGCCGTCCAGCAGGCAGTACAATAACTCTCTTTAGGATGTTTAAGACAACCCAACATGCCTTCTAAACTCAAATAACCCAAACTATCTACTTCAAGATATTTACTGATTTTCTCTAAGGTTTCATATTTATTGGCAATCAATTCACTTGAGCGGTGAAAATCAATCCCGTAAAAACAGGGAAAGCGGTGCGCCGGACAAGAAATTCTCAAATGCACTTCTTTTACCCCGGCTTTACGCAAGTTTCGCACACGAATTTTTGAAGTTGTGCCGCGCACAATCGAATCATCCACAATAATAATCCGCTTGCCTTTTAAAATATCTTTTAGAATATTAAACTTAACGCGCACCCCCATATCACGGGCATCTTGGGCCGGTTGAATAAATGTCCTGCCGACGTAATGGTTACGGATAATCCCCATCTCTAGAGGAATTCCGGACTCCTGCGAATAACCTAACCCGGCAGAAAACCCAGAATCCGGGACCGGCACGACAAAATCAGCGTCTACCGGGTGTTCTTTAGCAAGTTGAGCGCCTAATTTCCTGCGCACGGTATGCACAACCTCGCCGAAGACAGAAGAATCCGGGCGCGAAAAATAAACATGCTCAAAAGTGCAAAATGCCGAATGGCTGGCAACTAAATCTTTGGGCTTAACTGACTTGACTACTCCCTCACGGTTAATAAAGACTATCTCTCCGGGCTCAACTTCACGCACAAATTTTGCCCCAATCAGATCAAAGGCACAGGTCTCGGAAGCAAAACACCAGCTGGCTCCAAGCTTTCCCAACACAAGCGGCCGATAACCGTGCGGATCGCGCATTCCCATCAAATAATCACTGTTCATCATTACCAATGAATATGCGCCTTTAACTCTTTTTAAAGCATAAATCAAACTATCCTCTAGGCTGCGTTTGTTGCTACGCGCCATCAGATGAATAATTAACTCCGAATCGGTTGTCGTCTGAAAAATTGAACCGCTTTTTTCTAATTTTTGGCGCAGCTCAAAGGAGTTCACCAAATTTCCATTATGCGCGATACAAATCGAACCATTGGCATAATCAATTAAAAGCGGCTGAGAATTTTTTAAAATGCTTGAACCGGTAGTTGAATAGCGCACATGGCCTACCGCCATACTCCCTTTCAAACGGCTAAGCACCTGCTCGCTGAATACATCACTGACCAAACCCATATCCTTATGTATGGAAAGCGCGCCCTGATTATTGGCGACAATCCCGCAGGCCTCTTGTCCCCGGTGCTGCTGAGCAAAAAGCCCCAGATAAGTAAGCCAAACCGCCTGCTTATTAGTAGTTATTCCGAATAAACCACAATACTCTTTAGGCTCGTCATTATAAATTTTCTTTAACATATTTCACCCCATTCTTAAAGATTTGTAAGCCGTCGCCGGTTTTAGATTTTATATTCCAATTGCGCGGATGCTGCGCGCCAAATATATGTCTTTCCGGATGCGGCATAAGCCCTAAAATCCTGCCGGTTTCATCGCAAAGGCCGGCGATATTTTCAACTGAGCCGTTGGGATTATCCGGATATCCGGATAATTTTCCATGAACATCGCAATATTGAAAAACGATCTGCTTATTTTTCTTCAACCTGTTTAATACGCTTTTATCTTGCGTCACAAATTTACCTTCCCCATGAGCAACCGGAAGATAAATTATTTTTTCTAAGCCCCTGGTCCAGACGCAGTGGCCGGACGATTTTAAATATACCCAACGCGCCTCAAATTTTCCGGAATCATTAATAATTAAGCTGGTATCCTGATTCAATTGCTTAGCTCCGGGCAATAATCCGCTTTTGACCAAAATCTGAAAACCATTACAGATACCGATAATTAATTTCCCGTCTTTAATAAATTTAGTTAAAGAATCGGCAAGTTTGAATCTTAATTCATTGGCCAAGATTTTTCCTGAGGCAATATCATCCCCATAGCTAAAACCGCCGGATAAAGCCAGGATCTGGAAATCATTAAGTGAACGAGCGCCGCTAACCAAACTATTAATATGTAATAATTCGGTGCTGGCTCCGGCAAGCGAGAATGCCGCGGCAGTTTCTTGATCGCAATTGGTTCCAGCGCTTCTTAAAACACAAACCTTAGGCTTCACCATCTTAAAGGCCCCTTCCAACTCTCCTTTAATTTATCGATATCTGTATCTACGCAAGCCTTTCCATCCAAACCGTAGATCTTAAAATTGTTTTTGGCGTTTAAACATCCAACCAGGCCAAAAGATGCGCCTTTTAAAAGTTTTTCGAATTCTTTTTGTTTAGCTTTCTCTACCTCAACTACGAAGCGAGAATTAGATTCAGAGAAAAGAAGCGACTCATTGCGCTTACTACTTGATTGAGCCGCAACCTCGGAAAGAAATACCTCCATACCTAAGCCGCCGCTAAATGCCACCTCAGCCAAAGACACAGCTAAACCGCCGTCAGAGCAATCATGCATTGCCCGAACCAAACCTTTTTCAGTTGCCTTGCTTAAAGCTGCGAAAGTTTTTTTAGCTTCCTGATGATAAACTTTGGGAACATTATTTCCTATCGCTTTATATAAATCATAATAATGCGAGCCGCCTAATTCATCGCGAGTTTTACCCACAACATAAATTAAATTCCCCGCGCCTTTGGCATACATGGATACCGCTTTATTCACATCATCCATTACGCTAATAGCTGAGATAAGCAACGTGCCCGGAATCGGAGTAGATTTACCATGCAAGTTAAATTCATTATAGAAACTATCTTTTCCGGAAATAAACGGCACTCCGTAGGCTTTTGCCGTAGCATAACAGCCGTAAGCCGCGCGCACCAAGGCACCTAAGCGGTCCGGCTTATCCGGATTACCCCAACAAAAATTATCCAAAATTGCTACTTCTTTTAATGACCCGCCCACGCTGATAATCTGACGCAAGGCTTCATCAATACAGCTGGCTGCCATCCAGTAAGGATCAATAAAACCGAAATGAAAATTAATCCCGTTAGAAATAATAATTCCTTTATCAGAATCAAATAACGGCTTAGTCACGCTGGCATCACTCGGCCCGTCGTTTTTAAGGCCGACCATTGGCTTAATAATCGAGCCACCCTGAACTTCATGGTCATACTGGCGCACCACCCACTCCTTAGAACAAATATCATAATGCGCCAGCAACTTTAATAAATCCGCGGTAAAATTTTTCTTTTCAGAAATTTTCGGTTCGCTATGCCTGCTTTGAATATAAACTGCTTTTTTAGCAATCTGCGGTATGCCTTCATGCAAAAAATGCATATCTAAATCACAAACCGGATTATCCTGATAATAAAGCTCTAATCTCTTGGTGCCGGTAAATTCTCCGATTACCGCGGCACTGACATTTTCATTAGCAAATACGGAAATTAATTTTTCAATATTTTTTGGCGCAACCGAAATCACCATTCTTTCCTGCGATTCAGAGATCCAAATCTCCATATAGGACAGGCCGGAATATTTTAAAGGAACTTTATCCAGATCAACCCGAGCTCCTAATTCTGAGCCCATCTCTCCTATAGCGCTAGATAACCCGCCGGCTCCGCAGTCGGTAATCGCCGTGTATAAATTCTGATCGCGCGCCTGCAATAATGTATCCAACACTTTTTTCTCTTCGATAGGATTACCGATCTGCACTGCCCCACTGGAGACAGTTTCAGATTCATGGGTCAGCTCACCCGATGAAAAAGTCGCGCCGTGGATTCCATCGCGGCCGGTCGAGCCGCCGACAACCACAATTAAATCACCTTGATTAGTTTGTTTAAAAGATTTATCTTTGGGAATAATCCCTACTGTGCCACAATAAACCAACGGATTGCTGACAAAATGTTCATGGAATAAAATCGCCCCATTTACCGTAGGGATACCCATTTTATTACCGTAATCACGCACGCCGCTGACCACACCCTTCATTACCCGCTTAGGATGCAAAGAACCGGGCGGCACCTTGTTAAACGCCAGATCCGGCGGCGCAAAACAAAAGATATCACTATTTAAAATCGGTTTTGCCCCCAGGCCGGTACCCATCGAATCGCGGATTACTCCGCCGATACCGGTATTGGCTCCGCCAAACGGCTCTAAAGCCGAAGGATGATTATGCGTTTCAACTTTAAAACAAATATTATTCTTTTGATCAAATTTTATCACTCCGGAATTATCTTTAAACACGGAAACACACCAGGATTTATCCAATTCTTTAGTAACTTTCATAATTGTCGACTTAAGCAGATTCTTGATGTTTCTATTGCCCAGCGCGGGAACAGCTTTACTTTCTTGATAAGCAATGTTACCGCGAAAAGTTTTATGGTAGCAATGCTCGCTCCAGGTCTGGGCAACTGTCTCTAACTCACAATCAGTAGGGTTACGTTTGATCTTATGAAAATAATTCCGGATTTGGCGCATCTCATTTAAATTTAGAAAAAGCTGGCCGCGCTTGCTTATCTCTAAGAGATTAGCATCGCTTACGCCGAGCAAGTCAACCGTAATCAAATTAAAATTATAGGCAGGTAAATGTTTAGTGTCCCCTTCGGTAAAGCTTGGGCTGACGACATGCTGGATAAGTTTATTATAAAGAAGTTTTTCGGAAACGGTTTTTAATTGTAACGGAGAAAGTTTACCGAAGATAATATATTTTTTCGCGGTTTTTACCGAATCAACGCTAGTAATCCCTAAATCTTTGATGCCTTTCAAAACTGAAGCCTCAACCGGATCCATTACCCCGGGATTATAGGCAACTTCAACGATATGCTGCGCAGGGGATGCAGCAATCACGTTTTTAGATTGCTTCGCCCCTTCGGGGCTCGCAATGACACTATATTTTTGCGCGACTTTATCAGTAAGAAGCTCTTCGCAAATGCTTATAATTTGACCTTCTGCTAAGTTACCCTCTAAAGAATAAGCCTGGATGAACTTTACCTCTTTGACTCCGGCGATCCCCAGGTCAGAAATATCCCTGGCTACACCGGTCCCAACAGCGTCAAAAATACCGGGCTTATCTACTACTTCGATTTTGTACTGCATAATTATTGAGGTTTAAAACAAAGGGGACGGTTCTATTTTTCAATCAAATCAGGAGACGGAAAAACAGAACCGTCCCCAGATTTATTGTTATAATCCGACCTTAGCAAAGATTTTATTAACGTTGCGCAAGTAAAAATCTAAATCAAATATCTTATCGAGTTCTTTAGCGCTTAAATATTTAGCGGCTTCAGGTAACGCTAAAAGATTCTCCTTAAAATTACCGCTTCCCTTCCAGGTTTGCATCGCTGCTTTTTGCACTAAATCATAAGCTTTATTTCTTTCCAAACCCTTATTCATTAAAGCAATCAATACCCGTTGTGAAAAGATCAGCCCACGGGTTTTGGCCAGATTAGCCAGCATATTATCCGGATAAACAATCATTCCGGAAACCACTTCAATAAACTTATTCAGCATATAATCTAAGGCCAAAGTAGAATCCGGAAAAATTACCCGTTCAACCGAAGAATGGCTGATATCGCGTTCATGCCAAAGAGCGACATTTTCTAAAGCAACTTGGGCATTGGCGCGCAACAGGCGGGCTAAACCACAGATACGCTCGCAAATTACCGGATTGCGTTTATGCGGCATGGCGCTTGATCCCTTTTGGCCTTTGCCGAACGGCTCTTCGACTTCTAAAACTTCTGTTTTTTGCAAATGTCTGATTTCAGTGGCAAATTTTTCTAAGGATGCACCGATTACTGCCAAAGTAACCATATATTGTGCATATACATCCCGCTGTATCACTTGTGTGGCGATATTTACCGGCGCAAGACCAAGCTTTTTACAGACATAAGCCTCAACATATGGCTCAATATTTGAATAAGTACCAACGGCTCCGGAAAGTTTGCCTACGCAAGCTTCCTCTTGAGCTGATTTTAACCTGGTTAAATTACGCCGGGTTTCATCAAACCAAAGCGCAAGCTTTAAGCCGAAGGTAGTCGGCTCAGCATGTACCCCATGCGTGCGGCCGATACAAGCCATATCCTTATAAACTACAGCTTTTTTAGCTAAAACTTTGAGTAATTTTTCTAAATCTTCGATTAAAATATCTGAGGCGCTTTTGATCTGTACGCCTAAGGTAGTATCTAGAATATCAGATGAAGTTAAGCCCATGTGCAAATACTGGGCGTCCTTGCCTATATATTGGGCTACGTTAGAGACAAAGGCTACAACATCATGTTGTGTCTTCTCTTCGATTTTTTGGATTTCCGCTAGGTTAAATTTGGCTTTTTGTTTAATACGTTTTACTGCCTGGGAAGGGACAATTTTTTTACTGGAGTAGGCTTCAAGCGCGAGTATCTCGATGGCCAGCATGGTCTCAAACTTAAACTCCTCCTGCCAGATACTCTTCATTTTCGCTAAGCTATAACGCTCAATCATTGCGAGGATCTCCTTATGTCGCGTGAGAGGTTAATTATAGCAAAAACCACCATTTTTAGCAAATAAAATAAGGAACAAAAGGGGACGATTCACCTGAGTGAAACGCCCCCTTTTTTTAACTTTAAAATTTAAATTATTACTTATCTACTGTCCTAATCAAAGGAATACCGTTATCTCCTGAAGGTATATAAACAGTAGTATGATTGGGACTACTAGCCATCATCTTTTGGGCTTTAATTGCTTCTAGCTGTAAATATGCCGGAGTTAAAGTCTTGTTTATAATACCCTGTGCTTCAGCTATACCTTTAGCTTCGATAACTTTTCTTTCTGCCTCCTGGCTTTCTTTGGTTAAAACAAATTTCATCTGCTCGCTTTCCTGCTCGGCTTTTAGTTTCTCCTCTATTGCTACTGAGACAGTGCGAGGCAACGAAACTGCCCTAAGCAGAACTTTCTCCAGGACAATACCTCTTTCAGAAAGCATTCTATCTAAATCAGCAAATATCTTCTTAGTTATTTCATCTCTGCTTGAAGTATAAAGCCCCTTAGCTTCATAATAAACCGTAGCCTCTCTTACCGCAGAACGAAACTGAGGAACTACAACCACATCATCATAATCCTTACCTATTGTTTTATAAATATTACTAGCTTTATCCGGTTCAAGACGATAAAGAACAGAGATCTCTACTTGCATGGTTAAACCTTCTTTAGAAGGAACCTGCATTGATTCTTTTAGCTCCTGCGTCTGTATATCCATAATAATTAAATTGGCAAAAGGATTGATTAAATTCAAACCTGATCTTCTTACATTATCTGCGACATTACCCCATAAATCAACCACCCCAACATGCCCTGCCGGAACTATCCTGATAAGGCTAAAAACCATTAAGACCAAAGACAGAACAATGCCACCTGAACCAAAAGTCTTGATTGTGGCAGAATAATCATATCTTTCCTGTTTATTTCTAAAACTGCTACTTAAAACCACCAAAAATATGCTGAGCACCAACAATACTAATCCGAACATGTCCACCTCCTGAAGTTAAATGACAAAATATTTAAATTTTCTATAAAAGCATTATAACTAATCAGCCCTGTTAATTCAACTCCTTTTATATTGCAATCGGCAAATTTTAAACTATAATTAATGAATATAACCGGAGGAAGAAATGTTAAAATTTCTACGCAACAAAAAAACCGCAAAAAAAGTCTGGATCGGCCTGGCAATAATTATTATCCCGGCCTTTGCTCTTTGGGGCTTTGGTGGCGCAAGCCGCAATAAAGAGGAAACTGCTTCCGTAGGTAAAATATTCGGCCATAGCGTTTCAATTATTGAATTTAAAAAATCTCTATCTGCGGTAAAGACATTTGCCTTAATGAGATTCGGAGATAAACTTCCTGAAATTGAGAAATATCTGAACCTGGAGGCGCAAGCCTGGGAAAGACTGGTTCTTTTACATGAAGCCATGACGCGTAAGATTAACGTAAGCGATAAAGAAGTTATTACCACAATCCAAGGCACGCCTTACTTTCAAGATAAAAATGGTTTTAGCAATAGAGCCTATAATGAAACTTTGCGCTATACCTTCAGAGTTCAGCCGCGAATTTTCGAAGAACAGACACGCCAAAATTTAATCCTGACTAAACTTTACGAACAGATAACCAAAAACGTAAAATTAAACGATGAGCAAATCCGCCAAGAATACCTCAAAACGAATCAGGAACTAAATATTGATTATATTGCCGGCTTATTCTCTGATTTTGCCGCCAAAATTAAACCTTCCGATAAAGAAAGCGCTGATTTCTTTGAAAAAAATAAAGCTTTGTTTAAAGAACCCCCCACCAAAGATAAACCTACGCACACTCCTGAATTGGCCGAAATCAAGGATAAAGTTAAAACTTACCTGATACAAGAAGAATCTAAAAAAATAGCTGAAAGTAAAATAAAGGAATGTTTAGAAAAAATAAAAAACCTGAGTTTTAGCCAAGCGGCAAAAGTAATCGGCTTAAAAACCGGTCAAACCGCGTTTTTCAAATTAAACGGAAAAATTGAAAACTTAGGGAATGCGGAAATGTTCTGGAAGGCCGCTAAAGAACTAAAAACCAACCGGCCAAGCAACATGCTCTCCGACGAAAATGGCTACTATATTATCAAGTTGGGATCAATTAAGCCAATCGATGAAGCTAAATTTGCCAAAGAAAAACAAGAATTTGGCCAAAAATTATTAGCTGAAAACAAAAGTAAAACTTTCGCTGATTTCGCCGATTCGTCGATGAAAAAAGCGCAGTAAAAATATTTTTAAACAAAAAGGGACGGTTCTAAAGAATAGAACCGTCCCTTTTATTTTTAGCTTACTTATTAACTTACTTTGATCGAATTAACCGGACAGGAATCAGCTACCTCCTGTAAATTACAAGCTGCGCAAGTTTGCGTCTTAACATGAGCAATCCCGTCACCTTGTACCTGGAAAACATCCGGGCATGACTGCTCGCATAATCCGCATCCCACGCAAGTGGAGACATCTACCGTAACTTTTGACATGTAAGTACCCTTTCTTTATCTCTCTAAAAGATTTTCAAACATTTCTTCATGATCAACTTCTTCGCTCATAATATGCGTGACTAACTGATAAGTAACATGGTCTTTACCGAGCGTCTTTTTGGCGATCTTACTATAAACTTCAATTGCCCCGGCTTCGGCCTCAGTTACAATCCGGATAATCCTGTTAATGTCAGCAGTATTCTTCGGAGGCATTAAATACGGAGAATTAGCTCCTTTTTCCAGATCCATCGGATTAGCCACAGGTACATCCCCTAATTTTATAATTAAATCCGCTAGTTCGGTGGCATGCTCTAATTCATCTTTAGCTAATTTCAACAGGAACTCCCTTACATCTTCATAGGCGCGGCCGGAAACAATCTGAGCCATATACCAATAAAGATAATAGGCTAACCACTCATCGCAATACGCTTTATTTAAATCCTTAACCAGATCTTTTAAGCTTAAATCCACAACCGCTCTTGCTTGCTTTCCCATTTTTACCTCCTTGTGTACAAACACAACACCGGCACAATCGCTCTTAGCGCCGGATGGCTAACCTTAGCCTTCTAACTTCAAATTATACTTCTTTATATTATTATCCGCAATCTCCTGGATCTTTTTTATCTCTTCAGGATTATTGAGGAGGTGTTTAAATCTGCCTTGAGTTTTTAAATATTCCTCAACCGGTTTAGGAGCAATCTGTTTACGGCCGGTTAAGACCCCATTTTCATATTCAAATAAAGGATAAAGCCCGGTCTCGACAGCTAATTTTGAAACCGGCAGCATCTGATTTGATTCATGGCGCCAACCTAAAGGACAAGATGAATGTATCTGAATATATTTCGGGCCTTTTAGAGAGATTGCCTTCTTTACTTTACGCGATAAATCCTGAGGAAAACCGGCGGAAGCCGTAGCCACATAAGGAATTCCGTGAGCCAGACAAATCTCAGGTATCGGTTTTTTGGGCCGCAGGTTTCCCCAAGACTGCGCGCCCGCAGGGCTAGTCGTGGTATTGGTATCAAAAGGAGTCAGGCCGCTTCTTTGCACTCCGGTATTCATGTAAGCTTCGTTATCGTAACAAACGTATAAAATATCATGGCCGCGCTCAAGCATGCCGCTTAATGCCTGCAAGCCAATATCGCCGGTTGAGCCATCTCCGCCCTGGGCGATAACATTAGTCGAATCCTTTTTACCCAAATAAATCAACGCTGCCTCAACGCCGGAAGCAACCGCAGCAGAATTTTCAAATAAAGAATGGATCCAGGGGACACCCCAGACAGTCTCCGGATACTTAGTCGAGAAGACTTCTAAACATCCGGTATTATTAACCACAATCGTATTTGCGCCCGCGGCTTCAATAACTAAACGCGCGGCAATTGCCTGTCCGCAGCCGGCGCAAGCGGTATGACCGGATCTAAATAAAGGGCTATTCTCCATATTCTTCCTTAAGTAACTCTGGTTTTAAATCTATGAAATCAAAATTAACTTCCTTAGTATTAAGCCTTCTAAATACTTCATGCACAGACTCTAAAGTAATATCTCTTCCACCAAGGCCGGCGACAAAACTGCTGATTACCTTAGGGCCTTTTTTCTTTCCGTAAAATGCCGCTTTCATTTCCACGGCAATCGGCGCATAAGCACCGAGTGAAACTGCTTTATCCAAAACCGCGACCTTTGAAACGTCCTTCAAAGCTTCATAAATTCTGGCATAAGGAAACGGCCGATACGAAATAATCCGCAGCAGCCCGACTTTTTTTCCTTTAGCGCGCTGCTCATCAACTACTTCTTTAATCGTGCCGCAAACCGAGCCCATCGCCACAATCACTTTTTCAGCGTCTTTAATCTGATATTCTTCAACTAGTAAATCCTTATAATCCCTGCCGAAAACAGTATTAAATTCTTTGCTGATTTCTGATAAATACACGATTGATTCTTTCATCGTTTCCTGAATAGCAAAACGAGTTTCCATATAGTAATCCGGATCAGCTAAAAGCCCCATGGAAATCGGATAAGCCGTATCTAATTTATATAAAGGCTTATACGGCGGCAAAAATTTATTTACTTTCTCCTGCTCCGGCATATCGATTGTTTCCATTCCGTGAGTTAGAATGAAACCATCCATACAGACCATCACCGGAAGCATCACTCGCTTATCCTCGGCTAAACGGTAAGCAACCAGGTGAAAATCAACTGCTTCCTGATTATCTTCGGCGTAAATCTGGAACCATCCGGCATCACGCAAAGAGATAGAATCCTGTTGATCATTCCAAATATTTATCGGAGCGCTGACAGCTCGGTTAGCGCAAGTCATTACCACGGGCAGGCGCATTCCGGCAATATTAAAAACTACTTCTTGCATATAAAACAAACCTTGAGAACTAGTGGCGGTGTAAACACGCACACCGGTGGCCGAAGCCCCTAAAACTACGCTGGCGGCGGAATGCTCGCTCTCTACATTAACAAACTGCGCATTAAGCTCTTTATTGGCCACCAATTTGGCAAGATCCTCAACAATATGCGTCTGAGGCGTTATCGGATAGGCAGAAATTACACCCGGACTCGTTGCCTTGATAATCTGCGCGATTGCATGCGATCCTTCTATGAATTCTTTCATTTATCCTCTATTTTTAATTCTTCAGGCACCATATCAATGTCTTTTTTCGGGCAAATATCCGCGCATAATCCACAGCCCTTACAATAGGTAAAATCTGTCGAGAAAGCATTCTTCTCTTTTCCGCTAACACAGCCTTCCGGGCAAATTATTAAGCACATCCTGCAGGCAATACAATTCTTATGTAAATAATGCGGGCGCAACAGGGTTCTCCAGCTACCGGTTTTGCTGCCTTTACTTTTTAATGGATTTACGGTTAACGGCCCAAACATTTTATCCCTGCTTGCCGGACAAACCGGCTTTTAATTTATTTTTTACAAACTCAAAACCTTCTTTAACTGCGGCGATATTGCCTTCCTGAGCTTTACCGCTGAAGCGATTCTTAACTACCGCGATAAGATTATCTAATTTTAATTCTCCGGTCGCCGCGGCAAATGCCCCGATTAAAGCGGTATTCCCCAAAGGCCGGCCGATATTTTTCAAAGCAATATCACTGGCAGGAACCAGGAAAACCTTCTGCTTAGCTTTCAATTTAGGTAGCTCCAGGCCCTCTTTACCGTTAATAATGGCTACCCCATCATCTTTTAGCCCGGAAAAACAGTTAAAACCGCGCATCAGCGTAGGATCAACGATAATTACATAATTAGGCTCATAGATCTGGCTGCGCAAGCGCACCGGATCGGTATCCACGCGCACATAAGCATTCATCGGCGCGCCCATCCTGGCTGCTCCGAAGTTAGGAAAAGCATACGGGTATTTACCCTCATTAAAGTAGCTAAACCCTAACAATGATGCTGTGGTGATTGCGCCCTGGCCCGCGCGGGCATGAATTCTGATCTCTTTCATAACGCTCCTGGAAGACTCCTCAAAAAGAAACAAAGTTTTTTAATTATATAGCTTAAGCTTAGCTTTGTCAAATGGTTTATTTTTAGAGGTTTTTACGGATGAATGCGCTGGTTTGGTCAAGCAAGCTCAAAATCCCTTCGGCTTTGCGGTCATCCAAAGTGCCTAAACCGCAGGCAGGGCTAATCATGAGCCTTTCCAACAGAAGGTCACGGTCAATTCCCTTCTTGACCAGTATATCTAAACCGGATTTTATTTTTTGGGCCAAAATATCCGGGGTAAGGCTGGCGTTATACCCCTGCGTAGGGGCAATTCCCCAGCAGATAATCCCGCCTCTGCTTAAAAAAGCCTTAAGATTATCCGCGTAAAGCACAAACCTCTCCTGGAATTCAAAAGCATCAAAATTAATGATATCTATACCAGTGGTATCAGTGAGCATCGACCAATCCGTATTGCCGCAACAGTGCACGCCAATCAGGCAATCTTGATCTTTTAGGGTATCGGCAAGCTCAGAAAAAACTTCAATCACGTCTTGGCGATCAATTGGGGTATAAGCCGAGCCTACCCCGGTCAGAAATGGCTCATCAAAAAACATGATCATTTTTTTGCCGAATTTCTTAAACAAATCTAATTGCCAGAGAGCTTTCATACCCAATCCTTTGACCATCGCCTGTTTCAATATATCATCATGAAAAATAGCCTTCCCGTCGGAATCGGTTATCCCAAAGCAAAAAGTAAAAGGCCCGGTCACCTGGCATTTAATAAATTCGACTTTCGATAAATCCGCTTGATTAAGGCGCTGATAAAATGCGTGCAGGCCCAAGGCAAAATCCGGGCTGATCTTAAAATACTCCAGATCCTGGGCAATAAATTTTTCATAAAATAATTCTAACTCTTTTTCTTTATCCTGGGGAATAAAACGTAAGGTCCCGGCATCCAGCCTAAGCCCGGGCAAATTTTGGCTAAACTGCGTGATCATTGCTTCACGGCTGCCGGTCTTAGGCAGCTGCGGCCAGAAAGGAGACTGGGGAAGATAACGAAAAATTAAATCTACCGCTTTTTGAGGGTCAATCAAAGGAAGGCTGCCGATACCAATTGCTAAGCCTTTTAAATTCATCATGCCTTACCCCTTAACCCTTCAATTACGCTAGCAGCTAAAACATTGGCAAAAGCTTCCTTAAAATCATAAACCGCGTTAAAATCCGCTAAAGAATCTTCTTCGGACCTGGACAAAAGTTTTTTTTCAATCATATTAAAAACAATATTACCGAAATCCTGCGTCTGGCTTATCCCCCAATGCGCCAGGACCCGGCAAGCCAAAGCTCCATACTGGTTAATCGCATAATCTCGCAACCCCAGGGCAAGCTCAGAGCCGGAAACATGAGTTTTTCTTTTAAGTTTATCTTGGGTAAAGTTTAAACCCCGCAAAGTAAACTCGTAGGCATCCGGTTTATACCTTTTATCCTGATTGGAAATTTCCTCAACTAAATCATAAAACTTACTCATTATTTTTTGCCTTTATACACAATCTTAAAACTTGGTTATATTCAGATCAGTCTATCTAAAATATTTAAAAATTAGCAGCTATTTAATAACCTTGTAAGAAAAAATAAATGTTATCATAAACGCTAAATCAAAAAACGCAAAAGGCACCCAAAAAGAAGGTATACTGCCTAGCACCCAATAATATAACACAACAGAGCAATACGAAAACTTTAAGAGTATACCATAAAGTATTAGGTTCTTATTTTCAAGAGGATCTCTGGCGATATTAAAAAATATAACCGCAAAGACAATCAGAAGTAACGCTGGAAATTGCACATAACCAATATGATTCGGAGGAACGACGTTTACCACTTTAAATAACTGCAGAGGAAATACCAAAAAAAGGACGCCTAGGATTCCGTCATACAAAGCAGAAATAATATAAAATGGCCTGATCCATTTTGGATAACTCATAATGTCCCCCTCTCTAATTATTCGTCCCCTTATCTAATAGCTGTCTAAGTTGATGTTTATAATGGCTTCTTCTTGTTTGTGTAAATTCTGCACTATAAAGTTTCCCAGCCAAATCCCTAAACCCTGTCTCTAGTTCCCTAATGGACATATTTTTAGGCTGAAAATTAACATCAAATAGTGTACATTTGGCCCAATCCTCTTTCTTAAGTACTCTTTTTTCATCCGTCAAGCGCTGATAAAGCGGCGTACCGGGAAAAGGCGTCATAACAGTTATTTGGATTTCGTATAAACCACTTTCTCTGACAAAATCCCAAACCTTGTCAAAGATTCCTACATCGTGACCGTCTAAACCAAGGATAAAACACCCATTAACAGTAATACCATGAGACTGAATTTTTTTAACAACATTTTTATATGTATCTAATTGCTTAGCTTTCCAATTATTAAGCAATTCTATACCATCAAGCCCATTTCTAATAGGGCTTTCAAAACCGATAAGAACTTGCTGACATCCGCTTTCTCTCATAAGATTTAAAAGTGTATCATTCTCTGCCACGGAAATGTCAGTCTCAGTAAACCAGTGAATTTCTTCTTTTCTTAATTCTTTTAGCAACTCTATCCAGTACTGTTTGTTAACAAATGTATTATCGTCGGCAAACTCTATAAATGGCTTCTTCCATATCTTTTTGATCTCTTGAATTTCCTTGATTACTTTATTTGCTGGTTTTTGCTTATATTTCTTTGAGATAAGAATTGACGCAGCACAAAATTCACACTTATGCGGACATCCTCTACTTGTCTGAACTGTTAAACGATTATATTTATCGGGATTAAGAAGGCTAAATCTCGGCATTGGCGCATCTTCTAAAGTAAAATTTTTATCGAATGACGTGTAAAATGGCCGTAGCCTATCCTTCTCACAATCCTCAAGGAACTCAAGCCACACAGGTTCTCCCTCTCCCATAATAACCGAATCACAATGTTCCTTGGCTTCTTCTGGCTGGCAAGTTACGTGCGGCCCACCAATCGCTGTTTTTATGCCGTTTTTTCTATACCTCCCAGCTAACTCATAAGCTTCATAGATCTGTGCACTGTAAGTTGAAATAGCAACAACATCAAATGAATTAGGTAAATTTTCTAAATTTCTTATATCCGGAACTTCTATATATTCTATTTCATGCTTTTCAGGTGTCATTCCAGCTAAAGTAAGCAAACCCAAACTTGGTAACGAAGCAATTATTTTATTTCTTTCAACGAATCCCGGCAAAGTTAGGCCTAATTCAGTAAGCTCTTTATTGTATGCCCTAACCCCACTCATTGCAATTAATCCAATTCGCATTTCATATTTCCGATTTAAATTGCCCTATTATCATAACAACCACTGCAATAAGGAAACAAACAACGGGAATAAAAAATAAATTCTGAAAGAAAGAATTCCATGCTGATAATAAACATAAAATTGGCATGGAGATACTCGCAAGAACCATACAATAAGAACCGGTTTTCTTAAGATTATTGCTCAGATTAGCTGCAGGAAGGCAAAGACCATAAATTATATTAACTATTGATAAAGCCATAAATGCAATGTGAGAAAGTATTACAAGTCTGCGCGTGAGAGCAACAAAGCCGCCCAGCCAATCTGATTGAAAAGCAAACAATCCAATAAATACAGCTTCAAGAATTCCTAAAAGCAACCACGCCCAACCGAATCCTATATTTAATTTTCCAATATTTGTATCCATTTTTTATCCAATACTCGAACTAGTTTACTTAAACAGTAACTTCTTATAATCAACCGGCAGCGAATGTTCCGAATTTATCTTGCCGGATTTATCCATAAATACATACGCGGGCACGCCCATAACATTATAATTATTTGCCAAGGCCCCGTCTTGATCCAGAAGTACTCCAAAATCAAGCGTATTATTCTTCAAAAATTTCTGGACCGCATAACTTGATTCCCCGATATCAACCGCAAAAACAGTTATCCCCTCTTGCTTCATCTGAATATACATCTGATTCAGCGCTTTTATCTCTTTACGGCAATACGGGCACCAGGTAGTCCAAAAAAATAAAATTAACGGCTTCCCCTTATAACTGGAAAGGTTCACTGCTTTACCATTTAAATCATTCAAAATAATATCCTCAGCTAAACTTTCTTTAGAAAAACTTAGGAACAAAAAACTCAAAACTAACAAAACTAATATCCGTTTATTCTTTA
>ERZ1292640.1698-Hain-H43-02um-R1-1698-length-18078-cov-5_pt1 | contig 18078 bp, 16 predicted proteins | sample MGYA00564404_ERZ1292640 | MGnify/ENA primary metagenome ERZ1292640 (study PRJEB36523, sample SAMEA6512636) | groundwater metagenome | collected 2019-01-08 | study: AquaDiva: Metagenomics assemblies of 32 groundwater samples
GTTTTCTTTTTATTCTGCTATCCGCGGGGACCACCGTCGCATCCGTTATCCAGCTTGCAAGGGGCTCCCACCCCGAGACCACACTGCCTGGCGCGATCATCGCTACGCTTAGCTTAAGTTTCATGTTCTTCTTGTGGAATGCCAAAGTCAAGGTAGCCGAAGGGCTCGGCAGCATCACGATGATGAAGGATGCCGGATGTTCATTAGCATGCATCAAGCTATCTGTAGTCTTGTTAGCAGGAAGCGTGGCCTACTGGATCGTGCCGTCATTGTGGTGGGTGGATTCAACAGCGGCGCTCTGCCTGGCATACCTTATTGCACGCGAAGGGATCGCAACCATCCGATCGCCAGAGTCCGCCTGCTGTGGCTGTGGTGGGTAGCGGGTGGGGTAACGGTGGACTAGTAAAAAACTGGAGAAAGTAAAATGAGAAACATGAAAAATTTCAGACGCGTCTTTAAATGGTCCATGGCGATTTGCAGCTTCAGGGTGGGGGCATTACCAGCAATTTTTTTCTTTTTAATTGCTGCCGACTCGCACGCATCGAGAATGCTGATATTGCCGCCGTTGGAAGCAACTACATATCATGATTTCAGGTTTGGGGTATGGGAAAGTCCTACTGGACCGAGCACACACCAAACATTAACATATACTCCTGGCAGCACCCCTATCCGCGCTGGGTTTATTTTTTTTATCTCCTTGGTAAATATTGGAGGAATAGAACAAACCGGCACAATAAAAATGGATTTCACCACATACAATGGTAGTAGTTTTACAACCAGAGTTGGGCTATGCGGACCTGCTCTTAGTGGTATATCTGACAAATCTGATACAACTTCAGGAAGTGGTTCAGTTAGTTTTAATTGGAAAATACCAGCCTGCTCACCAGCAACAAATGCCAATGGTTGTAAAAACAGTTTTGCCGCATACGCTATGTTTGAAGGAACCTATGCAAGCACTCTGGCTTCACTTACTTTTACAACTCTTATTAAACTGACGGTGGATAATGACCGTGGAGCAATTTTAGGTACACTTAATAGAAACTTACCACTCACAACTACTTGGACACTATGTAATGGGGTATTGGTAACCACATCAAGTAGAAACTACGGCTACTATCTCAATCAATCCGGAATAGAGACTATCATGCTCAACGGCGGGAGGCCATTTTAGATTTAGCGGGATTGAGTGGACAATGAAAGCTGAACTGAATTTTAAATAGTCGCGTTCCAGGTCTAACTAGCTGACCACACATGAGTGAATTACTTATTCCTTCATCTGGCTGCCACAGCCAAAACCAATACAGCAGCCTTTTGCGTTCATATTATCAATCAACGGTTTTGTCTGACGTGAACATTTCAATTCAATTTCATTAAGTTTAGCCTTTACCGTCTTGCATGTCGCTTTTAGGGGAGGCAACGGTGTCGGTACACATTTCCTAATAATATCCCGATAAGGTTTCTGCTCTTTCACGCAAGCAGCATTGATGTCGCCAAGTTGACCACTTAATTTCTTGCACTCAGCCGCATTATTCGCCTGGCATTTTTTGCAGTTAGTCTGCCTAGGGGCACACTGCTCTTCACACGTGGGGCATTTATCAATAGCAAGACATCTTACTTTGGCAGAACAATCTGTGTAGCATTTCTTAACGTCGTTACATACTCCACCACAACTGCCAGCAGGCGGAATCGTAAAATTGGGGCCAATCCCTGGCTCTTTACCAAATGACACTTGACTGAAAGCTAAAACCAAAAACACTGTCAATACATAACGCATAATCCCTCCATAAATTAAATTATTGCCATGAATTTCTTTTCGGTTAACTGCTTTTACAAAGTATAAGCTCCATTTTTCTTTCTCAATATAAATGCATTTCAGCATAGACTATGAAGTAAGAATAGTTTTTAATAATTTAATGTTGAAAAAAATATTTTACTTCCTGGTTATAGCACTCTCTCTTGTAACAAACGCATTCGCGCTTGAAACATTCAATATGTATGTTCTTGGTGGTCCGATGACTTCACAATCATCACAAAATTACACAGCTAAAACCGGCGCTATCGCGGGCGTGATTTTTAATTTTTCAGCTGGATACGCAGGCTGGGAGATAGAACTTCTCGGCGCAAAGAGAAATTACTCTGAGTTAAACGGAACAAAAATAGACGTGATCCACGGTCAGCTTGGCGCTATAATGCGATACTATGTACCGCCATCAAAAATAATTTCATTCGGCGTAGGGCCATATATAGCAAAACCAATCAGCAACAAAGGATCCATCCAATCGGATCAGCTTGAAGTCGGCGGCGCCATTTCCACACGCCTTGACACCGATGCCATATTCAAATTCGGCCCTTTCGCAACAGGCCTCGCTGTTGAACTCAGGTTCACAGGCGGCGCCCTTGTATCAGGACAGCGTAAAGGCAACTACCTCGATGCCGAAGCCATAGCTGGATTACGCTTTGGCGTTCTATAAAGCCACACATCCGTCCTAACTACACACCTATATCACCGCCACCACAACCAGGGCCCTCACATGGAGGCGTCACCGTTGGTGTTGGTGTTGGTGTCTGAGTCGGTTCCGGTATTGGCTCGGGCTCCTGTGTTGGCTCTGGAACCGGCGCAGGGCTCGGCACTACAGTTGGTATCGGCTCTGGCGATGGTGCTGGAGACGGTTCGGCAAGCTTTCTACAATAATTCACGATCACTTCAGAGCCGGGCCTACCAGGCCTCTTCAGCATCACTTCGTTAAGCAATGGATCATAAGAAAATGCCTCACGCCTCCCATCCACTATGACTTCGATGGTATCGGCTTCAACGTTGTCACGTGAAAGAAGGATCTTCTTTCGTAACTCAGAATCCGGGGCGAGTTTGCGCGCTATTTGCCTATAAGAATCCGCTGACGTTATTTGAGTGAGGTCAAATACAAGCCCTCCTGATAACCGAGCCAAATCACGATACCCATTGCTGTAGCGGCCATAATTCTTAGGCGCGAATGCAGCAATCACAAGGCTCCGATCATCTTGAATCTTACGAAGCCTGCCAAGAACCGACGCAATACTGACATTCTTGCAGTCTTTCCGCGCGAAATACGGGATCACTCCGTAACCAACCCTTAACGAATCAACCGTACAAAGGTCGGTACCGCTTGAAACAAACACAACTACAAGTGCGGCATCTTTTCTGAAGAAATCCTTTTCACGTATCTCATTGAGCCTGCCTCCCTTAAGCGCCTTGGAAAGCGAGAACAAACCTTCCATCCCGTCAGCAGAAAAACCATCATGCGCTGGGTAACGTAAGTTGTCCCTCAAAGCCTCTTCCAACTCAATAAGAGACATTTTGCTTGACCTAAGGACACTATCACGGCTGCTACGGTGCCACAGTTTGCCGCTGTACCTCGAAAGTCCTCCATGACCTAAGATCACAGCCACGTTGTAATCAACACCAGCGCCTAGTTCGCTGACAAGCGCACCCACACCGTCAGCGGCTTCAGAGCGGCCATACATATGGTCACGAACGCTGTCCGTGACAAATAAAATATCAACTGAATTTTCCCCACCCCATGCCGGTTGCGTGAACCTTTCAGTGAAGCACTCACCGCTACCAACATCAGGCTTCACGCAAGGATTTTTGCCCATTTCTTTTGGTAAAACATAATTTTCAGGACCTATCACACGCCATCCCCTTGCTATAAGCCTAAGCCATGCCTCACGCGGAGCCGAAGGATCTTGATCAGGGTCAAAGAAAAAATCCCTTCCACCCTTTCCGCATGCAGAGTCATGAAGTGAAGCATCCTCTAGATCATCATCTGTTTCGTCTTCTTTAGTGTCAGTCAGGTTGGCCAGATCTTCGAAAACGTCATCCCTATCGTCTTTGTTATTTTTACCGATATTTTCCTGATTTTTGGGAGCGGCAACTTCACGCCAAATCAACGTTAAAGCCATTTGGTGATTATCACCCTGATAGTAATCAACATTGATCGGCAGCGCTTCGCCCTTTTCGAGCCGTATAGCCCGTTTTGCGCAACTAAGCCTTGGCTTGAGCGGTCCAGTGCTCTTAACAAGCGTGCGAAGGCCGCGCCCCTCATCTATACGCACCCTAGAGCCATCATCCGACAAAACCGCAAGCTGATAATATCCGGCCTTATCATTTTGTGCGAGTTTAAGCGTGCTTTTAAAACGTATCGCAAATGCTTCGTCAATCAATCTCCCACCCGCTGTCCTAACCGCTTTTCCGTTGATATCCACAAAACCGCCACTGAATTTGCTGGTGGGCACATTAAGCTCGCTGACATAAATTGAAGCATCAGCAAGACGACCATGTTTTCTAAAATACTCAGCGCTGTACTTGGAATCTTTTAACCCCTCTGGAAGATAGAAGAGCGAGCCTACTAACCCATTCTCGGCCCCACCGCTTTGCCTCTTGCCAAATGGATCACATACAGCCTTGAACGAACCATGATAATTACCGGCACAGCCAGTTAATAAGAAAGCTGTACAAATACTAGCGCTGATTAGTTTAAGTGAAAAACTTTTTTGGATCATAACTCACCCTCCGCTAATTATTTATTATAATTCTTAGTGTTAAGTTTTGTAAAGAATTATTGTAATTATCGATTATTATAGGTAAATTTAGACACATAAACCCAAATAACCGCAAATCTATTTTGAAAATACATAGAATTTTAATTATTTATGCTAAGCGTAAAAAATAATAGCGCAGCACAGCGAAGTATTATATCACTCCACCGATAATAACGGGGGTCATAATGGGGCTAAGAAAATATTTTAATGTCATTTTGTTTACTGCGATAGCTTGTAGCTATATAGCAACCAACAACACAAAAGCAGACACCCTGCTTGTTATTTCAGACAGCGGCGGCAGTTATGGCTCAAATGATTTACTAGTTGAAGTTTTCGGTGCAGATCTCATCGCAGAGAACATTAAATCTAGTTACAGAAAAATATATAAATGGATCAACTCTGAAAGCACTAAAGAGCAAGAAGAAGAACAAAAAAGTCTCTTAAGACGGATTGTCGCAGAACGAATCAACAATGAAAGACTCGATATATTTTCACTTATGCACGCAAACGGATCGCTAGTGAGCAATGTTCCTATTAATGATGCTGCTAAAATATTACCTGTAGGATTTTTGAGAAGATTTTACTCAACAGGATGCAGCGAATGGGGGTACTTCGAACTTGATTTTAAAAACAATCCGGCATCAACCACATTCAAGAGAAAATCATCAGATATTTATTTTGACTACATACAAGAATTAGGTGCTGATGAGTTTATAATTCATGCAAATAACAATTACACCGGCCTGATCTCACTTCCTTATTTAGCAAAAGGATTTCGTAGCGCAAGCTCCTGGGCCGCAGGTGCTATACAGGCATTTAAACATGTCGATGATACACTAGCACGTTACATACCCACATTCAGCGCTGCTGAGGCGGAACAATTAAAATTACTAGACCTGTTAGATTTCGGCGGCTATGGCCCGAAATATTGGAAAAGTATAATCACATCAAGACCCGTTTTTTTTATAAAAAAGGAAATCTACTCTGCGATTCCAGATTTAAAACCAATCTATCTTCAAACCCCTTATGACGACAAAGTGGAATTTATGCAGGAACCAAAAAACTCGTTCATATCGATGCTACAAAAAAATTGTGATGGTAAGCTAGCGAGTTATACAGATTGTGAGCCACGCAAGGATGATGAAGAAACAATTAACGACTCAAGACTTGCGTACGAAGTGATTAAAATGTTTACCGGATTTTTCTTAGAATTGAGCCCAAAACATGATGGTTGCGTGGAGCCAGGGATTTTTCAAGGTGTCATCGATCGCATACTTATCACACCAGGCAGCCAGGACTCGCCCAAGCTGTCTAGCATATGCATGCGACAATACAGCAAGGACGAAGGAGGATTCCAGCTCGAGTGGCAGTGGGATAAATCACACCCTGGTGTCAGTCTTACAGAAATGTTTAATAGTGGGGAGATAAAATCGATACAACTAAGCAAGAAAGGCAAAATCAGATTCGTATTAAGTAATAGAAATGTATTAAATATTAAATTAACTGGCGTAGGCCTTAAACTAGGAAGTGTCGATGGCAGAAGAATACCATCCCTGTTTGCCGGAATTAGGCCAAGATCTGTTAAGATTTTTCCAGAAGATGGATTTTCGTTATCACTTTCAGGTACATTATTCATGCCCATCAAAATGGGTAGTAACACCAGCTTTGAAACGATAGATTTCATTAAAATTTTAGGGATTAATTTGAATTAACCTGTATTCGTTGCAGCTTACTTGGTGGGCTTATTTTTAACCGCATGGTCGTAAAGACTTCCGTTAGCTATAATAGACCCATCGGAAAACCACTACAGCAATAATTTTAAATGCGCTTAATTCGGCCTTGGGCTTCCGCAAGCGTCCTCGCTGCCTCCAGGCATGCAAGCGCGGTTTCACGACCTTTATTGTGGGCATTTAGGCGGCTTCGGTCTTCAGCCTGCGCATCTGTATATGTTGTAAGGATTCCAAATGTCATTGGCACTTCACATTCAAGCGACGCCTGCATGAGACCGACAGTTACACCCAAGCTGATGAATTCAAAATGCGCGGTCTCGCCCTTTATTACACAACCAAGACATATAATGCCGACATACCGCCCGGACTTAGCCAAGCTTTTAGCAATAAGCGGGATTTCAAAGGCACCTGGAACATAAAAAATATCCGACTCATCACACTTCGCGGATTGTTCAGCCAAAACCTGCGTGGCGCCATTCAAAAGCCCGCCAGTTATCTCGGCGTTAAACCGGCTTACAACGATAGCTAATCTCTGGTCATTGGACATTTTGCGTGACATTTTGTGGGACATCTTGCTCAAGATCATCCATATGGTGACCAAGTTTCTCCTGTTTTGTTTTTAAATAGCGATGATTAAATTGATTAGACGCAATCTGGATAGGGACGCGCTCAACCACCGAAAGACCATAGCCACCAAGAGCTACGATTTTTCTAGGATTGTTTGTGAGAAGCCTTATTTCACTCACGCCAAGATATCGCAGGATCTGCGCACCAAGGCCATAGTGCCTTAAATCAGGCTGGAACCCTAGATGGCGATTCGCCTCGACGGTATCCAGTCCTTCGTCCTGTAGCGCGTAAGCGCGGATTTTATTGCCAAGACCTATGCCACGACCTTCGTGACTACGCATATAGACCAGAACACCGCTGCCGCTCTGTGAAATCTGTAATAACGCCGCCTGAAGTTGCGCCCCACAGTCACAACGCAAAGACCCAAGCGCATCACCGGTCAGGCATTCCGAATGAACACGTACTAGCGCTGGATTCGTAAGAGGGCCCTTCACCAAGGCCAGATGCTCTGTGCCGTCTATTACGCTTCTAAACGCGCGGAGTTCGAATTCTACGCAATCGACAGAAGCACCATCGGCAGAAGCATATGACGATGGGAACCGTGCCTTCGCGATTTCCTCAACAAGACATTCACTATCCATGCGTCTTGCAATTACATCCCTGATGGTGACGATAGACAGACCGAACTTTTCCGCAAAAATATGAAGATCTGTGAGCCTAGCCATCGTGCCGTTTTCATTCATCACTTCGCAGATCACAGCCGCAGGACTCAAACCAGCTGCTCTCATCAAGTCCACCGAGCCCTCGGTATGACCAGCCCTCACCAGCACTCCACCATCAACCGCACGAAGCGGAAACACATGGCCTGGCGAAATCAAATCCTTAGCATTTTTGGATTGGTCAACAGCAACACGTATCGTGTGTGCCCGGTCATGTGCAGAAATTCCAGTTGTCACGCCTTCGCGCGCTTCTATTGAAACTGTAAACGCTGTCTGTCTTTGGGATTTGTTTGATGATGTCATCATCTGTAGCCCCAGCTCATCCACACGCTTGCCTTCAAGCGTAAGACAAATAAGCCCACGCCCGTGTTTGGCCATGAAATTTATCGTCTCCGGCGTCGCGAATTGCGCGGGCAAAACCAAGTCACCCTCATTTTCCCTGTCCTCGTCGTCAACGAGGATGATCATTCTGCCATTACGTAAGTCGTCTAGTGCTTTATGTAAGTCTGACATAATTTCTCCAAATGCTTAGCGATGACGTCGACTTCTATATTAACGGTGTCACCCACAGTGAGTGTTGAAAGATTAGTGTTAGCCCATGTGTGCGGAATGAGCGTGAAACCGAGTTCCACCAAAGAATCTGATATAGTATTAATTGTCAGGCTAACTCCGTTCACGGCCAATGAGCCCTTTACCACGCAGTAACGGGACAATTGAGCTGGAATTGTTATTGTAATATCCACAGCATCGACTTGCTTACTAATCCCTGAGACAACAGCCACAGAGTCCACATGCCCTTGCACTATATGGCCGGACATACGGTCGCTGAACTTAAGCGCGCGTTCGAGATTTACTTTTGATCCTGCCAGAAGCGCTCCTAGATTCGTGCGAGCAAGCGACTCATGGCTGATAAAAAAAACAGCCATTGAATCAACCGACTCCGCCACTGTTAAGCAGACGCCATTAACAGCAACACTCTCCCCGATGGAAAGATCCTTAAACCCGGTCGCAATGGCGACATTGCTTGCTGTCGCCAGTCTATCAACCGCATCAACCGTTCCTACTTTTTCAACAATGCCTGTAAACATCTTCAATCAAATCCTCATTGCCATTATTGCCCTGCCTGATTATCACATGACGGTCCCAAATGCTCGTTGATAGAATATGATTTGTCAGAGTAGGCCCGGCTTCCACCAACGCCATAAGAACGCCTTGCTGGCCAAGAAAGCGGATAGCTTGCTCCAAATCAAGATCATGGATTACCTGAACCCCCCGTAGTTCCGCTGCTTTCAGCCATTCCTGGCACATAGAGCGGATCCTGCCACGCCGATCAAGCACCACTAGCCAGCGCTGTTTTCCTGGGTGATCTGGAATATGACGGACGCTAAAAAGCGGCTTATCCGCTAAAACAGTACCACTGCCGGTGATTATTGCATCGGAGCACTTTCTAAGTTCATGCGCGAAACGCAATGAGGCCGTGGATGTGAATGTTTTTTGCCCCACCGGAGGGATCATTAAATTGTCTTGTAAACTATCATGCCTATAAGCTGTCTTAATCGTTATATATGGCACACCTAATGTAATAAGTTTCGTGAATGGCCCGATGAGTTCTCTGCAACGTTTGAGGACATCTTTGTCATCACATAACTCTGACCATTCATGAACATTGATCCCAAAATCCTTCAACGCCTCCGCTCCATTCCCCATCACAAGCGGATTGGGATCGCGTGAACCATAAAACACATTCTTAACATTCGCCTTCTTTATCAATTCCGTGCATGGCGGCGTCCTGCCATGATGGTTACATGGCTCAAGTGTAATTATTAACGTATCAAGCCTGTTAAGGATCCCACGGCGTGCGCAATCCTCAATGACTTTGGCTTCAGCGTGAGGCGCGCCTGCCTTTTCGTGCGCCTGCGCGGATATGACTCCACCGTCAGCACTAAGGCCGACAGCGCCTACCGGCGGATTTGGAGCAGTAGCGCCGATAAACAAAGAGGCCTTGTTGATGGCCTCACCCATTCCTCTTTGCAGATCACTTACACATTGCATTCTGTATGGATATTTAGCGTTTTCCTGCCAAAAACACCATTATTCTTGCGGTTTTTTCCTGAATACCAGTATAAGGGCGCCTAAAATTACCAATAAAACGGCGCCCAATATGGCTTTATTATCCCGCATCAACTGCTTCCAGCTAGGCTGATCCTGCTCGCTGCTGGTATCCTTTGCTGGTTGCTCCATTGTTCTTGTTTCAACCCGAGTAGTTGGCGAAGGTTTAGGTATTTCCCGTGGAGCCACTATCTGTGGCACAACCGTTGGCATGCTTATCGGAGATGGCTCTGGTTCTAAGATTTTTTTCTTTGCTTTTCTTATATTTTTTTCGGTAATTTTTTTTGGTTTTGGCACGGCTTTTATTGGTGGCTGAGCGGTTGGTGAAACTTGCGGCTCAGGGCTTGCTGATGGCAATGTATCTGCTGGTGTGAGCTCAGAAGATTCCGTCAATTCATCCTCATCGGTTTTCTTGGTAGATGAACAACCGGCAGCAAGGCATAGGGCCATAAAAACCAGCGGCAAAAAAACAGTTAATTTATTGTTCAGGTTATATCTTAATGTCACTAGCTAAAGTTTAACCGGGAATGGCAGTCTGGGAAACTGGAAAAATCACTCATCAAAGGTAACGCTATCCAACATCAACGTCGGCATTAAATAAAGCCTGTCGGTGTGATTCCAAAAATACATCGTAAGACCAAGGTAAAAAGGGTTGTAACCAAAAGTTTTCATTTCAGAGTATGCGTCTCGGGGAGACCAGCTTTCAAAATGCATCCTATAAAGACCTATTATAAGGCCGGTTCGGTCTTTGCCTAGCCTACAGTGTACAAACACCGGTTGATTTGACTGACTGGTCAAGAAATTAAAGGCTTTTTGTATAGTTTTATTCGATGGGTAGAAAACAGCAGACATCGGCGTACTTTCAAAACCCAATCTGCGCTCTATTGCTATCTGTTTTTCCTGGTTTATCGTCTTTGATGATGTACGCAGGTTCAAGATAGACTTGATACCGTTTGCCTGAAGGAAATCATAATCCTCGGATGACTGCGGCTGGCTCCCACGGTAAATCCCAGGTGACACCATGAAAAATCGATCTATTTGGGCTTGTGCCGTAATAAGAGGAGTTGTGAAAACAGTTAGAGTCAGGGCGATAAAAAATGACCGCAACATAACGCATCAAGACATCTATTAGTTGGCCAAAAAAGTCAAACGATTTTTGTACTCTTCCTCGGAAAATCCAGCCCTCAACGGGAACTGTGTTGCAAACCTCTCGGCGAGAGTGGAGATGGTCAGGCTTGGATTAACACCAAGATTACAAGGTATCACGCTGCCATCACAGACGTACAAACCCTTATGGCCGAACACCTCGTGTTTCGTATCAATGACACCGCTTTCACGGCCATCACCAATCACGCAACCACCTAGAATATGGGCGGTAGCTGGCGTGCCGAGCAGGACCTCTGATATGACATTTTGCGGCTCACCACCCATCTCGCAGGCAAGAATCACTGCCGCGCGCTGGGCCACAGGCAAAAAACTCGGGATGGGTCTATCGGTCGCAAATCCGCGGATGCCAGGCCAAAAACCAAACCACCCGCCGAGTTTAAGCCGCATCTGCCTATCCACCGACTGCATCACAAGCAAAATCACCGTGCTTCTTGCCCAATCACGGACAAAACAAAGGCGGAGCATCCTTGGCAATTTAATCAACATACGTAATATAAGTTTTAACGGCCTTGTGAATCTTGAGCCATCGGGTGTTAGCGGCACCGACAACAATCTCATAGCACCGCTGCCGTTAGGATATCTTACGGCCTCTATCTTGGTCTCTGGATCGGGATGAATCGCAGCGCCTATGGCAATCCCTTCTGAATAATTTTTCTTACGATCAAAGCTCGTGGAACCTAAAAGGCTCTCGCCGTTCGTCCTCACGAAAAAACCAAGCTTAGACGAAATCCCGGTAAGCGTGCGATATACATCCCTGTTCTTAAGCAGAAGTTCGACACTACCAAGAACGCCGGCTGCAATGATTACGTTCCTGGCTTTGAATGTATTTTTGTAACCAAACCAGGAAGTGGGTTTTGATGTCTCGACTTCATACCACGTCGTGCCGCCGTTAACAGCGCGAGGTAGAATACGGGTCGCGGCGGTTTCAGGGAATATCACCGCCCCCCATTTTTCCGCGAAATAAAGATAGTTGTAGTCAAGCGTGTTCTTGGCCCTATAACGGCAACCAACCATGCAGCCTCCGCAATGGTTGCAGCCAACACGCTTAGGACCGTTTCCAAAAAAATATGGGTCATCTACTTCTTTATCCGGTTCACCGAAAAATACTCCGACTTCCGTGGGATGGAATGTGTTTTCCACACCTAAGCGCTTACCAACAGCATGTAGCGCGTGCTCGGCAGCGAACAGTTTTTCGTTAGGCACTACTCCAAGCATGCGGCGTGCTTCATCAAAAAATGGTGAAAGCTCCTTATCCCACTCATGCCCCTTGGGCCACCGTGGGTCATTGAACACATCACGGGCTGGTTTCATCAACGTGTTAGCGTAAATCAGGCTGCCACCGCCGACTCCAAAACCACGAAGCACCATGACACCTTTAAGCAATGTCACCGCCTGCGGCCCAAAACATCTAAGCAGCGGCATCCAGAAGTAACGCCTTAGATCCCAATTTGATTTCGGGAAATCATTGTTTCTCCACCTTTTTCCGGCTTCCAGTATGGCAACACTATAACCCTTTTGGGCGAGCCTCATCGCTGAAACACTCCCGCCAAAACCACTGCCGATCACGATAAAATCGTAAAGTTCATTAATGTTTTGTTTTGACATGCAGTCTCACTCAAATAACAAGTGGCACATACGGATTTTTTTTCCTAGATACTATTTCAAAAGCCGCGGTACCATCAGCTTTCATAGTTTCTTCAAGCCGCCCGCCTCGATAAACCAAAATCTGCAAATCAGAGATATTGGAATTGGAACAATACAGGAATGACCCATCGGTATCCTCGTAAGTAACACCAGCGAAATCAGAAAGCGTCGCTTCAAGGGTGCCGCGAAAAACCAGATCCCCTTTCTCGGCGACGAACTTCCAATATGTCAAACCATTCTCTGATTTGTTACGAATGCAGTCCCAAACGTTGTTAAAACGGTATTCACGCCCTTTATAAACAAACAGAAAACTTGATAGCTTCGGTGAAGGCACGATGCCCCCGATACGTGAGCGTCCGCTAAACCCTTCAAATATGAAGTCCTCAGATTTGCCATGACGGTTCTTGAAAATATTGCAATGACTCCATACCCACGAGTGCCCGTTCCTTTCCCCTGAAAGATGACCCTGCATCCCCCTTGCATTAACGAACTGAACCGGCCGCCCGTCGATCAGCACCTGTCCATTAAAGACCAGATCCTCGTTAACCGTAACCGCATAATTTTTAACAAGGCCAACCTTCTTAAGCCCCTGTGGCACTAGATCAAAAGCCAGATCAGAGCGCGGGTTTATTTCCAAATCCCATTTTAAAACATGGCCGCGAGAGTTGATCTCGCCTTTAGTCCGCCCCGGCGTAAGGAGACAACCATCAATTGCAATTCCACCCTCATCAGGTACAAAAAAAGAGGTGGCATCAAAACTTTGTTTAAGCGCGAGCTTGCCCGTATCGAAGAAAATCCCCCATACCTCGGCCAGTCGAGTGGCACCACTCCTGCTAAAAAGCATGGTGAACCTCAACCAAAGCGCATTGCCCTGAGGATCTTCTGTGGAATTAAGCTTCAGGTACCAAGCTTCATAAAACCTCTCTGGAAATTTTTTTTGAAACTTCTCTTGCGAAACATGTCTATGCGTTTGTAAGACCCAATGCGGCTCATCAACCAATTTAAGCCTCTGCTTTCTGCTTCACAAACTTCGCTCCAGGACGCCTGACAAATCCGTCCCATAAGACAATCAAGGCAAGCAATAAATCCACAAAAGCACCTACAAGATAAGCGAAATAGCGGCCATAAAGAAAAAACATCGCTATAAACCCACCTAAAGATACTAATTTAGAAAGTAAATGCACGAATGGATAACCGCGGTTTGCCGGGTCCTCTGCTGAAAGGAAAGAAAGCGCCGAAAGCATCGCCATCATTGAAACAGCAAGCACAAGCCAAAACCTGTCCGCCGGGATTGGTATCACAAAAGCAAGGTTGAAATATTTTGGACCTAGGTTAATAAGCTGCAGGACCGAATCAGGTGCAAGAAAAAACCACGCTCCCGCTAAAGCATATAGAACACCAAGAAGCCTCATCAAACGCCGGTAATTGCCAACCCTCGAACCTTCCCAAGAATCTTCTATGATAGAATTCGCCATGACTTACAGTCTAGCAAAATTCCGGCACAGCTCAAAGCAATTGAGTTTTTTCCTTATTAACAACCCGTTGATCTTCCAGCATGGACCGCAGCTTACGCTGCTCCTCTTCTAGTTTTTCCAAAGCAGCTTTCAAATTCGACACCGATTCCGGCATCGTCCTAGCTGTCTCCAGAACCCCTATCCCGAAATTTGCATTCTTGCGGACCCTTCCATCCACATCAAGCATCTTAATCCTGGAAAGAAGCGATATCGCTTCCGACATTTCTGATTTTTCAAGAGCACCAACAAGAGCCATCCGCAATCTGAAATCATCTTCATCAGCAAGTTCTGTGAAAACCGCCAGTATTCTTGTCCGCTCAAGCTGTCCAGCTCCTTTGGCAATCTGGCCTAGACAATCAACAGCGGCAATACGAGCGTCATGCGGCAAACCACGCTTTGTCCAGCTCACCACTTTAGTGACGGAACCCTGGCGATCACCGCTGCCTATGCCTGGAATATTTGTAAAAGCCTTAAGACTTGCGGAACGGATCGCATCACGATGGCTGTCTTTCTTAAGCTGCGATGAGAGGAATTCCTCAATCAGACCAGAAATCCTTTCAGCATCAGGTGAGGTCGCACCGATAAGATCAGCTCTTGTAACTGAAGAAGCCCACGCAATCGTGGCTTCAGCTTCCACATAATAACTCACGTCTTTCTCAGCTATCTTGCGTAACACTGACGAAGCCTTTTCATTCTTAAATTTTCCAAGCGCCTTGACGATAGCGCGGCGGGCTTTCGGATGCTCGACATCAAGCGCCCGGATCGCCTGAGTCAGGCCATCACATGCTGCCTGAGTCCTGATTTCAGCGAGTATCGATGCGATCTCAGCCTTCACACCCCAAAAATGGTCTTTCAAAACAGCTTTACCGAGGGACTCTACAACCTCCTGATCTGCGGTCTTGGCTAGTTCCTTGGCGGCCCCAATCCGTCCTATGCAATCCGGGTCATTCACCAATTGATAAAGCAACATCTCCCTTGTTCTTGAAAATTTGACAGTCTTTGGAATCCAGTTATCAGGATCAAAGCGGACCATAAGTGGCTTTGATGGACAAGCTATCAATACGCGCTCCCTCGCCTCCCCGATCTCTAAGGAATGCGTAATCCTCTGCCCATCCGACATGGTAAAATCTATTACTACTGGTAAGTGAAAAAGCGGGGTAACTGAGCCGTTTTTCGTGGCTGACTCTTGGCCGCCGGTCTGTTTCTGTTCTATAACGAGTTCTGCGATCTTTTTATCCTCATTCCACGAGCATGAGAGATCGAACTCCGGATAGCCGGCGTTAAAAAGCCATTCGTCAAAAATACGCCGCAAGTTCCTGCCAGTCGTGTCTTCAATAATGCGGACGAAGTCCAACGTTTCAACATTACCGCCTTTATGCCGGTTCACATAATTACGCACCGATTGCCAGAAAAGAGCATCACCAAGAATATGGCGGATCATATTGAGGACCAACCCACCCTTCTGGTAAAGGTGCGCGTCGAATATATCAATCGGCTCTACATAAGTATTACAAACCACTGGACGGCGATATCTGCTCTTATCCTCGCTTAAGTACTCGTTCATGTCCTGGTACGAATGATACTTTGCCTCGTCAAAGCCACCATTGGGGCCTTTATCCTCCTCGACCCAGACACGCTCCATAAATGTAGCGAAGCCTTCGTTCAACCAGCCGTGAGACCAGTCCCTACATGTAAGCAGATCACCGAACCATTGATGAGCAAGCTCATGAGCCACCAACGAGTCACTGGAATAATCTAGATGCGCACGTTCGTCGTGCAGTGACAATTCGGTAAGTGTTGTGGCGGAAGTATTTTCCATCCCACCGAAGATGAAATCCTGTACCGCAACCTGGCTGTATTTCTCATAAGGAAAATCCACGCCAATCTTGCGCTCGAAGGCCCCGATCATCAGGCTTGTGTTTTTAAACATGCGCTTGCCATCTTCTTCGCGCCCAGGTTGAACAAAATACTGGATCAAGAGATTGTTCGGCCCCTTATCCGACCATGTCGAAAACTTCCCGACCACCAGGCTTATAAGATACGTGACATGCGGAACACCAAGCCTGTAATGAAAACGCTTCCCCCTATCCACTTCCTTGCAAGAAATCAAAGCACCATTTGAAATCGCGGTGTAGCCATCAGGAACTGTCGCGATTACTTCGGATGTCGCCTTTTGATTCGGATAATCGAATGTCGGGAACCAATAACGGCTGTCCTCATCCTGACCTTGTGACCAAACCTGATAAGGCTTCTTTGGATAGTCCGCATCAGGGCCGGTAAAAAAAAGTCCTCGGCGTGGCTGTCTTACGGAATACTTTACTGTGAATTCTACTATTTCCCCTGGCGCGACAGGAGGTTCAGAATCCGAGCGTAGCTCGATGCTAAGTGAATTCCCCACGACAAAAAATTTGGCATTCTTTCCGTTAACCGCTGCTTCATCGATCGTAAGCCCAACCTGATCAAGCTTTAACTTCCGCTGATCAGGAGCCACGGCCGTCACCCTGTGTTTCACAGTCCCGGTCAAATACTTTGTCTCAGGCTCAACACTTACATCAAGTAAAACATGCTCTAGCTTGAATGGGCGGTCAGGCGCATAATGCGGCTTCGCTCCAGCTATCGTAAACGACCCTCCACCACTGCATTGACGACATATCATTCTTTCAGACATTAAAACGCACCTCTTGTTCCGGCTTCATAACAAATAAGATGTCTGCGTAGCACGAATAAGTTGTAATTGCCAAGGGGGCAGCCGGTCACTGCGACTTACAAGCAAGCTCCCTAACTTTTTTCAACCCTTCGCGGGTTTTCACAAGTGTAGAAACCATTTTTCTATATTGCCCCTGCTCAGCATATCCATTGAAAGAGACAAGATCGTTAGCCACTTCTTTAAGCGAGTTTTTCATGTTTTGTAAATTTATTGGATGATCGTCAGCCACTTCAAGCAATATATCCAAAAAATGCTGAGCCTCTTTGAGACGATTTTCTCCCCAGTCCTGCCAGCTCCTGCGGTCGCGGACATTTATAAAGTCTTCGCTGTCCACCAACATTGTTGGCAACGTCATTGCAGTCGCCGTTGCCGACGCCACCGCGCGAGATTGTTTTTCTGGCTCACCTGGTGGTTCGCCACTTGGTTCTAAAGATCTTAGAGCGGCGACTCCGTTCTCAAGCAACCCATCGAACTCAGGAAAATTCTTCACGCAAGTCGCGCCAATATCGTCGCTAGAGCAGCTGCCAAAACCACATAAAAATATAAAGGCTGCCATTAGAAATTGCTTACCCATCAAAAGATGCATCGGCAAAAACAGCTCGGCAATTTCGGCCCATTTTGCTATGACATACTATCTTTATCAACTATAACTACCCGTTTTTAATAATTTTTTTTTAAAGTCGGCAGATTTTGCACCGATTAGTTCATTGACAGTTAGGTAGGGATTGCCTGGTTGTCGGAAAAAACCTTCAGGGAGGAGGTCACGATGACAAAAATGGGAGGCTAACATGAGTCTGCGTATCGCAACTAACATTCAAGCAATTGCTGCTCAAAGGGCTTTGGGCCTAAATTATGAGGCACAAGGTCGAGCAATGGAACATTTGGCGTCAGGAAGCCGGATCAATCGAGCCGGTGAAGACGCAGCGGGATTGGCAATCAGTGAAAAACTGAAGTCAAGCATCCGCAGTATGAAACAAATGAATCGGAATGCCAATGACGGCATCAGCCTAGTGCAAACGGCTGAAGGAGCCATGAATGAAGTAGGCAACATCCTGATTCGTCTGCGTGAACTCTCGATACAGGGAGCATCAGACACGATCGGTGATGTTGAGCGTTCATTCATTAATAAGGAAGTTCAGGGGCTCAAATCCGAAATAGATAGGATTTCTAATTCAACGGAATTCAACGGCACTAAACTGCTAGACGGGTCATCCCCGGTTTTAGAATTTCAAATAGGCCTGCATAACAACCCGATGCTGGACAGGTTTGTGTTTGACACCACAGACAGCGTGACAACGGCCAGCGCTCTGGGAATAGATACTGTTGCCACGAAAGCCAAAGTA
>ERZ1292640.1699-Hain-H43-02um-R1-1699-length-18074-cov-13_pt1 | contig 18074 bp, 22 predicted proteins | sample MGYA00564404_ERZ1292640 | MGnify/ENA primary metagenome ERZ1292640 (study PRJEB36523, sample SAMEA6512636) | groundwater metagenome | collected 2019-01-08 | study: AquaDiva: Metagenomics assemblies of 32 groundwater samples
ACACGCACCAAAAAAAAACAGTTGACACGGAACAGAGTATCTACACCGAAATTGAACGCCGCAGGATGCCGTAAAAAATACAACCTTCTGTGGCGCCCTTGGCGGGCAACGCGTTAATGGATCCGAGGCGTGGCCTCACCGCCCGCCGGTATGCCGTTCGCGATCTCCTCCGGTGTCGCCGCACGCACGCCAACGATGGTGACGACGAACTTCACGGTCTGTCCCGCGAGCGGATGATTGCCGTCCACGGTCAGCTTGCCGTCTGCGATGCGGGTGACGCGCAGCTCCATCTGCTCGCCGCGCTCGTTTTCGAACATCACTTGCGAGCCGAGCCGGCGGTGTTCCGGCGGCACGTTGTCGATATCGTCGGTAAACGTCAGCTCGGGCTTATGCTCGCCGAAGCCGTCGCGAGGCGACAGCGTGACTTCAACACGATCGCCGACCTTCCTGCCTTCGAGAGCGCGCTCGATTTTCTCAAAGAGCGGGCCGTTGACGCCGTGCACGTAGCCGACCGGCAGATCGTATTGCTCGAACAGCTCGCCGTTCTGATCGAGGATCGTATAGGTGAGGTAAACCACCCGGTGGCGCGCGACGGTATCTTGCATGGGAACGGTATTCAATAAATCCGGATTGTCGCACACGGAATTGAGCGTCCATCGCTGCGCGCGCAGCGTTCACGACTGCAAGGTTTTTTGCTCATCATTCATCATTGCTTTCGATTGCTGTGCCGCAACATCAATCTCGACACTGCTCACATGCAGGCGTAGACTGGGGCTGGATTACCTTTATTGCGATCAATGACTTAAGGAGTTTGCCATGGGCAACGGACGCGAAGTGGTGGTGGTCAGCGGGGTACGCACCGCGATCGGTGATTACGGCGGCAGCCTGAAAGACCTCGCCCCTACCGAGCTCGCCGCACAGGTAGTGCGGGAAGCCGTAAAACGCGCCAAAGTCGACCCCCAGGAAGTCGGCCACGTCGTGTTCGGCAACGTGATCCACACCGAAGCCAAGGACATGTATTTGTCGCGGGTTGCGTGCATCAAAGGCGGCCTGCCCCACGAAACACCTGCGCTGACGCTGAACCGCCTGTGCGGCAGCGGGCTGCAGGCGATCGTCAGCGCATCCCAGTCGATCATGCTCGGCGATGCCGACGTTGCAGTCGCCGGCGGCGCCGAATCGATGAGCCGCGCCGCCTACACGCTGCCCAACCTGCGCTGGGGCCAGCGCATGAACGACGGCGGCACGATCGACATGATGGTAGGCGCGCTGACCGATCCGTTCGACACCGTGCACATGGCCATCACCGCCGAAAACATCGCCGAGAAATGGAAAATCACCCGCGAGCAGCAGGACGAGTTCGCGGTCGAAAGCCACCGCCGCGCGATCAACGCGATCGAGAAAGGCCACTTCAAGGAGCAGATCCTGCCGGTCGAGCTCAAGACCCGCAAAGGCACCACGTTGTTCGATAGGGACGAACACCCGCGCGCCGACGCGAGCATGGAAGGCATGGCCAAGCTGCGCGCAGTGTTCAAGAAAGACGGCTCGATCACCGCCGGCAATGCGTCGGGAATCAACGATGCCGCCGCCGCGGTAGTGCTGATGGAGCAAAGCGCCGCCGCGAAAAAAGGTCTCAAGCCGATGGCACGTCTGGTGTCATATGCGCTCGCCGGCGTCGACCCGAAATACATGGGCATAGGTCCCGTGCCGGCGTCGCGCAAAGCGCTCGAGAAAGCCGGGCTCAGGATCGAGGACATGGACGTGATCGAAGCCAATGAAGCGTTCGCTGCGCAGGCACTCGCCGTCGCCTGCGACCTCAGGTTCGACATGAAAAAAACCAACCCGAACGGCGGCGGCATCGGCCTCGGCCATCCGATCGGCGCGACCGGCTGCATCGTCACCGTCAAAGCGCTGTACGAATTGCAGCGCACCGGCGGGCGCTACGCGCTGGTGACGATGTGCATCGGCGGCGGGCAGGGTATTGCGGCGGTGTTCGAAAGACTGCCTTAGCCGCTAAGACGCCAAGCCCGGCAAGAAAAGCGGGAAAGAAAAAGCACGCGCGAACGCGCGCAAGCTTCCTCCCCCTTGCGGGGGAACGCGCCCCCGCTTCCTCCCCCCTTGCGGGGGAGGATTGAGGTGGGGGGTCAGCTACGTTCCTCCACGGCATCGAGGATAGCCTTTGCCACAGCCTCGGTATTCGCCAGCACGTCCTTGTTCCAGAATCTCAAGACGCGATAGCCTTGCGCCTCCAACCAACAAGTACGTTGTTCGTCGTAGGGGGCCTGCTCCGCATGCTGGCCACCATCCACTTCGACGATTACCCGGCGTTCGAAGCAGACAAAATCCACGATGAAAGGGCCAATCGGCTGTTCGCGGCGAAACTTCACCGTGGCCATTTGACGGCGCTTGAGCTGCTGCCAGAGACGCCGTTCTGCGTCCGTCAGGTTCTTGCGCAGTTCTCTCGCGCTTTTGGTATCCATCCCCCCATCCCGGCCTTCCCCCGCAAGGGGGGAAGGAGCAGCCTACAACAAAATCCGCGCAGCGAGCGAGGTGGCCATTTTTAACGCGCTCTCAGCGTGCCATGCCCAGATAGCGAATTGATCGGATTGAAGGATGACAATGGCTGGCGCAGAATAGAAATGATCGACACCATTTTTCGGCGGTCGACTTCGTTAGACATCACGGGAACAACTGGAGGGCACTTGGACATAAAGGATCGTCTCAAGCTTTTCTTTTTCGATCGCGCTCCAAACTCAGTCCTGGAGGATTATGTTCACCTTGAATTTCATCGGGATCCTCGTGGTGACATCGATACAGCCCTCTCCGCGCTTGAAAGCGATGGCTTTCTCAATTAGCAAAGCGCAGCCGAACGCACGCTATCCAACACTTCAGAGAAAGAGCTATCGTATTGCGGAGCAATACCTCGCTTCGTACCCGATAAAGACAGAGATAGAGGCCGCTGGGATCAAGGTTCCGCGCCTAATCGATGGAGATACGCAGAGAGCCGAAGACGTAAATAGCTTGATTCTCGCGGTGAACAAGATTATCGATGCCAAGACTGCGGAAATGGAGCGGCGGGTCGAAGAGCAAAGTAAGCGTTTTTGGTCAACGCTGATCGCCATTTTTGCCCTCTTCATATCGTTATTTTCGATCATCAACGTTGGCGTTCGCCCCACGTTGTTTGCGGACTCGCTAAGCCCTTTCGCCCCTTGATCTCGCGCTTCAAAGCCTCCTGAACATCTTGCCACTATCTTTGGTCTTGGTGGTATTTTTGTGGATACTCCATCGCATTCTGAACAAGTGATATCTAACTTCGGCTGGTGCTGACGGGCCGCCAGCGTTGCCGCATCATTAGCCACCGTGCTGGCCTGCCGCACAGCAAGACATTGAGCATGATCGAGAAAAAAGATGGAACCTCGCATTAGTCTCATTACACTCGGCGTTGCCGACCTCGAAAGGGCCACTCGTTTCTACGAAGAGTGTCTGCGCCTGCCCAGGCTCAAGACGCCGCCTTCCGTTACTTTCTTCGAACTCGGAAAAACATGGCTCGCTCTTTGGCCGCGCGAGAACCTGGCTGCCGATGCCGGGTTATCTTCTCAAGGCTCGGGGTTCCCCGGCTTTTCCCTTGCCCACAATGTGCGCTCTCCGGCCAAGGTGGACGCTTTGCTGGCGCACGTCGCTGCTTTTGGCGCCAAAGTCGTGAAGCCAGCGCACCCGACAGACTGGGGCGGTTACTCCGGTTACTTCACAGACCTTGATGGTTTTCTCTGGGAAGTTGCCCATAACCCGGATTTTCCTCATGTGTAGCATCATGAGGTTGAAATCGGGGGAGAGGGGAGTTTATTCACCCGCCGCAGCCGGGCAAGCTCGGCGAGGCCAAAATGAGTGAAGGCGAGTCCGCTCAGCACCGGCACCATCAGGTTGAACAGCGGCACGTAGTAAAGCAGCGCCAGCAGCGCACCGAGCACGTACATTCTTCCCCAACTCGACTCCCGGATCGCGCGATATTCCTCCGCGCTGGCGTGATCCGACAAGGCGTCGTAACGGAACAGGCGCTGGTTGAGATACGCCGACAGCACGACGGGCAGCACCGGCACGAGCACGCCGGTCAGCCACAGCGGCAACGTCACCACCCACAGTGCGGCGAATACCAGCACTGCGACCAGTGCATTGACGACGCTTCCCGCGACGGTGCCGCCGCGACGCCGCTCGAGCGCCGGATAATCACGCGCTGCTATGAAGCTGACGATCAGTGGCATCTCGACCAGCGCCGCGATCAGCAGCGCGGTGATCAGAATCAGCGGCACCAGCAGCAGCCATTGCAACACCCATACCGAGTAACGCAAGACGCCAGAAAAACCGTGCTGCTGCAACCAGCCGACGACGTCCGACGCCGCGAGCATGGCGCTTAGCCACTGCGCCCAGGTGTCCCAGTAGAACCACGCGAGACCAAGCCACGCCGCGAGCGCGACGAGCATCGGCCAGATCGTCAGCGCCAGCATGCGCGGATGCAGCATGCTGCGAAACGCGCGGCCAAACGCCTGTAATATGTCCTTCATAGGATTGGGGATCGAGGTTTAAGGGATTCTAGCGGAGTTGGGCATGCGTCCTGAAAGTCAGTAAAATCGTGTCGGTTGGCGAATCGCCGACGCAACTGCATACGACACGATGTCGACCCTCACCCAATCCCGCGCCTGGCAGGCGCTCGAAGCGCACCAGCGAACGATGGCCGGCACCGGCATCGCGCAGCTGTTCGCCGCCGATCCGCAACGCGGCGAAAACTTTTCCCTTCAGCTCGGCGAGCTGCTGCTCGATTATTCGAAAAACCTGGTCACCACCGAGACCGTCAGGCTGCTCGTTGCGCTCGCACGCGAGCGCGATGTGGAAGGCGACACGCAGCGCATGTTCAACGGCGAGAAAATCAACACCAGCGAGAATCGCGCCGTGCTGCACACCGCGCTGCGCGGCGAGCGGGCGGTGACGGTGGACGGCGCCGACGTGATGCCGCAGATCCGGGCCACGCTCGGGCGCATGCGCGAATTCAGCGATGCCGTGCGCACCGGCGCGGTCACCGGCCATGGCGGCGGGAAATTCACCGATGTCATTAACATCGGCATCGGCGGCTCGCACCTGGGCCCGGCGCTCGCGACGCACGCGCTCGCGCCCTATGCGAGCCCCGGGCTGCGCGTGCATTTTGTATCGAACGTCGATGGCGCTGCGTTGCACCGCACGCTGGCCTGTCTCGATGCCGCGGCGACACTCGTGATCGTCGTGTCCAAGACTTTTACCACGCAGGAGACACTGCTCAACGCGCGCTCGGTGCACGCCTGGCTGGCCCGGTCACTGGGTACCGACGCGGTTATAGGCAACCATCTGGCGGCAGTCACGGCAAATACGCAGCTCGCGCGGGACTTCGGCATCGCAGAGGCGCGCGTATTTCCGTTCTGGGACTGGGTCGGCGGCCGCTACTCGCTGTGGTCGGCGGTCGGACTGCCGCTGGCGCTGGCGGTCGGCATGGATAACTTCGAGCAATTGCTGCGCGGCGCGCGGACGATGGACGAGCATTTTCGCGCGGCACCGCCCGAGCGCAACATGCCGGTCATCCTCGCCCTGCTCGGCATCTGGTACAACGATTTTTTCGGCGCCGCCTCGCACGCGATCCTGCCGTACGACGCTTCGCTCGCGCTGCTGCCGGCCTGGCTGCAGCAGCTCGATATGGAATCGAGCGGCAAGCGCGTCACGCGCGACGGCGGGCCGGTCGACTACGATACCGGCGCCGTAATCTGGGGAGCGCCCGGAACCGATGCCCAGCACTCGTTCTTTCAACTGCTGCACCAGGGCACGCGGCTGGTACCGGCTGATTTCATCGCGGCATGCCAACCGCATCACGCGCTGGGCCGGCACCACGAGGTCCTGATGGCCAATTTTTTCGCGCAGACCGCGGCGCTGATGAACGGTGCGCCGGCGGCAGGAGCACCGCACGACGCATTCCCTGGCAACCGTCCGACCAACTCGATCCTGGTTGAAAAACTGACGCCGCACGCGCTGGGACTGCTGCTCGCGCTCTACGAGCACAAGATATTCGTGCAAAACACGATCTGGGGCGTCAATGCGTTCGATCAGCCCGGCGTCGAACTCGGCAAACGGCTGGCTGCGCGCATCCTGCCTGAACTCGCAGGCAGTGATCCGGTCTCAGCTTACGATGCCTCGACCAACGGCCTGATCGATTTCTACAAGACCCACCGCTGAGCACAAAGGAGCGATCCATGCACGAAGAAACCTTCAACATGAGCATCCGCAAGTTCCTCAAAACGGTCGGCGTGCGCTCGCAGACCGAGATCGAGCGCGCGGTCGCCAAGGCGATCGCCGACGGCAGGCTCAAAGGCAACGAAGCTTTTGCCGCGAAAATGCAGCTCACCATCGACAAGATCGGACTCACGCTCACGCTGGATGGCGAAATCAAGCTCGAGTGAATAGTAAATGGTGATTGGTGGATCGAACAACGAACAACGATCAACGAGCCACGAATTACCGCTTGCTGGCTCCGTCCGCCGGCATCCGCAATACCAGTTCCCCTCCGCGCTGGGTGAATTCGAGCCGATTGAGGAAGTTCATGCCGAGCAGCACGGTGCCGGCGTCCATGCCATCGGTGACGAGCGCGCCCACGTCGCGCATCGCGATCGGCCCCAGCCGCACGCTGTCGAGCCGGGTCTGATAGCCGACCGCTGTGCCATTGGCAGTCTGCAGCGTGACCGCGGCGCCCTGCTTCAGCCCGAGCTCGCGCGCGAGCCGCGCCGGCAGCGCGACCCAGGTCGCGCCGGTATCGAGCAGAAAGGTGACGCGCCGGCCGTTGATCTCGCCGTCAGCGACGTAATGACCGGCGCGGTTGCGCTGCAACGTGAGTTCGCCCTGCTGCTGGCTCAACGCACGCGCGGTGTTGGGATTGCTTTGTTTGGCTTCCCAGCTGCCAAAGAACCAGTAGAGCCCGGCCATGATGAGCACCCAGGCGATGGCGAGCATCGTCATGCCGCTGCGGCGGAAAGGATTCATAAGACCTACCGCCTCACAGCTTCAGAAAGTGCTCGCGGTAGTACCTGAGCTCCTCGATCGACTCATGGATGTCGGCGAGCGCCTCGTGCCTGCCGTGCTTGGTGAAGCCGACTGCAAGCTCCGGCTTCCAGCGCTTCACCAGCTCTTTCAGCGTGCTCACGTCGAGGTTGCGGTAATGGAAGTACGCTTCGAGCCGCGGCAGATGGGGCACCATGAAACGGCGGTCCTGATGCACCGAGTTGCCGCACATCGGAGATGCGCCCGGCGGAACAAACTGCTGCAGGAATTCGACCATGCGGTTTTCCACGTCCGCTTCCGACAGCGGCGACGCCTTGACGCGCTCGATCAGCCCCGACTTGGCATGCGCCGCCTTGTTCCAGGTATCCATCGCGTCAAGCACGGCGTCGTCCTGGTGGAGCACCAGCACCGGGGCTTCGGCGACAACATTGAGCTGCGTATCGGTGACCACGATCGCCACCTCCAGCACCTTGTCGGTGTCCGGGTTGAGCCCGCTCATCTCCATGTCGATCCAGATGAGGTTATTGGGGTCGGCGGCCATGGTTCTCTCTGAACAAAAAAGTGGCATATTTTGTCATATAACGGCTTCTATAGGATAATCTTCGCCCCATGCAGACCTTTACCGTGATATTCCTGACTGCGTTGGCGCTTGCCACCGCGACGAAGCTATGGCTCGGCGCGCGCCATCTCAGGCACGTCCGGCGCCACCGCGAACGCGTGCCCGCCGAGTTCGAGAGCGAGGTCGGCCTCGATGCGCACCACCGGGCCGCCGACTACAGTTGCGCCAAAACCCGGCTGGCATTGATCAGCGCCGGGTTCGAGTGCGCCGTGATCCTGATCCTGACGTTCGGCGGCGGATTGCAACTGCTGCACGACGTCACGGCGCTCTGGTTTGCGCCGGGAGTCGCGCGCGGCGTGGCGCTGATGGTGCTGCTCGCAGCGGCGATGGCAGTGATCGACCTACCGTTCGGCTGGTATCGCGCGTTCGGCATCGAGCAGCGTTTCGGCTTCAACAAGATGACCCCGGCGCTGTTCATCGCCGACGCCTTGAAACATGCCGCGCTTGCCGCCGCGCTCGGCATTCCGCTCGCCGCATGCATCCTGTGGGTGATGGAAAAAACCGGCGGCGCGTGGTGGCTTTATGCATGGCTGATCTGGGTCGCATTCAACCTGCTCATCCTCGCCGTTTATCCGACGTGGATCGCGCCGCTGTTCAACAAGTTCCTGCCGCTCGACGATCCGCAACTGAAGGAACGCATCGAGCGGCTGCTCGAAAAATGCGGCTTCCGGGTGCAGGGGTTGATGGTAATGGACGGCTCGCGCCGTTCGAGCCACGGTAACGCCTATTTCACGGGCTTCGGCAAGACCAAGCGCATCGTGTTCTTCGACACCCTGCTCGCGCGGCTCGCGCCCCCGGAAATCGAGGCCGTGCTCGCGCACGAGCTCGGCCACTTCAAGCTGAAGCATGTGGCAAAGCGCATGGCGTGGATCTTCGGGGCGAGCCTCGCCTTTCTGTGGCTGCTGGCGCAACTCATGAGCCAGCACTGGTTCTACAGCGGGCTCAACGTGCAGTCACCGTCGACCGCGATGGCGCTGATCCTGTTTTTCATCGTCGTGCCGCAATTCATTTTCCTGCTGCAGCCGGTGACGAGCTTTTATTCGCGCAAGCATGAATTCGAGGCCGACAACTATGCAGTACGGCACGCGTCACGCGTCGACCTGATTTCGGCGCTGGTCAAGCTCTACAAGGACAACGCCGCGACGCTGACGCCGGATCCGCTGCACTCGGCGTTCTACGACACCCACCCGCCTGCGCCGCTGCGCATCGCCCGGCTGAAACCCATCGCCGGTCACCAATCACCTCATTGACGGAAATATCATCATGACCGCACCGGATCTCGCGCACCAGAAATGCAAGCCGTGTGAAGGCGGCGTGGCGCCGCTCAGACCGCAGGAAGTCACCCGGCTCCTGCAACAACTCGACGGCTGGGAGTACCGCGACGGCGTGATCACGAAGACCTATGAATTCAGGAACTATTACCAGACCATGGCATTCGTCAACGGCGCGGCCTGGATCTCGCACCGCGAGGACCACCACCCCGACATGACGGTCGGCTACAGCAGGTGCCGCGTCGACTATTCCACTCACGCCATCGGCGGCCTGTCGGAGAACGATTTCATCTGCGCCGCCAAGCTCGACGCGCTGTTCAGCCTTTGAGCGGCCGCGCGCACAAGAGCTCCACCCCGATCCGCTCCGGCACCATCGTCGCGAGCTTCGGCCGTCAAGCCCTGGTCGAGCTTGCCGACGGCACGACCGTCGCCTGCGTCAGGCGCGGCAAGCGCGGTGAGCTTGCCTGCGGCGACCGTGTCGCGATCGCCGCCACCGCGCAGGGCCAGGGCGTGATCGAAGCGCTCGAGCCGCGGGTATCGCTGTTCTACCGCTCCGACATTCAGCGCGAGAAGCTGATCGCCGCCAACGTCACGCAAATCGTGATCGTGCTTGCGACGGCGCCGGCATTCCATCCGGAATTGCTCGACCGCTGCCTGGCGGCCGCCGAGCACGAGAAGATACGCGCGCTGATCGCGCTCAACAAAATGGACCTGGCCGCGAGTCCGGCGGCATTGCAATCGCTCGAGCCCTACCGCGCGCTCGGCTACGAAGTGTTGCCGCTCGCAGCGAAAATCGACATCGCACCGCTGCGCGCGCAGCTCGCCGGCCATGTGAGCGTGCTGGTCGGGCAATCGGGAATGGGAAAATCGACTATCATCAACCGCCTGCTGCCGGATGCCACAGCGCGCGTCGGCGAATTATCGGCAGCACTCGCCAGTGGGCGCCACACCACGACGCACGCGCGGCTCTATCACCTCGATCGGTCGAGCCACATCATCGACTCGCCGGGCCTGCAGGAATTCGGGCTCCATCATTTCCTGCCGCAGGACCTCGAGCATGCGTTCGTCGAGTTCAGACCGCATCTTGGCCACTGCAAATTCAACGATTGCCGGCACCTGAGCGAACCGGGGTGCGCAATCACGGCGGCAATGCAGGACGGCGCAATCCATCCTCAGCGCGTCGCATCCTACCGCAGGCTGGTTACCCAGCTCATGCGCAAGCCAAAACGCTACGCTTAACCATTAGAACGATCTCGCGATCGTTCCGAACAGAATCAGGAACATCCACAACACCAGCGCGCGCCAGATCAATCCCACCGCCGCCTGCAGGTAATCGACGTCGACTTCGTCGGCGTCGAGCTCGCCGAGTTGCGGCCGGTATTCAAGGCTGCCGTGCTGGTGCAATACGCCCCCAAGCTTGACGCCGAGCGCACCGGCTGCCGCGGCAAGCACGATGCCCTGGCCGCGCACGCGCCACGTCCTGGCCTGCCCGCGCCAGCATTCGACGGCACCCGTGAAGTCGCCGACTACCGCAAAACCGAGCGCAGTAAGACGCACCGGCAGCCAATCGATCACCTCGAACGCGCGCGCCGCGAATGCTCCAAATGCCGCCGTTTCAGCGTCGCGCGCCGCGCCCCAGCGGTCGTTGAGCAGCGCCGCGAGCCGGTAGGCAATCGCTCCCGCCGGACCCAGCAACACGAACCATGCCATGACGCCGAACACGTGGCGGTGTGAACGCATCAGCCCGAGCTCGATTGCGACGCGCGCCGCTTCGCCGGAAGTGAGCTCATGTCCCGATTCGCCGCGCCACAGGGTCAACACCTCGCGCGCACGCGCCAGGTCATTGCCGCGCAGCGCGGTCGCGACATCGGTATAGAAATGGCTGAACTGGCGGAAGCCGAGCGCAAGATAAAGCACCGCGATATTCCACGCGAGCGCCAGCACGCCGCTGACACGGTGCAACAGCCAGTAGACAATCAGCGTGGCCAGCGCCACCGGCACCACCGCGAGCAGCCACGAGATCACGCCGTGGCGGTACTGTCCGGCATTGAAGTTCTGCGCGATGGTGTTGACGTAGCGCGCAAAAACGCCGTAGAGACGATTGCCGCTGCGCAGCGGCCGCCATTGCTCCAGCAGCAGCGCCGCGACCAATGAAATAAATGTCATAGGCGGATTGTCGCCGCGCCGTCACTCAAAGACCGGGAGCCCATGCGATCGACCGTAGGGCCAGGCGTGCGCTTCAGGCCCGGCGTGCGGACTGGCCCGCGTCGTAGCGGATCGCCACGATCTCGACTTCGACCGGACCGGCCGGCCGCTGCCACATTACGATGTCACCGACCTTGGCGCCTATCATCGCCTTGGCGAGCGGTGAAGCCCAGCTGATCAGGCCCGCCGCGACATCGGCTTCGTCATCGCCGACGAGATGAAAAGTGTGCTGCTTCGCGCCCTCCTCCCGGATCGTCACGGTCGCGCCGAAACGCACTTCGTCCTGCGGCTGGCCTGCGGGATCCACCATCTTCGCGCGTTCGAGCTGGGCTTTGTAATAGCGGATGTCGCGCTTGACCTCGAGCAGCTTCTGCCTGGCCATCGCCTCGTCTTCGGCCGCGAGCCGATCGCGGCTTTCCTGCAATTCCCTGAGCCGCGCCTGCAGCAACTCAAGCCCTCGCGGCGTCACGTAATTCGGATGATCGCTGAGCGGCCGCTCCGGCAGCTCGCCGGCGGACAAATCGTCGTCACCTTCCTTGACAAAAGCACGGCTCATGATCGGTTCGCCTTGGTTGGTTTCATGCGGTCGATGCCACAACTATATGTCAGCTTGCGTTTTCACTCAATCGCCGCCGCTACAGCCAGCACGCCTCGAAACCGAGAAACTGCATCAGGTCGTCGCGCCGCTTCATCGTGTCCTCATAGCCGAGCTTGATCAGCGCGCGGCAGAATGCCTTCTCGAACAGCAGGTAGCTCACCAGATTGGAGCCGCTTTTCTTCAGCGCGCCGAGGGTAAACAGCAGCGCGCGGATGGTGCGCGGCAGCGTGTGGGTGTGGTCGAGCGCGATTTCGGCGAGGGAGGCGCTCGGCGAGAGCACCCGGAAATCGGCCTGATGCAGCGGCATGTTGTTCTTTTCCAGCAGCTCGCGCGGGATGATGCTCAAGGTGCGGTTGATGCGCTGCAGCCGTTCGAGGTCGACCTCGAGGCTGTCGAGGAAAATGCTGTTCAGGCAATGGCCGGCGACCTGCGCGAGCGACGGAACGGCGTCGGCGCTGACGCGCTCCTGCTGCGTCTCGAGCTGGCGCCCGACGCCGATCACGAACAGGCGGTCGGCGCCGAGATGCAGGGCGGGGCTGACCGGCGCGATCTGGCGCATCGAGCCGTCTCCGAAATACTCGCGGTTGATGCGCACCGGCGGAAAGATGAACGGCAACGCCGAGGAGGCAAGTAAATGGTCCGGCCCGATTGTCACCGGGATACCGATGCGGCGCGCGCGCTGCCACGGCTCGAGACCGGGCGCGCCCTGATAAAACGTGACCGATTGGCCCGAGGTGTAGCCCGAGCAGGTGATGCTGAAGGCGTCAAGAGCGCCGCTGTCGATCGAGCGCTGGATCCCGCCGAAATCAAGCTGCGTGCCGATCAGACGCGCAAGCGGCGAGTTATCGAGCAGCGAAATCGGCGTTTGCCGGCCGAGGCCGCCCGTCAGCAATGCCACAACCCACGCGCTGCTGTTGCGGAACACCCCCGCCGGGTCGGCGCGATAGACGTGGTGGACGTGAAAATTCTTCCACACCGTCATCAGCAGGCGCACGCCCTGCCGGAAATTCCCGGCGTTGGCGGCAAGCACCGTCGCATTGACGGCGCCGGCGGAAGTCCCGCAGATGATCGAAAACGGGCTCGGCGAGTCGGCAGGCAGCATTTCGGAAATCGCGCGCAGCACGCCGACCTGATACGCGGCGCGAGCGCCTCCTCCGGTCATGACCAAGCCGATCCTGGGTTGTGTCGGACGCGCGCCGCTGTCCATGTTCTCCTCGCCGCCGCTGGTGCATCCAGCGCAATCAGTTTGCCATATTGTTGCGGCGACTTCTAATATTATGCGGGACGGCGGTGTCCGGCTGCACGGGGCAGCGGTTCCGCCAGCGCTTTATGACGGCTCCGCGCGCGGGCCGTGCAGCTGCCAGTACAGGCTGAAGAGCATGCCCGCGGTCGCGCCCCAGATATAGCGGCCCTGGTACGGGATTGCGATGTAATCGCGGTCGCGGCCTTCGAAATGATAGGCGCGGCGCTGATGATTGGCAGGATCGAGGAAGAACGGGAGCGGCACTTCGAAGGCCTCCGCAACCTCGAACGGATCGAGCCTGAGCTCGAACGGCGGCTCGATCCAGCCCACCACCGGCGAAATCCGGAAACCCGACGGGATTTCGTAATCGGGAAGACCGCCGATGACGTCGATGCGGCGGCGCGCCAGCCCGATTTCCTCTTCCGCTTCGCGCAGCGCGGTTTCAGCGCGGTCGCGGTCGGAGGTTTCGACGCGGCCGCCCGGAAAGCTGATCTGGCTCGGATGGTCGTACAGATGCGCGGTGCGTTGCGTCAGCAGCACATTGACCTCATCGCCGCGATGGATCAGCGGCACCAGCACCGCGGCGTGCGTGACGCGCGCGCCGGCCGGCAGCGCGGCGATATGCCTCGCGTCAGGCTGCGGCGGCGCCGGCTGCGCGAGCCGGGCGGCAATCCAGTCGCGCGACAGGCGGAATATTCCGCCATTGGACGCTGTTAGCCTCGATGCAGGAGAAGTCATGGTCGATGGGTCCGGTTGGAACCGATTTTACCTTCCGCACCCGCCGGTCGCCATGTCTGCAGCAAGGATTGCGGCGCATGGCGGCACCGCCTATACTTCCCCCGCGGCACAGACCGCCAACTACAATCATTAAAGGAGAAACCGATGAAGTTAAGCAGCATTGCAGTCGCACTGAGCCTCGCGCTCGCCAGCACCGGTGCGTTCGCATTTCATTGCCCGAAAGACATGAAAGCGATCGACGAAGCGTTGGCGAAGAATCCAAAACTGAGCGCGGCCCAGATGTCGGAGGTCAAGAAATTCCGCGCCGACGGCGAAGCGGCCCACAAAGCCGGCAAACATCAGGACTCGGTGGATACCCTCGCCAAAGCGATGGGCATTCTCGGTATCAAGTAACGCGAAAGCCGGACGCTTCGCGTCCGGTTTCGCTGCGCGCGTTGGAACGGACGGTTCTCGGCGTTTAACGCGCGGTAAGTTCAGAAATTCCCCGCCCGCGTGGCGGGGAATTTTGTCTGCGTTGAGGGGTTTTACCAAGGTATCGGTTTTCGGTCGAGGAAGAACCCGCCGGTCGGTCCGCCGTCAGGCAAGGTCGCGAGCCACACGGCGGTATCGGCACCCTGCGCGGCCGAGCGCGGCGCGTTGGGGCCGCCCATGCCGGTTTTCACCCAGCCAGGGGACATCGAGTTGACGAGAATGTTTGCAGCACGCGTCTCAGCAGCGACGATGCACGTCAGCGCGTTCAACGCGGTCTTCGAAATGCGGTAGGCCGGTGTGCCGGTCCCCATGTCGGAAAGCTGGCCGAGTTTGCTCGACATATTGACGATACGGCCGTAATTTTGGCTCTTCATCAGCGGCAGCAGCGCCTGCGTGAGCGCGAGCGGGCCGAACACGTTGGTCTCGAGCGTCTCACGATAGGTTTCAAGCCTGGAATCAAGCAGGCGCGAACCGCGCGGATCGATCATGATGCCGGCGTTATTGATCAGGATGTCGACGCGGCCGAACTCCGCGGTGACAAACGCGGCGAGCGCCGCGATGCTGTTCGCGCTGGTCACGTCGAGCGGGTGGAACGTGACCGGCAACCCGGCGTCGCGCAGTTTTTTGAATGCGGTCCCGCCTTTCGCCGCATCGCGGCTGGTGAGCACGACGTGCACTGCCTGCTGCGCGAGCTGGCGGCAGATCTCGAAACCGATGCCGCGGTTGCCGCCGGTTACGATTGCGACTTTCCCGGTCATAGCCGTTCCCCTCAGGCTTGGTGGTGGCCATAGTGGTGGCGCACCGCAAAACCGGACCTTACCGCAGACCGCGGAATCCGCTCAGAAACCGATGATGATCAGCAGATAGGCCGTCGCCAGCGTGGCAACCAGCGCAAAGCCGTAACAAACCGCGGCGGCGCCGGCTCCGGCGTGGATGCCCAGATCATGCAGGCTGTGGTAAATGCGGTGCACCGCATGCCAGAGGAACAGCGAAATCACCGCGAGCAGCGCGGCCTTGCCGCACCAGCTTTGCGCCAACGCGAGCACGCGCGGATACGCCATCGCTTCCGGCGGCATCCCTGTTCCCGTCGGCACGACGATGCCGGTGATCAATATCAGGACGGGGCCGAGCAGCGCCGACACCACGCCGCCCGCGCCGAACAGCGACCAGAATACCGGTTCGTTAGCGCGTTTCATCACAACCCCCTCACCAGCGCGTAGACGATCAGCGATGCGGCAAGCCATGCTGCCCAGCCAACCGCGGAAAGCGTGATTTCCGGAATACGTCGCCCGCCGACGTGCAGCATCGGCAGGGTCTTCGGCATGACCTTCCACCAGGTGTAGGCGTGGTAGGCGACCGCGAGCAGCGCAATCCCGTGGAAAACGATCGCCAGCGGATTCCTCAATGCCGCAAGCCACGCTTCATACGCGGCTGCGCCCTGCGACAGCCGGTACACGCCAGCGAGCAGGATGACCGCGTAGACCGCGAGAAATACCGCGCTCGCTTCCCGCACCATGTAGCGCATGAAAAACGGGTTCCTGCGCCACCAACCGCCCATCGGCCGGACATAGGGTTTTCTCGCGCTCATTTGGCCGCTCCTTTGGGCATAAGGAATTTCAACACACCGAAATAATCGAGCGTGCTGTTGACCTTGTTCTGGTTGATCGCGTGCGCCGGATCGACACCTTTCGGGCACACTTCCGAGCAATAACCGACCAGCATGCAACGCCACACGCCGTCCTCCGCGTTGACGATTTCCGAGCGCGCCTCCCAGCCCTGATCGCGCGAGTCAGCGTTGTAGCGGTGCAGCAGCGCCAGCGCAGCCGGTCCGGTGAAGCCCGGGTTGAGTCCGTACTGCGGGCAGGCGGAGTAACACAGCAGACAGTTGATGCAGGAACTGTACTGCTCGTACTGATCGCGCTGCGCGGGCGTCTGCCGGTACTCGCCCTGCTCGAGCGTGCGGGCTTCCCTGGGAATGATGTATGGCTTGATGCTTTCGAGCTTGCCGATGAAGTCATCGATCCCGACCACCAAGTCACGCTCGATCGGAAAGTTCTCGAGCGGCCCCACGCGCACCTTGTGCGGATAATAGTGGCGCAGGAACGTTCTGCAACCCAGCTTGGGCACGCCGTCTATCATGTAACCGCAGCTGCCACAAATGGCCATCCGGCAGGACCAGCGGAAGCTGAGCGAGCTGTCCAGGTCGTCCTTGATGTACTGCAGCCCCTGCAGCACCGACCAGTCGTCGGCAAAGGGCACGGAAAACGTCTGATAGAAGGGTTCCGTGTCCTGCTCGGGACGGTAGCGCAGGACTTCCATTTCGATTGTTTTTGTGCTGTCAGCCATTGCCCGATTCCTTCTTCCGTTGCTCATCCGCCGCGACGCCCGCCGCACCGTAGGCGCGCGTGCCGGGCTTGGACCTGGTGATGACCACATCCTGGTATTCGATGCGCGGCGGACCGTCACCGGTGTAGTAGGCGAGCGTATGCTTGAGGAAATTGACGTCGTCGCGGTTCTCGTAACCGTCCAGCCGCTGGTGCGCGCCGCGCGATTCCTTGCGGTTAAGCGCCGAATGGGCGACCACCTCAGCGACGTCGAGCAGGTAGCCGACTTCAAGGGCTCCGAGCCAATCGTTGTTCCAGACGCTCGACTTGTCCTCAACGTTCAGGTTCTTGTAGCGCGCCCTGAGTTCGCCGATTTTGTCGCAGGTCGCCTGCATTTCCGCGGCGGTGCGGTAAATACCGCAACCGCTTTCCATGCTCTTGCCCATCTCCCTGCGCAAAACGGAGTGCCTTTCCTTGCCACCGGTCCTGGTGACCACACCCAGCGCCCGATCTTCCGCGGCCTTGGCCTGCTTCTCCAATACCGCCGCGTTGCTGTTCTGCACCGATTTGGAGAATTGCGCTGCCTCGCTCCCCGCCATCTTGCCGAACACAATGATGTCGACCAGCGAATTGGAACCGAGGCGGTTGGCCCCATGGATGCCGTTGCTCGCGCACTCGCCCGCGGCATACAGGCCGGGCAAAGGCGTTTCGGCCTTGAGGTTGGCGTAGATGCCGCCCATGGTGTAGTGGATGCCCGGCCGCACCGGAATGCACGCATGCGCCGGATCGATTCCCATGTACTCTTCGGCCAGCTCGTAAATCAGAGGCAGCCGCTCGCGCAACTTCTTTTCGCCGAGATGGCGCAAATCAAGGTGGACCACCTCGCCGTGGGGCGTGGTGATCGTCCGCCCCTTCCTCTCTTCGTGCCAGATCGCCTGGCTCAAACGGTCGCGCGGGCCCAGTTCCATGAACTTGTTGCGCGGCTTGTCTTCCGCGGGCCCGAGTCCGTAATCCTGCAAAAAGCGATAACCGTCCTTGTTGAGGAGGAATCCGCCTTCGCCGCGACAAGCTTCCGTAAACAGCAGCCCGGTACCGGGCATGCAGGTCGGGTGGTACTGCATGAATTCCAGGTCGCGCAGCGGCGCGCCGTGGCGATAGGCCATTGCCATGCCGTCCCCGGTGACGATGCCGCCGTTGGTATTCTCGCGAAAAACCCTGCCTGCGCCACCGGTGCCAAGTACCACCGCCTTCGCCTGGATGAATGTGAACTTGCCGGTGGCAACTTCGATCGCCAGCACGCCCTGGCAGCGGCCATCCTCGACGATCAAGTCGACGCAGAAATATTCGTCGAAGCGCTTGATCGACGGATATTTGATCGAGGTCTGGAACAGCGTGTGCAACATATGAAAGCCGGACTTGTCGGCGGCAAACCAGGTGCGCTCGACTTTCATGCCGCCGAAGGCGCGCACATTGATGTGGCCGTCAGGCTTGCGGCTCCACGGGCACCCCCAATGTTCCAGCTGGATCAACTCCTCGGCGC
>ERZ1292640.1700-Hain-H43-02um-R1-1700-length-18073-cov-12_pt1 | contig 18073 bp, 18 predicted proteins | sample MGYA00564404_ERZ1292640 | MGnify/ENA primary metagenome ERZ1292640 (study PRJEB36523, sample SAMEA6512636) | groundwater metagenome | collected 2019-01-08 | study: AquaDiva: Metagenomics assemblies of 32 groundwater samples
CAAGGTGCTGCCGTCGGTGCTCGGGTATCAGCGCAGTACCTGGGCCGGCAATCCCTCGAATCCTTACGACACGACCCGCGCGGCCTCGCTCGGATCGAGTTCGGGCTCGGGGAGTTCGGTCAGCGCCAACCTCGTGATGGCGAGCCTCGGCGAGGAAACGCGCGCATCAACCCGCGGTCCCGCCAATCACAATGCCGTGGCGCTGATCCTGCCGCACAAGGCGATGCTCGGGTTCGACGGCGGCGCGATCGGCGCGGACATTTACTGCGACCGCAGCGGCATTCTCTGCCGCACCATCGCCGATTGCGCCAAGGTTCTCGACGCGCTGAAAGACCCGGTCGAAGGCTATTACGATCCGCGCGATCCGTACACGACCGTGCCGCGCTCGTCAGTGTTGAGCACGCGTTACGCGAGCCACGCCGGTGCGTCCGGCGCTCCCGGCGCGTTGAAGGGCATGCGCATCGGCATCGTGCGCGAATCGATGCTGAACCCGGGCACGAAGGCCGCGGAGCCGATCACCACCGCGGCGGCAAAAGAAATCAAGACGGTCCTCGGCGGCAAGCTCGGCGCGAGGCTCGTGGAATCTTCCGATCCGCTCTGGACACCTGACCCCGACATCGAGCCCATGAAAACGGATTTCAGGCGCGCGTTCGCGCGGCTGGTGCCGGTCTTCATGCCCGACATTCTGTTTCGGCTGAAACCGGACGGTCAGCCGGTGTTCCCGGATTTCGCAGTGGCGATCGTGCCGACCGAATTCGCGCCGGGCAAAATCTTCGGCACCGGCACGCTGCAGCCGATCGACTACATGGTCGAGCTCGCGGATGGACGCATCGCGCCGCCCGCGAACCTCGATATTTCCACCGTCCAGCAGCAGGAGCTCGCGACGACGTTTCGCTACCACATCCGGCAATACCTGTCGCGCCGCGCTGCGGACTGGCAGGCGCGCGGATTCACCGAAACGCTGACCGACTGGCCGACGCTGAATGCGCGTTCGAAATTCTGGGGCGACGATCAGCGCGCCGCTTTCAAAAACTGGGAAGAGGTTACCGACCCGCGCAATCCGCTGGGCGGGCGCCAAGGCGTCGACGAGCGCATCATGCTGCGCGAACTGCTGCGCCGCGTGGACATGATGGTGCTGATCGAGAACCGGCTTGAGGCGCTCGTGCGCCTGCACACGCCGCACCCGCCGGCGAAAATCGGTGGTCCCAACGAGCCGGGACTCATCGGGCGCCTGCGTGAAGAGTCTCAGTACGGTCCGAACGCAGGCCTGACGGAGGTGCTGATCCCGGCAGGCTACGTGACGACCGCCTACGATGCGGTTTTCGCGCTGAGCCCCGATCGCAAGACGTACGTGGGCGCCGCGACTGACAAGCCCACCGCGATACGTGCGCCCGGCTTGCCCTTTTCGCTGGTGTTCCGCGCCGAGCCGGGCAAGGAAGACATCGTGCTGAAGATCGCGTCAGCCTACGAGGCCGCGTCAAGGCGCCGGGTTCCTCCGCCAGCGTTCGGCCCCCTGCCGGCGGTCACTTCTGGCGTTTCTTTTCTTCCTCGGTGATGACCTGGTTCGTCATTCTGACCGCCTCTCTCACCGCCAGTACCCCGCCGTATACCGCGACCTGCATCAGCACGGCGCGGATTTCTTCCTTGGTGCAACCGTTACGCAGCGCCCCGCGGGTATGCACTTTTATCTCGTGCGAACACCTGAGTGCCGTTGTCAGGGCGACATTCAGCAGGCTGCGGGTCTTGCGTGACAGCGTGTCATCGGCCCAGACCGTGCCCCAGACATTCTCGGTCGTCCAGTCACGAATCGGCTGCGAGAATTCCGTTTCACTGGATTGAATCACGTCGTCGTACTCCGCTCCCACGACTTCACGGCGGATTTTCTTTCCCGTGTTGTAACGCGTCTCGTCTCTCATTTGCGATTTCCTTTGTCAGGTACGAAGGGGTCATACGAAGGTGTCGGGTCCCCCATCGTAACATCCAGGACCCGACCTGCGGCCCGGGGCGCATTTCAGGGGTTACCCGGCCGGTTGATTGAATCGGCGTTTGGTGGATAATCGTCAGGAGCAGGAAGGACGGCAATGAACCTTCCGCCGATAACCGCATCAGGAAAAGCAGTAAGTCGTGCGGGATAATTACCACGAGGAGGATACTCATGAAATGGCTCAAGTGGTGCGGGATCGCGCTGCAGCTCTTGCCGATGGTCGTTTCTGCGCAGGTTTATCCGGACAAACCGGTGCGCGTGGTTGTCGCGTTTCCTCCGGGCGGCTCCATCGATGTAACGGCCCGCATAGTGTTTGACGGGATGACGGCACAGCTCAAGCAGGAATTCGTGCTCGACAATCGCGGTGGAGCGTCCGGCTCCATTGCTGCCGCGTATTTCGCAAGAACTGCGCCGGATGGCTACACCGTCATGACGCATTCCGCCACCCACATTGCCAACGCGCACCTGTATCAGAAGCTTCCATACGACACGCTCAATGATTTCATCGGCGTGACGACCCTGGCAAAACAGGTGGGCGTGCTGGTCGTGCACCCGTCGCTGCCCGTGATGTCGGTGAAGCAATTCATCGCGCTGGCAAAAAAGCGCCCCGGCGCGATCAACTATGGATCCGGCGGCCACGGCAGTTACCTGCAGATCGCGATGGCTCTGTTCGCTCACATGACGGGGACGAACATGGTGCACGTGCCGTACCGGGGCGGCGGTGCTGCCGCGATCGCGCTTATCTCCGGCGAAACCCAGGCCGAAATTGCAACCTTGGGCTCGGTCGTCTCGTTCATCAAGGCAAAACAGATACGGGCGATCGGGGTGACCTCGGAACAGCGGGTCGAACAGTTCCCGGATATTCCGGCGATCGGGGAGACTGTTCCCGGCTTTGAATTTACCGCGTGGGTTGGCGTTTTTGTCCCCGCCCGAACACCCAGGAATATCGTCGACAAGCTCAACAGCGAACTCAGGAAGGTGCTTGCCGATCCCGGTGTTGCGGCCAAACTCAACGGTCTGACGCTCGAGCCAATGTACACGACGCCGGAACAGTTTGCGCGGCGCCTGAAGTCCGATTACGAGAAATACGGCAAACTCATAAAGCAAACCGCCGCCAAGGTGAACTGATCGCCGGAAGAGCTCGACGCGCGCGTCGACAACCTATGCAAACAAATCATCATTGCTTGCGGGCATAGGGTTGCCGCCGTATAGTTACGCGTCGCCGGCGTGCGGGCGGCGCTCCCGGGATGTGAGAGGAACGAAGAAACATGATGATGCTCGAATGCGACGCCAAACGGCTGCTGGCGTCCGTCGGGGTGAACGTGCCGGCAGGCACGATCTGGCGCAAGGGAGATTCCCCGCCAAGCCTGCAGGTGTCTGAATACCCGATTGCAGTCAAGGCGCAGGTGCGCAGCGGCGGGCGCGGCAAGCAGGGCGGGGTTCAGCAGGTAACGGATGCGGCCGCGCTGGCCGCAACGGCAAACCGGCTTTTCGAGACCGGGTTTGGCGGAGAAAAGCCGGAAGTTCTGTTGATCGAACCCTGGCTTGCCATCGAACGTGAAGCGTATCTCTCGGTTGCGGTGGATGGGCGTGCTGAAGGCTACGTGGTGATGTATGCGCCCCGGGGCGGAGTGGACATCGAAGAGGGTCCGCCTCCGGCGCGCTATCCGGTCGGCGCGCCGTGGAATTTCCGCGCGCACGAGCTGCGGAAGATCCTGAAAGACGTCGAGCCGGATTACCAGTGGCGCGAAAAAGTCATCGCGCTCGCCCAGCGCCTGGTACGCGTCGCCTCGATGCACGACTGCTCCACGATCGAGATCAATCCGCTTGCGAAGCTGGCCGGCGGCGCTCTCATCGCAGCGGACGCGAAAGTCGTGCGTGACGAGTGGGCGCATTTCCGCAACCAGGAGATCCACGCGCTGCGTGAGGCGGATAAAGGCCGCGTCGGCAGAATGCTGCGCGACTGCCTCGACATGGGGCACATGTACGTCAGGCTCGACGGGGATATCGGGCTCATTTCCGGCGGTGCCGGTATGACGATGGCCGCGATGGACATGATCGCGGAGCAGGGCGGTCGTCCGGCTTGTTTCCTCGACGTGAGTCCGGGGCCGACGTCGGCGCGCGGTTATCGTCCCGCCCTCGCGATGCTCGACGCCGATCCGCAAGTGAAGGTCATACTCGTCAGCGTCTTCGGCGGCGGCACGCAGATGCAACGCGTCGCGAATTCGGTAAAAGAGCTCATGGCCGGGCGCAAAAGCAGGAAGCCTGTGGTGTGCCGTCTCGACGGCACGAACGTCGACCAGGTGCCGGGCATATTTGCGGAGTTCGGCGCACATAATCATGCACGGCTCGAAGATGCGGTATCCGAAGCTGTGCGCCTGGCGGGGAACGCAGCATGAGCATACTTCTCGACCGCACCAATCGCGTGCTCATTCAGGGCGCGACGGGTCAGATGGGCACGTTCTTCATCGAGGACGCGCGCGCATACGGAACCAGAATCGTCGCCGGCGTGTCCCCCGGCAGAGAAGGGACCACGGTCGGCGGAGACGTGCCGGTGTTCGGGAGCGTGCGCGCTGCGCGTGACGAAACCGGTGCCGACACCGCAATCGTCTTCGTTCCGCCGGCCGCGGTGCTCGGGGCAACGATCGAAGCGATCGAGGCGGGCTGCCGGCTCGTGGTGGCCACGGCCGATGAGTTGCCGGTGGCGGACACGATAGAGATCAGGGCCGCCGCCCGCGCCAACGGCACCGCGTTCGTCGGGCCGAACTCTCCCGGCCTCATCTCCCCGGGGAAGGCCAAGCTCGGATTCATGCCGTCGTTCTGCTACAGGGAAGGCAATGTCGGCGTGATATCGCGCAGCGGCTCGCTGTCGTACGAAGGCGCCAAGCGCCTGACGATGGCCGGCATCGGTCAGTCGACGGCGATCGGCATCGGTGGCGATCCGGTGAAAGGGACGACGGCCGCTGAAGCGCTGGAGCTTTTTCACCAGGATCCGGAGACGAGCGCCGTGCTGTATCTCGGCGAAATCGGCGGGTCCGAAGAAGTTTTCGTTGCGGAATACGCGTCGCGAACCGATGCGAAGCCGATCGCAGCGCTCATCGTCGGCAAGATGGCGCCCCCTGGAAAGAAAATGGGCCATGCGGCCGCGCTGATCGGTTCGAAGGCGGAAGGGCATCAGGCGAAGGTCGCGATGCTCCGCGAAGCCGGCGTGCATGTCGCGAACGGGCTGGGCGAGGTGGTGTCGGCAACGCGCGCGGCTTTGGCGTCGCGCCCGCGCGCGGCCGCGGTCGCTTAATTACAGATCAAGGAGCAGGAATATGAACAAACGGGTGGAGAATCTCGGGATCGGCGAAGAAGCGCCGGAAGGCCTGATCAATGACAAATCGATCGCGGCCGCGCGCGCGCTGATCGGCAACAAGCTGCGGCCCGAACAATATCTGCGCGACGCGAGCGTCGATTCGATCACTATTTTTTCGAACGGTGTCGGGGACCTGAACCCGCTGTACCGCGACGTCGAATACGCGCGCTGGACCCGCTTCGGCGGCCTCATCGCGCATCCGTGCTTTCCCTGGACCCACCACTGGCCCGGACGCTCGTACTGGGGCTTTCCCGGCGTGCACGGCTTCGGCGTCGCGATCGACTGCGAGTATTACCGCAACGTGCGGCCCGGCGACCGCATCAACATCTGGAACCGCGTGCTGGGCGTCGAAGAAAAGCAGTCGAGGTTTTCGGGCCGCATGGCGATGCAATACCTCGAATCGACCTACACGAACCAGCGCGATGAAGTCATTTGCCGCGCGCTCGGGCTCACGGCCCGCCACGAGCGTAAAGCGTCGCGCGATAAAGGCAAGTACAAGGACGTCAAGACGCACGTCTACACGCCCGAGGAGCGCGCGCGGATCGATGAGATGGTGCTGACCGAACCCGAACGCATACGCGGCGCCAGGACCCGCCATTGGGACGATGTAAACGTCGGCGATCGGATCGACGAGATTGCCCGCGGACCGCTCTCGATGTCCGATACCATGGCCTTCGTCATCGCCTCCGGACGTGGCTCGGCGCACGGCGTGCTGCTCAGCCACGCCGCGAAGCATCCCAAGCACTACATCCGGAACAAGGCCGCCGGCGGCGGCGTCGAGTACACCGGTATCGGCCACCACCGTGAAGATTTCGCGAAGGACGTCGGCGTGCCCGGCATGTACGATTACCTGCCGCAGCGCGCCTGCTGGTTTGCGTCGGCCATCGTCAACTGGATGGGAGACGACGGCGTGCTCAAGCGCTTGCGCATGGAAGCGCGCCTGTTCAACTGTCAGGGGGACACCACCTTCATCGGCGGCACGGTCGTCAAGAAATACGTGAAGGACCGCTGTGCCCTGGTCGATATCGAAATGAAAGGCATCAATCAGCGCGGAGACCTGAGCTCCCCGGGTTTTGCGACCGTCATGCTGCCGGCGCGCGACGTCAGCACGAAAATACCGATCGACGGCACGGTGTGCGAGCTCGAGCTGCCGCCCATTCGTTAGTGGCGAGGGGATATGTCAAGCAACGCAATGTTCCTCGTGTGCGACATGATCAACGATCTCGTGCACGAAGATGGACCGAACGGCAAGAAGGGCTACGGCCCGATCCTTGCGCGCCGCAATACGATCGCGAACACGGCCGAGGCAATCCGCAAGGCGCGTGCCGCAGGCGTGGCGATCGGCTACGTGCGCGTCGGTTTCGCGCAGGATTACCGCGATTGTCCGCCCAGGTCCCCGCTTTTCCAGGGCGCGAAGAAGGCAGGCCTGTTCAAGCTCGGAACCTGGGGCACTGAAGTTCATCCTGCGCTCGCACCGCAGCCCGGCGATTACGACATCGTCAAGCACCGCGTGAGCCCCTTCTACGCGACGAGCCTCGAAGCGATCCTGCGTGCAAACGGCATACAACGGCTTTACGTGTCAGGCGTGGCGACAGGCGGCGCGGTGCTGTCAGCGGCGAAAGACGGTCACGATCGCGACTACGAGATTTTCGTGCTGGAAGACTGCTGTGCCGCCCTGACCGACGAGCAGCATCAGTCGGTCGTGGAGCAAATGCAGCGGATGACGACGATACTCACTTCCAGGGAAGTGACCTTTGCAGAAGGAGGTTAGAGGCAATGGCACTTACTTAAGCGTGAAGCGGGCCCGATCCGGCGTAGGGTGCGCTTGCGCACCGTGCAGAAAAGATGTCCATGCGACGCCATCACATTGGTGCGCAAGCGCACCCTACGCTATGCCGTTGAATCGACAATATCGAATCTTGCCGAGCTGTGATACCTGGCTTAAGTAAGTGCCATTCAGGTTAGAGGGCAATCGCCTCGTCCCGGTACAGGGGCGAGACCATGAACGAGGAGGAGAATCATGGATTCGTGCTACATATGCCGCCGTGCCGTGTGCGCGGCGGTAGTGCTGGCTGCGGCGTACGCGCAATCCGGGATTGCTGCGCCGGCTGATAACTACCCCACCCGGCCGCTGCGCATAATCGTTCCAGTGGCCCCGGGAGGCGGCGCCGATTTCGCGGCACGCCTGCTCGCACAGAAACTGAACGAGGCCTGGGACCAGCCGGTGATCGTCGATAACCGCCCGGGTGGCGCCGGTAATGTTGGCGTCGCGCTCGCCGCAAACTCAACGCCCGATGGCTACACGATCGTCCTGCCGATCACCTCATTCCCGATCAACCCGAGCTTGTACAAGAAACTGCCGTTCGACACCGTCAAGGATTTCGCGCCCGTTGTGCGCGTGGGCTCCGGCGCGTTGCTGCTCGTCGTGCATCCATCGGTCGCCGCGAGCGTCGAGCAACTCGTCGCCGCCGCGAAAGCGAAACCTCAATCACTGAATTACGCGAACTCCGGCAACGGCACCACGGCGCATCTTGCCGGCGAGCTCTTCAAGAAGCTCGCCGGTGTCGACATCGTCAGCATACCGTATAAAGGCGGCGGCCCGTCGATCATCGATCTCGTTGCGGGCCATGTACAGATGTATTTCGCGACCATTCCGGCCGCCATCGGTCAGGTCAAAGCCGGGCGGCTGCGGGCCCTTGGCGTGACGAGTCCGCAACGCGTGCCCGAATTGCCGCAAATTCCCACGATCGCCGAATCAGGCCTGCCGGGATTCGAAGTCATATGGTGGATCGGCTTCTTTGCGCCGGCGGGCACGCCGCGGCCGGTCGTCGAGAAACTCAATGCCGAATTTGTGCGTATTCTGCGGCAGCCGGACACACGCGAGCGGTTCGCCAATCACGGCATGATGCCCGGGGGCGGAACACCGGAGGAGCTCGGCGCGTTCCTGAAGTCCGAGATTGCGAAGTGGGCGAAGGTCGTCCGCGAAGCAAAGATCCAGGCAGAGTAGGAGCGAGCAATGGCAAGGTTGCGGTTTTCAGGCCGCGCGGCATGCTGCATGGCATTCGTTCTTGCGGCAGCACTCACGACGACACACGCCGGCGCGCAGCAGACGCTGATCGCACAAGCGTCAACAACACGAGAGCAATACCCTACGCGTCCGATCCGCTGGATCGTGCCGCTGCCGGCAGGCGGCGGCGCCGACATTGTTGCGCGGACGATCGCGGAGCGGCTCTCGAAGAACATCGGCCAACAGGTGATCGTCGACAATCGTCCCGGCGGCGGCACCGTCATCGGCGCCGACCTTGCCGCCAAGGCGCCGCCGGACGGCTATACCTTGCTCCTCGGCACTGCCACGACGCATGCGATCAACGCGAGCCTGGTCAGGAAACTCCCGTACGATCCGGTCAAGGATTTCGCGCCGATCACGCTGGTGGCCGTGCTGCCTCAGATCATCGTTTCGCACCCGTCGCTGCCGGTCGCGTCGCTGAAGGAACTCATCGCGCTGGCGCGCAGGCGGCCCGGCGAGATTTTCTTCGCTTCGACCGGCAACGGCAGCGCGAACCATCTGGGCGGCGAGATGCTCAACGCGGTCGCGGGTCTCAAAAACGTCCACGTACCCTACAAGGGCGCGGCGCCGGCGCTTACCGATCTTCTCGCGGGCCAGGTGCAGTTCATGTTTACGACCATACCGCCGGCGCTTCCGCACGTGAAGAGCGGCAGGCTGCGCGCGCTCGCCGTCGCCAACGCCAGGCGATCTTCCCTCCTGCCCGGGCTGCCCACCACCGCGGAGAACGGCGCCCCGGGCGTGGAGGCGAGCTCCTGGAACGGCGTGCTGGTGCCTGCCGGCGCCCCGCGCGACATCATCGCGAAGCTCCACACGGAGATCGGCGCCGTCATGAAGCTTCCCGGGGTCGGCGGCCGGCTCGCGAGCGCGGGCGTCGAACCGACGCTCACCACGCCCGAAGAGTTCGCGGCCTTCATCGAGTCCGAGACCGCGCGCTACGCGAAAGTCGTCAAGTCCTCCGGCGCGCGGGTGGACTGATGCCTGCATAAAGTCGAAACTTCGAGGACGTCAGCGTGAGCGCAACCCTGACCGTACTCGATCCAGTTGCACCGGCCGGGATTGCCCGCGGCGGGCGCGCGGCCGGTCGCTGGTGCCACGTGATCGGTTTTTCGTGATCTTCAGGCTCCGACTTCGGGGCAGTCGACCGGATGATGCACGCCGCCAGTCGCGGCCATGACCTGTTCGCGCAGCGCGACAAGGTAGGCGTCATGAATGCCATGGGCGGCGAGGCAGTCGACGGTCTGATACAGGTAGTCGGCGCTCGAGCCGAAGCGGCCGTGCGCCGTGGCGAGCGTGCGGATGACGGTGTCGAGCGGCAGCGTGCGGGCATAGTGCGGATGCGCGTGGTTGACGACGAACGCGATCGCGCGCAGTTGACTGCGGCCGGCGCGCATTTTGACCCAACGCGGCGCATACGACCCGAGCACCATTTCGCGCCGCCAGATCAGTGTGAGTTCCTGCCGCGCCTGGTCCGCCGCGATGCGGAACGCAACACCGTTGCAGCAGCCGCCGAAATCCAGCCCCAGCACCAGCCCCGGGTTCTCGATCGAGCCGCGGCCCGTGCGCGAGCGCAGGCAGAAGCGGCGGTGGAAGCCGTGGACGCTGGCGGGCCGGCGTTCGACATAATGGAACAGCGGGTTCCAGATCAGCGAGCCGTAGCCGAAAACCCACAGGTCGCGTGCGGGATTCCAGCCGGCGAGTATGCGTTCGAGCGAGGCGTAAAACTCATCCTCGGGTACCAGCGGCAGGTTATGCTTGACGCGCGCATAGGATTTGCGCAGCACGTCGTTTTCGAGATCTTCGCGAGTCAGCCCCATATTCTGAAGAACGCTGTAACCCCCGTCAGCGTTGACTGATGGCCACGACTGCACGCGTTGCACGCCGCCGCCCGAGCGCGGCATTGGTTGCCGTCACCAGCAGGTCGAGCACGCAATAGAACGCACCGGCGGCGAGCGGCGGATTGAGCGTCGTCAATCCCAGCCACTGCACGTGCGGCGACCAGGTCCAGTTGCCGAGCCAGGTGCCGTAGATTTCCATCGCCAGCGCCAGCAGGAACATGGTGGCGTAAAGTTTTTTTGCCGTCCCGAATACCATGCACAGCAGCAAGAGCGCGAACAGCGGCGGCCCCAGGGTGTCACTGCCCGTCATGCTCAGCAATACGACAAACGGCGCCGCGAGCAATGGCACTGCCCAGGCGAGGCGCTCGCTCAGGCGCGGCGCGAGCGCGGTGCCGAGCATGTACAGCAGCGCGTGGCCGGGCGGCACGAACAGCGGGATGTTGCCGAGCCGGTATTCATAAAGCCCCCATGCCAGCGACAAAAAAATCTCGCCGAGGGTTGCGTAGCACACGCAGGCAACGAGGCTGATCTGCTCCTTGCGCGAGGCACGCCGCAGGATGCCGATGAATATCAGCCATACTGCGACATTGGTGATTATCTGGCCCCAGAACGCAAGCTTCTGGTCGAGCAGCAGGCCGGCGGCGATAACGCCGATAATTCCTGCCGCCCCGCAAGCGGGCACGTTCAAATCGGGGACTTTCGTTCTTCCAACGGGCTGATTCGGACTCGGAGCTGCGCAACCAGTTGAAGACGGGTCTACAGCTGCGCTTTTGATTTCCTGCCGGGGGCGGCGGGCGGAATATATCCCGATATCCGGCAGAGCATCGCATCGGTCTGCTTGCCGTCTTTGAATCGGATCGAGCGGCACATCATGACATCGCCCCGGGCAGACAGGGCCGACACGCCGAGGCGCACGTTCGCAAGCGAGATTCCCGTCGCTGCAGCGATCTCCGAGTCGAGGCGCTCACCATGATTTTTCAGGTATTGTAGGATTTCTTGCATCTCAAATGCTCCTCATCGCAGTCAATCGTATAGGCCCGGGCGTGGACAGCCACCGCATCGGGGTGCGTATGATACAGGGTTTCAGCAATGCGCACTCGGTCGATTATTGCCGTACGCCGGGAAGTTGCGAATTCGAAAGGGTTTTTCGCCCCCGGCCTAGAGGCGGCCGCAGTCCATCAAAAGCGTTTGGCCGGTGACGCTGTCGCTGCGGCAGAAGGTCACGAGCTGTTCGGCCACGTCGTCCTTGCTCACCGCGTGGCGCAGCAGGGTCAGGTCGGCAACGGTGGCCACGTATTCGGCCGGCCGGTTGGTGGTCGCGCGCGTGCCTTCCATGAAGCCGGGGGCGACGCAGTTCACGGTCACCGCCGGGGCAAGCGCCACCGCCATGCACTTGGTGAGATGAATGATGCCGGCCTTGGACACGGCATAGGCGATGCTGCTGCCGCGGGGGACGACTCCCGCCCCCGAGGAGATGTTGACGATGCGGCCCCGGCCCTGGGCCTGCATCAACGGCGCGACTGCCTTGATGCAGTTGAACGTGCCGGTGAGATTGGTCGTGAGGATGTGATTCCAGAGTTCGTGCGTCAGGCCATCGAGGTCGGGATAGGCAATCGTCTTGTTGAATGCAGCGTCGTTCACCAGGATCTCGACCTGGCCGAATTCGGCCTGGGTCTGCTCCACCATGCGCGCCACGTCGGCCGGGTCGGTGACGTCGGCCCGGATGGCCACCGCGCGCACGCCGAGCTTGGAGATCTCCCCGGCCACGCTTTTCGCCTTGGCTTCGGAGGCGGCGTAATTCACCACCACGTTGACGCCGTTGAGCGCCAGCGCCCGGCAGATGCGCTGTCCCAGTCCCCCGCTACCGCCGGTAACGATAGCCGTACAGCCTTTGAGGTCCATAGGGGCATCCACGCCGTGTAATTCTGACCGAATGATATTCGCTATGACACGCGGTGACCAGCGTTGACCGGGCGACCACACAAAGCGGGGGAAAGTTGCGTCTGACGTGCTAGGATTACTGGCTGACGAACAAATTTGACGGGAGACAGACGATGAAAGCAGCGTACTTCATGAAATGCGGCGGGCCGGAGGTGATGCAATATGGCGACGTTCCCGATCCCGTTGCCGGGCCGGGCCAGGTGCTCGTCGACGTTCACGCGGCCAGCGTCAACGGGGCCGACTGGAAGGTGCGCGCCGGCCATTACGCCGCAATCACCAACGTTCCGTATGTTCCCGGGCGGGATTTCTCCGGCGTTGTCAGCGCGCTCGGCGCCGGGGTCAGCGAGTTCGCGATCGGCGATGCGGTGGTCGGCGTCTGCGATGTCGGCCAGGAAGCGGCGTATGCGGACAAAATCGCGATCAAGTCGGCGATCGTGGCGAGAAAGCCGGAAAGCCTTACGCACGCGGAGTGCTCGGCGGTGTCGCTGATCGGCCTCACCGCGCTCATCTCGCTCGAGGAAACGCTGCAGCTCAAGTCCGGTGAAACGATACTGATCCAGGGCGGCGCGGGCGGCGTCGCCAGCTTCGCGATCCAGCTCGCGAAGCATCTCGGTGCCCGCGTGATCACGACTGCGAGCGCGGCGAATCACGACTACCTGCGCGGTCTCGGCGCGGACCAGATCATCGACTACAACCAGCAGGATTTTACGAAGGTGGTATCCGGCTGCGACGCGGTGTTCGATACCGTCGGTGGCGACGTGGCGACGCGCTCGTTCGCCGTGCTGCGCCCGGGCGGACGCGCGGCGTTCATTGCTTCGGGAAACGCGGCGCCGACTCCGCCGCGTGCCGACGTCGTATCGTTGCGTCCCAAGGTCGGGCGCGACCGCGCGCATCTCGATCGCACTCTGGCCCTGGTCACCGGCGGCGCGGTCCGCGTTCCGGAGATCACGCTCTTCGCGTTATCGGAAGCCGCCGCGGCCCATAAGGTGAGCGAAGGGCGCCACTTCCGCGGCAAACTGGTATTCAAGGTGCGCTGAACGCGCACCGGGCTGCACACTCACGAATGGACCGGCTAGGCGGCCGGTCCCCGTTGCCATGAGACCCGATACTCTCGAAGCACGCGACGCGCGGTCCGTCATTCACGGACTCACCAACCTCAAGCGCCATCTCGAACTGGGTCCGACGGTGATCGAGCGCGGCCATGGCGTGTGGGTCGTCGACAACCACGGCCGTGAATACATCGAGGCGATGTCAGGCCTGTGGTGCATTGCGCTCGGTTACGGCGAGCAGCGGCTGGCGGCGGTCGCGGCGCGTCAGATGGGGCAGCTCGCCTACTATCCGCTGACCAGCCACAAGAGTCATCCGTCAGCGATCGAGCTCGCCGGGAAGCTGCTTGCGATCGCGCCAGCGCCAATGTCGCGCGTGTGGTTCGCCAATTCCGGCTCGGAAGCCAATGACTGCGCCGTGCGGCTCGCATGGTACTACTGGAACGCGATGGGCAAGCCGGGCAAACGCAAGCTGCTCGCGCATCAGCTCGCGTACCACGGCAATACCATTGCAACGGCGAGCCTGTCGGGCGTGAACTACGCCCATGAGGGCTTCAACCTGCCGCTGCCGGGTTTTCTGCACGTGGCCTGCCCGCATTACTATCGCGGCGCGCGGCCCGGCGAAAGCGAATCCGCATTCACGCAACGGTTGCTGGCGGACATCGAAGCGCGCATCGCCGCCGAAGGCGCGGATACCATCGCGGCGTTTTTCACCGAACCGATCATCGCCGCCGGCGGAGTAGTCGTGCCGCCCGCCGGCTATTTCGACGGCCTGCAGAAACTGCTCAGGAAACACGACATCCTGCTGGTATGCGACGAAGTCGTTACCGGCTTCGCGCGCACCGGGAACATGTTCGGCGCGACCACCATGAACATCGTTCCCGATATGCTGGTTTGCGCGAAAGCGCTGTCGAGCGCCTACATTCCGATTTCGGCGCTGATGATCAACGACCGCGTCTTTCAGGCGATCGCGCGGCAGAGCGACGAACTCGGCGTGTTCGGCCTGACCATGACCTACTGCGGACATCCGGTGGCGACCGCGGTGGCGCGCGAGGCGATCCGCATTTACGAAGAGGAAGATTTTCCGGCGCGGGTACGCCAGCTGGAAGCGCCGTTCCTCGGCGGGTTGCGCGAACTTGAGTTGCATCCACTGGTCGGCGAAGTGCGCGGCAAAGGCCTGCTCGCGGGTGTCGAACTGGTGCGCGACAAAGCGACGCGCGAGCCGTTCGCGCGCACTCAGAAGATCGGCGCGATCTGTGCCGGCATCGCCGAAAAACACGGCCTGATCCTGCGCGCGATCGGCGACACGCTTGCGCTGTGTCCGCCGCTCGTCATCAGCGAGGCCGAAATCGCCGAACTGCTGAAGCGCCTGCGCATCGCGCTAGACGAAACTGCGGCCACACTGTCGCGTGCATGAGCGCTGTTCGCTTATTCAGCGAGCGTAAAATTGCGGAATATTGTCCCGAGGCATAACCATGAAACGGCTCGCATTGGCCTTGGCGCTCGCGGCACTGAGTTGCAACTCGGCGGCCGAGTGGGTGATGGTTTACGACAACGACAAATATATTGCGTACGCCGACCCCGCCACCGTCTCCAGGAAAGGTGATCTGGTGCGAATGCGCGACTTGATCGACTTCAAATCTCCCCAATCGTCACCGTACGGTAAACCGCACGCTTCATCAACGGCGCAGAGCGAATTCGACTGCCAGAATTCGCGAATCCGGACGATCGCCTTTTCCTTGCACTCCGGCCAGATGGGCGACGGGGATTTAGTCGAGACCGTCGCGGAATCCAACCGCTGGTTACCAGTTGCGCCGGGAACCCTACTCAACGTTCTGTGGCGGCTCGCTTGCAGCCAGACCTAAGGGCGTAGCGCAGGCGCCTCGCCTGCATTCGTTGATGGAGCAGGCTCGGTCCCAGGAGAACGGGGGCGTTACTCCGGCCCCACGAAGCCGATGTACGCGCCGCAGGCGTCGGCGGGAGTTGCGAGCATTGCGTGTTCACCCGTATTGCGCACGCCGCGCGCGAGCGGTGGCATGCGGTGCTCCTGCATCCAACGCGCGGCGGCGCCCATGCTGGTGGTGCGGTACAACGCCTGGAACGGTCCGGGGCCACGGCGCTCCAGCGCTTCCGCAGCCGGCCCCGGAGCGTAGGGCTGGACGATGCCGAGACCGGTGGGACCCAACTGGAACACTGCCATATCGGACATGATCACGGTGCCGCGCTGCAATGGCGGCTGAGGCATGCCCAGCACTTTGGCGTACGTCGCTGCGGCAGCTTCGGCATCCCGAGTGACGATGTAGGCGCGCTCGAGTTTGTACACACCGTTAGGGTGATTGCCGGCAATCGGCACCTGCTTGCGGCGTTCCTCAATCGGCGTCAGGTGCTGGATGAAGACGATCGGCAGCGGGTTCCTGGGGCCGAGCACCGCGGCTTTCCACCGTAACTCCTGCCCCGCCGGGGTTCGCCGTCCGCCTTCGATCGCATCGCCCACATCGACGCCGCGCCCGCGCATTGCGGCCACATCCGCAGTCAGGTCGTCGCTTTGCAGAATGATGTAGCGTATGCCGCCGCCCGCCGCGATGAACTCTGCCAGACTGGCATCCGAGGTCCCGTGCCGACCCGCGGACTGGTGCTCAGCCTGATCGCGGATCGCCAGCAACTCGACGTAGTCGTCCTGGAGAAATGCGATCGCATTGTGGGTGCCCCTGCCGGGATGCGTGCCGCCCGGATAGATGTTGAAGCCCAGCTTGTGGTACTGCGCAATGCCCTGCGGCAGGTCGGGTACGCAAATCATCACGTGGTCGATACGGGTGAACATAACTGACTCCTAAGCCTTGCGCTCTTTTCTGACGAAACCGCCGAGCTTCTCCTTCCACTCGTCCGAGTGCATGCAGCCGACCCACGCCTCATTGTCGAAGCGCAGGCCGGCCGTAACACCGGTCTCCTGCGACTGGTTGAGCGCAGACTTGGCCTGAATCACCGCGATCGGCGGGTTCGCGGCGATGCGCCGGGCGAGTGCCATGGCCTCCTCCATGACTTTGTCGTGCGGGACGACCTTGTTCACCATTCCGCACGCGGCTGCTTCCTGCGCGTCCCAGCGCCGGCCGGTGAAAATGAGTTCCTTCGCTTTCTGGATGCCGACGAGCCGCGGCAGCCGCTGGCACGCCCCGCCTCCCGGAAAGAATCCGTGCGTCACTTCCGGCAGCGAGAAGACCACGCGCTCGGACGCAATGCTGATATCGCACTGAAGGGCGAGCTCGAAACCGCCCGCCATGCAGTAGCCGTTGATTGCCGCGATCACCGGCTTGCGCAGGCTGGCGACTACGCTGGTCCATTTTGCGACCATGGTGTGGCGATCGTGCACCATGGCCTCGGTGCTGCGGGTGGCACGTTCCTTGAGATCGGCGCCGGTGCAGAACGCCCGGTCGCCGGCGCCGGTGATGACGATGACCCGCACGTCGTCGCGCAGGTCGAGTTGCGGCAACAGCATCATCAGCTCGGTGCGCAGTTGGGTGTTGAGCGAATTCATCGCCTCCGGCCGATTGAGCGTGACGACGGCGATGCCGTTTTCGACCGTGAGGAGGTGGAGCGGGGCGGCAGCGTTCATCTGGGTTGTCCTCGGGGTTGGAGCCGGAATGCCTCCGGCTGGCCTGGCTTGGTGCTCTGAATCTTTTTGCGGCGTTGCGCGTGGACGTATTGGGCAACGCGGCCGACCGGCGCAATCCATACGCTATTCGCCGGGTTTTGCGCATACCGAATCAGTTCTTCGAGCATCGCCAGGCGTGTCGTCTGCTCACCGTCCTCGCCCATGTCGTGGCCCGCCAACACCACCCATGAACCAGATTGTTTCGCCGTCTCGACGATACGAAAAATCTGCTTGAAATCTTTGCCGTCCGAATCCACCGCGGCCAATTGCGAGAAATCAATGCGCGCCGGATCAGCCGGCATTTTGCCCGACCCGCCGCGCGCGGAAACAAACAAGCTCGCAACCATGGGCACGTAGCTGCGGGCGTCCACACCGCGACCAACAAACGTCTGCCCGCACGGATAGGCAAACGATTCCGGGGTCACGCCCAACAGTTCCTGGATGCGGCGATTTGCCCCCAGCAATTCCTGCCGCATCCGTTCGAGCGTGTAATTCTCAAGCGAGTTGTTGCGAGACCAGGCGATGTTGCCGCTGCACGGGTGATTCAAGGTGTGATTGGCTATTTCGTGCCCGCTGGCAACGACTTTCCTCCAACCGGCTAGCTTTCTCTCGACACCCGATGGCATGACATAAAATGTGGCTTTGACATTGTAGCGATCGAGCAACGCGGCTCCGCGTTCGACCTGGCTTGCGCGCGCATCATCGAAGCTCAAACTTAACGCGACCTGTTTGCCTTCCGGCCATTGGAAGTTCGTTGCGGGTTGTTGCGCGGAAGCGAGGGCCGCCAGTGCCAGAAGCGAAATAGCTAACGGGAGGGAAAGTTTCATGACCATTACGATTTTTCGGTTCCCGGTAATCGTTGATTCCGTTCCACATTCGTTGCTACGCGAGCGAAATCATCGAATGCCACCCCGGCATTTTAGCGCCCGCCGAAGCGCGGTTGGCAAGGGACGGGAACGCGCGCGGTCACTCCGGAAACTCTGACCCGGATGCTCCTGTAGTCTTACAATGTGTCACCGGAGGATCCGAGATGACGATACTGGCGACGGCGTGGGGCAGCACCGGCGAGCGGCGCGCCTTGCGGGTCGCGATATGCGCGCTGGCCGTGCTCGTGGCAGCGTCCCCGTGCATTGCCCAGCCAGCGGCGGCGCTCGCCGACTATCCCGTCAAAACGATCCGCATCATCGTTGCGT
>ERZ1292640.1701-Hain-H43-02um-R1-1701-length-18069-cov-6_pt1 | contig 18069 bp, 19 predicted proteins | sample MGYA00564404_ERZ1292640 | MGnify/ENA primary metagenome ERZ1292640 (study PRJEB36523, sample SAMEA6512636) | groundwater metagenome | collected 2019-01-08 | study: AquaDiva: Metagenomics assemblies of 32 groundwater samples
CCATCCAAGAGTGTACCAGTCCAAACATCGAAGGAGGTTCACGATCCTCGATCGGTTTGAGAGGGGAGGAAGAAGATCGCAGCTGCGGTACAAGGTGGGATTCCGATCAAGCTCCACGGCCTGGGTTTGTCAAATTGGTGGCCCCAACGGGATTCGAACCCGTGTTTCAGTCACGGCCCGTTTTCGCCAAGCAATTCAGACTGGTTACAGCGTGTTTAGTTCCGAGAAAATCGGCGCGACTAAAACACGCAAGGTCTCGGTGTACTGCCCGCGTCGGCCAAAAGACCGTTCACCGCCTCCACGCGCACGCCATGACCCAGACATGATGGTTCATGGGTGACGGAGACCCGGCAAGAGATGTTCCACGAAGATGTCCAACATGGCTCTAGGGTTCGGCGACGCCAAAATGAAGACAAAGTGCTCCACCCCAACCTCCGTGAAGGCGAAAAGCCGGTCAAGGCATTCCCCTGGCGTCCCGAAGACTACAAACCGGGCGAACCTCTCGAACGGGATTCGATAGAAGCCTTCCATATGGTTGGCCGCTCCCTCACGGGCGCGGTCGCGCGATGGACCGGCGCTGACGAAGACGAGAAGTGCCCGCGTGATCTTCCCGGGATCGCGACCCTCCGCCGCGGCGCGGGTCGCCAGGTCGTCCCATCCCTCGCGGTACATGTCCGGGGTCACGAAGGCCGGGATCCAGCCGTCACCCAGCCGGGCCGCCCGCTGGCGGGCACCGGCTGATCGCCCTCCGACCCAGATGGGCGGGTGCGGGTGCTGGAGCGGCTTGGGCTCGAGCGGCACGTCGACCAGCCGGAAGTGCCGCCCGCGATGTGTCACTCGAGGCTCGGTCCAGAGCCTGCGCAGCACGTGAAGCGCCTCGGTGGTCCGGCTGCCCCGCTCGCTCACGGGGACCCCCAGCGTCTCGAACTCCTCCTGGCGCTCCCCGCCGGTGCCGATGCCCACGATCACGCGGCCGCCGGAGATGATATCCAGCGTCTGCACCATCTGGGCCACCAGCAGCGGGTGACGGAGCGGCAGCAGCAGGACGCACGGGCCGACGCGAACCCGCGTGGTCTTGAGGGCGACGGCCGTCAAGATCGAGAAGACGTCGAGGTTGGGGATGGGCCAGACCAGGTGGTCGCCGGCCCAGAGCGACTCGAATCCCGCGGCCTCCGCCCGGCGGGCCAGGGCCAGGATCTCCGCGATGCTGACGCCACCGGCGTGCGGGCTCGAGTTCGGGAGGAGCAGGCCGAATTCCACAGCGTTCACGCCCTCCCGGTCTGACAAACGCGGCGTCCCACGGAGCTACGGCGCGCGTCGGCCCGGCCCCCGCGGGTTCCCTCCGTCCCCTCGACTCCCCGGTCCCCCGGCCGGCGGGCGTTGCGGGTGATGAGTTCGCCGAGGTTCATACCGGACCTCCTCTACCGGGCAGGCATCAACCCCATCGAGACCTTCACGATGGAACAGCTGACGTACGTGCGCAACCCGCCCGGTGGGGTGATCAGGCGGGGGAGAGGGTGAAGACGACGACAACGTGGAGAATGACCGGTTTGAGCACCCCCGCCCGGATCTAGATCGCGGCCGCCGACCGGGCCGGGCTACGGCCGCACTCCGCGCCGCGCCGGAGCGCCGCCTCGTTGGCCGGGATCATGTGATGGCGGTACGGAGGAAGCGTCCTCTCCAGGCAGCTCCTGATTGCCTCGAGCGGCACCACTCCGGTGTGGGCGATGAGGGCGCCGAGCCCGACCATGCCTGTGAACTTCACGTCGCCGAGCTCCTCGGCAATCTCGTTGGTCGGCACCATCACCACGTTGATGTCGTCCCGCTTCGGCTGCCGCCCGACCAGCGAGCTGTTCACCACGAGGGTGCCGCCGGGCCGGATGACCGGCTCGTAGACCTCGACCGTGTTCTCGTCCATCGCCAGGACGGCCGTGGGTGACGTCGTGGTCGGGCCGCCGACGATGGGCTCGTCGGAGACGATGACCGTGCAGAAGATCGGCCCGCCCCGGATGGCCGCCGCGTAGATGTTGTACATCGTCGCGTGCTTGCCCGCCTGATGGACGGCCTGGGCGAGCAGCGAGCCGATGACCTTCATCCCCTGTCCGCCGAACCCGCCGAGGATGATCTCGTGCCTCATGACGCGGCGACCTTCAGCTCGCCGATCGGATAGGTCTTCATCTGCACCTCGCTCATCCACTTGAGCGACTCCACCGGCATCAGCCGCCAGCCGCTCGGGCAGGCGGTGAGGACCTCGACCATCGAGAACCCTTGCCCCGAGAGCTGGATCTCGAACGCCTTCTTGATGGCTCCCTTCGCACGCATGATGTTGGCGGGCTTGTCCAGGGCCACCCGGGCGACGTACTTGGCGCCGTCGAGGAGGGCCAGCATTTCGGTGATCCGCGTCGGGTAGCCGTGGATCTCCGGATCGCGCCCATTCGGCGTGCTCGGCGTGCGCTGCCCGATCACCGTCGTCGGCGCCATGTGTCCCCCCGTCTCGCCGAAGTTCGAGTTGTTCAACATGAGAACCGTGAACCGCTCGCCGCGCGTGGCGGCATGGACGATCTCCGTGGTGCCGATGGCGGCCAGGTCCCCGTCGCCCTGCATGGTGAAGACCAGCCGGTCGGGGAGGAGCCGCTTCACCGCCGTCGCCATCGCGGGAGCGCGGCCGTGCAGGGCGAACTGGCAGTCGAAGTTGAACGTGACGGGATTCGTGCTGTAGCAGCCGACCCCCAGGACGCCCACCGTTTGTCCGCGCAGCCCGAGCTCGTCGATAACCTCCGCCACCAGGCGGACCGCGATCCCGTGACCGCAACCGGCGCAGTAGTCGTAGCGGCTCTTGAGCGCCGCGGAGGTCGTCTGCTTGAAGACCTGATCCATCGCGTGTCTCCCTCTTGCCGGCGCCGTCAGGCGCGGCTGTCGGTCGTGACCAGGCCGAGAATCTGTCGGATCTCCCGACCCACGGTCTCGGGTCTCGGGACCACGCCGCCGAGCGTCGAGAAGAGATGCACGGGCACTCGACCGTTCACGGCCAGCCGCACGTCGTCGACCAGCTGCCCCATGCTCATCTCGACGACCAGGACCTCACGCACCCGCTTGGATGCGTCGGCGATGAGGCGCGACGGGAAGGGCCAGAGCGTGATCGGCCCGAAGAGGCCGACCCGCCCCCCCTCCGAGCGGGCATGCTCGATGGCGGGCCGGATCAGGCGCGCCGAGGTGCCGAAGGCGACGACGGCCAGCTCGGCGTCGTCGAGGTAGAGCGTCTCGGCCCGCACCTCCTCGGCCTCGATGCGGCGGTACTTCTCGGCGAGCCGCAGCATGTGCGCTTCGAAGGTGTCGGGATCGCGGTCGGCGCGGGCGAGGCCAATCAGGTTGAGCGTGAGATTGCCGGACAGGTACTCGGCCTCCGGACCGTAGATCTTGCCCGGGCGCCCCATGTAGATCGGCTCGCGCCCCTTGCATCCGGTCGTCGCCCACCACTTCTCGACCGGCTCCTCCGGAAGCGGATCGCCCAGGTCGAACGCTTCCGTGGTCTCCGCCAGCATCTGGTCGGACAGGATGATCGCCGGCGTCCGGTACCTGTCCGCCAGCGCGAAGGCGAGCTTGGTGAGCTCCACCGCCTCCTGGACCGTCGCCGGTCCGAAGGCCAGGCACCGATAGTCCCCGGGCCCGCCCCCGCGCGTCGCCAGGCGGTAATCGCTTTGCGTCGGAGCCAGGTTGCCGAACCCGGGCCCGCCCCGCATCACATTGACGATCACGCAGGGCACCTCCGCGATCCCCGCCATGTGCGAGACGCCCTCCTGCATGAGGGCGAATCCCGCGCCGGACGTCGCGGTCATACACCGGAAGCCCGCCGTCGCCGCGCCCATCAGCATGTTGATGCCGGACACCTCGCTCTCCGCCTGCAGGTACACTCCGCCCGCCGCCGGCAATCGGTGGCTCGCCTGCTCGAGGCATTCCGTCGCCGGCGTGAACGGGTAACCCGTGAAGAACCGGCAGCCGGCCTGGATGGCGGCCTCCACGATCGCCCGGTTGCAGTTCATGAACAGCTTCTGCCCCATCGCGCCTCCTCCTCAGCGGATCACTTCGCGGTACACCTCGACGATGGCCATGTCCGGGCACACCTTGGCGCAGATCTCGCACCCGGTGCAGTGCTCCTCGTCGAAGAGCTCCACCACCCGGTGATTGAGCGAGTTCCGGCGGTGCGACAGACGCAGCACCTGAGGCGGACAGAAATGGACGCACAGATCGCACCCCTTGCAGCGTTCGGGGGCGATCACGATCGTCCCATGCGCTCTCGCCGTCTTCGCCATCGCTCTCAGGCCTTCCCTCCAGTCCCGGTCGGGTCGGGAACAACCACGGCGTCGCCCCAGAGGTGGAAGAACTCCTCCAGGGGCGGGATCCGGTCGCGTTCCGGATAGAGGACCCGGTAGCGGAATTCCGCGGCCTCGTCGCCAGCAAGCCGCTCCTCGCCGTCGCGGTACGTGAACATCAGCGCCCGCGGGTCGCAGAAGTTCATGTAGAGCTGGAGCCCGGGTGCGCGGAGCCGCTCGTCGGCCAGGATCCGTTCGCAGGCCTGCCTCCCCGGAACCGTCGCGTAGGCGAGCCCCTCGATCCCCTTGCCCTCCGCGAACCAGGGAACCTTCTCGCCGTCCCTCATCACCAGGCAGACCCGGAGGAGATCACCCGACGTCCATCCTCCCGGCCGCTCGACGAGCAGGACCAAGGCGATGTCCCCGTAGGTCTCGGCGATCTCCTTCGCCCACTGAGCCAGGTTGCCAATCATACTCCCACCGGCTGCTCCCGTGAAGCCCCGGAAAACTCCGCCTCCAGGGGATGTCCCCCTCAGAAGCGGTCAGCGAGCTCTGCCGCGTCGAGCATGGCTTCGACGGTCTTGCGGGGCCGGTTGCAATCCCCGATGCGCTGAACCCGGACGCCCGACCGGCGAACGTGTCGGTCGAGCCCGTCGTTGGGCTCGCGCATGACCGAGTAAAAGAGCCAACGAATCCAATGCTTCGTCAGGAGCACCTTCACCGCGCGGGACCGCCCCCACCGCGACTCCAGCAGCGGGGGGAGAAACCAGCGAAATGGGACCCGGTAGGAGGCGCCAGTCGCCAGCACAACAGTCTCCGGCTTCAACTCATCGATGAGCCGTGGAGTGACCGGCTCCCCGAGCTTCACTTCCACTCCTGCCTTTTCGAGCTGTCGAGCGAGGAACTCGACGAACTTGAGAAGGACGGGAGGGTTCGTCTCCACATTCTGGAAAAGCGGGGCCTTGGCGGCCAGCCTGAGCTGCCCGCCCAGCTCGCCACGACGCTCGACGAGGACAACCCGATGCCCCCTTTCCGCCAAGAGCCGCGCTGCCTCCATGCCCGCAGGTCCGCCACCGACCACCAGAATGCGCCTCGGACGATCGGCGGCGGTAGTCCGGCGCTGGCCTTCCCGTCCGGCCCAGGGGTTGACGAGGCACTTGATGCGATCCCCCTCCCGCATGCCGTCGACGCAGGTGTTGCAGGCGATGCAGGGGCGGATCTCGTCTGTCCGCCCCTCCCGAACCTTCCGCGGCCATTCGGGATCGGCAATCAGCTGTCGTCCGAGGGCAACCATGTCGGCGTGACCCTCTCTCACCGCCATCTCGGCGATCTCTGGGTCGTGAATCCGACCCACCGCGATGACGGGCACCCGGACGACGGCCTTGACGGCTCGGGCCAGGTGGAGAAACACTCCCCCGGGGTACCCCATGGGTGGGATCATGATGGCACCGGACGGAAGCGACCGATAGCACCCTGCCGAGACGTGAAGGGCATCGACACCTGCCTCCGCCAGCCAGGGGGCGAGCTCCTTGGCCTCCTCGAGGGTAAATCCGCCGGGGGCGTACTCATCGGCACTGAATCGGAAGATGAGGGGAAAGTCGCCCACCCGCTTCCGGCAGGCGTCGACCACCTCCAGCGCGAATCGCGCCCGATTCCGGAGGCGGCCGCCGTACTCGTCGCCACGGAGATTGTCCAGCGGCGAGAGAAACTGGGCGATCAGGTAGCCGTGCGCGCCATGCAACTCCACGGCGTCAAAACCGGCCACCTTCGCGCGCTCGGCGGCCTCCGCGAAGGCCTGGACGACCGCGCGGATGCCTTCCCGCGTGAGCTCTTCCGGAAGCACGGAGCGCGTGTCGACCTCCTGGACGACGTGAGGCACCGCCGACGGAGCCACCGGCGGATGCCCGGTGACGTCCTGGCGGGTATGGCCGCCGGCGTGACCGATCTGGACCGCCACTCGGCTGCCGGCAGCCCTGAGGCGGACCGTCAGCTCCCTGAGCCCGGGGACGAATCGGTCATCGTAGATGCCCAGCTCGCGGGCCCGGTGCCGGCCCGCCGGATCGGGGGAGCACATCTCCACGGTGATCAAGCCGGTCCCGCCCTCTGCTCGCGCGACGAAGTACTGGATGAGGTCCGGGGTCACCCCTCCGTCCGGTGCGGCCAGGCGCGTGGTCATGGCCGGCATCACGATCCGGTTGGGGACCTCCATGCCCCGGATCGCGATCGGGTCAAACAGCTTCGCCATGCGAGGGACGCCTCATCGCTGGATGCCGGCTCAGCCGGAGGAGGCCTGCCGCCCGGCAAGACGTCCTGAACTGAACGCCCAACAAAGATGGAGGCCGTGGGCCTGAAGCAGCACGCCCCCCTGCCCGGTGGAGCCCGCCGCATAGAGGCCCGGAATCACCCGCCCCCCCTGACCGAGCACCTCCATGCGGGCTGTCACGGCCAGGCCACCATCGGTGAACACCACCCAGCTCTTGGCCGGCCCGAGCGCGTAGAAAGGTGCGACCTTGAGGCCGAGCCCCAGTGGAGTGCGGCCGAAGGCCTTATCATGCCCCTCATCGGCCGACTGATTGTAGGCCGTAACCGTTGCGGAAAAGGCCGCAGCCGGAATTCCGAGTGCGCGCGCGAGCCCATCCGCGCTGCTCGCCTGCCCATAGATGTCCCGGCGGTTGTGCCGGTAGTCGGCCAGGAAGGCGTAGGCGACGCCCGGCGCCGTCGAAATGAAATAGGGCCACGCCGAAAATTTTCGGGCGACCCGGTCATCGAAGACGAAGAAAGACACCCGATCTGGCTGGTAGGGGATCGCCAGCGCCGGCTCGCCCAGCTCGTTGACGAACCGGCATCCCGCCTTGTTCACCAGGATGGCGCCTTCCTCCAAGAGTCTCGGCGAAGGAGCCAGATAGCTCGTGAGGAACGAAAGGATCACCCGGCGCATGAGGCGGGCCGGGATCCGGCTTGCCACGACGTTCATCAGCTTGGCCAGAAGCTTGATCGGTGGTAACGCCGAGATCAGCAGCTTTCGCGGCGGCGCCACAAATCGGATCTCCGGCCCCCAGCAAAGATCCCCGTTGATGAGCTGGGCGCCCATCTCCAGCGCCATCCGGTGGCCGTCCCCCGTGCTGGCCGGATTGATCCCCTCGACCTCCGCGACCGCGGGAGAGAGATACATCTTCTTCATCTCCCGGCTGGAGCTGTAATCTCCGGTAGCCAGAATCACTCCGCGATGGGCCATCACCTCCAGGATCGTGCCCTCTGGGGATCTCGCCTCCACGCCGGTCACGCGCCCGCCCTGTGTGAGTAACCGCTCCGCCGCCATCCCGAGCCGGAACTCCACGCCGCGGCGCCTGGCGTGGCGCGCGAGGTGATAGATGTAGGCCCCGGCGTTGGGCAGCACGTTGTGCATGCGCGGATGACGGTTGGGCGGCTCCGGCATGGGACCGAAGAACTCCAGGCCCAACCCCATCAGCCATTGGAGCGTCCTCGGGGATTCCTCCGCCAGGAGCCTGCGCAGCTCGAGATTATCCCGATCGCCGAGCCCGCGCTGTTGATTGAAGAGCCCCATGTCCTCGGAGAACTCCTCCGGGGAATCCTCGACCCCCTTTCGTCGCTGGTGGGGGGTCCGGCAGGCGGAAATGGATCCCACCGCCAACAGCGTGGTGCCGCCGAGATGCGGGTTCTTTTCCAGGAGGATCACGCGGCGGCCGCATTCCGCAGCCTCCAGCGCCGCGGCGAGCCCGGCACCCCCGCCGCCCACCACCACGACGTCTGCCTCGATTCGGGTGATTGCCCTGCTCTCTCCTGGCAGTCCCATCAGCGCCGTCGCCCGTTCAACAAGTCCATCTATCGCCGGCTCCCGGTGGCGAGGTCCCCGTATCGCTTGCGGAGCTCAGCTTTCCGGACCTTGCCCGTGGCAGCAGTCACCGGGAGTGACTCCACGAACTCCACGAATTTGGGCTTCTTGAATCCAGCCAAGCGACCGCGTACAAACTCAACGATCTCTTCTTTGGTAAGGGACTGCCCCTCCTCGGGGACCACGACGGCCAAGACCGATTCCCCCCATTCCGGGTCCGGGATCCCCACAACTGCGACATCCTTAACTCGAGGGTATTCCCTGATCACTCGCTCGATCTCCGGAGGATAAATGTTTTCCCCGCCGCTAATGATCATGTCCTTCGATCGGCCCATGATATACAGGAACCCCTCTTCGTCCACTCGCCCCAGATCGCCGGAGTAGAGCCACCCGTCCCGGATCGTCTCCGCGGTCTTTTCGGGCATGCCCCAGTAGCCCAGCATGATCGTCGGCCCCTTCATGATGATCTCCCCGACGTCACCTACGACAACATCATTGCCGTCGCTGTTGACGATCCTCACGTCAACGAGAGGATGCGCGCGGCCGACGGAGCCCAGCTTCATTTCGTGATATTGAGGCTTCAGGAAATGCGTCACCACACCGGCCTCAGTTAGACCGTAGAATTGGGCTACCGGAGCCTTGAACCGTGCCTTGATCGCCTCCAGGTCCTCGCGACGAATGGTGTCCGACGCGCTGACGCAGTTTCGCACCGACGACACGTCGAACCCCCGCCCATCCATGGCTCTGAGGATCCGCCGCCACACCGTCGGGACACAATAGACAAACGTCGCCTTCTCCCTCTCAACTGCCTTCAAGATCTCTTCGGGGTCGGGACGCTCCACCACGACCACCGTCGCACCGGCGAGAAAGAACGGCATGAGCAGACACTCGGCTCCGCCGGTGTGGAACAACGGGTAAATGAGCAGGCCAATATCCCCCTCCGTCACACCGGTTTCCAGCGCGTAGATCAGTGCGTGCAGACAGTTCTGCCGGTGGGACAGGGTCGCGCCCTTTGGGAAACCGGTCGTTCCACTCGTGTACATGATGACCCGTGGGTCGTCCTCCGACACCTCCACTGCCGGCTCGTCCCAGGAAGCCTCCTCCGTCAGGTGCGCGAGATGCGCATCGTGATGGGTGGGATCGCCGCCGAAATAGACGTAGTGCTCGACCCTGTCGAGCTGTTTTCGAACGGTTTCGGCCATTTCCCGAAACGACACGTCAAGGAGAAAGAACCGGCATCCCGATTGCCGGACGGCATAGACAATCTCGTCGCCCTTGTACCAGATGTTGAGGGGAACCATGATGGCCCCGATCTTGGCGAGGGCGAAGATGATGCACGCATACTCGACGGAGTTTCGCCCGAGGACAGCCACCCGATCCCCCTTGCCCACGCCGAGCCTCAGCAGCACGTCGGCGATGCGATTCACGCGCTTGTTGACATCGGCGTAGGTCATCCTGACGTCCCCATGCACCAATGCCACCTTCCCGCCGAACGTGTCCGGCCGGGCGCTCCTCCTCACTATCTCGCCCAGCGTCAACATTCCGATCACCTCCCGTACCGAGGAACCATCTCCGCAGCAACCTGCCGCAGCTGGTCCATCATCATGGACGGCGGGCAGGTGGAGATAACGGTCACGTGTCGCGCCCCTTCTCCACCGGAAGAATGCGCCATTTCTCTTTTCCACACCAATCGGGACACGACCCCGGCGGCCGGGAGCCGGTGACTCGCGTGCTCAAGGCATTCGGTCGCGGGCGTGAACGGATAACCCGTGAAGAATCGACAGCCGGCCTGGATGGCGGCCTCGACGATTGCCCGTGTTTGCGATCTCGTGCGCCCACCCGGTCAGCTCGCGAAACTTCGCGGACGGGGGGAAAGCCCTCACGACAGTCGTGCTTCCCGTGCGGACTGCGAAGCCGATTTCTTATCGAGACGAGCCAGATAGCGATCGACATCGATAATGACGCGCTCATGGTCAGCATCGCCCACTTGCTCGTCCTCATCGAACACCTTCACCTTAAAAGTCACTCGTCGCCCCTCGATGTCAGTGAGATCCGCCTCGGCTCGGACTGCCATACCCAATAGCGTCGGGGCCATGTGGCGAACGTTTACTCGTGTCCCAACCGAGCTCTGCCCCGGCTTCAAGAACGGTTCCAACAGCTGGACAGCGGCTCGCTCCACCAATAACACCATTGAGGGAGTCGAAAATACATGCCTTCCGCCACGAACCGTGCACAGGGCGTCCGTTACCACCCACTCCAGCGAGCTCGTGATACCCGGTCTGATCGCATCTTTTTCGGCCAAGTCCCCTGCCTCCGCACTGCCGAAAATCGTTTGGATCGAAGATACCTACCGGCCCCTGCGCCGTCAAGGACCATCACAGCCCGAGGCGGGCGCGCTGGATCGTGACGTTCACCAGCTCGCCGATGTCCTTCACGTCCTCGATGCGTCCGGCGGTCTCGATCAGGCGCGCGACCTGAGGCGCGCCGATCACGCTGTCGGCCAGCTGGTGCACCTTGCCCCTCATCTCATCGGGCGTCATGGGATTCTCGATTGACCCCTTCGGGTGATCGACCTGCGCGGTCAGCACTCTTCCGTCGACCATCTCCACGGACATGCGGCAGGAGACGCCGCGCGGAAGCGACGGGTCGGGAACGATTCGCACCAACCCGGCCAGCCGGCCGATCGTGCGATCCGCGAGCTTCCCGTCGGTGTACTGCGGCAGCAAGGCCGCGCCCTCCTTGAGGGCCACGGCCACCGAGTACGGCAGGCTCACCTGCGCCTCGTGGTAGGTGGCCGGACGCGGAATCGAGTGGTACTGCGCCCAGGCCGGGTGCCGCTGGACGACAATGCCGCGAATGCCCTCGAGCGGTGGGTTGTGCTGGCGCCGGATGGAGAGGGCGCAGTCGATGGCGTTGTGGATCGGCCGCGCGCACGCGTACGGCTTGAACTCGATGAAGATCGGGAACTCGGTCCCGAGCCCCCGCGTGAGCCGCTCCGGATTGGCTCCATCGCTGAACGCGCGGCAGAAGCCACGCTCGCCGTCGAAGATCGTCGCCGCCCCGGTGAAGCCGATCTCCGCCATGATGGCCGCCGTGACGCCGTTGCGGGCCGCGGGCCCCGGGTTGAAGCGCTTCTGCATGGAGGGCCCGTACATCTCCATGAGCCCCGATGCCTGGGCCCCGGCCAGGCCGAGCGCCGAGACGATGCCCGCCGCGTCGAGGCGCAGCAGGCGTCCGGCGGCGACAGCCGCGCCGAACACGCCGCAGCTCGGGGTGGTGTGGAACCCTCGGTCGCGCAGGGCGGGGTTCACGGCCTCGCTGAGCCGCGCCATCATCTCGCAGCCGGCCACCACCGCGGCGATGAAGTCTCGGCCGCTCGCCTTGACGCGCTCCGCGGTCGCGAGCGCGGCTGATACGACCGGCGGGCTGAAGTGAAACAGCGCCAGGACATCGACGTCGTCGAGCTCGATGCTGTGCGCCGCGATGGCATTGGCGAACGCCGCATGAAGCGCCGGGACGCGCTGGCCCGAGGGGATGAGCGTCGCCTCGGGCACGCCGCCCGTCGTTACAGCGAACTCCCTGGCGATCCGCCCGCTCTCCGTCTGACTGCCTGCGATGGCCACGCCCAGGTAATCGAGCACCAGCTGCTTGGCGTCCGCAACGTTCTTGGGCGGGATCCGCTCGTAGTCCAGCCCGGCGAAATGCCGGGCGAGCCGCTCGCCGATCGTCGTACCCATGTCACTCCCAGGACCAGTCGATCTTCCTGGTGACCATCTCTCCGTGCACGCTGTTGATCCAGATGGATTGGCTGGATGCCGATCCCCACCCACCGGAGACCAGTATGTGGAGATCGCGCGGACCGACCACCGCCGGCACCATCGCATCGTCATCGTTGGCGTCCGCCACCTTCGTCCAATGAGTCTTGTAGGTAGTGGAGAGCCCACCCGTCCGCTTGACGTCGCGGACGGGACGAGCACAGCGTTCCACCAGGAGGTCCCTGAACTTCGCCTTGGCCCAGCCGGCATCATTCAATATCCCAGCCCCTTGCGGATTGAGCACGAGCAGCTTCTGGGAGGCGGCCCGGAAGTTCCCGAGATGGCAGATGGAGTCGACCATCACGTAGACACTGTTCTCGAAGGTCTGCGTCCCGATGGCGGGCGTTATCTGGTCGTGGGTCACAACCGGGAACATGGACACCGCGCTGTCCTCCGACTTCAACCCATTCGTGACGTGGAACTCCTCCCAGGGGTTGCCATCGTCCGGGGGGCGCTCGGCAATCAAGTAGGCGTACCGCCCGGGATGGCCCATCGTCGCTTGCGACAGCTGGCCCGGGCGTCCGTAGCCGATATTCCACAGGATCAGCCTGATCGCTCTGCCGATGGTCGAGTTGGGTCGGTGGCCGGTGCCGGTGAAAGCGCCGGAGCCGTAGTTGAAACCCAGCTTCTTCACCACAGGGCCGCTGATGATGGCCAGGGGTGCGGGACCGGCGGTTGTGGCCTGCACGCGGAGGAGCTCGAACGCGGGATCCAGCATGGCCTGAAGCGCGGTGACAATGATGGGCATGTACTCGGGCTTGCAGCCCGCCATGACCGCATTGATCGCGATCTTCTCGACCGTCGCGATCCCTTCTCCCGGCGGGACAACGCCGATCACCTCACCCGGGCCGCGGCCGATATAGTCAACCATGGCGATGACCTTGTCGTCAGTCGGCGGGAACACGGGGAGCCCGTCGGTCCAGCCACGTTCGTACACCATCTCCACGAATTCGCTCATGTCCGCGGCTTCGTAGATCTTCGATGTCAGTTGCACGGCTCGCCTCCTGATCGCCTTCTTACTTCCCAACGGCCAGCAGAAAGACGGCGGCCCGTTCGGCAACCTCCTGGGCCTTTCGCTCCACGAGGTCTGGCGACTCCTTGTCGGGCAGATCACGCGGGTAGATCAAGATTGGGGCGTCAGCCATTCCGACCTGCGCTACCTGGAGCCGCGCCAGTGTCTCGAACGGCTCGTGGATGAGGGCGACGGCAGGGACGCCCCGGCGGATGAGGTTTACCGTGTCACGCACGGTCACGGTGGCGCAGGACCCTCAGCCACCCACCCCGACCACGACGTAGTCAACCTTCCGTACAAACTCCTCGAGCTCGGCGGGAGAGACCACGTTCCAGGTGCTCTGCTTGTACAGCCTGTGGACCTCAGAAGGTCGGAACTTCGCCTCCACGACCTTCTCGAGAACAGGCCAGAACTTCACCGATGAAGCATGCTGACTCCAGAGAAGGCCCACTCGCTTCCCCTCGAGCGATTGCAGCGTTCTAACCTGTTTCCTCTCGGCCGCTTTGTGGATCTCTGCCAGCGGATCCCGGACCCTGATTGTCATTTCGTGTCCTCCGAGCATTGAAGTAGCTCCCTCGCCAGCAGGCTGACATCCTCAAGCCTGTCCACCCTGTACACCAAGTCCTGCACCCGGCGCACTTGCGCCTCGGGCAAGGCCTTCGTCGCGAGCCTCCTGTACTTCATTTCCACCTCTTCTCGGCTCATGGGGCGCGCGGAGCTCCCCTTGGCGCTGTGGCGCGCGTCCTTCAGCACGCGACCGTCCTTCAGCATCACCTCGATCCTGACGGCGTGTCGAAACGCCTCACCTTTCGCATCGATGTCGGGATCCACCGTCACCGCTACCCGCCCGGCCAGCGCCACCAACTTCTCGTCCCGTATCCGCTCCTCCGTGAACTGATCCACGAAGGCCTCGCCGTCGGTTATGGTCACGGCCGCGATATAGGGCAGGTTCATCTGCGCCGTCGTCACGCTATCAGGCAGGTAGGGCCAGCCCACGTGCTCCTTGGTAGCGCTGGATGTGAATACCCGAACCGCCTCGACATCCTCAGCGCCGAAGCCGTGCTGCCTCTTCATGTCGGTGAGGGCGTCGATGCTGGTGTGGCAACTGCCATTGGTGGAGTACGGCTTGAAGCCCACGACGCTGGTCTCCCACGCCTCTCCGAGCCCCGCCGTGAGCTTCTCCGGGTCGCTGCGTGGCGAGAAGGTGCTGCAGTAGCCTCCGTACTCGCTCTCGAACAACGGGACGATGCCGGTGAACCCCCGCCTGGCCAGCAGGCCGCCGTAGACGCCACTCTGAGCGGCTCGGCCCGCATGGAATCGCTTCACCATCGAGGCGAACTGGGATGCCATCAGTCCGGAGGCCTGGGTGCCGGCGATGCCGAGGGCATGCTGCATCTGGTCGGGCGCCAGCCCGAGGAGGGAGCCGGAGGCAGCCGCTGCGCCCAGCGTGCCGTGGGTCCCCGTGGGATGCCAGCCTGCCAGGAGGTGCGCCGTGCCCAGCGCCATCCCGACTCGTGCCACCACCTCGTAGCCAGACACGACGGCTGTAAGAAATCGCTCCCCGGAGCAGCCGCCCAGGTACTCCGCCACCGCGAGGGCCGCGGTGGTGACCACGGAGCCGGGGTGGACTATGGAGTGCTTGTGTAGATCGTCCACCTCGAACCCGTGGACCATGGTCCCGTTGACGAGAGCAGCCGAGGCCGGCGAAACCTTGGCCGACAGGCCCCAGAGAGTGCTCGGGCCGCTGGGTTCCAGTTCCCTCACGCAGTCGGCCAGGATCCTGGACCAGGGCAGCGTCGAGCCAAACAGCCCGCAGCCGAGAGTGTCCAGAAGGCAGAGCTTGGCGTGCTCCACCACCTCCCGCGGTATGGCGTGGAACCTGAGACACGATGCAAACGTCGCCAGACGCCGTGTGTAGTGGTCGTCCATGCGTTCCTCGACCACCCCATCACGCGTCCGGGATACGGAGTTCAATGCCGGCCTTCTCCTCCAGCAGTTTGACGACCGCCTCGGAGTGAAGATTGCCCCAGCCACGGGCTCGAGCTTCGAGGTACTGCCGCTCGGACAGGTTGAGGTAGTCGAGATTCAATCCAAATTCCTTCGCCATTTCGACGGCCAGCTGCAGGTCCTTGAGCGCCAGGTCAATGGGAAAGCCCGGCGTGAAGTTCCCCCTCAGGAGGAATTTCGGGAAGGAATGCTCCATCCTCCAAGTCCCGCCACTGCTCTTAGCGATGATTTGTGTCAGTGTCTTGAGATCAACGCCGGCCCTGACTCCCAGCATGAGCGCCTCGCCCACGAGCCCGCTCACCCCGAGGGAGATCATGTTGTTGACGATCTTCGTCGCGGCCCCCGCGCCGCTGGCGCCGCAGTACACCACGTTATCGCTGATAGCCTCGAGGATCGGACGACACCGCTCCAGAACCGCCAGATCCCCTCCGACCATCAGGGTCAACCGTCGCGACTTGGCTCCATGGACACCGCCAGACACAGGCGAGTCGAGCACGTCGACGCCGAGCTCGCGGCCTCGGGCGACGATCTTCCGCACCGTGGTGGGCGAATTCGTGGTGAGGTCGACGAACGTCCCGCCTCTCCGAAGATTCGCCAGCACGCCGCGCTCGCCCAGAGCGACCGCCTCGACGTCAGAGGGACGCGGGAGCGACGCGAGAACAACCTGGCTGGCTCTTGCGACTCCAGCTGTGCCATCACCCCAACTCGCCCCTGCCCTGAGCAGGTTTTCCGCAGCCTCTCTCCGCTTGTCATAGACCGTGACCGGGTACCCGGCCTTGAGTAGATTTGCCGCCATGTGGTTCCCCATGTTCCCGGTGCCGATGAAGCCTAGAGGGATTGGCTGTGCCGCCATTGTGAACCTCCACTCTCCTCCGTCGCATAGCGCAGCTCGAGCTCGACGTACTGAGGAAGTCGGACGAGCCGTTGTCGTTCCTCCCAAGTCACCATGTCCTGTAGAACCTTCTCGGTGCTGCCGTCTCGCGCGAGGGCGGCCAGGACATGCTGCGCCCCTCGAACGGCCGCGCGGAGCGCCGCATTGGCGTAGATGATGAGCTTGAAGCCCATTTCCTCCAGCCGCCCGGCGGGGAGAATCGGGGTTTTGCCGCCTTCGACCATGTTGGCCATCTGCGGCACGGGTACCCGCGGCGGGATGGCCGCCAGCTCCTCCACGGAGAGCGGCGCTTCGACAAAGGTCACGTCCGCCCCCGCCTCTGCGTAGGCGATCGCCCGGCCGATCGCCTCTTCAAATCCGTACCCTTGGCGGGCATCCGTCCGCGCCAGAATCACGGTATCCGGATCGCGGCGCGCCTCGACGGCGGCGGCAATCTTGGACTTCATCTCCTGCACCCCGACGACCTCCTTGCCCTCGAAGTGCCCGCAGCGCTTGGGGAAGACCTGGTCCTCGAGCATGATCGCCGCGGCCCCGGCGCGCTCCAGCTCACGGACGGTTCGCCGGACGTTGAGCGCGTTGCCATAGCCCGTATCGGCGTCTACCAGGACCGGAATCTCGACCGCCTCGACGATCCGCCCCACCTGCTCAACGACTTCCGTCATCGTCGTCAGCCCCAGATCCGGGAAGCCAAACTCCAGGTTGGCGAATCCCGCCCCGGTGAAGAAGACCGCGGGGAATCCCGTCTCCTCCGCAACGCGCGCAATCAACGCGTTGGGCACCCCTGGAACCACCAGCGCGCGGGGTCCGGTAAGAAGTTCTCGCAGCTTGCGCCCTGAGCTCATTCTTTACCCCCCTTCGAAGGGGGGGAGCAGCACGACATTGTCGTTTTCCACCAGAACGCGCTGCCAACCCCCCGCGAGCTCCAACAGCCGGTCGCCGATGACGATCTGAAAGGCGCCCGCCAATCGGCCCTTTTCGTACGCGACGGCTCCGAAGGCTGGATAGTCCTCCGCGAGTAGGCGGACCAGGCCTTCCACCGTCGTGCCCTCCGGCACCGACAGGATGAGCATTGGCGGGGGTCCGCCCTCAGCCTCGGCCCGCTGCCCGCCGCCTGGCCTGACCGGCCGCCCAAACAACTCCCTGAAGGACCCCGCGGCTTCCACCGTCACTCGCGCCACGACTTACTAAGACCAGAAGACCGGAATCAGCTCATCCTGCCCGAGCGCCCGGAGCGTCTCCGGCAGCGGCTTGCCGCTGGCGGGGTCCCAGCCCATGCCCTCGTAATAGGTGGCCAGCACACGCGGCCAGTCGGCCGTGAAGTGGGCGCCCTTGGCCGGCCCATCCACCGGCGCCGAGCCGTACCTGCGAGACGGCCGCTCCCCCTCGGCGGTAATGCCGCTGCGGAAGTTGAAGGCCCTGAGCTGGTGGACCACCCGGCGCCCCATGGCCATGGCGTCGCCAAACGACCAGCTCCACCCGGTGATGGCGTTGAGCGCTTCGACCATGAGCGGCGGATGGTCGACACAGAAGCGGCAGCACCCGAGGGAGTCCTGGAACTGCCGGTAGCCGTTCATCTTGGCGTTGTAGAACGCCGTCTCCACGGCATCGAATGCGTTCTTCCGAGGCGGAAGCCCCAGCAGCGAGAAATCCATGTAGCCGCCGGTCGCCTCGATGGTGCCGGTATTGGAGACGCACGTGTCAAGCAGCTCCGACCAGACGGCCCGGTGATCGTGACCGCGCGGGCTGTTGCCTTTCTCGGTGAACACCGCCAGCTCCAGGGCCCGACCCCCGATTCGCTTGGCCGCTTCCTTCACCCCGTCTGCCAGAAGATCGCCGATGCCCTCCCTGCGAGCGATCCGTTCGATCAGCTGGCGGGCGGCCTCGGGCTTGCCCCACCCCAGGTCGAGTCCATCCACATCCTGCGCTGACAAGAGCCCTTCCGAGAGGCATTCAATCGCAAAGCCCACACTCCAGGCGGTTTCGTTGATGTCCATCCCCATCCGGTCCACGAAGTTGGCCAACACGACGGCCGCGACCGTATCAGTGATCCCAAGGACCGATCCCATGCCCGTCATGGCCTCGAATTCGGGCTCCTCCCCTTCGAAGCCCGCATTCGGGCCCTCCAGAACGGTGACGGTCTGGCAGTGATGCCGGAGGTTGCAGGCCCAGCACGGTTGCGG
>ERZ1292640.1703-Hain-H43-02um-R1-1703-length-18051-cov-5_pt1 | contig 18051 bp, 21 predicted proteins | sample MGYA00564404_ERZ1292640 | MGnify/ENA primary metagenome ERZ1292640 (study PRJEB36523, sample SAMEA6512636) | groundwater metagenome | collected 2019-01-08 | study: AquaDiva: Metagenomics assemblies of 32 groundwater samples
ACATCACGGTAAACCTGGTGCCCGACCACAAATCAACCGACACCATCGTGGCGAGTCTTCGAAAGAATCTCGCTCCGGTAACGAGTGCACGCATCACCGTGGATTACCCTAAGGGTGGTCCTCCTTCTGGCAAGCCTATTTCCATAACCTTTAGTGGCGAAGATTTGGGTGAACTTGGAAGCACGGTTGAAAAAGCGGCAGCGATACTTGGAGACATTCCAGGTGTAGAAAACGTAACCACCAGCACGAAGGATTCGAACGCTGAGTTCGTAGTGTCTCTTGATACTGCAAAAGCGGTGGAGCGAGGGGTGTCCCCCGCGGTGGTGGCTGACACTCTCCGTACGGCACTCTATGGAACCAAAGCAACCTCCATCCGCACTGGCAAGGACGACATAGAGGTGTGGACCAAGCTCGCTCTCAACCCTAATTACACTGACCCTTCTGAAGTCACGCACACCTCTATCGAGGCAGTGCGCGACCTTACCATTAACGGAAGTCGCGGACCCGTTCCGCTTGGAAGCATCGCAACCGTTTCGTTTGAACCAGCCAATGCTTCTATCGCACACAAGGAAGGGCTTCGCATCGTTACCGTCTCCGCCGGAGTAACCGGAAACACCACAGCCATTGGCGCCACCAAAGAATTTAAGGAAGCCATGAGCAAGACTACCCTTCCGGAGGGAGTCACCATGAATGTGGGTGGAGAAACTGAAGACGTAAACAAGTCCTTTGCGGAAATGGGTATTGCGCTTCTTGCAGGAGCAGCCTTGATGCTTGCTATCTTGATTCTTGAGTTCAACTCATTCCGTCACTCCCTCTACCTCCTTGCCATTATTCCTCTCTCACTTGTGGGTGTGCTCGTAGGCCTCATGCTTACCGGCCAGCCGCTTTCCTTCCCTTCCATGCTCGGGGTTATTGCGCTTGCGGGAGTGATTATTAATCATGCCATTATTCTAATGGACTCTATTGCGCGTATTGGTCGCGAGCGTCCCGGGCAGACTCTTACCGATGTGGTAGTGGAAGCCTCCGCATCCCGTCTTCGCCCGATTGTACTCACAACTATTACCACCGTGGTTGGTATGATTCCACTCTCCCTTGTTTCAGCACTCTGGGGACCACTGGCTACTTCGATTATGTTTGGTCTCGCGTTCTCGATGGTCCTTACCCTAGTACTTATTCCAGTGCTCTATCATCGCTGGCCAGGCAAGGCGGTGAAGGCGAAGTATCTCGCGGAACCAATTCCATAGAGCCGAATTCCTACCCCATGCGTCTCTGGAGTATTCATCCCTCATATCTCGATAGCAAGGGTATTGTTGCACTCTGGAGAGAAGGGCTGCTCGCACGAAAAGTACTTCGGGGAGAAACACGCGGGTATACGAATCACCCGCAACTAACGCGGTTCAAAGAGGCGCATGTTCCTCTTTCTGCTATTGATGCATACCTTGCAGAGATAGTTCGGGAAGCAACGGTCCGAGGATACTCGTTTGATATTTCTAAGATTGATGCGGGCGCCATCCACCCGAAGCTTACCGTCACCACCGGTCAAATTACGTACGAACGCGAACATCTGGCGCAAAAGCTCCTCACTCGTGACCCTAATCGGTTACTTTCGCTTGAGAGGGTTCTTGTCCCGCATCCTCTCTTTTCGGTTACAGAGGGCGAAGTTGAGTCGTGGGAACGAAGATAGTGTTCACCTCTAACATTTGTACTGATAGTCAGTACGGTACACTAGAGACATGAACTCAAAGAACGGAAAAAAGGTTTTAATTGTTGAAGACGATTATCTCCTGCTCGTCACCCTTACCCATCAGTTATAAACTTTGAATCAGGTAAATAGAGTCTCAGAAGAGCGGTGGTGCAGCCCGAATCGCTTGCACCGATACGTACACTGATACCGACTCCCCATCGGCCCTCGTTACGATAGCCTGTGTAGTAAGCGCAAAGCCAAGCGCATTAGGACGTAGTATCTGAGAGTGATCAGCATATTTCTCAAGTACACGGTACCGTGCCGAGCGAAACCGGGTTATCCCTCCGTTGTATCTCCGAGATACTCTTCGTTATCGGCTTGCGCATCTGCCTTGGTTTGGTGAACCGTACCATCTGCGTGGTGTGGGGGAGCGTAGAGTGAGTAGAGCTTCAGTGGTTCGCTCTCGGAAGTGTTAATGATGTTATGGAGGGTACCAGCAGGCACTACCACCGCGTAGCCGTCAGAAAGTTCGTGCTCAACACCATCCAAAATGGCCTTCCCTTCTCCCTCCTCAACACGAAGAAATTGGTCTTGGCCGTGAGTCTCTTCACCTATATCTTCTCCAGCAGGAACTGACATAACCACGAGCTGCATATATGCAGAGGTGTAAAGTACTCTACGGAAAGCGTCATTTTCAAGCACTTCTTCTTCAATGTTTCCTGTGTATCCAGTCATGTAGTTGTTATTTAAAAAGAATAAGGAGAGCCCCCGCAATTGTAAGAACGATACCAAGCACGCTTTTTATGGTTAATGCTTCTCCAAGGAATAACGCAGCAAAGATAATTATAAGAACGACACTCATCTTATCAATCACCGCTACCGCACTTGCTGGACCCGTTTTGAGAGCAACGAAGTACAGTACCCATGATAATGCACCTGCAAGTGCTGAAAGAAAGATGAAGAGCCAAGCCTTACTTCCCACAATGGCTGGATTAAAGCCATCAAATTTGCGCAGCAAAAAACCTGCCGCGACTAGGATAACCGCCATGACGACACCGCGAATTATGGTGGCAAGCGTAGGATCAATATCTTTTAATCCAATCTTTCCAAAGATGGCGACCGCGGCTGCGGCCACCGCTGAACCTGCTGCATAAAGCATCCACATATACCTATCCTAACACTCCTAACGACCCGCTAAACGTGCATGCTGACGACCCATCAAACGTGGTGCGGCACGTAGCAAAAGAGCGCCTCGATAGGCGCTCTTTTGCTAGAAACTGATAGTGACCTAAAAGAGTCCGAAACCGAATCCTGAAAGGTAGATACCTGCAAGAACCGCCACAACACCGCTCACCATAAACCACTGCTTGTTACCGAAGGAGCGAACCATTTTCTGAACGCTCTTTACCGGTAGTGCGAGGTAGATAATACCCTCGACTACCATCATGTATCCAATAAGTGAAATAAGTCCGGCTGGGCTTGTTGAAACTTCTTGGAACGCAAGCACAACTGCGAGACCAGCAACGAGCGAAAGTGTTCCCAGAACAATCGTGAGTGCGCGATTCTTCACAAGGTCCATCACTGCTGGCATGACTGACTTCTTTTTCGTAAGCACAAGCACACCCATAATGAGGAGATAGAGACCGAACAGTTTTGCAATGAATACTTCGAGCATACAGATTAATTAAGTAATTATACCGTAACGATATCACTTAATATGAAGATGCAATGAGTTATACACTCTCTGGTGAGTAGGGCCTCGGATCAAATATTGAGGGAGAGAGCGCTACTCCTCCAAGTATTTTTGCAATACGCGCACCTCCCATGATGGACGGAAGAAGGCCAACACCATTGCAGCCGAGGTTATAGAGCAGCGTTTTGTTATGAGGCTCAACCCCCACACGCCTGACGCGGTTAGGAGTGTATCCCATAAGACCATGCCAACAGAAGGCGTAGTTAGTACTGTCGGAAGGATAGAGTCGATATCCCCGACTCAAGAATGCATCAATCTCCTCTCGCATCTCTTCGTCGCATCCGTGCGCACGCGAGTACAGTGCAAGGTTTGGCAATACTTTATCTGGACCTCCCGCACACACCAGACTCCACGCGTCGCTTCCCTCGTGCTCGTGTGGCCTGCGCGTTAAATAGAAATAGGGGTCACCGGTAGGGTCACTTTGCGCATGAGCAGGTTTAGGATAGTAACTAATAGCAGTAGCCGTACTCGCAAGAGGTTCTAGATATCCGGCCATATATCCAATACGTCCCCGTACATCATGATGAAAGGCGGTATCGATATCCGGACCATGTTCGTTCTGTATGGAGAAATTTTCAAAGCCGTTCGTGGCCAAAACCACACGGGACGCTTCAATGGTTTTACTCTCTGTGCGCAGTAACACACCTTCTTCTCGAAGGCACACCTGCGTCACCGCTGTTCCTTCGTGAAGTCTAAAACGCTCTGGGTGAGTGATGAGCAAATATCCGGTAATCTCTTCAGCGAGAAGTGCACTGTTCGCACACCCTTTTGCAGAAGCAATCGCCGCGATGTACTCCTCTTGCTTTGTCTCAAGGAGCACGAGCACGTCATCACGCTCGGCTAGTTCATACAGTCCTTCAAATTGAGCAGGTATCGATGAAAGACCATCCCATTCGCGAGACACGGTAATTCGCTCCCCAGTAAGTCCTCCTAGACGTCTCAATCGATTGTCTTCAAGATGCTCTATAAGTTGTGGAAGGGTGCTGACACCCGCGTACCCTGTAAACTTATGTATAGGAGTGGTAAGTCTCGCCTCACGCAGTACCTCGTCCAGCAGCATCCACGCATCTTCAACTGCACGCTGCCCGTCTGAAGCAAGAGCGAGTCCGAACTCTTGCACCAGCGTTGCAAACGATCGTTCAAAATAGGTGGCAAGCTGTCCTGCATTGTGTCCGGTTGCGCCGTGCGCGACTTTGTCGGCCTCAAGCAACAGTACTGAGTGGTCAGTGTCGCGGAGCGTAAAAAACGCCGTCATAATTCCAGCAATACCTCCACCCACAATCACCACATCCGCTACCAAGTCGTCTTCAAGTGGAGTGACCGGGCGCGTACGTCGTAATTGAGAAATCCAGGGTGAGTGATTTGGGAGCATATTCTGTCTATTCTACCAGGTAGAAAAAGACCCACCTGTCTAGCTATACGTGACGAGGAGGCAAGGGCAAGAACATACTCGTGCGCGACTTATACGCTTCCCACTCCGGGTTCCCTGCAAACCGAGCCTCCAGAAGAGGCACTCCAGAAACTTTTAGTAGCAGGAACGTAATTAGTATCGGACTGATAAACGGAATGAGCGCGAGAGGCATTCCTGTAGTTAGGGTGAGCGTGTCGTACGCTACGAGCGCGAGCGCTGCCCACATGAGCGCCTCGCCAAAGTAATTCGGATGGCGAGTATATTTCCACAACCCTTTACTCATGACATGCCCCTTGTTTGCGGGGTCCCGCATGAACCGGCCAAGTTGTGCGTCGCCCACCGTCTCGAAAAAGAAACCGATAATCCAAAGAGATAAACCAACCATACCAATAGTTCCAAGCCCCACTTCTCCTCCATAGAGATTGAGGAGTGTCACCGGGAGTGCAACAAAAAAGATAACGGCTCCCTGGAGCATATAAACCTGGAAGAAACTTCTGAGGAGAAAGGTACTGCCCCACTCAAGACGCCACTTAGCATATCTAAAATCCTCCGGCTTACCGCGACTTCGAAGGAATATGCGGAGAGAGAGTCTGAGTGCCCAGACGGTTGCCAGGATACTTACAATGAAACCGATAACGCTTTGTGTGCCCAAAAGGTAGGTGGTCCACGCAAGAAGTGCGAAGCCCCACCCATACGCAATGTCTGCGGTCCCGTTATCCTTACGAATAAGTGAAATAGCAAACGCTACACACATGTAGCAAAACAAAAGACCGAGAGATAGGTATAGTGCTTCCATATTTAAAGTATATCCCATTCGTATTTAGACGATTGGCACCTCAATCAGAAGGACCGTGGACGAACTTGCAGCCTCCATAAGGAAGTCCTGAGCATCTTCAATCTCAAGCGCATCACGAGCTTCAAGAGCATTACTCCCTATCGCGACTTCACCTTCCACAAGAAATACAAAGACGCCATGGTGCGTCTTATGGAGAGCGTACTCGAAAGGCATTCCAGGTTCTATGTTTGCTCGGGTGATAAACGCATCTTGCTGTATCCGCAGACTTCCTTCCCTTCCGTCTGGAGAGACTAAGAGCGCATGCGTTTCAGGAAATGCTTTTTGCTCATATTGAGGAACTATTCCTTTTTCACGGGGAGTGATCCATATCTGAAAAAGCTCTAAAGATTCCGAGGAAGAATCATTCCGTTCGCCATGAATGACTCCAGTACCTGCAGACATTACCTGCACATCTCCCGCCGGGACCTGTTTCAGGTTTCCCATATTGTCCTCGTGCGTAACGGTACCCTTGGTCACGATAGTAATAATTTCCATGTCTTTGTGACCATGGAGCCCGAAGCCGCTCGCGGCTGCGATAGTGTCGTCGTTTAATACGCGAAGCGCGCCAAACCCCATACGGTCCGGACTGTACCACTCGGCAAAACTAAAACTGAACCTGCTCGATAGCCATCCGTGTTCTCCCCTTCCTCGCTCGTCTGCTGGGTAGTATCTGGTCGTCATATATAAAAAGTATACGCGTCTCTAAACAGGGGTAGGTCTGGGGACAGAGCATATGCAGAAAGGCCGGGGTGTGTAACACCCCGGCCTTGTAGCACTCTAGTCGTTCACTGGGAACGGAAGCGCGTGACGTCCCCGCTTCTTCTTCACAGGCTTGTGATAGCTACCCTTGATAGTGAAGGCGAGACCGGTCCAGATGATAGCCCCAATGAGGAGTAACACTCCAATTACCATCAGGATATTACCTAAAAGCACATTCATAGCACTCTCCCTACAAAGCACCCTGTGTGCGTTATATACCCATGATAGGTATACGGTCAAATGGCCCATGGGTGCGTGTTATGCTTGTCCTGTACAACCGAATACGCAGTATCAAGAGCGCAGCGAGGGAATCAGCCCTACGACCTGCCAGCAACCAGTCCTAAACGACAACGGTGCTCCTGAACCCTTACGGGGACGATGCCTTTACGAATCCATCTCCCTGCACGGGAGATGCTTTCGTTTGATACGACTACAACTGCGTATTTACAAACAATCGTGTGGAAGGACCGAAGAGGCCCGTACCTGTTGTAAGTCCCACCGGCGCAAGTATGGCCGCACGATGAGCCTCTTGAAAGCGCTTCAATGCCAGCTGGGTGCGTGTACCAAAGTACTCCGTCTCCCCACCAAGCGAACCAGCCCCCGTAGCGGCAATGACAAATCCCTTACTATTCAAAAATTGCTGGAGCCTTCGCACGTCTTGGTGAGTTTCTGTTGCTCGAAGGGTGCGCGTAAATACTGTTGTGGTCGTTGCAGTAAACAGTCTTGGCCATTCCTTCCGAAGAGTTTGTGCATCAGAGTTTTTTCCCATAGCCACCAGCGAAGCAACTTGTTGCATCACTGTATCGCCTCCACGACGTGACGAGGAGGTTGTGGTTGTCGTTACCGATTCTGTTCCGAAAATAGCGAAATCAGAAAAGTTCTGAGTCGTGCAGGTAACAGTTTTTGCTCCTGTGTCTACAGCACAGCTGGAAAGCTCGCTCCACACTTCGTCGTCATAGCGGTGTATTTTCAAACTAGATATATCTAGTCCTATTACGTCTTGATCAGTGTAGGATAGAGCTACAGATAAACCTGTCGCAAATGTTGAGAGGGTTGTGGTCGCATCAGTCAGTGCAACAAGATTGTAGACAATACTTCCCGCCCGCGTCTTTCCTGTTGGCGCACCTGCTTGTGCAAAAAAAGTAGCGCCGTCGAGCAAGTGTGCTTGGAACACAGCTTCGCTAGATGTACTTGTAAATGATGTTGGTACGGTGAGGGTTAGCGTTCCTTCAGACAGTGTCCCGCCAGCTGCAGTGGTGATGCTGCCCTGTCCCGTTGAAGAAATAGATGCACTTCCGGTACAACCAAGGGTGCGGAATGTTGCTGCAGTACTGCTTGCGGTATTGGACGCTGCGTCCGTACTTTGCACCTTGTAGTAGTAGCGCGCGCACGACTTTAGTCCCGATATCACCACCGAGTGACTGGTCACCCGAGACGAGGTATTTGTTTCTGGAGTGCTTGTACCAAAACTTGCCGTAGTCCCAAAGTACACTCGGGACGAAGCAGCCTCGTCACTTGTCCAAGTAATGGTGGCAGTGGTGGTACTCGCCGCCACGGTGACGTTAGACAGACCCGCGACGGTATTATCTACAGTGAAAGTAATGGTGCTTGACGTGGCGTAATTGTTTGAAGAGTCACGTGCTACGGCAAATACAGAATGAGTGCCGCTTGTTGTTGCGGTGGAGTCCCAAGCGATGCCATATGTGGAGGTTGTATCCTCACTCCCTTGTGCGGTTCCGTCTACATAAAACCGCACGCCCGCAACGGCGACGTTGTCGCTAGCACTTGCAGTAAGTGAGACGGCCACGCCGCTCACGGTAGCGCTTGCGCTTGGTGCCGTTACGGAAACAGTAGGCACGGTCACGTCTGCACCCAAATCCCCGTTGTATTCATATGCACCAATATCAACGTTCCCGCTGCGAGCAGCGCCACGCTGGTCTAGAGTTGGTACGGTTGTTGTGGCACCGTTCGCACCAGTAAGCCCATTATTGACGGCGATACTCGTACCCGACGTAATAGCAAATGTTTGCGTGCCGGTAAGAGTACTGTTCGCGGCAAGCGCGCTGTCTAAGTTGAGTGTCCCACTAGTAGCACCTCCTCCGTCCTGCAAGACATAGGTGCCATCTATAGCCAGGTTGTAGGTGGCCGCATCAAGCCATGTAGTAGTAGTTGCGGTGAAACCGCTGCGGTAATAACCTGGTCTGCCGATGACATTTCCCCCATTGTCAGCGTATATTCCATAATTATTTTCCCGGTGCCCAATATCGCCACCATTCGTAGAGAGTACATTCCCAGCGATAATAGTATTCTTCAGTTGAATAGTTCCTGCGCCGTCTCCGGTTCCAAGTCCATGAGTTGAACGACTCGTTCCACCATTTACTACTTGATTTAATGTAATAGTTGAATTAGTGATGGCTCCGGACCCTCGACGATAGAACACTCCTCCGCCCTCAAGATACGCGACGGTCTGAGTGACCGTATTGCTTGAAATCGTGGAGTTGAGGACATCCATAGTGTGCGTACCATTTGGGGTACCATTCCCGCTTGTATAGTAATGACGGTTGAGTCCCCCGCCCATGTATGAAGCAACGTTGTGATGAATAGTACTACTCGCAATAGTTGCGGTTCCCCACACATTCACACCGCCCCCTCCACCGTCTGTGGCTCGGTTGTAGCTAATGTCGCAAGAATCTATGGTAGCAGTTCCAATCACATCAATACCACCTCCGTACTGAGACGAACCAACCTTTCCGTACCGAATCATGAGACCACTAAACGTGACGGTATAGGTGTTGGCCACAGTAAACACGCGACGGTCTGCACTATTATCGCTTGAATGTGCCTGCACGATAGTTTCGTCTGCACCCTGTCCTTGAACGGTGAGATTTTTAGATAACGTATAACCACTCGTTGATACGTCTCCTGTCTCCGAGGCGTCAGTCCACGTAAAGGTGCCTGTCAGATTAATAATGTCGCCAGAGGATGCTGAGGTGTACGCCTTGTGAAAAGTTAGGTATGGACTTCCTACGGTGCCAGCACCAGTAGTGTCGTTTCCGGTTGAACTGTTTGCATAAATAGTCGCGGCAAGCGCCTGCTCCGCTGAAAGCGAGAGAAAGCAGAGTACTAAAAAACTTACAGTTAGCCCGCGTGACATTGCATAAATTTTAGCATGCGGTGCTCTCGTGTATACTTTACCCGTACAACCGAATACGCAGTATCAAGAGTGCAGCGAGGGAATCAGCCCTACGACCTGCCAGCAACCAGTCCTCGCGACAACGGTGCTCCTGAACCCTTACGGGGACGATGCCTTTCTGAATTCATCTCCCTGTTTGGGAGATGCTTTCGTTTGATACGACTATTAACTAAGCGTATTCGAACTATGTTTCATTTATTGACTCGCTACACAACGGAAAGCGTTACCAATGGTCACCCAGACAAAGTCTGCGATCAAATGTCAGACGCCATTTTAGATGCGTGTCTTGCGCAAGATCCTCAGAGTCGTGTTGCGGTAGAAACCTTTGGCAGTCACGGCACACTCATGATTGGTGGTGAGGTCACCACAAACGCAAACGTTGACTACGAAGCAATCGTGCGGAAAGTCTATGCAGATATTGGCTACGATGACGCGCTCGAAGTGTTCTCTCGCGTGGTCACGCAGTCGGGAGACATTGCACAAGGTGTAGACACTGGAGGTGCGGGTGACCAGGGCATCATGTATGGCTACGCAACTGACGAGACTCCTGAATATCTTCCCCTGGGTGTAGTTCTCGCACACGCGCTCGCACGGAAGCTGGAAACGCTTCGCACCAGTGGCACCCTTCCCTACCTGCGCCCGGACGGTAAGACTCAGGTCACTATTAGTGACGGAAAAGTTGTGACAGCACTCGTGTCTACGCAGCACGCGGAAGATGTCGAACAAGAAACAATTCGAAAAGATTTGATAGAACATCTCTTTATTCCCGTGCTTGGAGGTGTCGAGAATATCGAAATCCTGGTGAACCCAACAGGTCGGTTTGTGATGGGAGGCTTCTCTGCTGACGCCGGCCTCACGGGGCGCAAAATTATGGTGGACACCTACGGCGGACTCATGCCTCATGGGGGTGGCGCGTTCTCTGGTAAAGACGCCACCAAAGTAGACCGCTCTGCAGCGTATATGTGCAGACTGGTCGCCAAGAGCTTGGTTGCAAGCGGTCATGCAAAAAAGGCACTGGTGTCGGTGGCGTATGCCATCGGGCGCGTTGAGCCAGTGATGGTGGAAGCCTATAGCGAAGACGGCACGAATCTCTCGGACCTGGTTACCAAGAATTTCGACTTCCGACCATTCGCTATTCGTGAACGACTTGGTCTTACGCGACCCATCTTCAGCGAGACTGCCGCGTACGGACACTTCGGTGTCGCGGGCAGGCCTTGGGAAGAAATTGTAAAAATATAGAGCGCTGCTGCAAAAGAGAAAAGCACCCATCGGGGTGCTTTTCTCTTTTTTGCTATGAGCCAGATTATTTCTTTGCTTTCTTTGCAGCCTTGGCCGGAGCCTTAGTAGACTTTGTTGCTTTCGCAACCTCCTTCTTAGGAGCGGTTACTTTCACTTCTTTCTTTGCTGGCTTTTCCGCTTTTTCGTTTGAAGCAGAGATGATTGAAGAGTACGCAGTGTTTGAAAGCTGCGCGCTTAGGTGTTCAATTTTTGCATGAACTGCCTGCAACTCCTTGAGAATTGCACCAATGCGGTAGTCTTCTACAGGCGCCGCTGGGCGAGCTGGTGCGCGATCGTTTCCGTATGAAGGACGGTCGTTACCGAAACTCTTCTTCTGGAAGGAGTCACGCGGAGAACGCTCATCGTCACGCACGAAACAGTCCTTACAGTAGACCGGCTTCATGCCGTTTGGACGGAATGGTACCTCGCAAGCGTTCTGACACTTTGCGCAGGAAGTCTTGTAGAGCTCCTTTGGAGCATCAAATCCGCGACTGTCTTGGCGTCGGTCGCCACCAAAGCTTGGGCGGCCAGAACCACCACGTGAGAAGCCACCGGGCTTGCTGTCTCTGCTAAATTTCTTCTTGAATTCGGACATAGTGAATAGTATGAGTTAGTGACTTAATTATATCATACTGTTCACAAAAATCAATACTCCGCTACCATCCTCCATTCAAGCCTGTAGATACGCTCTAATATTCAACGGTTATAGGAACCGTCATAGAAGCGTCCTTGTCCGGCAGTCCCGAAGGATTGTCCTTTTTAAGGACGAGCGTAGCTGGGCCGATATAGGAATCGGGTGCAGTGAGTTGCGCTTTATATGCAACGAACTCAGTAGTCATCCATTCGCCTTGTGCTTGAGCAATACCTGTAGCGATAACTTTTCCATTCTTGTCTCGCAGCTCAATAGGAAACGATGCTTCGAAGTACCACATACCTCGAGCCTTCCCCATTACCGTAATTGATTTTCCCGTAACCGCACCAGGAAAGGGAGTATCGATTGTAATGGCTTCCGCACTCGCATTTATGTACGTTGCCTCGACCGGAATTTCCTCTGCATAGGTGCGTCCATCGGGAGTTTTACACTGGCGAGGCTGACTCTCCATAACCGGGTAGCCCGCACGCAGACAATCTTCAAAAGAAAGCACTGAAACTGCGACTGTGGGGGTTGGCGTCACGGTCTTTGGGCGCAGGGTCACAAACCAAACACCATAAGAAAGAAGCGCTACCGCAACAACAGCAATAAGTACCTTTGTGAAATCCATATAGATTAACTTTATCACTCTCCTCATGAAGACTTCCTGAATTAGCTGCTTTATGTCCCGGCAGTGTAGGAACACTGAAAGCTATCTAAAGATTTATCCTCCGAAATTGAGCGGAGCCGCATTGCTACTTGGTATTGGAGAACAAGTAATAGCAGAATCCCCTTCGCCGAGCGTTACAGTTTCACCACGAGCAGTGAGTACAGCTCCTTCTCCTTCAAAACGTGCTCCCGTAGGAGAAGCTTTGCGAGCAAGGGTGCTTGCTGGAGGATATGTGGCCGTCCCCACAGGAGCAATTTTTATAAAGTTGGTGTCTGACGAAGGCGTTAGAGTAAGCACAACCTCTTTATCACACTGGTAGGTGTGCATTCCTAAGTACCGAGGGGTGGCTTCAGCGGATGTCGTAGCAGTGCTCGTAGTAGTGGTCGTGGTGGCGGTAGATGTTGACGGTACTGTTGGGACTGGCTTGGTACTTCCCTGCAACACGTACCAAAGAACGCCTGCAGAAATTATAACTAGGAGAGCAACAATAATCATTTTTTTCATATACCTGTAAGTATGACGAAACGCGACACTTGTAACAACGAATGCCTGGGGATTGTGAAATTACCCGCGTAAATCTATCACGGTAGCTGCTGGGTCGGTAGACTGGTTATTTCGGTACGCTTCTTGCTGGGACTCAATTTCACCCACAAGTCGCTTGTTCTCTTTTTTGAGACTCATTATTTTGAAGCTTGCGTTTAGTGCTGACGGCAAGGTTGCAAGAATGCTTATGAGAATACCTGCAATGATTGCTACGATAATAAGCACCGCGAGAGAGCTCTCGAACTGCCACCCCATAAACGTAAGTGCAGCTGTTTGCGTATTCTGTAGCGCAAACAGGAGTGCAGCTCCTCCTAAAACAAACCCGACGAAAAGTGAAAGTATCATTCATCTAGTATACGCTCTGCTTCATGAAGATTACCTGTTCTTCATGAAGACCACGATCCTTATTTGCCTACAAGTAAATGTAGATGGAAATGGTTAGGAATAGATTTGTTTTTAAGAGTTGCCTCTATAATCCAGTCATAATCCTCCTCAATAATCTGGTTCTTTATTCCGGACAACTCCATGATTTCGTTCACAGTAAGGTCAGCTTCCTTCGTATGTCGTATCGGTACGAGCATATGATGCTCCTTTGCAATGAGGTCGTAGGGGAAACTGTTTTCAGTTATCTTCCATAATTTGAAAGTGCGTAACGCTGGTTTATCACAAAGCGCGCAAATATCACTTACGGGTGAGTTCGCCAAATACTCCTGGTACGCCCTCTTCCCTTCTGGAGTACGAAGCGAGGACATAGGAACTATTGAGCGAGAAGTTTTTCAATACTTACACGGGTTTCCTCTGGAGAAGTGAACTCGATAGAACAAATACCCAGACTTTCCGCAGCCTTAAGATTCTTCTCTTGATCGTCAAAATATATACATTCCTCTGGGAGGATTGCAAAATCCCTTAGTACCACTTTCCATGCCTCTACATCCGGCTTAACTAGCCCTGTCCGCCATGAGAAATAGGCCCGATCTACGATGCTCGCCATCCAAGGATAGTGTTCGTAATACTCAGCTCGCTCTTTGAAATTGTTTGAAAGCGTGATGATTTTAATTCCTCGTTCTTTGAGTTCTTGAGCGAGAGCAATCATTTCCTCTGAGGGGGTTTCGGCTGAGAACCAATAATGCCAAAATTCTGGCTCGGACATCTCAATACCCCATCGTTTCAAATGAGGCTCCCAGTAAGAAAAAGCGGGACGTGCACCTGGCTTGCGAACCTCATCCATTATTTCTCCCAGTACTGGAAGAAATTCGAGAACTGAAACGCCAAAATCTTCTTCAAACCTATCGCTAAGTTTTCTACTGTGAATAAACACTCCGTTCAGGTCAAAAATTACGGCCTTAAGCATATTTAAGATATCGCCTATCCTGCAAACACTACACCCAAGTAGTAGGGCCAGAGGACGAGAGCGAGTACCCCCTTCCAGAAAGTAAGGTGGAGATAGCCAATAGTGAAAAGCCATCCCGCAAACCAAAATCCACCCAGAGTGCTACTGTGTTCAATTTTTACTTTTTGCATTGCCAAAGTATAACAGTACTTATGAAGCGGCTGTCAAACTAGTGTATCTGCCGCACGTCCACCAAGTCAGTATCACGCGCCACGAGTCTCTTGTATGCAATAAGTTACTCCTTGTCCTGTACCGGTATAAGTAAGTAGAGGCTTCTCTACTTCCCTATCACTTTTATATAGTAGGAAGTACTTCCGTAGAGCGTGTAGTCTGCTCCCTCTTCTTGTGTAGCTACAGCATACACTTCTACCTCCGACCCTATCTCCTTCTCGAGATCACCAATTGAATCCACACCCTTTATTGAGCCGACGGGAGGGATATTCATTCGCATACCCGTGAGAAGAATTACTTTCTTGCCACCCACCGTAACGCTACAGACCCCATCAGCGAAACAGCTCGTATCTACTGCAGAGAGTTTGCCCGTGAATGTCACTGGGGTTTGCAGGTTCCCGTTTATTACCGCACGAGTCTTTGAACCAAAGTATCCGTGAGCAGGAGTGATAGTGAACGCAGCCTGGAACTCAGCAAGAGCATTCTTGGTGAGCTGGCCAAAGTAGCCCGTAGGTCCTACCGACATAAGCGCTCTTGCAGCTGCCCCCGTATTCTTTCCGATAAGGAATTGCTGGAGCCATGTCACGTCTGTTCCTCGACTACCGCGCCACATGTCCTTCTTTGGTGCTTGCGTCTCTACGGTGCATTCTCCTTGATAGAGAAATGTCGCCTTTCCTGCACCAAGCACGCATGAATTTCCATACGTCTTGGTAGTTCCATCAGGAGCTTTTCCACACACCGGCGCATACTGCATGGTGCACATAATAGGAGCTTCGGCATCTACGGGCGTGAAGCCAAGAGCGGTCATGGCCTTAGTAGCCACTGATACCGAGCTATAGCTCTTGTTGAGAGAAAGACTGTCTGTTGAATAGCCACCCGTTTGGTCTCCGTCTGCATAGATAGCCCATACAGTGCCAGCCTTGAATGCTGTGTATCCGTCGTCATATCCGCATGCAGCAGAGCTTGATCTCGTGCGCACAGTTACCGTTTCTTCCACTGGGCCCTTATAGGTTTCTTCTACAGTGAACGTGACGTGGTAGTCACCGTTTATGCTTTTGTCCTGAGCAACACTTTTTACAGTACCCACAAAAGCCACATCACTCTTGGAGAGATTTTCTGAAGCAGATGGTGGGTAGCCTGGTGCAGGACTACACGCATAGGACGCGCTAGGCGCGCTCATGGTGAGCACAGCAATTAAGGCGAATAAGAATAGTAGTTTCTTCATGAGATGTAATTATATAAACAAAGGGTGTGTCAGTTATGACGGCAGAGATAGCCGTTTCTTACAGGCTAGCATTCGGGGATGCCGTCGGCGGACAGTACGGGAATTCGTCTTGATATACTTACCGAAACATAATCCAACCCGTTATGATACCTAAAAATACTATTTGTCTCTGGTTTGATAAGGACGCAGAAGAAGCCGCGAACTTTTACGCAGCCACTTTCCCTGACAGTAAAGTGACTAACGTTTTCCACGCGCCCGGTGACTTTCCTGATGGTAAGAAAGGTGATGCACTCACCGTGGAGTTCACCGTCTGCGGTATTCCCTGTGTGGGCCTCAATGGGGGTCCTGTGTTTACACAAAGCGAAGCATTCTCCTTTCAGATTTCAACTGAAGACCAGGAAGAGACGGACCGCTATTGGAATGCAATTGTTGGGAATGGTGGCAAGGTGAGTGATTGCGGATGGTGCAAAGACCGCTGGGGAGTGTCGTGGCAGATAACACCGCGCACGCTGATTGAAGCATTTGCTGCCGGAGGCGCAGAAGCGGAACGTGCTTTTAAAGCCATGATGACCATGCAAAAAATCGACGTAGCTGCTATAGACGCAGTGCGACGCGGTTAAGAAAGTTCACTGATCTCTACTCACCTTCTAACTAACTTTCCGGACGACTTCACTAATATTGCCTCTAGTGCGACATGTGTACAGGAATCCAAAATTTCTTTACGTAAGGGTCTTAGCTAAAGTTGATAGTGAAATTATACATGCCCATACTGCATGCTCCTCGCAGAGGTGTCCCTGCTTGTGGCGTTCCAATATCTATTGTTTCCTCACCCGTTTGAGAAAGAATTTTCTGGTATCCCATAGAATGTATTACCAATGCAGCAGAACAATCATAGGTACCATTGGTCTTCATAATAATTTTTGTAGGGAGATTGGCCCTTGCAGACGAAACCTTTGGGAAATACCCACCCTTCGCGTCGATAGTTATGTACTGAATACCATCCCTTATCTCAACATTCGATCCAGGCGGCAATAATGCGTTCTCACCACCACCCCTCGAATCACCTAGAAAAATGATACCAATTCCTATGACCAGTGAGACCGTGATGATTGATAGAGCGGTTTTATTCATAGTCACGTAATTATATAGTAAATAGCGGATTTATAACTCCGAGGCCTGCAAGGCCCGCAAGAAGCGCAAACAGTCCAAGACCTATCACTACCACTCCCGCCGATTTAAAGAACAGAGGTGCGTATTTCGAGTGAGCAAATGACGCAGAACCGAAAGAGAGCAACAAGAGCATCGGGAGCGTTCCAAGGGCAAACGCAAGCATAATGAGCATTCCCGACACAAAAGATCCGCTACTCAACGCAGATACTTGCATTGACTGTGTAAAACCACAGGGCAAGAAGAACGTGGCAAAACCCAGAATAAGCGGAGTTAGAGTTTTGTGTTCTATCTTTCTAAAGAAGTCGAACACGTTCGATGGTAAGGAAAGTTTATTCTTTGCAAACACTCCAACCAAATTCAGACCAAGCAACAACATCACAACGGAAGCCAGAATGCCTAGTAGTGCGGTAAGGGTGAAGTTAACTCCAACTACCCCACCAACCACACCCAAAAGGCCTCCCAGTACAGCAAAGCTCACTATTCTTCCAACGTGAAAGAGAGTAAACGTCTTTGTATCACTTACATCATCCTGCGATATTTTTGCTGAGAGCGACAACACCAGTCCTCCTACAATTGCGAGGCAACTCGAGACCGATGCAATAAGGCCAATTATGAAACTCGTGATGGGAGTTGTCTGCCCGCCAAGACCGAGATTAAGGATTCCAGACCTCTGCAATAGAAAGAACAGTACGAGGACGCCAAGTCCGATTGGAAGCGCTTTCCAGATAGTGTCGCTTTCAGGCAGTACCTTTGCTGATTTTTCAACAGACAACGTATAGCCATTCGCCTGAATTGTACTTGTAAGAATTCTTGCAAGTTCTTCCGGATTCTCCTCAGTATCCGTCTCGACCTCTACTGTTTCAGTCTTCAGATTAACGCGTGCGCTTCGTACAATGGTCTGCTCGTTTAGAATGTCCTCAATAAGGATTTTGCAAGACGTGCAGTGAGTACCTGAAACATGAAATGTGTACGTATTCATAGTTATAACTTCTTAGCTTTAATGCGGAGCGAGTTACCCACCACAGAAACCGACGACATTGCCATGGCAAAGCCTGCAAAGACAGGGTTTAGCAGCCACCCAAAGATTGGGTAGAAGACGCCTGCCGCAAGCGGTATTCCGACAATGTTGTAAATGAATGCCCAGAAAAGATTTTGCTTGATTCCTCGCATGGTTATTTTTGAGAGCTTGATTGCCTTCACCAGCTTTGAAATATCGCCGCCGAGCAATGTGATTCCTGCTGATTCAATAGCCACATCCGTACCTGTCCCCATAGCAATGCCCACATCAGCTTGGGCAAGTGCGGGAGCATCATTCACCCCATCACCCGCCATAGCAAC
>ERZ1292640.1705-Hain-H43-02um-R1-1705-length-18041-cov-7_pt1 | contig 18041 bp, 22 predicted proteins | sample MGYA00564404_ERZ1292640 | MGnify/ENA primary metagenome ERZ1292640 (study PRJEB36523, sample SAMEA6512636) | groundwater metagenome | collected 2019-01-08 | study: AquaDiva: Metagenomics assemblies of 32 groundwater samples
AAGATATTTATTCTGAAAAGTCTCTGGCTTGCTAGGGAGTGAGCGAAGCAAACAAGATGAAATTTAAGGGTATTCTTTAAGTCAGGTGTCTTAAAGTGATTAAGACAGATGTCTTAGAAAGATATATAAAGACAAATGTCTTGAATAAATTAAACTGGATATCTTGAAATGAAAGAAGGAAACAAAAAAATAATCGAAGAAGTTTTGGATGAAATAGGGTCGGCATTAAAGGATCCAAAGGGAATTCAGTCACACCAGCGAAGGATTGCTTTCTCCCTTTCGTTGGGAATTGTTGCACTTATTGAATCTTATTTAGAAAATTTAAATGTGCTGAAAAGCGGGGCAAAAATTAACCATTCATGGTTTAAGAAGAAAAAAGGAAATGTAAAAAAGCTTATTTCTAATTTAATAACATGTCCTATTGAAAATTTAAAAGAGATTGATGGTCTTTTGGATTTAACATTTGAAATAGAAAATCAGAGAAATGCTATTGCTTATGGGGGCATGGTTGACGAAAAAGTATTAATAGAAAAAATAAATCTTTTTTTTAAATTAAAGGAGAAAGTAAAATATGATTAAGTCATACGCAAGTTATTTTGCATCTTATCTTTTGAATAATTTGAAAAAAGAGGAAATTAGCAATTTAAAGAGCATTATCTTGTTTGGCTCTGCTGCTCGCGGTGATGCTTCAAAAGACAGCGATGTGGATATTTTTATAGATGTTCTTAAAAAAAATAAAAAATTAGAAAACAGGATAAGCAAGATTGTTGAAGAGTTTTATAAAAGCAGAGAAGCTGTACTTTTTAAGGCTAAAGGAATAAGCAATAAAATTAATGTTATAATTGGCAAACTTGAGGAATGGAAGGATCTAAAAAATAGCATTGAGAGCACGGCAATTGTTTTATATGGCCGTTATACTTCCGCAGGGATTGCTGGAAAAAAATATCTCTTGTTTTTTTGGGATAATATTAAAAGAAATCGCGGGGCCTTTTTAAATAAATTGTATGGATTTAAAGTAAGAGAGCGGAGATATAAGGGCTTAGTTGAGATTTATGGCGGCAAGAAATTGGGAAAAAGCTCAATAATGATTCCTGCAGAATATAATAAAGAGGTTGTTAAGTTATTAGAACATTATGGCGTGAATGCGCGCATAATTGAGATTTATGCGTGAATTTTTTTGCAAAAAGTCTACGAAAGATTTATAAATAAGCTATTTGTTAATAAAATATGCTAGATAAAAAGAGCAATAGGGGTTTAGGGTTGTTTGTTCTCGGGGTTTTTGCAATATTATTACTTTCGGTTGTTAGTGTTTCTGCTGCTAAACAGCTTACGAATGCTGAAGCTCAAGCGAAATATGATGTTAATAGTGCTAAAGAAGCATTTGATCAGTTCGGAGTTAATTCTTTAAAAGCTGAAGGGTATGATTCATATGAAGGAGCCGCAGCTTCTTCCGCTAGTACTACTTCTACTGCATTGGGAGTTAGTGCTTCCGGTATTGCAGGATCAATTCAAACAGGTATAAATAATGCAATTATAGTAGCTAAGCCGATATTAGAATTGCTTGTGGGGTCAACACAAGGCAATACACAATCAAATTCATCAATTTTTTTCACAAAAGTTCTTTTATTAATATTCGGATTTTCAGTAGTTTATATTGTGCTAAGTTCATTAGCAGGAACTTTTTTTGCAGACCATAAAGGACTCGATGCATTAATAGGGGCAGTAATTGCTCTTTTAAGTGTAAGATTCTTAGAAGCAGGATTCGTAGAAACTATTGTTTCCTCAAACCAAGCGTTTATAGTAGCAATAACGGCAGGACTGCCTTTTGTTTTATTCTTTTTAGTTACCAAAGACTTTAGCGCTACACAAAGAAGACTTGCCTGGGCATTCTTTGCAGCAGTGTTTATAGTATTATGGATAGCAAGATATGATAAGATGACTGGAGTGACAAAATGGGTTTATCCAACTGCAGCTGTTCTTGCACTTATTATGATAATATTAGACGGTACGATTAAAAGATTTCGTACTCGAATTGATATAGAAACCGCAGGAAAAACAAATGCTCAAGATAGAATTGACGAATTAAAAGATAAGATTCTTGAGGTGGATGATAGAGTAACCAAAGGAATTTATACTACTCCAGAAGGCGTAAAGAGGAAAAAGGAATTAGCAAAAAAGATTGACTTCCTTCAAAATACTTAAGTTTCCCTAACTTTTAAAAACATCTGATTCCTATTGTAATAATGAAAAAAAGAGCTTATTTCTATTTGCCCGCACTAATTAGTTTATTCTTAGTATTTTATATCCTAGTTTTCTCTTTCTTAGCAAGAGCGCAGACAATTGACCCTCAACAAATTGTTAATGATAAAATAAACGAAGTTTCAAAAAATGTTGAAGACTTAAAAAGCAAATATCTTGAAAAAGAGTGGAGCGATATGATTGCAAAAAACAAAATACTTGGGCCAATACATATATTCTTGAAAGAGAACGTACTTATCAAATGGTTATTTCTTGTATTATTTAATACAACTTATTCCCTCTCTCCCTTATGCTTTCTGACAATTGTTGTCTGTATATTATTTGCTACTCTTGTTGGAGATAGTTTGAGATTTTATGGCTTTGAAAGGTTTAGCTCTGCTTTAATCGGGCTTAGCGCAATGGTAATAACCGTGCAATTAGGGGTTATAAACTGGCTATTAGTCTCTTTAATAGACTTTATATCTGCAAAAGACGCATGGTGGATGAGAATCCTGTTCTGGGTGTTAGTTATCGTTCTTATAGTCCTAATCGGCAAAACAGAAGGCATTTTATCAAAATTCATGCAAAAAAGAGAAAAAGAAGATAAAGAAGAAGATAGAAATCAAAAAATAGCTGAAGCAGAAGAATTTATCAAGGGCGTGAAAGAAGGGCAAGAGATTTCAGATAAGATAAAAGGGAAAAATAATTAAGAAATACCAATTTAAAACTCCATTTCAATTCTAAGTTCCATCAATGCAAAGACGAATTTGCTGATTTGCATAAAATGCCTCCTTATGCTCTGAGCATCTTTATTTGTTGCTTCTTTCCATTTAAAATGATCATTATAGATTTTGAAATCATTTTCTCCAAATTTTATAGCTGTTTCTCGATCAAATTTGTAAAATAATTTATAATAAATTTCAAAATGCTCTTTCACTCTTTCGGCAAAAGGAAGAATCTCATCTACTCTTTTCTTTGATTTTGCAAGGTGCATTGCAACATACTTGAATTCGTCGCCCAGAAGCTCAAGCAGGAAGAGTGTTGAGAACATAACTGGCTTGTTTTTCTGATTTTAGAGGAAAAGTTATAGCTGTTGATGCTTTTAATGCACTTTATCAATTCTTAAAATTGGATGAACTTAAGAAAAAAAGTGCGCAGAGAAAATTGTTTTAATACTAAATACCGTTTTTAAAGAAGTTTTTTGAAGATGAAATTGAAATAAAATAAACTCAGTTAATTACATATTGCTTCTTACTAGAAGAACTAACAGTATTATTATTGCTACAGCAACACCAATTCCGATTGCCCACCAGATTACTCTCATATTTACTGGAGCACCTGCTCCCCCCAAAAAGCCAGTAATTATGGCCTCTTTCGCAGTCTTTTGGGTAGTCAAGACCCTGAGCTCAGCATTATACTTAGCTTCCTGAGCAGGTTTACTAAGATCATATTTTGTACTAAGATGAGTGATTTGATCCTCTAGCACTTCAATCTCTCTTTCTGCTTGGCTAAGTTGGTTTTGCTGAACATTATTCAACGCGCGCATTGCTTCTTGCTTTCTTATGCTTTTTTGAATAGTTCCGTCTAATACTAATGCTAAAATAATTACAACTAAAGCAATAGGATAAACCCAAATACCCCACTTTAGAGCATCATAGTTATTTACAACATTATACACCCATAAGACTGTAATCATTACTCCGAAAATAATCCAAACCGCTTTTCTACCAACACTGCTTTTTATTTTCGTGGCAAAATATCCCACCACAACAAAAGGAATAACAACTGTTATTAATGCTACAAGCGCGCTAGAAGGTGTTGCCATTGCCAAAAGAAAACCAGCAGGCAAAAATCTAATTCCAATTAAAGAAACTATTACTCCAATCATAACATTCAGTGGCGCTTTAGTTCCAAAGATGTTAGTGTCATTTAAAATACCATAAATAACTATGGTTACTAAAAGAAAAACAAGAAAACGCATTGCAAGTTCGCCAGCAACAGATCCATCTGGAAAACCAACTACTAATTTTAATACAGGTTTTGAAATATCTACTATTTGATTTATAGTTTTTTCAACTGCAGCTGCAATATTGGATGTAGGTGCTGCTTGCGCAGGAGCAATTGCAACTAGAATAGAAATGACAAAAATACCGAGAATAAACAACCCTAAACCCCTATTGCTCTTTTTATCTAGCATATTTTATTAACAAATAGCTTATTTATAAATCTTTCTAGATTTTGATTTTTAACATAAAAATATTTTTTATTTAAATTAAGTAATAAAAATACAATTTAAACTCTAGAGCCAACTTTAAAGCCTGCGCGCCCTGCAGCTTCAGTTTTATCTTTTCTGAGAATATTTTTTATTAGATAATGTGCGCCAAGCCAGAAAATACTGAGGATAAAAAGGATAATAACTATTTTTAAAATCTGCCAAGCGCCTGGAGATTTGAATATTCCTACAATTCCAAAGAGAAAATTGTATACCTCAATTAATGCGCCGGCTACAGAGCCAATAAGGGCAATAATTAATCCTACAAGCTTTGATTTCACTCCTTCGCCAAGAAAAGGAACAAGCGCCATAATCTCGCTTGTTATTGCAACAACCATTAATAGGAGGGCAAATAAAACAATAATTTTTTGCAGGTCAAGTTTTTCATTTTCAGCCAAGCCGAATAGAATTCTTGCAGCCTTCTCAATCTGGGGGGGAATTACGAGCTCTTTTGTTAAAGCACTGGAATCATTCTTGGTTATGCTACTATTTTGCTTGCTGATTGAATTATTTTCGGCAGAGACGAAAAAGATGCTTATTAAAATTAAAAATAACAACACTGAAACAAATACCCCTTTGCTTTTTTGCATGTTTTATAAAAACAAAAGAAGTTTAAAGAGTTTTCTGAATCCTAAATTTGAGCAATCTTTTTAAAGTCTGCTTATTTTAATTAGACATGAATATTAAGAGTAAATTAAAGGCAGTTTTTTATTTTATATCTTTTGCGTTTCTTATTCCATTTGTCAGCGCCTTTGATGCAAGTTCTGTAAGTAACGCAATAACAAATGGCATTGAAGTGTTTAAGGCTTTTTATTCTCCCTTTTTTGAAGCAATTATCGGCACGCCTATAACAAGTGAATTCTTTCTGGCAAAAGTCTTGATTTTGGTTTTGCTTTTCGTCGTTATTCGCGCAATTGCTACAACAATTCCCGCTTTTAAAGACAATAAAACAGTGATATTTATTATCGCTTTAGTAATCTCAGTATTTGCAGTAAGATTTATCTCTGAAAATCAGCTGATCAATGGGATTTTGCTGCCTTATGGAACTTTAGGCATTACTTTAATTACTATTATTCCATTTCTTGTTTTCTTTTATTTTATTCATAAATCAATTGAAAGCTCTGCAGGAAGAAGGCTTTGCTGGGCTTTGTATATCGCAATCCTTACTATTCTATTGTTTAATCAAAAAGACAGTATTAGCAGTGTAGGTGGTTGGATTTATGTCGCTGTTATTGCTATAATAGTTTTGGCCTTTTTGTTTGATAGGCAAATAAGAGTATATTTTTCTATGCATGAAATAAAAAGAATGGAAAGAGCAATTAAAGACAGGGCAGTTCTTGATCTCTTGGATCAGTTAGAAAAAGCGTATAAATGGGAAAATAGTGAATATGGAAAAAGAAGAATCAAGGAAATAAAAGAAAAATTAAAAGACCTGGGCGTTAAAAGAGCTTAAAAATTAAACTTGATTATTTTTCAGCCATTCTTCTGTAGCCCACAATTGTCTTGCCTTCTTTGTCATAAATTGGAACTTCTTTTGGTTGTTTTGAATTTCTGCTGTTGAAAGCTAGTAATACCACGCCTATAACTATGAGTGCCAAACTGCCAATTAAAAAATAGGGCCCTGCTAGTATTGATTTAGGTATAAATGAAAACAATTTTCTTATAAAAGGGACTCCAGAGATGGCTAAGCAAACAATTCCTATCCCTGTTAATATATAACCAATAATCTTATTCATGTTGCTCTTTTTTCTTCTGTTATAACAATTTCTTTATATTTAAATGTTTTTCTTTAAAGGATTTTGAAAAAATTCAAAATGCTTATAAACTACTTGTTTTTGTTTTAGTTATGAGATATGAAGATGCGCCTGATTTAAAAAAGAGGATGGAAGAAGTTGTAAGTATATTAAGCTTGAATCACATAAATATTTCAAGAGTTGAATGCTTGAGAAGCAGAGGCTCTTCTTCCCGTAGAACAATTGCTCGTTGTCATACTTTAGGAAAATTAATGCAAAAAGCAATGAAGACAAATGCGTTTTATGCGATAGAGTTCTTGGAGCGATTTGACAAGATGAGCCAAGATGAACAAGATAAAGTGATAATTCATGAGCTTATGCATATTCCAAAAACATTCGGAGGAGGCTTCAGGCAGCATGATTTTGTTTGTGATAAAAATGTGGAAATTTTTTACAGAAGATTTAAGGTAATTAAAAATAATTCTCCGGAAAAAGAAAAAAGGACGCCTTCAGTGTTTTGCGGTGAAAATCAAAATGAATTTTCGGAAGAAAAGTTGGAAGAATCGCAAAAAGAAAAGCAGAGCAATGCTTTTAAATTTCCATTTTGGAGATGATTAAAGATTCTTTGTTCATTCTTCAAGAAGCCATTTCCAAGCGGGCTGAATGAGAATCTTTTTGCCTTTGACGTTTAGTTCTTCTTCCTGCTCGTAGGTTAGAATAAGCCCCTTCTTTAATTTAAACTCCTTCATGGCTTCAAGCAATCCTGAAATTTCCCGCTCTTTGTTTTTTTCATCTAATTCATAACAGACTTGAATTGCTTGATTTATTTCTTTATTTTTAACAATGAGAAAATCACATTCGGCGCCCTTAGAATAATAAAAGACTTCATGGTTGTTGTTTAAGCAATTAAAGACTAGGTTTTCTAATAGCCACCCATAATCTTTAGTTATTTTATTAGAAAGAACTCCAATAAACCCATTGTCTAAGATATAAAACTTTTTATCATTTATTATCTGTTTTTTGTATGAGTAATCAAATTTATTTATTGTTTTAGCAAAATAAGTCTCTTCAAGATAAGATATAAATTTTTTAATTGTATTAACACTTTTAATGTTAGTAACTTTTTTAAGGGAATTATAGCTGAATTTATTAGCAAAATTGTTTATTAAATACGAATATAGCTGCCTTAGAACTGCCGTATTATTTACTTTGTATCTTACTGCTATATCTTTAATTATAGTATCTTCATAAACTCTTGTCAATAACTCCGAATCATTATAAATCAAATATTCAGGCATACCGCCCTTTATTAAATACTCTTCAAAATACTTTTTAATCTCTACTTTGGTTTCTGTTTTGTAAATAGGCTCTTTCTTTGTGCTAAAAGCTTTATTTAATTCTAAAAATTCTAAAAAAGAAAATGGTCTGATAATAATATCCACATGCCTGCCAGTAAGTTTTGTTCCTAATTCTCTGCTCAATAGGGTTGCACTTGAGCCAGTTATAAAAAATTTAATGCCCTCTTCATATAATCTTCTTACAAATGTTTCAAAGTTAGTTACATTTTGAATTTCATCAAGAAAAAAGGTTTTCTTTTTTCCATATAAGCTTATTAATGCTTCATAAAGCCTATTGAATTCATTTGCTGGAAAATTGAATAATCTTTCATCTTCAAAGTTTATATAATAGAAATCCTCATCTTGATAATGCTTTTTTATTAACTGCCTCAATAATGTGGATTTGCCGCTTCTCCTTAATCCTGTTAACACAACAACCTGGGGCAATTTAATCTTAGACTCTACCTCTCTTAAGATTGTTCTTTCTATGCCGTACTTCTTGCTGAGAATTGTTTCTCTTTGCCTTACAAGTATTTCTTTTATTTCTGCTTCTGATAACATAAAAATATAACAAAAAGGATATTTATAAATCTTTTCATTGCCATTGCACAAAACAATAGCTTTTTGTTCATTACCATTGCACAAAATAATATGCATCTTTTAGAGCTTTCTTAGTACTAATTAGCAGTTAGTATGCTATTGGTAAGTATAAAGCATCGTCGTGGGATATTTCACAGCAAGGTAAACTTAGTAATCACAAAATAATCTTATTGACGATAATAATTATCTTATTCTTCACAATACTTTAAGATAGCTTGAAATTTCATATAACTTATACTTTTCCTATCGACTACAAAAAATAGCCAAAAAAATCTTGTCGTCTATGTTTTATAGATACTGCTATTTGGATAGTACTAATTAGCAGTTAGTATGTTTTTCATGTTAAATCTCAAAGTAATTGTATAAGCTTTTCGGTTAATGCGTTAATTGCTTCTGAATTTCTCTTTTACTCGGTGGGGCTTACTTGAAAACGTCGCCGTTTTCATTGCTCCAGAAGATAAGGGCGGGCGTAGCTTTCACCCCTCAATAAGCCATTTCCAAGCGGGCTGGATGAGGATTTTTTTGCCTTCGATAGTTAATTCTTCTTCCTGCTCGTAGGTTAGAATAAGCCCGCGTTTTAACTTAAACTCTTTCATGGCTTCAAGCAATCCTGAAATTTCCCGCTCTTTGTTTTCCTTTGTAAGCTGATAACAGGCCTGAATTGCTTCTGAGACGTTATTTCCTTGTTTTATAACAAAATCGCATTCTTTTTCTTTTTGAAAGTAAAAAACTTCCTTATTTCTTCTTTTTAGCTCTATAAACATGAGATTTTCAAATATTCTACCAAAGTTTGTTTTAAAAGTTACTCCGACTATATTAAAAAATGCGAGGTCTATAATATAAATTTTTCTAGGAAAAGAAAGTTGTCTTATAGTTGAGTAATCAAACCTTAAAACTTCAAAGAATAAATAACTATTGCTTAAATAAGAGATATAATCTTTTACAGTTATGGCGTTCGAAAGATTTAAGGATTTTTTTAGAGAATTGTAGGTAAACGGCGAAGAGATATTTGAAGAAAGAATATTCACGAGTTCTCTTAATATTTTCTGGCTTTTGATATTATATCTGGAGATTATATCCCTAAAAATAATGTTTTCATAAATTGTTTGGATATAATTTTGGTCTTTATTCTCTAAATATTCTGGAACTCCTCCAAGCTCCATGTAATTCATAAAATGCGCTTTTATCTGCGCTTTTTTTTCGGTTGTAAACCTTAAATCCTCTTGTAGAGGAATCTCTTTTTTAATTAAGAACTCTTTGAATGAAAATGGGTATAGTTCGAACATCTTATATCTGCCAGTGAGTTTGGTTCCAAATTCTTTGCTTAATAAGCTAGAGTTAGAGCCAGTTAAAAAAATCTTTTTTCCATCGTCTTGAATTCGTCTGATAAAGGACTCGAAGTTTTCGATATTTTGAACTTCATCAAAGAAATAATAATCTCCAGAACCATAAACTTCCATCAATATTTCATTTAGTTTTTCAAAGTCTTTAGCTTCAAAACCCAAAAAAGCCTCATCTTCAAAATTGATATAGCAATATTTTTTATCTTGGGATTTTAGCTGCATCATTATTTCTCCCAGAAGAGTAGATTTTCCAACTCTTCTCATTCCAGAAATAATTATTATTCTTTTATCATTTAAAAATTCTAAAATATTCTTGAGAATTTCTCTAGTGACTAGGCTCTTTTTTGCAAATAAATTTTCTTTTTGCCTGAGCAGTACGTCTCTTATTCTATTAGTTTCTATCATTAATGTATTAGGAAGTTATCATTTATAAAGCTTTCTTAGTACTAACTGGCAGTTAGTATGTTCTGGGGAGAGTACTAACTGGCAGTTAGTATGTTTTTCGTGTTAAATCTCAAAGTAATCGTGCTTGCCTTTGGGAATGAGGGATGCTTGAATATCTTCAGGCATAAGAGTTTTTCTGCCGTGAATTTCCATGTTTTGCTTTGCGAATTGGAGTGTGTTAATTAAGTTTTCTTTGATTAAATTTTCCATAAATTCCAAAGCTTCTTTATTTGTTCTTTTAATTCCATTTGCCTTTAACATTTGAATCAGGTTTTTTCTTTTAATTAACGTATTAAGCTTTTTCTTACTTTTATTCATTTTTAGTTAATGTATTAATAGATTGAACTTCTTAAATTTAATTTTTGAATTAATGAAAAACTGTTCAAAGAGATATTCTTCTTCTATAGGGATAAGAAAGACCTGGTTTGCAAGCCATTCACCTTTTTTCTCATTTACTAAACCAGGAGATTTATTTTTCCCCCTTAGGATATTCACTATTTTGACTTTTTTTGAGGGAGATATATTAGTTAGTGCATAGGTAAAAAGAACTTTACTTTTGAATTTTAATGATTCTGCAAAGGAAGAGTTATTTTTTAAGCTGTATCCTTCTCTTAAAAGCGTATTGACCAATGAGGGGGGAGAGGTAAAAATCTCTTCTGGTTTTAAAGTGCTTATATGAAAACCCTCAATAGAATGTTTTGCTTCTTTATTTGTAATTAGGACGACATCAATATCTGATGGCAGAGTTTTGCCTTTAATGAATGAGCCAAAGACTATGATGTCCAGTATCTCTTTATCTTTTAGTAGGTGTTTTAATTTATTCTTTAGAGCTGACAAATTTTTTGAGTTCATAAGCATAGTGTTTTAACTTTAAAGCATCCTCCTTTTTCAATCTTAAATTGTAGGATTCTCTGTATAATTGAAATAAATCAGATAGATTTTCCGATATTTCTTTAAAGTGCGTGTGCAACAAGTCAAATCTTTCCTTGTGATTTTTTGGCAGGAGCTTTATTTCTCTGTAAATCAGATAATCACAGAGATTTGCAATTGCTTTGAAGAAATCTGAAACTGAAGCATTGTACCTTTCCTTTATTAGATTATCTTCTGCTGAAGCAATGAATTCATCTGCATTTTCTAATAACTCTTTCATTAATCTATTAGTAGCTTATCTAATTTATAAGCTTTTCGGTTAATGCGTTAATTACTTCTGAATTTCTCTTTTATTCGGTGGGGCTTACTTGAAAACTTCTCCGTTTTCATTGCTCCAGAACAGAAGGTCAAGAGAGTCGAGGGGAATGCCGATGCTCTTTGAAAAGGAGAGGAACTTTTGCTCTATTTCTTGATAGTGGACTTTATTCTTTATTTTTGTGTCTTTTTGGGTGATGATATTCAATTTGAGAAGATTTTTCAGGATATGGCGGTCGAGAATTGCAATTTGGTTGTGTGATTTGCCTATGTTTCTCAAAAAGTGAGAGGACTCTTTTAAGCCATAGCCCTTTACATTATCAGCTATGAAATTTCTCAGCTCTTTTATGTTTTTGTTATTGTTATCTTTTAAAGATGGTGAGATGATGCTAAAAGAGCGATTTGCTTTTAGAAGATATTTGGCTTTATTGTTGTGAAATCGCGTTTTTGTTTTTAGTATTTCGATTATATTTTGAGTATTCCATTTTTCTAGTAATTTTAGCTGTTCTACAGCTTCCCAGCACTTTTTTGCATTGCTTTGAGGAGTTAAGAGACAGAAAATAAATTCATCAAATTGTTTTTCTCTTGAAAGAGAGCTAAATTCATTCAGCCTTTTTTGAATTAATTCCTGTTTGTTTTTATATGAGATTAGTAGCAATTTCTTCATTGTTTTTAATATTGAATTTATTTTTCCTTATAAAGATTACTGAATTGGAAAAAATTAAAGGTTATTTATGAAAACCCAGTCTTTCAAATTCTATAGCCATTCTGTAAATAAATATGCCTGTGTTGCCCCATAAAATCGGCAACCAAGCAGGAATGCTATAAAAATTAGCAAAGGTATATTCCCATATTCCTATTTTAACGAAATAAATTTCAGGGATAATGAAAATAACAGCCATTACTGAAAATGTCGCTATCGTCAGGGGGCATTTCCAAACAAACATTGATAATATGGCTAATATGCCTAACAGAATACAAGTCAGAATTGCATTTTTGAAGAACAATGCAATAACCAGAAGATTCAATATAGCAAAAAGCAAGTTCAAGATAATGTTATTGGTTTCTTTCTTTAAATTCCTAAATAAATGCATATTAAAAAGAATATTAGCTTCTATAAAAACTTATCTAGAGGTTTTTAGATTGTATAATCCAGATGCCTGCCCCCATTTTTTTGTAAAGAGCGGAAGGAGGGAGTTGAACCCTCGTCTCAAGAGCCACAGTCTTGCATTCTACCGTTAAACTACATCCGCCATTGTTTTTTACCTTTGCATCTTTTGAGATTACAAAGCTAAACTAACTAAAGACAAGCAAGTCAGTTTTAAAATCTTATTGTTCTGGGGGAACCCAGCTAAATTCAAAGAATCTAAAAAAGAAAATAAAAAACCATATTAGCATTATAAACTAAAGAATTTGGACTTTTTATTCTTTTTGCTTTTTAGCAATTACTAAAGTATTAAGATTTTTTATCTTTTTGAAGTTCTAATAAATCGTACACAATTTTGGCAGGTTTAAATCCTTTCATTTTACACCATGATAAAACTTCTCTATCTCTCTTGCTCCCATTACAAGAATTACAACATCTTACAGAATTTATTTCAGAATGAGGCATAAAAGCATTTAAATGGTCATATGAAGAATGCAAAGAATTCCTTTTTATATCATCATTAAAGTTCCTGTGGCAATAAACGCAAACTTTATCTCGCTCGTTTAATAGTCTTATTATTTTTACCTTTGGTTTATCATAATAAACACCTGCTATAGCTTTAAACTTCTTTCTTCTATTCTGTACTTTCATAATCTGATTAAGTTTCCCTTTATCAGTTTTTGAATATCTATCATGTCTCTCTTTTACTTTATCAGGGTTTTTTAAACTCCATTCTCTTTGATATCGTTTAAATCTATCTGTCTTCCGATATTCATTCAAATATTTATTTCTTTTATCCGACTTTCTAAATTTTAACTGATAAATCTTAATCTTTTCAGGATGTTTTTGCTCCCATTCTTTTCTTTTCATTACTGCTTCAGGTCTCTTGTTTCGCTCTAAACATCTTTGTTTTTGTTTCGGGTTCTTATGATAATACTCACGTTGATATTTTTGCAAATATCCCTTTCGGTCTTTATATTTTCTTTTATCTTGGTTCATTTTTTCCGCTTCTCTACTAAATATACTACAAACAAAGCCCCAATAATCAGTAATACTAATAATGCCCAACCCATATAAAACCAAGAGAATTAATTTTTATAAATCTTGTCTTTTAATTGTTTATTCGTTTTTTGTGCACAATAGCCCAGCGCAAAGTATTTAAACGTGCAATTGTCATTATCCTTAAAGGGGATAATGTAATCTTTAATCAGGATAATAATGCTAAAAGAGGATTTGGATATTGTGAATGTTTTCAGAAAGAACTTGTTTTTAGCTGATTCTATCAGAGGAATTATGATTAAAATGAAGAATAAGTCTTATGGGAGAGTTTTTACAGCGGCGCAGGAGCTTTTGAAGCAGGGGGTTCTGAATTCACAAAAATTAGGAATGTCTACTGTTTGCAGCATCAATCTTAACGATTCTAAGGCTCTGGCTTATCTTTCTTTTCTTGATTTTATGGAATTTAATTCTAAAATAACTGGCGAACTTGCAGAAAAGATAAAAAGTTTAGCTGAAACAATTCCCCTGCGATATTTTAGCTTTATCATTGGGGAAGGATATCCTGAAAGAAAGACTAGCAAGAAAAGAGTTTTGGATGTTTTGGTAATAGTTGAAAATGAAATAGACTCAACAAAGATACTAAATCTGCTTGAAAATAATTGTAAATTAATGAAGTTTGAAGTTAAAGTGCACGTTTTTAAGGTTTCAGAGTTTTTGAATATGCTTTTGAGCAAAGAAGAAAACTATGCAAAAAATATCCTCAAAAAAAAGCTTGTTTTCTATGGCTCACAAAATTATTATGCGATTTTAAGGGAGGCGATTGAACATGGATTTAGAGCGTAATTGCTTTATTTTTTGGGATGGAGTAATTATCTTCAAAGGGGATAATGCTATGCTATTAAGAGATAATATTATCTTTAATAGAGATAATATTATCCTAAAAAAGGATAATCGTGATTTAAGAGATTGCTTGGAGATGAAAAATGAAATTTAATGAATCAGAAACTCTAGAGCTGAAAACTTCGACGTCTGAATTGAAAGAGGCGATTATAGTAATTTGCGCAATTCTAAATAAGCATCAAAAGGGTGAATTGTATTTTGGCATAACAAATAAGGGGGATATTGCAGGACAGGATGTTTCTGATAAAACATTACGAGAAGTTGCTCAAGAAATAACTGATAATATTGAGCCTAAAATATATCCAAAAGTAGAGAATGTTGAGATTGATAATAGCCAATGCATTCATGTTATGTTTGAAGGCAAAGATACACCCTATTATGTATATGGTCGAGTATTTATGAGAGTTGGCGATCAAAATAAGCAAGTAAGTGCTAAAGAAGTTGAGAAATTAATTATCCAAAAGAATTATGAAAAAATGAGGTGGGATAATTTAATCTGTAGTGGAGCGACATTAGAGGATATTGATTTTGCTGCTCTTAAAAAGTTTATTGAAATGGTGCAAAAGTCGCAGCGGCTGCCTTTAGACAGTGAAGACCATGAGCAAATATTAAAGAAACTATATCTCTTAAGAAATGGTCAATTAACGAACGCGGCGATTGTACTTTTTGGCAAAGAACCTAAGAAGTTTTTTACAAATGCAATTATTAAATGCGGAAGATTCAAAGGTGAATTAAAAGAAGAATTTTTTGATATTAAAGATTTAGAAGGCAATATTTTTAATAGCCTTGTTGATTCGATAGACTTTTTGAAAAATCATCTAAGGCTGGCTGCAAAAATCGAGGGGTTGTTTAGAAAAGAAAAGTGGGAAATACCAATAGAAGCTTTGAGAGAAGCTATAATTAATGCCCTAATCCACAGGGATTATTTAAGCAGCGGTTTTACATATATCAAGATTTATGATTCGAAAATAATCATTTCTAATCCTGGAAAACTGCCTGAGAATCTCAGCATTCAAAAGTTGTTTAAGGAACATGAATCTATTCCGAAAAATCCTCTTCTTGCCCAAACGTTGTATTATACTGGATTGATAGATTCGTGGGGGAAAGGCGTATTAAATATTATTAATTTATTAAAAGAAGAGAAATTACCTCGACTCGAGTTTGAGGAGAGTGCAGGTTATTTTAGAATTATTTTTAATAGGCAAAATTTAGATGTGGGAGAAAAATGGGATGGTCAGAAAACTGTGGAGAAAACTGTGGAGAAAACTGTGGAGAAAACTGTGGAGAAAACTGTGGAGAAAATTCTTCGATTAATTGGAGAAAATCCAAAAATTACCCAAGAGGAAATTGCAGAAAAAATGAATCTTACTAGAAGAGGCATTGAGTGGAATATCGAACAGCTTAAACAAAAAGGCCTTCTCGTCCGCGTTGGTCCTGACAAAGGCGGATATTGGCAAATTCTCAACAAAAAGAACAATAAAAATAAAGAGGTGAAAAATGAATAAAGAAGAATTAAATCCCATTTTGCCGAAAATAACTGCTGATAAATCAAATATGTTTGTTAGTATATGTTCAACTAAAGAAAAATTTGACAAAAAGGAGAAAGATAATCGCATAAAGAACAAAGATGTTAAAAGATAATAAAAAAATAAGGTGCTTTAGCAAATTGGCTTTTGTAGTTTTAACTTTTATATTTGCCTTGTTTTTTTTAGCATTTGTGCAATTAGCTAGTGCAGCAGACCCCGGTCATCCCGCAGCAACAATTGGCTCTGGAACTTTTGAGTCTGGGAATTATATTTTTCCCATAAATCTTGATGTTCTTGGAAACTTTAGTATTGGGAACACGAGATTTTTTGTTAATAATGCGACGGGAAGAGTGGGCATTGGAACAGCTTCACCAACTCAAATATTAGATGTGCGAGGAAATATAAATGTCTCAGCAGATATTTATTTGAATAATGGAACTTCATTGCTGCAATATGCTTACAATCAAACATTACCTCTAATGAAATGGGACTACAATCAAACATTGCCATTGATGAAATGGGACTACAATCAAACAGCACCAGCACAACTTTATTCAGATATAAATTTAACAGCATACACTTACTCAAAAGCTCAATCAGATGCTAATTATTCAGCGAAAGTTTGGAGTTACAATCAATCTACATTAATCAATTCAGGCGGAACAGCAGGCTATATTCCTCAATTTCAATCGGCAGGGATTTTGAATAATTCAGTTATCTTTCAAAAAGGGGCATTTATAGGTATCGGGGCGGTAGCGCCTGGCGCCGAACTTCAGGTTAATGGAACAAGCACTACTGTCACCGATCCTATCGTTAAAATTGTTAGCACAGGTGCTCAAGTACCTCTCTACTTCACATCTGGAGCAGGAGATGCTTATATCAAAGGTGATAGTGGTGGTAACTTCGCTATGGGTGCAGAAGGATTTATAGCCTTTGAAGCAGGTGGGTTTGGCAATACATTTGAAAGAATGCAAGTAACAAGCACAGGTCTCGTCGGTATTGGCACATCAACTCCTTCAAACAAACTTGACGTTAGAGGAGATATAAATGCTTCTGCGAGTATTTATGCTAATAATGGAACAGTTGTTATAAACGCAACAACAGGTTCATTCTGGTATAATCAAACAATTGCAGCTAATTTAACTTTATACAATCAATATGGTAAATGGTGGTACAATCAAACATTGCCATTGATGAAATGGGACTACAATCAATCAACATTAATTAATTCAGGCGGAACAGCGGGGTATTTACCCCAATTTCAATCAGCAAGTATTTTGAATAATTCAGTTATTTTTCAGCAGGGAGCAAGTGTAGGCATCGGGACGACGGGGCCGGGAACAAAATTACATATCAAGGAGACAACAGCAGGGACATTAAACAGGCTTGAGATAGAACATTCAGATAATACCAATGCGGCAAGCGGAGCTAACTTATATTTACTCACAGGAGGAACAAGTGGCGGCGACCCAATAGTTCAATGGGCTGTTTCTGGAGTAGGTTACCAGTATGTAGCAGGTATCGATTCAGCAGGTTCTGGTAATTTCGCATTAAGTCCTGGAACAACCCTCAGTAATCATTTTACAATGAGTTCAACAGGCAACGTCGGCATTGGAACAACGACGCCTTACACGCGCATGGTTATTGAAGGTGTGTATAATACTACTTTAGCAGGTGAAAAGGGTTTGGATATATTCGGGCGTTCAGCAGGATGGCAAGTAGGTGATATGGTTGGAATTAACTTTAGGCATTTCGGAGGAGATTATCCAACATATAGCCCTGATGCATCCATAGGTGTTGTTATGACCAGTGCTGTAGGCGCAGAGTTGGGTGATTTCTTTATAGCAACAAGACCAACTACAGGAGTGGGAGATGCTTTGCTGGAACGAATGAGAATAACAAGTGGGGGAAATGTTGGCATTGGAACAACAACCCCAACTTATAAGTTAGATGTTGCAGGAAATGTTAGCTTGAACAATACATTATATGTAACGAATGCCGGTAACGTTGGCATTGGAACAACAGCTCCGACGCATACTTTAAATGTTGTCGGAGGAGCAAATATAACACTAAATACAACTATAGGTAATACTTTATTTGTTAATAAGGATTCTGGGTATGTAGGCATTGGAACAACTAATCCGCAATCAGCATTATCGTTTCCATCTGGGTCTGTAATTGGCACAACAACTACAGGTGGAACCGGAATTCTTACTTTAAGTGGCGGTAATTCTGATAGTGTCTGGAGCGGAGCTTTTATACAGCTAGTTGGAAATAATTACACTACTATATTGAACGGAAGCTTAGGATTATATGC
>ERZ1292640.1706-Hain-H43-02um-R1-1706-length-18039-cov-5_pt1 | contig 18039 bp, 17 predicted proteins | sample MGYA00564404_ERZ1292640 | MGnify/ENA primary metagenome ERZ1292640 (study PRJEB36523, sample SAMEA6512636) | groundwater metagenome | collected 2019-01-08 | study: AquaDiva: Metagenomics assemblies of 32 groundwater samples
AATCACAATATTTTGGATTCAGATAAAGGACCACAAGATGCTTGTGGTGTATTTGGAGTATGGGCACCAGGAGAAGAAGTCGCAAAGTTAGCTTTTTACGGTTTATACGCGCTGCAACATCGAGGGCAAGAGTCAGCAGGAATTGCAACTAGTGATGGCGAGCGGATACTTGTTTATAAAGATATGGGTTTAGTTTCACAAGTATTTACCGAGAGCGATCTAGCGACGCTGCCTGGCGACTTAGCAATTGGGCACTGTCGATACAGTACGACTGGATCCAGTACATGGATTAACGCCCAACCAACGCTACGCCCAACTAAGTATGGAACACTGGCTTTAGCCCACAACGGCAATTTAACTAACACGGGAGAACTCGCTGAGTTAGTTCAAAAATTAGAGCCAAGTACCGGCCGTGACCGTGGAGCAACTACAGACACGGAAATAATGACGGCGCTGATTTCTCTGCAAAATGAAAAAAACGTTGAGGCGAGTGCGATTTCCGTTCTACCTCAGTTAGAAGGCGCATTTTCCTTAGTCTTTATGGATGAGCACACTTTATATGCAGCGCGTGATCGACATGGTGTGCGCCCATTAGTTCTTGGCAAACTAGAAACTGGTTGGGTTGTTGCATCAGAGAGCGCTGCACTCGACATTGTCGGTGCCGCCTTTGTTCGTGAAATCGAGCCGGGAGAATTCATAGCAATCGATGTAAACGGTGTGCGATCACAACGTTGGGCAGTTGCCGAACCTAAGGGCTGCCTCTTTGAATATGTCTACTTAGCACGTCCAGATACATTAATCGCCGGTCAAGGAATTCATGCCACTCGAGTTGCTATTGGAGTTCGTCTGGCACACGAAGCACCAATAGAGGCCGACTTGGTGATTCCAGTTCCAGAATCCGGAACACCTGCAGCTATTGGATATGCCAAAGGTTCAGGTATTCCATTTGGAATCGGTCTAGTTAAGAACTCTTATGTAGGTCGCACATTTATTCAACCATCTCAGACTATTCGCCAACTTGGCATTCGTCTGAAACTCAACCCTTTACGCGAAATCATTGAGGGCAAGCGTATTGTTGTTGTTGACGATTCAATAGTACGTGGAAATACACAACGCGCAATTGTTCGGATGCTTCGTGAAGCTGGTGCCCGCGAAATTCATGTGCGTATCTCATCGCCGCCAGTTAAGTGGCCATGCTTTTACGGAATCGACTTTGCTACGCGGGCTGAACTCATCGCTAGTGGTTTAGAGATAGAAGAGATTCGTCGTTCGATTGGTGCTGATTCTCTTGGATATGTCTCACTCGAAGGACTCATTGAGTCGACACAAATCGATGAAAAAAAGCTCTGTTCTGCCTGCTTTACAGGCTCTTATCCGATTCGCATCCCTGCAGATATGTCTGAGGGAAAGATGCGCCTTGAAATTACTGAAGTACATGGTCATTAGATGAGTACATATAAAGACGCAGGAGTAGATATCGATGCGGGGGATCGCGCAGTAGAACTAATGAAAGCATCAATTGCAAAAGCATCGCGACCAGAGGCGATGGGTGGAATTGGTGGATTCGCTGGTCTCTTTGATGCAAGTGCACTCAAGAGCATGAAGAAACCTTTGCTCGCGACATCCACCGACGGAGTAGGAACTAAAACCGAGATTGCTCGCGTAATGGGTAAGTACGACACAATCGGAGAAGATTTAGTTGCCATGGTTGTCGATGATTTAGTTGTGTGCGGTGCCGAGCCTCTATTTATGACCGACTACATTGCAGTCGGCAAAGTTATTCCCGAGCGCATTGCGGAAATTGTTGCAGGTATTGCGCGAGGTTGTGAGAAAGCAAATACCGCTCTCATTGGTGGAGAAACTGCTGAACATCCAGGATTACTCGGCGAGGATGAGTTTGATCTCGCTGGTGCCGCTACTGGAGTAGTGGATGCCGAACATCAGCTTGGTGCACATTTAGTGCAAGCCGGGGATGTACTTATTGCAATGCCATCAAGCGGTTTTCACGCAAATGGTTTTTCACTTGTCCGCCAAATTATTAAAACTCAAAAACTTAGCCTTGAAGCAAATGTAAGCGAGTACGGCAAAACTTCAGGTGAAGTATTTTTAACGCCTACTGAAATCTATACTCTCGATTGCTTAGCTCTTATTAAATCGATGCCTGATTCACTACGTGGTTTCACACACATCACCGGAGGCGGGATTGCAGAAAATACTGCACGTGTTATTCCTGCCCACCTCACTGCGATTTATGATCGCTCAACCTGGTCCTTACCGGTCGAAATGGAGTTCATGGCAAAAATTGGTGGAGTTCCACAGGCCGATATGGAGCGCACGTGGAATGCCGGTATCGGCATGGTCGCCATCGTTTCGGCCGATGCTGCCGGTTTAGCCCTGGCCTCCTTGGCTGCGCGGGGGATGAAAGCTTGGGTGGCAGGCGTTGTGGAGCCTTCTGGCAATAATGAAACTCGGCGCTCATACTTGGTCTCTGACTTTAGGAGATAGGTCGCATGGCTAGTAAATCGAAGGTAGTTCGGCAGCAGGCAATAAAGAAGAGTAATAAAGACCACTTTTATCTAGTTTCCATTCCACTTCTTGCCTTAGCAATCAAGATAATCACGATGTCAAACATAACCGGCGGGGGTTGGCTGGGATCTGATGGTGAAAGTTGGCTTGCCGGCGCTGATGGACTTCTTAAGCAGGGTTATTACTCTGATGCAAGCGTACTTTCGTACATGCCCGCGGGTTATCCAATTTTAATCTGGTTGATTGCGAAAATTTCAGTAGTTCATGGAGTATGGCTGCTCTCATTCGTTCAGAGTGCGTTTTATGCCTATGCAAGTTACTTCTTTGTAAAACAACTTCGCGATACAAAACTTCGTCCCTACATTTTCCTCATTGGAATTGCGATTGCTTTTAACCCGACGCTTTCGTTGAGCACGCTTGTGGTCGGATATGAAAGCTTGCTTTCTACAAGTATGTTACTAATTGTTGGTTTTATTATTAAATCCAAAAATTTGGCGGGCGACGTTAAAATTGGAAAGTTAATCTTTGGAGTCGGAGTGATTTCAGCACTTGCCACTTTTATACAACCTCGGTGGATTTTAACGACAATAATAATTGCTATTGCATGGGCACTCATGTTCAAGAACCGAAAAATTCAAGCGGCAATTCTTATTGGCGTAATTGGAATTATGTCTATTGCGCCAGCTCTAATAGTTCAGCGAAATATTCAATCTGTGGATAAGGCAGTAGTCGCATCTATTCTGGGCGGCAATATGGCCGTTGGCGCAGGTGATGAAACCACTGGCGGATATCCTCATACGGGAGCGGTTGTACCATGCGAACCTTCACCTCCTGCAACTTCCGTCTCTGATAGCGATATGTTTAAGTGTGTAATTAAGTGGTATGCGGGGCATCCGGTAAAGGGAGTCCGCTTATTCATTAATAAAGGATTTTTCTATTGGTCCCCGTGGTCTGGTCCTCTAGGTGAGGGAACCATGGCGCGTAACCCTTGGCTTAAAATCAACCCCTTAATCAGCATTGCCAAGGGAAGCCAAGAGGGAAGTGATTTAATTAATAAATTGCCAGGAAAGATAATCTCCTTTGCCTGGGTTATGGGCTGCATTTCAATGATGTTTATCGGCTTTTTCTGGCTCCGCTCAATGAAGGGGCTTTATGCCAATATTGCGTACATGACGCTCATTCCAGTCGTCGTTTCATGGCTAGTTACTTTGGCAACCGTGGGTGATCACAGATATCGCATCCCGACAATGCCTCTGAGCCTGTTTCTTCAAGTGATGGGCTATTTTGCCCTGCGCCACAAGGTGAAAACGCGCTCATTTGCCACCACTTTGGAGCCGAGCGCCAAGGCACGGTAACCTACCTCTCTGGCAAACATATACAAGTAAGGAGGTCGCACTATGGGTCGCGGCCGATCAAAAGCAAAGCAGACAAAAGTTGCACGAGATTTAAAATACAACGCACAGGATATGGATCTCGATCGTCTTACGAAAGAGCTTCATGGCGAAATCGATACAACGAATAAAAAAGATGACGACGATCCCTTTGCTGAGGGCAATTACATCCCACGTGCGTGAGACCAACTCCGTACGTTGCCTCTCTTCGAATCTACGAACCACTTTCAGCCTTCGAACCCGCTGATCGTCTACGTTGGCAGAGTATCGATGTCAACGATTCAAGTTATATATCTGAAGAAGAATTAGCGCTCCGGCGTTTAGTTTTTCCGGAACCACCAGTAGGTCGACCAGATGGAGTTCATATTCTGGAAATCGATGGCGAACGTTTTGTTTCTCCCTGGGCAACTGCAACTCGTTGTTGGGCAGCCCTTGATAACTTTAAGGAATCTCTGCCGAGCACAGTAATTCCATTTTTCGTTACACCTGCGATTGAAGATGTAATCACCGCAGGAGTTGATTTACTTGAAGACAAAGTTCCACATATTCTCAATGAGACTTGGGTAATTCCACCTCGCTGGTTCTTACTTTTTCAGCCGAGCGAGCGACACCGCGGGGAAGATGGCAACGGAGTGTTTACAACTGCACGAACAACTATTGCACTTGCTAAATCTCGGGCGCAGGCAGCTCACGAAACGGTTGTTGGCGCATTCGGTGAGGGTCCAGTAGAACAGGACTTGGATAATTTATTGGCATGGCTTGAAATGTTTCACTCCAACTCTTATGTTGAATTAGATTACGGCGGTCTTGCTACCTATTTAGATAAATCACTACGTGAGAATGGTGAAGATGGATTGTCTGCAGATACATCAATTGAAGATGTATTGCACTCATTATCGGGATTGGCCGCCTCCGATCGCATGATCGCGGGCCAAGGTTATGAGCGCTTAATGTCGCGATGGAGCCATGTTCAAGCTCTGGAATCGGCAAATTAAGCGGTTTTAAACTCTTGCTTTACACGTGGTAAATCGCAATACTTCACCGCAATAAGGAACAAAGCGGAGATGTTGCGATGGGCACAGAGGAGATGCAATGGAGTTAGACCGCGCACCGGCTCCCGAGGTTTTATTAACCCCCAAAGAGGTGGCCCTGCGATTTCACGTGAATCCAAAGACGGTCACACGCTGGGCAAAAGCTGGCAAACTTACAGCGATTCGCACTCTTGGTGGACACCGTCGCTATCGTGAATCAGAGGTTTTAGAGCGCCTTCGCGAGTATAAAGAGAGTTCGAACTAAAGATAGGATTGGCTCATGGCCGATGAAAAGAAACCCGCAGATGATGCCCGCGCCAAGTTTTTAGAGGCGTTGGAAAAAAAGAAGCATAAAAACACATCACTTCCCGGTGGCGGAAACGCTTCTGGCCCAAAGGTCGGTGGGGCACAAGCAGGCGGCGCACCAGCCCCTCGTTTTCAACGTAAGTCAGGTCCTTCGGGCTCTGCAGGTTAAGTGTCCGGACAGCTCCTTATTGAAATTCGGAGTTACAACAATCCGCGACGTTTCAGCAGCGGCTCGATCTTTGAATCGCGACCTCGGAAGTTTCTAAACATCTGCATCGAATCAATGGAACCGCCTCGCCCAAGAAGCGAATTTTTGAAATGCTCACCATTTTCACGTTTTAATCCGCCGTTTTCCTTAAACCAATCAACGGTGTCGGCATCTAGTACTTCAGACCAGATATATCCGTAATAGCCGGCAGAGTAACCACCGGCAAAGATATGACTGAAATATGTTGAACGGTATCGAGTCGGAACGGGTTCAAAATCTAAGCCATAATCTTTAATCGCTTGCGCTTCGAAGGCTTCGACATCTGTAACTTTTTCAGCTTGTTCACTTGAAAGTGAGTGCCATGCTAAATCTAAAATCGCCGCCGCTAAATAACTTGTTGTCGAATGGCCTTCATTGAACGTTGAGGCAGCTTTTAAGTTATCAATCCATTCCTGCGGCAACCTTTCGCCAGTTTCAAAGTGACGGGCATAATTTTCTACAACCTCCGGCCACAATATCCACATTTCATTTACTTGTGATGGGAATTCGACAAAGTCACGCTGGACATTTGTTCCTGAGACACGCGGGTATTTAACTTGGGAGAGAAGCCCATGAATTGCATGTCCAAACTCATGGAATAAAGTTGTGGTCTCATCATAAGTAAGCAATGTTGGTTTACCAGCGCCAGGTTTAGGGATATTTAAGTTATTTACGACCACAGGGAGCTGACCAAATAAGAAGTTTTGATCGACAAGGTTATTCATCCACGCTCCGCCACGTTTTGAATCACGAGTGTAGAAATCACCGATAAACAAACCAACTCGTGAGCCATCCTCATTATTTACTTCAAAAGCGCGAGCCTCCGGGTGATACGTCACCAAATCTGGTCGCTCCTTAAATGAAATTCCAAACAACTTATTGGCAGCGAAGAAGACTCCATCATGGAGAACGCGCTCTAATTCAAAGTAAGGTCGCATTTTCGTTGTATCGATGTTGTACTTTTCAAGTCGAACTTTTTCGGTGTAATAACCCCAATCCCAACTTTGAATCTCTGCGCCAGCCGATGTTTTTAGATCTTCAGCCTCTGCCTTAGCGTTATGAAGGGCCGCTGGCGCGATTTTCCGGAGCATCGCATGGACATTGTCTGGATGCTCGGCAGTCTGGACCGCGATTACATGCTCTGCATGAGTGTGCTTTCCGAATAACTCAGCCCGCTCTGCACGTAACTTGACCATTTCAAGGAGCACAGGTTTATTGTCATGTTCATTTGATCGATTAGCTTTGAGTTTTGATGCCTCCATAATTTTCTCACGGAGTTCGCGATTGGTGAGGGAATCCAACACGGGATTACCAGTGAAATTCACCATTCCAATTAACCATTTATCAACTAACTCTCGCTCAAGTGCAGCAGCAGCGGCTGCCTCAATCTCATTAGCGCTAAGGCCATCTAAATCTTCTACAGAATCAACTATTACCGCTAGATCATTTGTATCTGCTAAAACATTTTTCGAAAACTGAGTTTCTAATTTTGAAAGCCGCTCATTGAGTTGCATTAAGCGATCTCGTTGAACTGTGGTTAAGTGAGCGCCCGCATACAGCAAATCCTTGTAATAGCGCTCTAGCAACCAAGAATCTTCACTATTTAATCCAAGTGACTCACGGTTTTCAAAAAGACCTTTGATTCTTTGAAAAAGGGCAGGATTTAAATTAATAGCATCTTGATGTGCGGCAAGTTTGGGCGCCATCTCCTCTTCAATTGCATCAATGGCATCGTCAGTATCACTAGAAGATTTGTTGTAGAAAACCATTAACATTCGCATCAACATTTGCCCGCTTTTTTCAAGCGCCACGATTGTATTTTCAAATGTAGGAACACCTGGGGTATCGAGAATCGCTTGCACTTCTGCTAACTGCCGAGTACAGCCTTCATAAAAGGCAGGCAAATAATGCCCAACTTGAATGTCGGCAAAAGGGGGCAGTTCAAAATCAAGTGTGCTGCGGTTGGCAAATGGATTAGCTTCATGGTTAGTCATAAAGCGAATTCTAATCGAGCGTAAGTGCTAGTTGTGGTCCTTATTAATGGGGGCGGCGACGACGCTGACTTGAGTTAGGGCGCGGACGCTTATTGCCACCACTGCGTACTGATTTTTCAACGATTGGCACTATGTATGGGACGCCGGATGGCTCCTGCGCGCCAGTAATCTTCATTAATTCGGTGCTAAGTGGAGTCACTCCAACGAACTTCGGTGTAACGCCGGCACGAGACGTGAGTCCACCGATTGATTTCTGCTGATTAGTTGTTGCAATAGTTACAACTGTTCCGGCCTCGCCAGCACGCGCAGTACGACCCGCGCGGTGTAAGTAATCCTTATGATCTGTTGGAGCATCAACATGAACAACTAATGATATTCCATCAACGTGGATTCCACGAGCTGCAACATCGGTGGCAACAAGTGCGGCATTAGCTGATTCCTTAAAGAGTGCAAGTGTGCGAGTACGTACTGCTTGTGTCTTACCACCGTGCAATGCCCCAACTGCAACACCTGCATGAGCAAGCTTGTCAGCTAAACGATCGGCGCCACGTTGTGTCTTAACAAACATAATTGTCTTACCGTTACGGGCAGCGATCTGATTAGTGATGTCATCTTTATCACCTGGGTTCATAACAAGGACGAAGTGCTCCATTGTTGAAACAGAGGCACGATCATTTTGCAGTGAGTGAGTCTTTGGGTTCTTCAAGTATTGACGAACTAAGGAATCTACACCGCGATCAAGAGTTGCTGAGAACAACAGGCGCTGCCCATCGAGCTTAGCTTGATCCAAAATCTCTTTAACAACCGGTAAGAATCCCATATCGGCCATTTGATCGGCTTCATCGAGAACAGTTATCTCTAACTGATCTAGTTGAACTTCACCCTTATCGAGCAAGTCGATTAAACGTCCAGGTGTTGCAACCAAAATTGCAGTTCCACGACGCATTGCAGTGATCTGCTTTGCATATGACATTCCTCCAGCGACTACAACTGATTCATGACCAATTGAGCGCGCTAGTGGCATCAACACTTCATCGATCTGCTGAGCTAGTTCGCGCGTTGGTGTAAGAACAAGCGCAAGTGGCTTATGTGGCTTTGCAACACGGCCATTTAAATTATTGAGAAGGGCTAAACCGAAGGCAAGAGTTTTTCCAGAACCGGTCTGTCCACGACCCAAAATGTCGTGGCCGGCTAGCGCATCAGGCAAAGTAGCGATTTGGATTGGAAAAGGATGCATGATTCCCTGCTTAGAGAGGGCGTTAACTAATGGTGCGGCAATTCCTAAATCACTGAAAGTTGTAGTTATCTCAGTTAATGGAGTTGCATCAATTAAATTAGCGTCAGCTAAATTTGCCGAAATGTAGTTATCATCTGCGCCAAAATCGACCGCGGCATTGGTATGTGTCTTAGATGAATGTTTGAAATCATCACGGGCGTATGCCGGTGAATCATTACGGCGATCACGAACTGGACGCTCTGCGCGAAAGTTTGCCGCGCGTGTATCTGGAGCTTCAGAACGCTTCTTTGGACGGGTTGGATCAAACTTTTCCACTTTACGTGGAATAAAGTTAGGGCGACCATCATCGTTGCGAGAGGTTTTTGCTATTGCAGCATCGCGGCGATTTGTCGGACGAGTATCTGATTTTTTGTAATCGCTCTTCTTAAATGCTGGTTTCTTAAAATCGGTAGTTTCGTACTCAGGCTTTTTGTTCTCAGGCTTGACGTACTCTTTCTTCTTATATTCGGTTTTCTTGAATTCCGGCTTTTTATCTACTGGTCGCTTAGCGCGCTCAGTACGCTCTGCAACAAACTTCTTTGCGCGACTTTCAGGCTTTTGTGAAAGTTCAATGCGGGCTTTGCGCTCTTCGGGCGCCTCAATCGGACGTGGGCGAGATGCGGTTTTTTCTTGGAAGCGCTGTGCGCGTAGTTTTGAACGGTCAGTCAAGCGAACCTCTTTTTTCGAAACGGTGGATGGATCAGCATCTGAGTAGCGGCGCGTTGTGGTCGCTTTACCCGATTTAACCACTGCAGATTTACTCAAGGCAGCTGCACCTTTGCGCGCATTCTTTTGCGCAGTTGTGTGGCGTGCTTTTGGGTCTACCGCTTTAAACTCCGCGGCCTTCTTAGTGCGTTTAGGTTTTCCAACAGATGCTGCCCGACGTGCTTTTCCGGGCGCGGGTGTACGTGGTTGTAGAGACATAGAAATGCATACCAATCGAGACGACAAGCGCGTCTCGGGTTTGACTGGCGCTCAAATGGGCCGTCAGGATGGTGATAAGACTCGCAAGTAGCGCGGCTTCTGCTGCGCTTAGGGGGAAGTTCTTTGATGCGGTTGCATCAACGTCGGCAATTCTACCGTGGATTATTACCCCTCCTTACCATCACAATCTCCCAAAGTAGGCGTGGCCAGCTATGTCATCATTGCTCGGTGTCTTCAACCTCAGCGACTAAACCTAGCTCAAACTGGATCGCCCTCTACATCGCCTTAGGAATTGTTTGGGGCTGTTCCTTTATCTTTATCAAACTAGGTCTTGAGTTTTTAACACCCATCGGAGTTGCCTTTGGTCGAGTATCAATGGGGGCGCTGACCTTGGTTTTTTGGGCTCGATTTAAAAAAATCCCACTTCCAACAGGCAAGGAGATTTGGTTTCATCTTTGGATTGTTTCATTGCTTCTCAATGTAATTCCCGGTGTTCTCTTCGCAGTTGCTGAAACTGAAGTTACATCGATTTTGGCAGGGATTATTAATGCCGTAACTCCACTGATGACTTTACTTGCAATCATGATTGTTTTTCGTGAAGAAAAGCTCAAAAGCTATGAAGTAATTGGCCTTTTCCTAGGCTTTGTTGGCGTGCTCACGGTTTTAGGTGCATGGAATGGCCTTGGAGAAAATCCCATAGGCGCAGTGCTTGCACTTCTACTCGCAGTGACGTGCTATGGATTCTCTTTTCCTTACTCACGAAAGTATGTATTGCCTAGAAAATTACAACCGGAAGCACTAGCGGCGGTACAAGTTTCAGCCGGCGCTATCACACTTCTACCTTTCTATTTAATAGATGGAATAGCCAAAGATGAATATCGGCCTGGTCCAGTATTTGCCATGATCGCACTCGGTGTATTTGGAAGTGGCTTTGCCTATATTTGGAACTTCAAAATTATGGAAGCTGCGGGAAGTGCCATAGCTAGCACCGTTACGTATGTAACACCAGTGGTGGCAGTGATAGTCGGAATAATTTTCCTTAGTGAAAAAGTTACATGGTACGAACCCGTTGGGGCGGGAATCGTTTTATTGGGTGCAGCTATCGGGCAGCAACGTTTAAAGATTTTTAGTCGATCTTAAAACCATCTTTGATCGGTCCAAGGTCTATGCCGGCCGCAGTGTGATTGCTTTGTTCTCCACGAGCTAGTTGAGCCTCGTGTGCTTTATTGTGCCATCGCTCTTCGATATTGCCGTATTTCCAAAGCAGCAAAGCCACAGCCCAGACCACTACAAATGCCCCTACGATGAAGTAGCCAGCACTATTTAGATTAAAGGCAAGTGCATAATCCCAAAGACCACCCGTTAGATTCAACTGTTGGGCAATTATTTGGAGAATTTGAAGTCCGCCAACAAAAAGTGCAACAGCTACAGAGAGACCAGTAATAATAATGTTGTAGTACACCTTGCGAACAGGTTTTGAAAATGCCCAACCATAAGCAAAATTCATAAACGATCCATCAATGGTGTCAAGCAAACTCATTCCAGCGGCAAAGAAAAATGGCAATGAAATCATCGCCCACCATGGCAGACCTGCAATAGTTGATGATCCCGCTAGAATAAGTAGACCTACTTCTGTTGCAGTGTCAAAACCCAATCCAAATAAAATTCCAAGTGGATACATCTTCCATGAAGTATCGATTCGACGGGCAATCGGCCCGAAGAAACGCATCAGTAACCCACGCGAGTCAAGGTGTTTCTCTAACTCTTCTTCGCTATAACTCCCTTTGCGCATCTGAATAAAGACTCCAACGATTGAGACTAAGACTATTAAATTTAAAATTCCAATAAGCATTAAGAAAGTGCCACTGACTGAAATTCCAATTAACCCCGTGTAGTGCTGCAGTGCCGAATCATCATCGTTTAGCTGTGATCCAAGAGTCTTAATTCCAAAGCCAAGCAATATAGTGAGTAGGAAAACTACTGAAGAGTGACCTAGTGAGAAAAAGAAACCAACCGCTAATGGACGTTGGCCTTCAGACATTAACTTTCTAGTTGTGTTATCAATGGCACTGATGTGATCGGCATCGAAAGCATGGCGCATGCCTAATATGTAGGCAAGGGCGGCAGTACCCCAACCAAAGAGTGAACCATCACCGAGTCTGTAGTTTCCGGTGGTGGCCTTCCACATCAATAGCGCCCCAGCAATGTGTAAGAAGAGAATGAGGCCAAACATTGCGCCCATTCGGCGCCACTCATCAGCGGTGAGGAGTTGGCGTAGAGGCGTGCGCACTCTCTGTTTAATGACGGCGTTCATATTTTTCCTCTGTTGCCCCTCTTTTGCTCTAAGTTGCCCTCAATGGCCGCTAGATGCGAACTGTTTGCAAGTAGAAAGCGTAAGGCCGCTTCCACCCCTTGTCTATTCGAACGAAGAATTAAGTATTTGCGTATAGAGTCGCGTAAAGAACCTGCACGGGAGAGGCGGTCTGTGTGAGCGAAGACGATGACATGGAAGAAATAGTCACAGAGGAGATGCTCTGGGATCGGATTCCTGAAGTCGATGGCGAAGAGCGGGCAAGTACGTACTACGAGCTCAGCGCCAGAATCTATGCGCGCGGACAGTATGACGAAGCCTTAGCCCTTGCTGAAACTGCACGGGATATCTATTCAACGTTAGGGGCTAGTGCATCAAGTGAAGGACTAGCTCAAGCATATTCAGCGATTGGATATAACCTCAATCAATTAAAGCGTATGGATGAAGCTGCATCTGCGATGAGCAAGGCTGTGGAGATTTTGAGAGAGAATAAGTCTCCCATTGCATTGGAGCTTGCATGCACGTTAGGGGAATGGTGGTACACATCTAAACAATATGAAAAAGTTGTATTGACAATGGGTGAGTGTGCTCAAGAACATTTAGTAGATGGAAATGAAATAGGCGCAGCTAACGACCTTCACTTAATTGGCTGTGCCGAACGCGAGTTGAAGAACTATGAAAAAGCCATTGCTGCCTTCAAAGAGGCGAGAATTTTATTCAAACACAACAAAGAAGTTATTCACGTTGCCCGCTGCGATCAAAAAATGGCCTCTTGTCTGATTGAATTGAACGAAGGTGAACTCGCGCTTATAACAGCACGAAAAGCGCTTGATGTTTTTGAAACGGCTCACGATCATCGCCGCGAAACTTTTGCACTTTTTGAGTATGGCAAAGCCCAAATTCTCTTAGAGAAGTTCGATGATGGTCTCGCAACCCTCGAGCAGGTGCTCTCAGTTGTTAGCGAAGACGAACCTAAGGATTTTGAATTCATCATTGATGTGGAATCCAGGATTGCAAAAATAGTACGTATGCAAGGACGCATTGACGAGGCCGACGAAATTGAACGGCGATTGAAGTCGGTGCAAGAGATGCTTGAGGATGAATCAGAGGTTTGATAGCGCACTTAAAAAGCCTGCCAGAGGTACGAATCACAATGGTCTGCATGGGAAATATCTGTCGTTCGCCAATGGCCGCAGCGGTTCTTGCTAACCGAACTTCCGAATGGAAAACCCCTAAAATCACTGTCGGAAGCTCTGGTACTGGAGCTTGGCATATTGGCCAAGGGCCACACCCAACGTCAAAGAAAGTTTGGGAGAGCGCGGGCTACAGCTACATTCATACTGCGCGCCAGTTTCAATCAAGTGATTTCCACGCATTTGACTTGATTCTCGTGATGGATTCAAGCAATTTCAGAAATGTAATTAGTCTTGCTGATAATAATGAATCGGTAAATAAAGTATTTTATCTACGCAGTTTTGATACGTCACTCTCAAAAATTGACCCGGCATCAGAGCAGTTTTATGAGTTAGAGGTGCCAGATCCTTACAACCAAACAATTGAAGCTTATGAAGCTACGTTACTTATGATTGAGCGCGCTGTAGATGGTTTATTGCAAGAGTTATCGAACCGATAAGCGCTCCGACGGCAGCGATTATCAGAGGCCATTGAATATCTCCACTGCTCCATAAAGCACCCCCCCAAATACCAGCACCAAGCACCGCAAAGTTCATCGAGGCTTGATACACACCTTGTGCGCGACCGCGATGATTATCTTCACTCAACGATGCAATCCATGCCTTACCAACACCGTCAGTAAAAGCAGGAAACAAACCATAAAGAACGAGTGCAATTAAGGCCAGTGAGTGGTTTTGGGTTAATCCCAATGTTGCATATGCTGCGGCGAAAGCAAGTAATCCAACTGCATAGACAACTCTAGGTGAAAACTTGTCGGCAATATATCCGCCAGGAAAAGCCGCTAGAACTGTCACTCCGCTAAATAGCATGTATGAAAGAACTACGCCCTGTGTCGAAAAACCAATGTCATGCAAGCGCAACAATAAAAGCAGATCAGGAATATTAGTTAATTGAATCAATACTAGAATTGCAATTGAACGTTTTAAAGTTTTGGGTAAGCGGGGATGTTGCTTTTTCTCTGCTTTAACTCTTGGAACTTTAACGAAGCTCTCCTTAATCAACAGAGTTAAAAGCCCCGAAATAATCGCTGGAATCAGCGCCCATTTTGCCACGGCGCGGACATCGCCATCGAGTAGAGCCAGACCCATGAGGGCGATAGCCGGGCCAATCACCGCGCCAATATTGTCGCCGGTCCGATGGAAACCAAAGGCACGTCCTAAGTGGGCCTTATCTACTGAATCCGAGATTAATGCATCCCGTGGAGCACTTCGAATTCCTTTGCCAATTCGATCGGTGACTCGACCTAAGAAAACCAATGGCCAGCTCGTTGCAACAACAACCAGAGATTTACCTACTCCAGCCAATGTATACCCCGAGATGACGAAAGGCTTTCTACCTAAACGATCACTAGATGTGCCACTAATTAACTTAGTAAAACCCGCTGCCGCTTCAGCGCAACCTTCGATAAGTCCAAGGGCTAAAGGCGCAGCTCCAATAACACCTGTCAATAAAATCGGCAACAGTGGATACAACAACTCACTGGCGGCATCTTGGGCAAGTGAGACTATTGTTAAAAGAATCAGATTTCGGGTGAGCCAGATTCTTTTCATTTAGGCCAGGTCTTCATCATTTAGGTAAGTGCTGCAATGCCCAGTGATACATAGCAATGGCACCAGCGGCTGATGCATTCATTGAACGTGTTGAACCATATTGGTTAATTTCATATAGGTTTTCGCAAACAGCGATACCCTCCTCTGACATTCCTGCCCCTTCTTGCCCAAACAAAAGTACGCACCGTTCTGGCAGTTGTGCCCTCTCTAAACGTTCCGAACCTGGAACATTGTCGATTCCAATAATTGGTAAATCATTTTCTCCGCACCAGTTCGCGAAATCATTAACCGTAGGATGGTGATGGACGCTCAAGTATCTATCTGTCACCATAGCTCCACGCTTGTTCCAATCGCGTTTTCCTACGATATGCACGCCAGAGACGTTAAATGCATTCGCAGTCCGAACAATTGAGCCGATATTCAAATCATGTTGCCAGTTTTCAATGGCAATATGTAATTTATGCCGTTTTGTATTTAAATCGGCAACAATTGCATTAACACTCCAGTATCGGTAATGATCCAAAACATTGCGACGGTCACCATTCAGTAATAACTCAGCATCGTATTGGGGGCCTTGCGGCCAGGGCTTTTCATGAGGTCCGACACCAACAACTGGAAAAAACTCACCCGGACCAATAGTGCCGGGCGTTGTTGGCGTAGACATGGATGCACTCTAAACTGATTCCATGACCACTATCAATACAATCCTCTACATCCTGCATGTTCTCAGCGTTGTAGTGATACTTGTATTGCTTTTGCAGCAATGGAATAAGGAGCCGCGAAAACTCAACCCAGGGATCTTGCATGCAGGACTAACCGCGCTTATTACTGGTTTAGCGATGGTGGGAATGTTTGCAACTGTTCACCCAGATGAAGATCTGAATCACACAAAAATTGGAGTTAAACTTCTAATTCTGATTGCAATTCTCTTTATTAGTTATCGCAATGTAAAGAAACCCGTACTTGCAAAGAACACATGGCAAGCACTAATTGGATTAACGGTATTAAATATTCTCATTGCATCTCTATGGTAAAGACCTATGCAATGCGACACAAAGTAATTTTTATATTACTTGCTCTGGTTAGCGCACTAAACGTTGTTCCGAGCAATGCAGCCTTATCGCCATCGGCAATACCTGCTGTTTTTGACAAACTTTTAGCAGTACCTGCTCTATCCAATCCAGCGATGATTCTGATTGACGGAATTACTGGAGAGATTGTTTATCAGAGAAAAGCATATTCACAGCGCAAACCTGCCTCCGTTATGAAATTGCTTTCAGGTGTTGCAACACTGAAGTATTTAGATCCAGAGTCGACTTTCTCAACCAATATTTCAATTGGAGTGGACAGCAGAACTTTAGTGATTCAAGGAAGTTATGACCCTTGGATTAGTACCAGTTACATCGCTGCTCGTAAAATGAATCGCGCATCTCTGCCTTACCTTGCAAATAGATCCATGGCTATGCTCAGGAAAGCAAATGGAAACTCTCTAGAGGAGATTACGGTCTTGTATACGGGATTGTTTTCACAAGATGTTTCAAATTTTAAGAGTTATTGGGCCAATCAAGGTTTCAGACCAACGATGAAAACCGTTAGTAGCGCCGAGAGTTTTGCTAAAGCGGGCGAAATTGTGGCAAGTGCAGAATCACCAAAGCTCAATGAGATTTTGGAATTCACACTTCTATGGAGTGATAATCTTTTGGCCGAACGTTTAGCTAGGCTCGCCTCACGTTCTGCCGGATATGGATTTAACATTGAAGGAGTAGCGCAAACCTTTGCTCAAGTGCTCACAGATTTAGAAATAGATCCCACAAAATTGAGGGTTATCGACGCCAGTGGTTTATCTAAAAAGAATCGAATAACAGCGTCAATTGTAGGTCAACTACTTTTTAAACTCCGCCAGGATGAGAAGTTTAAATATATTTACGATTTTCTTCCAGTCGGTGGTATTTCCGGCACCTTGGAATCCAGATTTTTAACAACAGCACCTACTGCAGTTGGTTTAGTCCGCGCTAAGACAGGAACTCTCAACGGAACGGTAACTTTGGCGGGTTTTGTAGAATCAGTTGACCGTGAATATATTTTTGTGACTCTTGCTGATGACATCCAACGAGGAACACGAGCAAGCGACAGGGCGCGGGCTGCCATAGATCGAATCCTTGGAAGAATTGCAGCTCCAAATATTCCAACTGAAATCTCTGAGGTTGAACCTACGCCTTAACTACCTATTATCAAAGACTTTAATTGAACCACCATAACAGGCAACCCATGTTCGTTGAGTCGGAACATCAAAGGTGACACCTATGGGTTCATTCATTACTTACTGCAATTCCACGGGGTAACGCCCAATATTGATTGTTTTCAACGTTTTTTGAGTATACACGGATATGGATTTTAGATCATATGAACAACAATTAGAAACGAGTAAGTATTTATTATCCGGAGTTACTTCAACTACTTTTGGAACTGAACCCACTGGATAGACGGCATCAATTTCATAATCGCTTAAGTTGATTCGATACAGAAAACCAGCTTGTTTTCACTAGAAAGAACCTCACTCTGTGCCGGTGTAGAGATGGCACAGAGTGAGGTTATTACTGCAAGAAATAGAAAACTACGGCTCATGTTCTAACTGTAGGGATTACGAGTTAGTCTTCGTCGCCTTCGTCTTCGTCTTCATCGTCTTCGTCATCATCGTCATCTTCATCTTCATCGTCATCATCTTCATCGTCGTCTTCATCGTCGTCATCGCTGTCATATCCGAAAAGTTCATCATCTTCTTCTCCGAAGATAGGCAATGCACCAATTAATGGAATCTCAACCGAAGCTGCCGTTGATGTTGCAGTTGGATCAAACGAGATTTCGGAGATATCAAATTCTTCAGGAGCTGTGATCTCAAGCGCCGAAGCCGGGCTCTCAACTGTAGGATGTGCGTAAATACTGCCAATACCTATTATGGAAACGGTCACAGCTAAGGCGAAAATCGGCAGAGTTCTTGATACTTTGCGTGGAAAAGAGGAGGTCTTTTTCTCGGCTGTTTCGATCCATTCGGGCTTCTGTGGAGGTGTCATGTGAAGCTCCTTTCGTTAAGGAGAAAGTAGCCTTTTGGCTTGTGAAGACCCTGTGAAGTGAGCCTTAGTTTGCTGAGTAATCTTGGCAAGTGAAGACTCTGGCGCGTGGATATGTAGATTTGATGAAGCTGCGAGTCGTCGAACTCCTTCTAGTTTCGACCCTACCAGCCATGATTTTGGCGGCTAAAGGGCTACCCTCATTTTCACTGGTGGCCACA
>ERZ1292640.1709-Hain-H43-02um-R1-1709-length-18013-cov-18_pt1 | contig 18013 bp, 16 predicted proteins | sample MGYA00564404_ERZ1292640 | MGnify/ENA primary metagenome ERZ1292640 (study PRJEB36523, sample SAMEA6512636) | groundwater metagenome | collected 2019-01-08 | study: AquaDiva: Metagenomics assemblies of 32 groundwater samples
CGCCGCGATCGACAGCGAAGCATCGTCGTTGCGGATCACGCCATTTGCCGACGCCGTGACGAGGATGGCGCCGGCGCTGGGATCGGACAACGTTACCGAGAAGGCTTCGTTCGACTCGACGGTGGTGTCGCCATCGACATCGATGGTGATGATCTGCGAACTCTCGCCGGCGGCGAAGTTCACCTGGCCAGACGGCAGAACGCCGCCCGCGAAGTCGGCGCCGTTCACCGCCGGTCCGGTCACTGCCCAGCTCGCGCTGGCGGTGCTGCTCAGGTCACCGGTGCGGGTGACAGTGAAGGTGAAGGCCGTGGTTTCCGACTGGCCTTCGGCCTTGTCGGCGCTGGTCGCGGCGATCGACAGCGAAGCATCGTCGTTGCGGATCACGCCCTCGGCCGAGGCGGTGCCGATGACGGCGCCGGCGCTGGGATCGGACAGGGTGACGGTGAAGGCTTCGTCTGATTCGACTGCCGTATCGCCCGCGACGTCGACGGTGATGACCTTGGAACTCTCGCCTGCGGCGAAGCTCACAACGCCGGACGGCAGCTCGCCGCCGGCGAAGTCCGCGCCATCGACCTGCTCGCCCCCGACCGTCCATTGGGCGCTGGCGGCGCTGCTCAAGTCGCCGGTGCGGGTGACGGTAAAGATGAAGCCCGTGCTGTCCGATTGGCTTTCCGCCTTGTCGGCGCTGGTCGCGGCGATCGACAGCGACGCCGGCGCGAAATCGTCGTTGTGGATGACGCCTGTGGCCGACGCCGTGCCGAGGCTGGTGCCCGGGCCGGGGTCGGACAGGATGACGGTGAAGCTCTCGTCGCCTTCGAGCTGGGTGTCCCCGGCGACGTGGAGGGTGATCGTCTTCGAAGTCTCGCCGATCCCCAGCGTGACCGTGCCGGAGGGCAGCGTGCCGCCCGCGAAGTCGGCCCCGTTCACCGCCGGTCCGCTCACCGCCCAGCTGGCGGTGGCCGGCCGGGTGGTGTCGCCGGTGCGCGTGACGGTGAAGGTGAAGGCCGTGGTGCCCGCGTCTCCTTCCACCGCGTCGGCGCCGGCCGCCGTAATCGACAGCGCGGCATCGTCGTCGACGATCGTGCCCGTCGCGCTGCCGTCGAGGATCGATGCGCCCTCCGACGGATCGGACAGGGTGACGGTGAAGCTCTCGTTGCCTTCGACGATCGCGTCCCCGGTGACAGCGACCTGGATGTTCTGCTGCGTCACCCCGGGCGCGAAGGTGAGGGTGCCGCTCTGGGCGACGTAGTCCTGCCCGGCGAGGGCGGTGCCGTTCGCGGTCGAATAATGGACGGTGACGGTCGAGGAGGAGGGCTCGGTCAGGAAGACCGGAACGACGATATATCCGGGATCGGGGCCGTCGCCCTCGTCGAGCGACGCGTCGCCGACGGTGACGCCCACTGTCGGAACGCCGTTGCGCACCGAGAACACGAAAGTGCCCGGCGTGCCGACGTTGCTGGCGCTCTCGAGCGCGAGCAGGGCCGCCTGATTGCCGGATTGCGGAAGCTCGAAATAGTCGGTCCCGTTGCCCGCGCTGTAGCCGGCGCGGGCCGGCGTGCCGCCCAGGCCGTTGCTGCCGCCGGATGCGCCGCCGGTGGTCCAGTCGATATTCTCGTAGCGGTAGATGATGTCGAAATCGCCCAGATCGTTGATCTCATGGATGCTGATCTGGAAGGCGTTCAGCTTGTTGGTCTGGCTGCTGTAGTAGCCGACATCGTCCCAGGTGGCGGTGAAGGTGTGGGTGGTCGAATCGAGGTCGTACCAGAGCAGGTTCGAGCCGGTCGACGTGCCGCCGGCTGTCGGCGCGACTGTTCCGCCCCGTGTGTCGATGTCGGCCCAGTAGGCGGCGATGACGGGATTGCTGGTCGATCCCGTGATGGCGGTCGGCGTGAAGCTGCTCGTGGCCGTGTTGAAGGTCACGCTGCCGTTGTTGTTGAGATAGAAGCCGGTGTAGTAGTGGCCGAAGAAGTTGATGCCTTGGGCGCCGAAGATCGGGCGCACGTCGATGAACGGCGTCGATCCATCGTCGTTGCGCGCCAGCGAGAACTCGCCGAAACCGGCGGTACCTCCCAGATTGTTGACCAGTGACGTTATGACGGCCTCCCACACGGCCGGTCTAAGCTCTCCTCCCAGTCGGAGGGCTCGGACACCTTTCGATTATAAGTGCTGCGAAGGGCACTTAACATCCTTACGAATGGAACAAGCGGCAGTACAAGTGCAATCATTGGCCGCGATCGGAATTCGGGCAAGAAAAAATTGACGAATCAGCAGGATTTAGCCTATTATTTTGCTAGGTTGGCGAGTCGCATGCATATGCGGGCGCCGGCCTTTTTCATTTCCGGCAAGACCTGCCCGCACCCTCTGGAGTCCGCAAGAGGAGCCGCGGGTTCGTGCTACGCACCCTGGTCGCCGCCGCGGGTCCTGACCCGTGGGAGGACAAAATCATGAGCCCGCCTTTCCGACGGCCGTCGGAGAAGCAGCAACGACGCCGGCCCACCGGCGCGCCGGGCAGGATCAGACCGACGGCCGCAACGAAGGAATGAAACAAGGTCCGCGACGCGAATCGTGGACAGGTGCGGGCCCAACTCGGGGCCCAACATACCCACGTTTCAGGTGGGCCCGATGAGCCCGGGAAAAGGCTGGATTCACTGGCTCTCAGGCGGTTTTGGAGCCGAATTTTTGTCGGCGGGTTTGGGCCAAAATCACGCCGGGAGTTTGGCCGGACGGCTTTCGATCCGGCGGAAATAGAAGTGCCCGCCGATGCCCAGGGCCAGGATCAGGAGGCCGAGCAGGAATTCGGTGAGGGTGGGGCCCAGCAGGTTGAACAGCGGCGTGGCCGCCAAATTGAAGCCCAGCATCGAGGCCGCCATGACGGCCAGGCGTAGCCGGAACACGCGGGCGATCTCGGCGCCGCGATAGGAGGTTTGCAGCCGGGTGATCATCGGGATGAAGAAAAATGGCCCGCCGAAGCCCGCGATCAGGCTGGCCAGCATCATGGCCGGCAGCATCCAGGGGTTGGGCAGGGCCCAGACGGCGACGGCGAGCAGGGCGAAGCCCGTGCCCATGGCGACGTAGCCCAGGAACATGGTCGACAGCGGCCGGCGGAAGCGGACGCTGCCCGCGATCAGGTTGCCGGCGACGTCACCCGCGCCGCCGACGCCGATGATCAGCCCGAGGGCCGCCAGCCCCTCGAAGTCGAACAGACGGGGATCGTGCTGCTTCACCATCAGGGCGATGCAGAGCTGCAGCGCCACGCTCCACGGCCCGTTGGCGAGCGCATTCACCAGTAGCAGCGTGCCGATCGTGGGCTCGCGCCGCATCAGGCGGGCGCCGTCCAAAAGCGCATCCCAGACGCCGTGCAGGCCGGCGCGGCCGCGCTGCGGCTGGTGGGTGCGGTCGACCAGCCGGTCGCGCACCGCCCAGATCGCCAGGCCCGAGAGCACGAAGCCGAGCGCGGTGACCGAGAGAAAATGAATGACCGGCAGGATCGAGTTCAGCACGGCGGCCAGCATCGGCCCGATCAGGCGCGCCAGCCGCCAGGTGGCGTCGAACAGGCCGTTGATCGCCTGCATGGCGTCGCGGTTGGGCACCAGCACCGGCACCGCCGACTGCAGCGCCGGGGTAAAGACCATGCGCATGGCGGCGATGCCCATCACCGACAGCACCAGCAGCGGGATGGAGACGCCCCAGACGTAGGCACCGGCCACCGGCAGCAGGGCCAGCACCGCGCTCACGCCCTTCGCCCCGATCATGGCGCGATCGGCCTGCCAGCGGTCGAACACCGAGGCGCCTAAAAGGCCGACCACGAGCATGGCGCCGTATTGCGCGGCGTTGACGTAGCCCGCGGCATTGCCGATCTGCTCGGCCGCGATCCACACCACGGCGACGCGGAACAGATCCTCGCCGATGGTGGAAGCGGCGAGGCCCGACCACACGGTCGCGACGGCGGGATCTTTCAGCGGACGGAAAATGGGCAGCATCAGATGTTCAGTTCAGCGTACCCACACGCCGCCATCCTTGTTCTTGTAGCCGAGAGACAGATACGCCGCGTCGACCAGTGGCTGGCCGCGGCCGTTCATCAGCAGGCCGGGGCCCATGCGGTTCATGGTGTAGCCGAAGGAGAGGCCGGCCGCCGGGTCGGCGAAACCGAGCGAACCGCCGGCGCCGACATGGCCGAAGGCGGCGCTGCCCAGGATGACGCTGTCGCAATCCTCGCCGAACAGTTTGGCGCCCAGGCTGCGCCGGCGGTTGTCCATCGACTTCATGAAGCCCAGGGCGAAGCGCGTCGGGATGCGCAGCGTGGCGTCGTCGTGCGTGGCCATCGAAACTTCGCCCATGCGGGCGAGCGTCTTGCCATCGACAAGCTCGCCGCCGCCATTGGCGAGCGGCGCATACATGCCCGCTAGCCCGCGGGCGTTGGTGATGCCGTTGGCCGCGCCGATCTCCGCGGCATGGCCGGCGCGGGTGTTGGCGCCGCCGCCCATGAACGCGCCAATGTTGAAGAAGAACAGAGCGGCCGTGGATTGCCGGTTGGTGGCGAGGTCGAGCAGAAACGGCGTCTTCATGTCTTCGGCCTTGTAGACATGTGGCAGGACCGGTGCGACGCGCGGTTCGATCTCTTCCGGCAGGCCGATCCAGAAATCGAGGCCCAGCGGCTGGGCGACCTCCTCCTGGAAGAACGTGCCGAGCGATTTCCCGCTGGCGCGCCGCACCATCTCGCCCACCGTCCAGCCGAAGGTGACGCCGTGATAGCCGTTGCGCGTGCCGGGCACCCAGAACGGCTCCTCGTCGGCCAGCCGCCCGGTCATGTAGGTCCAGTCGTAAGGTCCGTCGTCCTTTACCTTGGCGCGCAGTGCCGGCACGCCGGCGGAATGGTCGAGCATCATGCGCGTGGTGACGTGCTGCTTGTCGTGCTGGCCGAACTCCGGCCACAGCTCGACCACCGGCGCGTCGAGGTCGAGCTTGCCGCGACTCGCAAGGACATGAGCGCAAAGCGCCGTGGCGCCCTTGGTGCAGGAGAACACGATGCTGACCGTGTCCTGTTTCCATGGCGTCCCGGTCTTGGGATCGGCGATGCCGCCCCACAGATCGACCACGGTTTCGCCGCCCACCGTCAGGCAGACCGAGGCGCCGATCTCGCCGTTGGCCTCGAAGTTCTTCTCGAAGGCTTCGGCGACACCCTCGAAGCCGGGTTTGCAGGTACCTTCTATCATTTCGGGACCGGCAGCTTGAAGACTTCGAGCAGGAAGCGCGCGGCATGGCTCAGCGCGCTTTCGTTGATGCCGTGGCCGACGCCCTCGGCGATGTGGACGGCGACCGCGACATTGTTCTGCTGCAGCGTTTCGGCCGCCCGTTCCGTCAGCACGTGTGGCAGCATCTCGTCGCTGTCGCCGTGCGCCAGCAGCACCGGCGGCCGCGACTTGATCTCTGCCTGCAGCACCTCGGGACCGGCCAGCATGCCGGAGAAGCCGACGATGCCGGCGAGCGGCCTGGCGCGGCGCAGACCCACATGCAGCGCCATCATGGTGCCTTGGCTGAAGCCGACCAGCGCGGTCTTGGATTCGTCGAACCCATACTGCGCCATGGTGTCGTCGAGGAAGGCATCGATCAGGGGGGCGGCACTGCGCACGCCGGCAAGCGTCAGCGCCGGCTCGAGGCGGGAGATACCGAACCACTGGTAGCCGAAGGGATTGCCCTCGCAGGGGTAGGGCGCGTTGGGCGCGTGGAACACCACGTCGGGCATCAGGGGCGCCAGTACCGGGGCGAGGCCGATCAGGTCGTTGCCGTCGGCGCCGTAGCCATGCAGCAGGATCACGAGATGGCCGGGCTTGCCCTCGCCTTGCGGGCCGTAGCTGGCACCTTCGAGCTTGATCGTCGCGGGCTTGGTCATTTGGCAGTCGTCCCCACCTTGATGTCTTCCTTGAGGGGTTTGGGGCCCCAGTCCGGCATGCTGCGGCGATAGTGCCAGAGCAGCAGCGCGGCGGCACTGCGCCACGGCCGCCAGGCCTCGGCGATTTTTAGAAGCCGCTTTGCGTCGGGCCGCTTGCGCAGGCGCTTGAGATGTTGCGCCGCCACGACCAGCCCGAGGTCGAGGCCGGGCATGATGTCGGGCCGGCCGTGCGCGAACATCAGGTAGATCTCGGCGGTCCATGGGCCGATGCCCTTGGCCTGGGTCAGCATGGCGATGGCCGCGGTGTCGTCGAGATCGTCGAGGGCGGCGAAATCGATGCGGCCCTCGACGACATCGGTGGCGAGGCTGCGGCCGTAGCGCACCTTGGCAGCCGACAGGCCGACGGCGCGCAGCTGCTCGTCGCTTTGCGCCATGAAGTCCGCTGGCTCCATCGACGGCACCGCCGCCTCGAGCCGCAGCCAGATGCTGCGTGCGGCGTGGACCGAGACCTGCTGGCCCACGATCGAGCGCATCAGGCCGCCGAACCCTGTCGGCATCTCGCGCCGCACCGGATGGCCTACCTCCTTCAGCACGCGCGCGAAATCCGCGTCGGCGCGCGCGAGGTGACGCATCGCTTTCTTGAGGTTCTCGTCGTCGAGGATGATCCTGCTCACGTGCTCGGCATAGCACGCGGCGGCGCGGGACTGTAAGTTCCGATCGTGTGGAGACATGACGTGACCGGCAAACTTCCCAACCTGCACGCCAGAATGCTCGACCGTGTCGTTGCCGTGGTGCAGGACGACTCGCGATTCGACGCTCTTCTGGCTGGCGGGTCTCTCGTTACTGGCGGTTTCGACGAGCAGTCGGATCTCGACTTGATCCTGGTCGTCCGCACCGAGGTGCAGGCCGCCGTGATGGCGGAGCGCCGTAGTTTTGCCGCGGGTTTGGGCGAGTTATTGGCGGCGTTCACCGGCGAGCATGTCGGCGAACCGCGTTTGCTGATCTGTCTGTATGGTCCGCCGCTACTGCATGTCGATCTGAAGTTTGTTGCCGCGAACGACCTCGGTAGCTTCTCGGAACGTCCTCTCGTCCTGTGGGCGCGTGACGACACCGGTCTGCGACGGCGCCTCGATGCGGTGGAGATCGCGCCTGCGGGCCGCACTGCCCAGTGGTTCGAAGATCGCACGTGGCTCTGGTTGCATTACAGCACCACCAAAATGCGGCGCGGCGAATATTTTGAGGCGCTGAGCGGGCTCGATTTCTTCCGCGACGTCGTGCTGGGGCCGATGCTGAGGCGGAACGCCGGCGAGCGGCCGCGCGGCCTGCGTCGCATTGAGGGCAGCCTTGGCGCGCGCGACCGCCTGCTACCGACGCTGGCGGCTTACGACCGCGCCGCGATCGCCGAAGCGCTGCGTCGAACCACTGCACTATACATGGAACTGCGCGCGGCCGATCCGCCGCCAGCGCCGACTGCGCACATGCCGCAGGCGCTGCTCGACTACATCGACGAGCGGCAATGACGGTCGTCACGCGTTTCGCTCCCAGCCCGACTGGCCTGTTGCATCTCGGCAGTGCCTACTCGGCGCTGGTCGCCTGGACTCGGGCGTGCGAGGCGGGCGGCCGGTTCCTGGTGCGCATCGAGGACACCGACATCCGCCGCTGCCGGCGCGAATACGAGACCGCGATCCTGCGGGACTTGAAATGGCTCGGCCTCGACTGGGACGGCGAAGTGCGGCGCCAGTCGGATCACTTCACCGACTACGGCCGCGAACTGGACCGGCTGGGCGACCGCGGCCTGGTTTATCCCTGCTTCTGCAGCCGCGCCGAGATCGAGCGCGAGATCGCCGCGTCCGCCAGCGCTCCGCAAGCCGCGCTCCACGGGCCCGACGGGCCTCTTTATCCCGGCACCTGCCGGCATCTGGCGCCCGCCGAACGCAAGCGGCGCATCGCGGCTGGCCGCGAGTTCTGCATGCGGCTCGATGCGGCGCGTGCCGCCGCCGCCGCGGGACCCTACGACTTCGTCGACGAGGGCCGCGGGCGGATCGAAGGCCAGCCGCTGCTGATGGGCGACTTCGTCCTGGCCCGCAAGGATACGCCGACCAGCTACCACCTCGCCGTCACGGTCGACGATCATCTGCAGGGCGTGACCCTGGTGACGCGCGGCGAGGACATCCTGCCCTCCACCCATGTCCACGTCCTGCTGCAGCGCCTGCTGGGCTACGCGACGCCGCTTTATGCCCATCACCCGCTGATCACGGACGCGACCGGCCGCCGTCTGGCCAAACGCGACCGGGATTTGACCGTGCAATCGCTGCGCGAAAGAGGCGTCAGTCCGGCAGAAGTGCGCCGGCGCGCACTGGCGGCGGCGGGCAGGCAGGCCTAGCATTCAATCATGGACCGAACCGAAGAACTGGCTGTCGGGAGGCGGCTGCTCGGCCATATCGACGGCCGCACCACCGATCTCGCGGACTCCCTGTTCCGCAACCGCGTGATCGCTTACTCCTGCCGCGAGCGCGCCCGTCTCGAGCGCGACCGGCTGTTCCGCGACCAGCCGATGTTCATGGGGCTTTCGGCGCGCCTCGCCAAGCCAGGCGACTACGTCACCGAGGACGTGGCCGGCATGCCGGTGCTGATGACCCGCGGCGCCGACGGCGGCGTCAGGGCCTTCGCCAACATCTGCCGCCATCGCGGCGCGCCGGTGGCCGAAGGCTGCGGCAACGCGCGGGCCTTCACCTGCCCCTATCACGCCTGGACCTACGATCTCGCCGGCAAGCTCTTGGGCACGACCGACAAGGTGGGCTTCGCCGGCCTCGATCTCGACGCCCACGGTCTGGTGCGGCTGCCGGCGGCGGAGAAGCACGGCATGCTGTTCGTGCGGCCCAAGCCCGTGCAACGGGACGAGAGTCCCGAGATCGACGTCGACGGCAATCTCGGCGCGATCGCGCCGGACCTCGCGGCGCTCAAGCTCGAGACCTATCCGATGTTCTCGGTCGATGTCGTGAAGCCGCGCATCAACTGGAAGTTCGCCATCGATACCTTCCTCGAAGTCTATCACGTCCCGTACCTGCACCGGAAAACTATCGGGCCGTACTTCATCGGCAATGTCGGCACCTTCGATGGCGCCGGCCTGCACGGTCGCATGTGCGTGGCGCGGACCTCGATCGATGCGGTGCGCGGCCTGCCCGAAGCCGAGCGCAACTACCGCCCGCACGTCATCTCGATCTACCAGCTCTTCCCCAACACCATCCTGATCTTTCAGGTCGACCACATCGAGATCTGGCGCGCCTTCCCTGGCCGCGAAGATCCCAGCCACTGCGAAGTCGAGATGACGATCTACCGGCCGGCCGACACCGACAAGCCGGATGCTTACTGGGAGAAGAACCGCGACATCGCCATCCGCACCGTGATGGAAGAGGACTTCCCGCTGGGCGAGCGAATGCAGATCGGCTTCGAATCGGGCGCCACCGAAGAGGTGATCTACGGCCGCAATGAGCCCTCCCTGGTCCACTTCCACAGCTCGATCCGTAGCGCCCTCGGAGTCCCGGCTTGACGCCAGCCGGGCGGCTGCCCGACTTCCCGACGGGTGGCTGCGCGGTGGTGATCGGTGGATCGGGCGGCATCGGCCGCGCCATCGCCGTCCAGCTCGCCGAACGCGGCTGCGACGTGGCGCTGAGCTACTTCAAGGGCAGGGCACGGGCCGACGAGACGGCGTCGCTGATCCGCAGTGCCGGCCAGGAGGTGCATGTCGGCCGGGTCGATCTGCGCGAGGAAGCCGAGGTGCGCCGCTTCGTCGACCAGGCGGCCGAACATTTCGGCGGCGTGCACACGGCGATCTATGCCGCTGGCCCCTATATTCCGATGCGCTTCATCAGCCAGCAGCCGGCCTCGGCCTTCCGCGAGGTCATGGAGCACGACACCTTCGGCTGCTTCAACCTGATCCAGGCGGTGCTGCCGCATCTGCGCACGGCCAAGGGCAGTTTTGTCGCCCTCGTGACGCCGGCCATCCGCCGTTACGCCACTCGCGACATCCTGAGCGCCGCGCCCAAGGCTGCGATCGAGGCGCTGGTGAAGGGCCTGGCGGCGGAAGAGGGCCGCTTTGGCGTACGCGCCAATGCAATCGGCGTCGGCGTCATCACCGACGGGCTCTATCACGCGCTGGTGGAGAGCGGCGACTTCGACCAGCGCTTCCTCGACGCCTCGCGCCAGGTCATGGCATTGAAGCGTCTCGGCACGGCCGACGAGGTTGCCGAGGGCGTGGTCTTCCTGGCCTCCTCGCGCGCCCGCTGGATCACCGGCCAGACCCTGATGATTGATGGCGGGTATGCCCTTTGAAGAGACGACGGCCACTCATCTTCCTCTCCCCGTGATAGCGTGGATGAAGAGGAGCACGACGTGAATTCGAGCCCGACAATCGGAACGGAACGATGAACCGGACCAAACCGCAGCTTCGAGCTGACCGGGTCAACTCGCCCCTGCACCTCGCGTCGTTGAAGGCAATCCGATGGGCCGTGACTTTGCTATCGTTGGCCTTGCCCGGGCCGAGTATCGCAAGCGCCGAGGTCATCGCGCTTCGCTGTCCTCCTGGCGCGAGTGCCGAGTTCTACTTTGAAATCGATACCGACGCGAAGACGGTATATGCCGACGCAGCCAATCCTCCTCGAACCGTCTCTGCGGTTGTGTCAGACCAGACCGTTACGTTCGATAGTCCCTATCACTCTCACGCTCTGATCGTCCGTATAGACCGTCTGTCCAATGAGATGGCCACCGCCAAGTCCCGGGAAGGTCCATGGAGCCCGATCATAGTCTGCGAACGGCTGACCAAGTTACTCTAAGCGGTCCAAGGAGAAGCGTCATGCAACGTACCAAACCGCCGTTTCGTGCTGATCAGGTCGGCAGCCTGCTGCGCAGCGCACCCGTCAAGGAGGCGCGAACGAAGCGCGCGACGGCTGAGTTCACGCCGGCGCAGCTGAAGGCGGTCGAGGACGCCGAGATCAGAAAGCTCGTCGCCAAACAGGAATCGATCGGCCTGCAGGGCGTGACCGATGGCGAGTTCCGTCGCTCGTGGTGGCACTACGATTTCTTGGCCGCCCTGGACGGCGTCGAGCTGGTGAGCGTGGCTCAGGGGCTGCAGTTCAAGGGCACGGAAACCAAGGCCGAAGGCTTGCATGTCCACGGCAAGATCGATTTTACCGATCATCCGATGATCGAGCACTTCAAGTTCCTGAAGTCGGTGGCGAAAGCCACGCCCAAGATGACGATCCCGTCGCCCACGGCGCTGCACTACCGCGGCGGCCGGCAGGCGATCGAGAAGTCCGCCTATCCCGAGATGGAGCCGTTCTTCGCCGACCTCGGGAAGGCCTACGCCAAGGCGGTTCGGGCGTTCGGCGAGGCGGGTTGCACCTACTTGCAGCTCGACGAGGTGTTCGTGGCCTATCTCTGCGATCCGGCGCAGCGCGAGTATCTGCGCGGCCGTGGCGACGATCCCGACAAGCTCCTGCACGTCTACGCCGATCTGGTGAACGCGGCCGTCTCCGGCCGCACGCCCGGGATGACCATTTCGATGCATCTCTGCCGCGGCAACTTCCGCTCGACCTGGATGGCGCAGGGCGGCTACGAGCCAGTGGCCGAAATCCTGTTCAACAAGATGGGCGTCGATGCCTATTTCATGGAGTACGACAGCGAGCGCGCCGGCGGCTTCGAACCGCTGCGGCTCCTGCCGAAGAACAAGCACGCCGTGCTCGGCATCATGACCTCCAAGACCGGCGCACTCGAGAGCAAGGACCAGCTAAAACGCCGCCTCGACGAGGCGTCGAAGTTCACATCGCTCGACCAGCTTTGCCTCAGCCCCCAGTGCGGCTTCGCCAGCACCGAGGAGGGCAACCTGCTGGCCGAGGAAGAGCAGTGGGCCAAGCTCGCGCGCTGCGTCGAAGTGGCCAAAGAGGTGTGGGGTTGAGCGTGACCCTGCCCATCCTTTACGGCAACCGCGAGTCCGGCCACTCGTACAAGGTGCGTCAGACACTCGTCCTGCTCGGCGTGGCGCACGAATACCGCTATGTCGACCTCTTGCCGCCGCGCGCCGAACGCCGTGCCGATTTCGTGGCCGTCAGCCCTTACGGCGAAGTGCCCGTCTTCATCGATGACGACGGCGTTCTGGCGCAGTCGAACGCCATATTGCTCCACCTTGTCCGAAAGAGCGGCCGGCTCGGGGGTGGCGCCGATCTCGAGCGAACCACGCAATGGCTTTTCTGGGAGGCCAACCGCATCGGCTTTTCGCTGGCCAATCTCCGCTTCGCGCTGCGCTTTGCCAACGAGGATCCCGGCGTCGTTGCCATGCTGCGGCGCCGGACCGAGGCCGACCTCGACCGGTTGGCACGGGAATTCGACCGCCGGCCCTATCTCCTGGGCGAGGCCCTCGGTGTCGCGGATATCTCCTGCGCGGGCTATCTCTTCTTCGCCGACCAGGCGGAGATCGACCTTGGCCGCTGGCCGTCGGTCGGCGGCTGGCTCGGTCGCCTGGCCGCCACGCCGGGATGGGCCCACCCCTACGAATTGATGGACCCCAAGCAGGCGACACCATGCTGATCGTGTTCGGCGGATTGCCGGGCAGTGGCAAGAGCACGATCGCGCGCGCCCTGGCGAGGCGGCTCGGCGCCGTGCATGTGCGCGTCGACACGATCGAGCAGGCGTTGCGCTCGATCGACGCGCTGAGAGCAGACGTCGGCCCGGCCGGCTATTTCGCGGCCTATGGAGTCGCCGAGGACAATCTCCGCGTCGGCCGGATCGTCATCGCCGATTCGGTCAATCCGCTGAAGATCACGCGCAACGCCTGGCGCGCCGTTGGCGAAGGCGCGGCCGTCGAGGTGACCGAGGTCGAAGTGGTCTGCTCTGACAAGGCCGAGCATCGGCATCGCGTCGAGACGCGGACATCGGACATCGACGGGTCGAAGCTGCCGACTTGGCAGGCCGTCGTGGATCGCGACTACGAGAAGTGGGATCGCGAACATATCGTCGTCGACACCGCCCTGAAGAGCGTTGACGAAGCGGTGGGCGACCTGATGAGCCGGCTTGCTGGTTGATCCCGAGCTGTAACACTGGGCAATGAATTGTCATTTCACTTCGCCGAGCTGAACCGGCAAGCATTGCACGATGGCAACGGCAGTCGTTCTTCTCGCCGTCTTCGTCATGATGATGGGAAACGCGGCGGTCCTTGCGACGGTGGGGCTGTTCGGCCGCGCGATCGGGCTCGGCGAGATCGAGATCGGCGCGATCATCGCGTCTTCGGCGCTGCTCTTCTTTCTCACGTCTTCATGGTGGGGCCGGCTGGCCGATCGAAAGGGCCGGCGGCCGGTGATTCTCGCGGGGCTTGCCGGCGCCGCGCTGTCCCTTCTGCTGTTTGCCGGGCTTTTTGCCCTCGAAAAGGGTGAGGTCGACGTCTTCGTTGCCTTTGCCGCGCTTCTCGGCGCGCGGATCCTCTACGGTATTCTTTGTGGCGGCGTTCAACCGGCCGGCATCGCCTACATGGCCGACATCACCGCTGCCAGGGACCGCTCGACGGGTGCTGCGATGGTGGGGGCCGCGGTTGGTCTCGGCAGCATGGCCGGCCCCGCGCTCGTGGCTGTGCTGATCGGCAGGGGCTTCGCCATCCCCGTTCTGGTCGCGTGTGTCCTGACCTCGCTCGCGATCCTCGCTGTGGCTGCGGTCCTGCGGGATCGGCCGCGCGCGCCTCGGGCGGCGGCCGTCGGGACCAGCGCCCTTGGGAAGGTTACGCCTTACCTTGCTCTCGCCTTCGTGATTCACCTCGCGTTTGCCGCCTTGCAGGCAACGAATGCTTTCTACGTCCAGGACCTTCTCGGCCTCGACACGATGGCCGCCGTGCAGCGGGCGAGCCTGATCAGCATGACGTTCGCGGCGTCCTCGTTTGCCGTTCAGGCCTTCGCCATTCGTGCGTTCGGGGGACCGCCGGCCACGCTGCTTTGGATCGGCCTGGTCGTTTGTCTTCTCGCAAGTGCCGCCTGCCTGATGGCCCCGGGCTTCGGCTGGCTGCTCGCCGCGTTCGGCTTCCTGGGGGCAGGCTTTGCCTGGGCGCAGTCCGGTCTGATGGCGGGCGCGTCGCTGGCGAGCCGTGGCGACAACCAGGGACAGGTTGCCGGCCATTTGCAGGCGGCAATGGCTGCGGCCTGGATCGTGGGACCTCTGATCGGCGCATCAATCTATGAGGTCTCGGTCAAGGGACCGCTCGCTCTGGCGGCCGGCGCGATGGCGCTTGCGATGCTGGGCCTTGCCGTGCGCAGACGAACCTGACTCTATCGCCCTTCGAGGGCCTTGATCACACCCACCTGCACGGTGTTGGATTCGAGGAACTCGCGGGCCAATTTACGTTTGGCGGGATCGCGGGCGTCGCCGTCGATGATGGCGGTGACGAGATCGCAGTTGTAGGGCACCGCCACGGCCTCGGCGTAGCGAAGCGCGCCGTTGTGCCGCTTGTGCACGTAGACGCGCGTGCGGCCGTAGACGTCGGTGACGCGGACGCGTTCGCCGGGACCGACCGGCACGAACCGCGGGTCGAGGAGGCGGACGTCGATCGCGCGCTCCAGCGCTTCGTCGGTCGCGATGCCTTCCGGGCAGTCGCCCTTTTGGCCGAGCTTCAGGTGGCCGAGCTTCAGCCAGACATAGATGTCGTGTTCGTCGCCGCTGTAGGCCTTTCCCGGCGGTGCCTCGTCCGCGGAGAACGGCCAGGTGAACGGCCGCCAGCCCGCGGCGTCGGTATATCCCAGCTTCATCTGTCGATCGGCGAACCAGGCGACCCCGCCCAGCGCGGCGGCCTGCACCGCTGCCCACGCGATGTAGGTGAGCGTTTGCCGGCTGAGTTTCATGCCGGTTTGGCACCGGAAATGGGCTGGGCTTGTGGCATTGCACTCCCTCGATAGCTCCCGGAGCCTGACGCAGGATTGAAAATCGTCAATCCTGGAGAAAAGCCTGCGGAAAGCGGCCTTTGTTACCTCTTGGGCATGAGCCCGACGCAACCCTGCGGACCTTGCGGGGCCGACCGGCAGCTCGAAGAGGAGAGCAACCATGAGGATTTCAAGAGGTATCGTCGCGGCATTGCTGGGAACCACCATGCTCGCCGGCGCCGTCTCCGCCCAGCAGACGCCGGCGGCTCCCGCGCCGACGACGCAGCAGAAAGCCGAGGCCGCGCGCGACTTCATGAAGCTGTCGGCCGACGGCGCCGTCGCCTTCCGGGCCCTGCATATGGCGCGCATCGCCATCTTCGAGGCCGATCCGGCGGTGGCGAAGAAACTGGTCGCCGATACGCGTGCGGCGCTGGCCAAGGCCAAGGTCGATTCGACCGCCTTCATGAAGGCGGAAGCCGCTCTCAAGGTGCCGAAGGGCATGAACGCCACCCCGGCTGCCGCGTCCGGTCCGGCCGTTGCCTGGCTGCCGATCGACGGCCAGCTCACCCTGGGCGAAGACTTCGTGGCCACCCCAGCCAAGGCCGCGGCGGTCGCCGAAGCCAACAAGCATCTCGAGAAGGGCCAGCGCAAGGAAGCGATCGAGAAGCTGAAGCTCGCCGACGTCAACGTGATGTTCACGATGGCCCTGGCGCCGCTCGACCGCACGATGAGCGACGTCGACATGGCGGCGAAACTCATGGACGAGGGCAAGTACTACGAAGCCAACGCTGCCATGAAGAAGGCCGAAGACGGCGTCCGCTACGACTCGGTCGCGGCCATCGCCGTGCCGCAGAAGGCGGAAGAGAAGAAGACGCAGTAGCCACTGTAGTCAGGAAAGCGCGATCGCCGGCCGGCTCGGGCCGGCGATCTTTTTTGGCGCGCGCTCAGATCTGGTGCGCCATCGGCGGCGCCGGGATCGGGCGGACGCGCTCGTAGGCGGCGGCGGCGCGCAGCACCAGCGCGTCGCGAGCGTGGCCGGCCACGATCTGCAGGCCGATCGGCAGGCCCTCGCGGTCGAGGCCGCAGGGGATGGTGGCGGCGGGCTGGCGCGTCAGGTTGAAGAGGAGCGTGAAGGGCGTCCAGCCGATGTCGACGCCATCGCCGCCCCACGCCGCGTTCTCGTTCACCGCGAAGGCCGTCATCGGCATGGTGGGCGTCAGCAGCAGGTCATACTTGGCCATGAACTGGTTCATGATCACGCCCAGCTGCTGGCGCTGATGGATGGCGGTCACCACCGCCTCCTGGCCGAGATTGGCGCCGACTTCGGCGGCTTTTAGCAGGCCCGGGTCCATCAAGGCCCGCTTCTCGGGGCTGAAGGTCTTGACCAGCACGGCGACGTTCGACTGCCAGTGCGCGTTCAGGATGCGGCGCGGGTCGAGGCCCTGAAGATCGGGCGAGTCCTCGATCACTTTAGCGCCCAGGGTCTTGAACACCTTGGCAGCGTGTTCGACGGCCACGGCCACGTCGCGGTCGATCTTGTCGCGTTCGACGAAGCCCAGCCCGGGCGAATAGGCGATGCGCAGGTTCTTTACGCCCTTGTCGAAGCCCTTCAGATAGTCCTCCGAATCGTCGGGGCGGCCGTAGAGGTCGCGGATATCGGGCCGCGCCATCACGTTCATCATCATCGCGGCGTCGCGCACGGTGCGGGTCATCGGGCCGATGTGGGAGAGCGTGCCTTGGGCTGACGGCGGCCACAGCGGCACGCGTGCCTGCGTGGGTTTCAGGCCAAAGAGCCCGGTGAAGGAGCAGGGGATGCGGACGGAGCCTGCGCCGTCGGTGCCGACCGCGAGGTTGCCCATGCCGACCGCTTCGGCGGCGACGCCGCCGCCCGACGAGCCGCCCGGCGTGCGGCCGATCTTCCATGGATTGTGGGTGGCGCCGTAGAGGCCTGAATCGGTCACGCCCTTCCAACCGTATTCCGGCGAGGTCGTCTTGCCGAGCAGCACCGTGCCGGCCTCGCGCAGGCGCTGCGCGACCGGCGAATCGACGGTCCAGGGGCCGTCGGGATCGGTGGCGAGGCTGCCCATGCGCGTGGGCATGCCCTTGGTCAGCACCATGTCCTTGATGGTGATGGGCACGCCGTCGATGTCGGAGAGCCGCTTGCCGCCCTTCTTCCAGCGCTTCTCGGAGGCGCGTGCGGCGCGCAGCGCCATGTCCGGATCGAGATGCTGGAAGGCGTTGAGCTGGCCGTTGAAGGCGTCGACGCGGGCGAGCGCCGCCTTGGCCGCCTCGACCGGCGAGGCTTTGCGCGCCTTGTAGAGTTTCACCAGTTCGTGGGCCGGCATCATCGCAAGATCGGCGGTCATCGTTCGGTCTCCGGAAGGACGGGAAATTTCAGCGGATGGGCCTCGGCGTAGCAGGCCGCGGCGCGCAGGACGAGCGCGTCGCGATAGTGGCCCGAGACGATCTGCAGGCCAACCGGCAGGCCCTCGCTGCTGAGGCCGCAGGGCACGGTCGCTGCGGGATGGCGCGTAAGGTTGAACTGGGGCGTATAGGGCGACCATTGCATGTTGGGCTTGCCGTCCGGCCCGTCGGGCAGGTTCCTGCCCGCCGCGAAGGGCTGCACCGCCACCGTCGGCGTCAGCAGCAGGTCGTACTTGGCGAAGAACAGGTTCCAGGCGATGGCGAGTTCGCGCCGCGTCACCTGCGCGTTCACCACGTCCTGTAGCGAATAGCGCAGCCCCGCCTTGGCGCCGGCCAGGAGATTGGGATCGAATTCGTCGTGGCGGCTTTCCGGATAGAGTTGCAGCAGCCGCTGCAACGCCGCCAGCCAATGGATGACGAAGGCGCGGCCGGCCTCGGGATAGGAGAAGGGCGCCTCGACTTCCTCGACCTTGCAGCCGAGCGCCGCGAATTGCTTCGCCGCCTTGGTCACCATCGCGGCGACCTCGATATCGAGCGGATGGTCGCCGAAGCGCAGCACGAAGCCCACTTTCAGCTTCTTCAGCTTGCCGCCGAGCTTCTTGGCGTAGTCGGTGCCGTCGGCCGGCAGGCTGAAAGGATCGCGCGCGTCGGGACGGGCGATGGCGTTCATCATCAGCGCGCAGTCGAGTGCGGTGCGGGCCATCGGGCCTGTATTGGCGAGATCGCCGGTCATCGACGGCGGCCAGGCGGCAATGCGGCCGAACGTGGCCTTGAGACCAACGAGGCCGTTGAAGCTCCCGGGGATGCG
>ERZ1292640.1710-Hain-H43-02um-R1-1710-length-18010-cov-5_pt1 | contig 18010 bp, 12 predicted proteins | sample MGYA00564404_ERZ1292640 | MGnify/ENA primary metagenome ERZ1292640 (study PRJEB36523, sample SAMEA6512636) | groundwater metagenome | collected 2019-01-08 | study: AquaDiva: Metagenomics assemblies of 32 groundwater samples
CACTCGGATTCTGGATGGAATGGTTAATTGTAAGCTTGGAACGGAGGCTCTTGGCGATAGTGGTTACTAGATGAAGGGCCGGCCGTGAATTTTTGCCAAGATCCGTGGGAAAAAGAATATGCTCATAATTGTTTAGCTCTTCACTCTTCGGCCCAACAACCATTACTGGAACCTTAGAATAAAGCAAAAGTGATTCAGCAAAACTTCCCATGAAAAAACGTGGCATACCGCTGCGGCCATGAGTACCGACCACAATGAGGTTTGCACCAGAGCTAAGCGCATAAGCGGCTAGTGACTGCACGGCCGCGGCTGTAGAAAAATGGTGCTGTATCAGGACTTTCGGTGGCAAAAGCCAATTTAACTTACCATCGATGTTCTTAATAAGCTGTTCAGTTAATCTCTCGGCAGATTTCTCTGCGGCAGGTTTGTAATAATCCACTGAAGCGGCCTCTGACCCCACGCTAAGATTAAGCTGCTCCGGCGTCAAAACATAAACCGGCTCGACTTGAACTTGAATTTGTGTTTGGGCCGCTATTTGCCGCAATAAAACACCAATGGACTTTGCCACCAGCTCCTGTATTTTACCGGCGTCTTGAAACGCATCAACCGACCATACAATGCGCTTAATGGTTTCTGTTTTCATAAGTCACGCGCCCTTTTTGAAACTAACACTTGTCTAGGCTAAGTCAATGACCAGCTTTTCTACTTCGTGTGCATTTCCCAACTGCCGTCCCAATCCTGCGCAGGCGGATTTTTCTTGAACTCGCCGCATCGCTCGATGAACTCCTTGCAGGGGGTATCCATTTTCTCAGGTGTGGGAGAAAGGATGACATTAGCAGCTGTAAGAGCCTCAATCGCAGCGTCCCATTTTTGTTGTGTATATAGCCTCCTACCTTCCTGGAACAGTTCCAGACCCTTTTCCTGGCACTCCCTGTCCAGCAGTTCAATCAATTCGACTGCCTGCTTCTTGCCCTTCACTTTAACGCTATCTAGCACTCTGTGTAGTGGCAATGCCGCGCCGGACTCGGCTATGTGATCCATGGTGAATCGCGTAGTGAGGATGTTAACGCCATAGGCTTTAGTAAGCCCTTCGAGCCTCGAAGCGAGGTTCACATGGTCACCAATAACAGTGTATGCGAAATTGTTCTGCGAGCCCATGTTACCGACACTCACAATGCCGGAATTAACGCCCACACCGATGTTTATATCCACGCCAAACTGTTCTTTATAGCGCTGCTTGTTTTCCTTAAGGGCCTTCATCATGTTAACCGCTGTTGTCGCCGCGTCAGCAGCGTGTTTTGGCTGGTCAAGCGGCGCCCCCCAAAATGCCATGATCGCATCACCTATGTATTTATCCAAGGTGCCGTTATTGGCGAATACGATGTTAGTCATGATGCCAAGATAGTCGTTCAGGAGGGCCGCGAGCGTCTTCGCATCCAGCCGCTCTGAAAAAGTCGTGAAGCCGCGGATGTCTGAAAACATTATGGTGAGATCCTTTTTTACTCCGCCTACTGACAATTTGCTTGGGTCTTTAAGTATCGAATCAACCACCGCCGGTGCGACGTATTTAGTAAAAGCACCGCGGATGAATTTTTTATTCTTCTCCTCGAGGATATATTTTGCAGCCAGCGTGATCACGCAGATGGTGAACATTTCCAGATAAAAAAAGCTGGTGTTCCAATTCTGGTTGTTCTGAAACAAAACCTTGAGATCAAACAAGCCGAAAGTTCCGAATGCAGCCAGCCACAATATCAAGGCGGGTATTGCCTCAAGCCTTTGCGCCAGATAAGCAAAAAATATCGCCACGATGATCATCAGGCAGAAGATCCATTTTGAACCATTCGCCATAGTCGTGTTTATTATCGAATCACCTGTAAGAATATTATCCAGAATCGTGGCGTGGCCTTCCACTCCAGGGGTATTTGAATCAAACGGAAAAGCCCTCATGTCAAAAACGCCGAGTGCCGACAGCCCTATCAATACATAAGCATCGCCAAAAACTTCTTGTTTTGATTTACCAACAAGCTTGTTATTTAGCTCATCCTTGATGGTGCTCTCCTCGCTTAAAACATCAATGGCTGAGACATATGTAAATGTCCTGCTTGGCCCGCGGAAATTCACTTCCATCACGCCAAGCGGTGTGACCGGCAGCTTCCGCCCTGATTTTTCGAAATTAATGCTTTCCACCAATTGATCATTATTAAAAACAACCCCAAGTTCCTCGCCCATGCCCACCCTCGCCATCTCGAGTGGAAGCGAAGGATATGCTTTTGAATTACCCATCATGAGCAAGCTTGAGCGCCTGATATAACCATCCGGGTCCTGGAATGCGTTAAAGTACCCGGCATGCTTTGCTGTGGTCTGGAACATCGGGATATTAGGGATCAATGTTACGAAAGAGGAAACCGGGGTTTTTTTGGGGTCAAAACCAGGCATTTCCATTTTGGTAAACGCAAATTTTGCAAAATCAGCGGGATGAGTGGCTATGGCATCAGGATTATTGACAGGACATTTGTCGTGGCCGTCATATCCAGGCTGGCAAAATGCCTCAGTCGTCCAGCCGAGCACGAGTTTGTCTGAAAATATCCGGATTACTTTTTCAAGGTGAGGATCAGTTTCGAATTCAGTGGCCACATCGGCTAGGTTGTTTTTCTGTAAAGCCGAGGCTAGTTCATCTGGGACACGTTTGTCTGGTTCTGAAAACACCATATCCAATCCAATGGTCTTGGCGCCCAGTTCGAATGTTTTGGCAACCAACAGCGCGGTTATGTCGCGATGCCATGGCCATCGTCCAAGCGCTTCGATAGACGGGCTGTCGATTTCAACAATGACTATTTTATTCTTAGGCGGCTGCGGCCCGCGCGCGCGGAACTTTGCGTCCGTGAATAAAGTGGAAACCCTGCGAAGGTTTGGAAAGATATCTTCCCTTAAAAAGGTATTTTTAATGTTACCTTGAATCCCCATTTCATCTACGTAGAAAGCAAAAGTAAACAGCGCTACGAATGGCAACTGAAGTAGCCATAGCTTATTCTTCATAAAATCACACCTTAGATACTTTTCGACAGGGGAGTTGGATGAGTTAAGAGTTTTTTAAGTTTTAATGTTTTAAGTTTTTAAGTTACCCACACCTACACCAGCGCCGATAAGAGATCATGAATTTACCGAGAACCGCCATTGTATTGACGCTGATATTGATGGCTGCTCATGCGGTATCGGCACAAATCTGCCTTGCAGAATCAGCTAAGGATCTTTCACAAAAAATATCGATCAATGTTTTTAAGCAAGACGAGGAACTTCAGTTTTATCGATTATTAGAAAAAGAAGTGGACTTGTCTTTTTCTCAAATCCAATCCGAAATACCGGACATCGAACCTAGTGCTTTAAGCCGTATACGTATGGCGATGATTTTAAAGTTCAGACAGCTGGTTGACATCAAACCAATACTAAAATCATACGGAAAAACAGTTGGAATTACTGTAATTGCCGCAGGATTTGCGAGTGATATAATAACGCTAACCCTACTTGCTCTTGGTAAGCCGTTTTTGGCCGGCCTATCGGTCGCCGCTCCCATAAGCCCACTAGCCGGTGCTGCTGTTGTATGGTGGAAGTACTCTGTTTCTGACCACAATATCGCTAAAGAACTGAACTTAAAATCATTAAAGCAGCTTAAACAATTAAGACAGGAGCTTCTTGGTTACGATATCAAAAACAGGGTTGGTACAATTCTGTATGAGACAGCCCAAGCAGAAGCAAAACAGGCACTGAAAATAGATGTATTAACTCGTATAAATCAATACTCTCAATTTAAAGATGGTATGTTCATTTCATTTGCTGATCTGGAAAATATTATCCGTATAGACAAAAAGGGGGCTTCTTTTCTTAATATGATATATGCTGACCAATCTCGGCCATCGTTTTATTTCATCGAGCTCTTGCGCTTTATCCAAAGCAAACCAGAATTAACAGAGCAATGCTCGCACCTGCTTAAAGAACGCCTCAAAATTAATACAGAAACAGATGGTGCCCCTATCACAGGAAACCTTCGCTTATTCAATGATCTGCAAAAGAAAATAGACTCGGAAATAAAAATACTACTAGGCCGCCTAACGGCTCTTAAGTCACGCAGCTTCAAAATAGACAGGGAGCCGCGACAAAAAATAAAACAGCAGATAAATGGTGCCATTGCACAACTGAATGAATTACAAGAAATGCGTAAAAGGGCGGAATATCGTGAATTATATACCGAATACGTGCGCAGGACAGCTGCTGCTGATCAGCATATTTCATCAGAAATAAAAACGTCTTATCCACGTTTGAAAGATATGCTTTCATCCATACAGAACACAGTTTCGGTTAGTTATTGTGTCAGAACCTTGCTGCTTCATTTATCTCAGTAAAATACAGAAAATGTAGGCAAAAACTCTAGTGCATTAGGGACCGACCACGTAGACGTGTTAAGCGCATGGAAGGGCGAGGGTGAGTTGCCATTCCCGTTCTAAACCCAGTTCTTTAATCCAATGATTCAAGTAATTTTGATCAATTTGAGTTTGGCTGAGAATTCCGCGAATATCCGTGATGTGCTTCTCTGACCCGCCCTGGCGTAAGAAATCGAGTTTTTTCAATATCACATCTTCCGGACTGGCAACAAAGACCTCTACCCCTTCCCATAGTGGAATCCTTTGGCGACGGGTAAATTCTTCCTTTGCATGTGGAGTCATCTTCCTAATGACGACATCGACTTTAAGCCCGGAATCATGATGAATCAGATTGAACTGTCCGCGATGCACCACTTCAGTGCGGATGACTTCGTTCGGCGGACAGTAGAATTGGTCCAATGTGAAGAGTTCTTCAAATTTGTCGGCATCTTGTGGCGGTAGATCTATCACCAGATCCATGTCGTGAGTCAGCCTCGGCTCTCCGTACGCCATGGAGGCGATAGATCCAACCACCATATAGGGGATCCCAGCCGACTCGAGCTTCTTGATGACTAGTAAAAAACTTTCAAAGCCAGTATTCACTTACAACCCTTCTCAATCAACGCGTATACCATGTGATTTAGCTCACGCTCGGAGAGATCTGGATGTTTTTGCTTTAATTGGAATTTTTTGACACGAAAAGCGAATTCAAATAGCTCCGAAGCGGCTTTGATCTTTCTTTGAATCTGTTTTAAGTCAAACCGGGCTGCCTGTTTCATAAGTCAATACTATTCTAGCATTGGCCTGATCGAAAATAAAACCATTAATTGAAATTTTTTTAACGGGCGACAATATATTAAATAAAAAATATTAATTTAATAAAAATTCTACTGGCGTTTAAAATTAAATTTTAGCTAAGATGTTTTCCTTATGAAGATGCCAGTTGTTATTTCGCTAATATTTGTGCTTCTTTTTATTTCAGCATGCAATAGCTCGGACCAGCCGAGCGCTCCTTTGGAAGAAGAAGTTGTTTTAGATTTATCTGATCCGCAATCGCCTGATCAGCAATCAGATGATAACTACAACACAAAGCAGCAGCCAGGCCCGGTGCCGACCAAGACTATAACGCCTTCTCCGGAACCTACAGCGTCACCAACTCCAATGCCTAGCCCATCTCCTAGTCCCACAACAGAGCCGAGGCGGTTTTTAGTGGATGCTATGATTTTTAATGGAGTCGGGGTTAACGCATCAAACGGTCAGGCGTTGATTGATCTTGTGGCGTCTCATGGATTGAGTTACGAGGTAATTGATTCGGCAAAATTAAACTCAATGCCGTTGGATCAGCTTTTAAAATACGGCGTTTTCGTGTGGCCTGGTGGAGATGCCAATCAAATGAACAGTGCGCTTACATCTGAGACACGGGTCCGGGTTCGACAGGCTGTTAGGCAAGGTGTTGGCTATGCCGGATTCTGTGCAGGGGCTTGGATTGCCGTAGGCCCTGATGCTTTAAACAAAGCGCCTTATTGGGGATTTGCAATAGCATCAGGAGATTATCTAAAAGTTTTTTATCCATTAGTTCCGCCGCCGCCTGATGGGTTCATGGTTTGGGTTCAATTTCCAGATGGGTCCAAAAGAAATGTGGTTTGGTGGCAGGGCCCCTTTTTATGGAAGTCATTGGGAAGTATTATCGCCAAATATGCGGACGGAAGCTCGGCGATTTCAGAAACCTGGTCGGGTCTTGGTTATGTTACTCTTTCAGGTGTCCACACGGAAGCGCCTCAGAGCTGGCGTGATGGAATCGGTTTGGTTGATAGTGATGGTTTGGACCTTGATATTGCGTGGGACATGATCGATGCAGCTTTAAAGCAACGGCCTTTAGCGGCGTTTTAGGTGGGCGTGCTCGCCGAAACAGTTTGACAAGCCTATCACTGTCATTTATCTCCAAATAAAAAAAGGGGCGTCGATTATGATTAAATGCATGTCGCATGTGTGTCGTATGGTGGGCTTGGTGTTGGTCGTGGGCGGAACATTTCTGTTGTCAGGCTATGTTTATGCCAGCGAGGCTGAGCTTAAGATCCCAGAGCTTACAACAGTTTATAATATTCTTGGCTTCACTGTGCAGGGTACCACCATTCTTGGTGTCGGGATGCTCATATCCGTTTTGGGAATGGTGTTTGGCTTCATTGAGTTCAGAAAAATCAAGCAATTGCCCGCACACAAGGCGATGCTTGATGTTTCACACCTGATTTATGAGACATGTAAGACATATTTGTTTCAGCAAGGAAAGCTTCTTATCTTACTTGAAGCCTTCATAGGCGCTTGTATCGTCTATTACTTCCTGGTCCTTCAGCATATGGAGCTGCCGAGGGTTCTTCTGATTCTGTTATGGTCTGTACTTGGAATCCTGGGTTCATTTAGTGTGGCGTGGTTCGGGATCCGCATCAACACTTATGCAAACAGCCGCACCGCATTCGCGTCGCTTAGGGCTAAGCCGTTCAGTATCATGGAAATACCTTTGCGTGCCGGGATGTCGATCGGCGTCCTGCTGATCTGCGTGGAATTAGTGATGATGATTTTCATACTTCTATTCGTCCCGAGGGAAAGTGCCGGCGCATGCTTTATCGGTTTTGCTATCGGTGAATCTCTAGGGGCTTCTGCCCTTCGTATTTGCGGCGGTATTTTCACAAAGATTGCCGATATCGGCTCTGATTTGATGAAGATTGTTTTCAATATCAAAGAAGACGACGTACGTAATCCTGGTGTCATAGCTGATTGCACAGGCGACAATGCCGGCGACTCAGTGGGCCCGACGGCTGATGGGTTTGAAACTTACGGTGTGACCGGTGTTGCCCTGATTAGCTTTATAGTGCTCGCGGTCGGAATGGGCATGGGTACTGATGGCAAGCTTTCGGTGTTAGCTGGCGGAATCGAAACACAGGCCAAGTTCATTGTTTGGATTTTTGCGATGCGCGTATTGATGATCGTGACGTCGATTTTCTCATATTGGCTTAATAATAGGATCGCAAAATCACTTTACGCCGAGAAGGATCATTTTGACTTTGAAGCCCCGCTGACCACCCTCGTATGGCTGACTTCGATTGTCTCTATCATAGTTACTTACTGTGTAAGCTATGTACTTATCGGCGATATGGGAGCAGGACTTTGGTACAAGCTCTCGACAATCATAAGCTGTGGAACCGTTGCTGGTGCTTTAATTCCGGAGCTGACCAAGGTTTTCACGTCAGCGAAATCAAAGCATGTGGCGGAAATCGTTGCCGCATCTAGGGAAGGCGGCGCGTCCCTTACTATTTTGTCAGGGCTGGTTGCTGGTAACTTCAGCGCGTTCTGGAAAGGCATGGTCATGGTAGGCCTCATGTTTGTGGCTTATATGACTAGTAACATGGGACTAGATCAGTTCATGGTTTATCCAGCCGTGTTCGCATTTGGTCTTGTTGCGTTCGGGTTTCTGGGCATGGGTCCTGTCACGATTGCAGTGGATAGTTACGGACCCGTAACTGACAACGCACAATCGGTATTTGAGTTATCACAGATCGAAAGTGTCCCAAACGTTAAAGCCGATGTTCAGCGTGAGTTTGGCTTCACGCCGGATTTTTCAAGGGGCAAGCATTACCTGGAAGAGAACGATTCTGCTGGTAATACCTTCAAAGCTACGGCCAAGCCGGTTTTGATCGGTACCGCTGTCATAGGTGCGACGACGATGATTTTTTCGATCATTTTGCTGTTGAACCTTAAGCTTGATTTGCTAGATCCCCGGGTGTTGCTCGGTCTTATAACTGGTGGCGCGGTGATCTATTGGTTCACTGGTGCTTCAATACAGGCTGTGACTACCGGGGCTTACCGGGCCGTGGAATACATCAAGCGGCATATAAGGCTTGATTCTGATGCGAAGGCGTCCGTTAAAGATTCAAAGGAGGTCGTCAAGATTTGCACCCAATATGCACAGGCTGGGATGCTAAATATTTTTGGAGTCATCTTTTGTTTTACGCTAGCTTTTGCGTTCTTTGACCCCACTTTCTTTGCGAGCTATTTGATCTCTATTGCCGTGTTTGGATTGTTCCAGGCCATGTTCATGGCTAATGCTGGCGGTGCCTGGGATAACGCTAAAAAAGTCGTGGAAGTCGACCTCAAGGAAAAAGGTACTCAGCTTCATGCGGCAACGGTGGTTGGTGACACCGTGGGTGATCCCTACAAAGATACATCTTCAGTCGCGCTAAATCCGATCATTAAGTTCACGACATTGTTTGGTTTGCTGGCCGCTGAAATTGCTGTGTCAATGAGCGATGTAGCACGCTACGTCGGTGTGGTGCTTTTTGTTATAGGCCTTTGCTTTGTGGCGCGGTCTTTCTATGGAATGCGGATAAGTTCAGCAAAGATACGTGAAGCCAATGTTTCTGCAGGGGACGAAAGCAATATAGCTGATCACGCCAAAGTATAATGATCCGGACTTGACTCTGGTAAAGCTTATCCCCATTATCTATTTCAAAAGGAGCTTGTGCAACTATGGCTTGGGTTAAACGCATAGTATTATTCGTGGCAGTAAATATTTTGGTGATGGTGGCGATCGGTATATTGCTTAGGGTGTTCGGAGTTCAACCTTACCTGACAGCAAATGGGATCGATTACGGATCACTGATGGCTTTTTGCCTGATTTACGGTATGGCCGGAGCATTCATTTCCCTTGCGCTGTCACGAATGATGGCAAAATGGATGATGGGTGTACGGGTGATTGATCCCCGTACGCATGATCATGATTTGCAGCAGCTTGTTCAGATTGTCCATAACCTGGCAAAAAGCGCCAGGCTTCCTTCCATGCCCGAAGTAGGTATTTATGAATCACCTGAGGTCAATGCTTTTGCAACCGGACCTACAAAGTCACGTGCCTTAGTCGCTGTTTCAAGCGGCCTGTTGTCACGGATGCGTTCTGCTGAGGTTGAAGGCGTTCTAGGACACGAAATAGCACATATTGCTAACGGGGACATGGTGACGATGACACTTGTTCAAGGCGTGGTTAACGCTTTTGTAATGTTCCTTTCGCGCGCCATTGCGTTTGCCGTGGCGCAAGCCCTAAGAGGCGATAAGGATGAACGCGGGGGTGGTTTTTCATACGGCACATACTTTATGGTGCAGATAGTGCTCGAGATCATGTTCATGATTTTCGGCGCGATGGTTGTTGCGTGGTTTTCGCGTGTTCGTGAGTTCAGGGCGGATAAGGGCGGCGCGATGCTAGCTGGCCGCGATAATATGATCCAGGCTCTTGAAGCCTTGCGCAGAACATATGAGATGGTGGATACGCATGCCCAGCCTGCTTTGCAGACATTGAAGATTTCCGGCCGTGGCTCCGGGCTTTTGAGGCTGTTTGCTTCGCATCCGTCCCTAGAGGATCGAATCTCAAGGCTTGAGAGAATGAGCGCTTAACTTTATTCTGTAGTGGCTACTGTGATGGTTAGGTTGTCCGAGTATTGCCCTGCCATGGCTTGCCCTGAGTCATCGATCGTGAAACCCAGCGAGTTGGCGATTCCGGATAGCGAGGTCTGTCCACTGCCACTGGCCACTTCAACTGGTCCGCTTAGGTTTTGTGCTGTTGAGTTTACACGCATGATATACGGTATTGCTGTGCCAATGGTTGCGGACGTGTGGCGTAATATACCACTGTTTTCTGATGAGATTGTCAGTGAATAACCGGCGTTTGAACGCACGAGGAGACTGCATGTCTGTGTTGTACCGGGAGTGAGCTCGGCGAAATCTATTGCAAGTGACGTTTTTGACGGATCAAAAAATGCCCCGTTTTGTGAAACTGATAATTCAATTATTCTTGGCATGACGGTGCTTATCGTTACGGAAGCCGTGGCTTCCGGTTTCTTAAATGATGTAAAATCAGTTCCATCATATGCTTTGATTATGAAGCTATCAAGATAAGTCCCTGGTGGTTTAAGTGCCGGAGTGGTTGCCAGATCCGTGGGGATTTGAACATAATATGTCATGGTTTGTGTAAGGGATGCCCCTTCCGGAAAGCTTGAAGTGATATAATTATCAGTGCTCAGGATATCAGGAAGATCCTTAAGAACCTTGCTCAGCGACGAATCCTGGAAAATTTGGTAGTTTAAGTTGGCAGCAGCCCCGGTCATTATCCTGTTGTAATCAGATGCCCCGCCTTTGGTGAAGGCTAGGCTGTAGCTGCAAGCGGGGTGTCTTGATTTGCTTATAGTGATGTTTACCGCCCTAAAATTAAAGTTCTGGTTCCAGACAATGTCTATGGTTGAAGCGCTTAGCGATAACCCGCAGTCAGCCAGCACAGCAATTGGGCAAAGCCATCCAGCTATAATCACCAAGACATTAATCAACAGTCTTAGTGAATTACAACTATTTGATTTGTATTTTACCGATATCAACATGGTTTGTGCTGCTTTCCTTGATTTCAAGTTTTACGAGCGCCTTTTCGTCTTCAAGTGAGAAAAGCTGATAACCGCCTGGCTTGACCTGTTCCATGCTAAAGCGGCCATTACGATTCGTGGATAATAATATTGGCTGCGACGAAGGGGGGTCTATTGATCTTAGTTCGCCTGACCATAGTTTAAGAGGATCCCCAGCCTCATTTGCCAAAACACCTGTTACAAGAAGCGTAGGGTCTTCACCGATTTTTATAAGGGTTCCACTTTTATATGTCGGATGTATGGTTAGAACAGGGGTCGGTGGCTTTACCGCTAATGGCAATGACGGCACATCCAGATTAATCTGGTTATGACGGTATGAAACAAGGTCAGGCGTTGATGCTACCCCGATCCAATCGGATGAGGAATCATAGCTGCCGTCATCATGAGGATTTATATGAATCGTGCTTGAGCTCAGATCTTTTTCTGGCGCCACGAGTGCGAAGCTGTCAATGATCGGCCTGCTTAAGCTGAAACGGCCACCAGCGAATGCCAATGCTGTTCCTGCATGTACTGAAGTTGTTTGTTTGAAGTTGCTTTTATCACTTGCTCCAAAATCAACGTTATGGTTGATGCCGCCTTTGAATCTGTTGCCGGTGTAAGATGCATTTGCTTCAACCGCACTTCCAATGGTTGATGTGCTTGCCTCCGTGCTAAGCTGGTATGCCCCGACAGTATTGGAAGGCGGAGAGTAAGCCCACCGCGTGGTTGCTTCGGTATTTTCAGTGTTAAAGCTTGTGCTTAGGGATTGATTGCGTGACGGTAATTGCCAATGAAGCAGAAATAGGGCTCCGAAGCGCCTTGTGCTGTCATGGTTCCGCACGGAGGTAATTAAAAAAGTCGTATCAATGTTGTTTAACCATGATTTTGACATGCTTAGGTTTGATGTGACGCTGTCGTAAGGCGCATCGGCTGATGGCCTAATTTCATATGAAACCGATAACCCAAGAGCGGTTCTGTGTAGCATCTGCCTGCCTCCTGAGACTGTGATGTTATATGTTGGCGTGGTTGAAAGAGGTTGCTCGCCGAACGCAGCGAACGTCGTTGAGCGTGCTTCAAACGATGTGCTTAGATTCTGGCTGGTGCGTGCGGGACCGTTGAAATCCGTGTAAAGGTAACCGAACCTAAAACCGTAGCCCAGGCCAAGATCAGGATACCGCGATAACGCTGGTTCTAAGCTGAAGTTACCTATGGATGTCGCTTTGATCGAGCCCGCACCGAGGACACTTTGGTGCTTGTCCGTCTGCAGATAGCCTGACATGGTAAGGTGATTTGTTATTCCAGCTTTATGGTGAATGGTTGCGTTGATGTTCCCAGTATCGTAACTGCGGTTTTTGTCATTTGTTGATGATGGTATTGATGATGGCGCACCGATCGCGTATGAAAATTGATGAATATCTTTTGCCAACGCCTTGTCCGCTCCATATAGCATGAGATTTATAGTCTCCGTGCGACCAAAATCATCGGTGATCTCTACGGTGGCGTCATTTATACCTGTGATAAAAGGAAAATTTTGCAAATCATATTTCCCGGGGACGAGATCACGCGTTGCCACGGTTCGGCCATTGAGCAGTACTTTTACTTTTGACGGGCGGCTAAGTATGAATTCATGACTGCTGCCAGGTCTGATGTTACGATATGGCTGCAGTGAGAACTCGCGAACGGCTGCGATCCCGCCAGCAGGCCGGAACCGCAAAAATCCTTCCACCGGGTAATAGAGATCCCCAGCCGAGAAACGAACCATCCTGTCGGGATCATCGCGGACCAACCTAACATCCCCCCGTTGCCAGCCTGCTGACGTGTTGGTGGCGGTGACTTGTTGCAGTTCAGTGTATGTTCCAGCTCCCTCCAAGACCCATCCTTTTGTGTTTATGGCTCCATCTAATAGCATTTTGAGTGGTAATCTTCCTGAAGCAAAGTCCTGTGAAAAATTCATATTCAAGTAACTGCTTAGGGGGCTTGGTTGCAGGAGATCTGGTAAGTCAGTCTGCGGTGTAAAGCGTGTTATCGGTATTCCAATGGATCTATGTAAAATTGCAGGTATGGAGATGTGAATCTCGAGCCTCGCAGCGTCGTAAACCGCCACTAACCCGGAGTCTTGTATCGTGCGAAAGCCGACCCATGCAACTCCGGCGTGTTGGATTGAGTTTTTTTCAAGTTCCTCGATTACGGATGTGAGCAGATGCTGCCCTAGTGAAGTCTTTAGGTCCGTTAAACTGATGCTTACTGAGCTGTCGTGTTCGCTTATTATTATTTCAACATCTTGTATGTATGATTTGTTTAAAAACAGAGGGAGCCTTGTGTTGAGGTACTGGTGTTGTTGTAGAGGCCTGGCAGCATCTGCTGTCTGAAATGTCACGGCTCCCAAAACAATCATGATCATGCCAGTAAGTGGAGTTGGGCGTGCAAATCTCGTCATTCGCTAAATTTAAGTTCCGCTTCAATGGGGCCGGCCGGCATGCTGGCGGGCCAAGGCCTGGGGATGACGCTTGGCCAAGGGATGACAAACCGTCTGGCTCGTCCAGCTAGTAGGTTTTGCCCGTTAATTTGTTGTAGGCCGAAAGATTTTAGTATGGCCTTAGCCCCGGCTTGTCTTATTTCAATCTGGAAGTCCGATAACATCCCATGTGCCGTGCCTGAGTTTTCAAATACCAAACTAATTTTTCCGGCATTTTGGCTATTTGTGGCTTTTGCTTCCGTGATCTTGATTTCAGGTTTGGCTCCAGCTGGTGTTATGTAAATCGCCGCCATGTATCTTAATAGCATATTGATGACGGCTTTTCCTTTTTCCGCTGGTGTTTTTTCAGTGCGGACTGGCAATTGCTCGGCGACCAGCCTAAAAGAGAGTTCCTTTTTGGGGTTGCTCTCACCCTTCCATGACAAACGCACAGCTCGCTTTTCTTTAGGTTTTAAAAGAAGTTGAGGTGGGTAGATCTGGAAAAGTTTTTCCACTTCTGGCCCATTGTTGTTAGTTTCCTTACCATCTATGTCGATTTCACGTGTCATTATGGATAACTCTATCGCGATATTGTTATCGGAATCGTTATCGAGGAAGAATGTTTTAGTAGTCCGCATGTCTGATGGAGTACCAGATAGGTTAAATGAAACGCTCATCGGAGAGAGAGTAAAAGTATGTGCGATATTTGGAGCGGTCAGTATTGCTAGGCTGGTAAAAACTACGGAAAAGATCGGTTTGTGTATGCGCATGGTTTTTACATATATTCCACTCTTTTTTGGGCACAAGTGCAATCTAGGAGTTATTCTGATCTCTACCGCGTTGTATTATAAGTAAAGTTTCATATAAGTAAGATTATCTTTTATAATAATATTGTGTGTATTAAATCCATAGCTTTACCGCCGCTAGTGATTCTCAGTGTTTTTTTTGTTCACACTGCGAGGTCTTACGCGGCGGATTGGATGTCAGAGCTTGTTGAAGCCAATACCACGAATGCCAAAGAGTCAAAATTTCATTGGAAGACAATGCAACTGCCAGTGTCTATTACTGCTGCAAATGGTGCTCAAGGTATCTTAGCATCAGTAACCGTTGAAGGTTCTTATGATGCTAATGTCACCAAGATGATGGTGGTCGACGCCGAAAAGCAGATGGAGTACGTCGAGTTGGATAAGGGGCATTTCTCATTTCCTGTTAAGTTAACCGGTGACATTACCATGATTGAACTCGTTGCAGTGACACTTAAGGGGAAGGTCGATAAACTTAATGTTAAAATACTGTTCCAACGCTGGAAAGATGCACTCGCCGAATATGATGAATCCAAGAAACGTGCTTTTTATAGCGCGTCTTTAGGTGTAACGACCATGGCTTTCAAGGAAGATACGGCTACTAGGACTGTGACTGATTATTCCGGTCTGGCGCTGACGTTCAAGGCAGCATACCAGGCGCTGCTTTTACCGCCGCAGTGGGATTTTGGTATTAATTTATTTTTTACACTACTACCATTAAATTCAAACATTGCTGACACAACAGTAAGATATCTTGGTGTTAATTTGAGATTTGGTTATGTTTTGCCGTTTGTTAAGCCGCCATGGCGCGCAGCCATTCTTACTGGTGCTTACTTTTCCCGTATGTTTGTTACGGGCGATAGGTTCGGGTATAAGGCCCTGCTTTATCCACAGCTTTTCCCTACACTCAGGAGAACTATCAATAGCAAGGATTCTGCTTTTGTTTATCTTAAATTAGTGCCTTTGGGCCCCGGTCTAGGATTTAGCTTTAGTGAGCGGGAGCTGTCGTTGGGAGCAGGTTTTGAACATGCGTTGGCCAACAGGCATCCGGTTTTTCTTTCAATGGATTTTTCAGATCTGTTTACTATCGCGGGTTCGAACAGGTCGATACGTTCAACCACTTTCAGCGTGAGCGCCGGTTATGGGTTTTAGGGTCATGGAGCCCGTGTTCCCTAAGTTTCGTATATAGGTGTGAGCGATCCATGCCTAGTGATATGGCAAGTTTGGATATATTCCCTTCAGAGGCGGTATACTCACGCGCAAGCAGCTCATGTTCAAATTTACCAACTATTTGATAAAAGTTCCTCTCACCGGACGGGGCGATGGACGATTCGTCAGATGTTTTATGGATGCCTGAAGCCGGGGTTTCGCATGTCGAGGGAGCCTGGATATCTCGGAATTTAGGCGGAAGATCCACAATGTCTATTTCATCATTTTCAGACGTGGCTGCTATGTAAGATATGGTGTTAGAAAGCTCCCGCACATTGCCAGGCCAAGAGTATTTTTCAAATGCGTTTAATGCACAGTCAGTGAAGTTGATATTCCGTCCTTGCTGTTTGTTAAGCAAGTTGGTGAAGTGTTTGATAAGCAGCGGTATGTCCTGGGCTCTTTCGCGAAGAGGAGGGATGTTCAGCGGGATGACATTAAGGCGTTGGAACAAGTCATCCTTGAACGATCCTTCTCTCACCTGTTTTTCAAGATCCTTGTTTGTTGCGCAGACAACACGGAAATCAAGGCTAATTATGCGTGAGGAACCAAGGCGCATTATTTCTTTTTCCTGAAGTACGCGAAGTAATTTGGCTTGTATTTCTGGTGGCATGTTCGCGATTTCATCAAAATAAATGATTCCTCCGTCAGCCTCCTCGAACATCCCCTTTCTGGTTGCATCAGCTCCGGTGAAGGCGCCCTTTTCATGCCCGAAAAGAAGGCTCTCCGCCATTGAGCTCTGGATTGTGGAAGAGTCGATCGCCACGAACGGAGCCAGGGTTCCGTCAGGCAATGTACTACGAAGAAGCCTCGCTATTACTTCTTTGCCCGTACCTGTTTCGCCGTTGATTATTATATTTGCCTTGGTATTGCGGAGTTTTTCCGTGGCCTTTCGGAGAGCGGCAATCACAGCAGATTCTCCGATCAGGATGTGGCGGTTTTGTTGTGAGCGCGCCTCGAAGTCCTGCTGTTCATGTCTGGTGAGTAAGCGCCGTTTTTCGAGAATGCGGTCCAGCGCATGGAGCAGTTCATTCAGGTCGGAGTCCTTTGGGATGTAATCACTGGCACCTAGCCTCATTGCTTCGCGAACAACCGTAAATTCCGTTTGACCGCTGACCATAACTATGGTCAGCGAGCCATCTAGTTCGTGAAAGCGTGGAATGAATTTCAATCCTTCATCCGGTGTCCTTATTTGTACGTCTAAAAGAAGTATGTCGATTTGGCTGTTACGGATTATTACCGAAGCTTCGTCGCAATTATAGGCGGAGCGCACTGTATAGCGTTCTTTCAACGCTTGCCTTAAAGCCAGCTGAAATGTTTGGTCGTCGTCACAAATTAAGATGGTTGCTTGTTTTGCCATAAAATCCTGTAGCCAAGCGACATCACTAACAGAGTGGTTTGTAGGTTCCAACCAACAAATATCGATGTTTGGATGGTTTTATGCGCATAAACAGGTGGTTTAGTCCTGGTCCATTGCTTGCTCTATGTGAACCGCTGTTTGACAGCCAACAATAAAAAAGGGGGGTATGCGATGGAATCTAGTGAACTTGCAAAAGTGATTGACCTTGCTTGCCGATGTGACGGGAATGTGCTGATCACTGGGCCTACAGGCTCTGGTAAGTCTTATCTAGCTCAAAAAATACATCAGCAAGGCAAGAGAAGCCTTAAGCCCTTTATAAGCGTGAATCTCGCTACGCTTCATGAGGGCACTCTTGAATCTGAGTTATTTGGACACGAGCGTGGCGCTTTTACCAGCGCGGATCAGAAAAGGGTCGGTCGTTTGGAATCTGCACAGGGCGGGACGGTGTTCTTGGATGAGATAGGTGAGCTTTCCTTGAAGCTACAGGCAAGGCTCCTTGATTTTCTGCAATCACGCACGATATGTCCTGTCGGTGGTAACAGGCAAGTCAGCTTGGATGTGCGGATAATTGCGGCAACAAACCGTGACCTTGAGGGAGCTGTTCAAAAAGGTTTGTTTCGTGAAGATTTATTCCACCGCTTGAGGCTGATTTCAATAGAGCTTAAGCCGCTGGTAGACAGGCTTGAGGACCTTGATGGTATAGTACATGAGTGTCTTGAGGAATTATCAAAACGTGCCGGGCGCAGCGTGCTTCGTATTTCCGAAGAGGTGGCTCAGCGATTAGAAAATTATTCATGGCCAGGGAACTTCAGGGAGCTGCGTAATGTGCTGGAATACGCTGTGCTGGCCGGTACCGGGCCTGAGATTGAGGCTGCTGATTTGCCGCCCTGGTTTGGAAGGGTTAGGGGTTCGTTTGGTGTGGCTTTGGGCCAAAGCGGCCAGGCGATGCTTGGGGTGGCGGAGATCCCTTTAAGCTTGAGTTTTTATGAATGCATGTCGAATTTTGAAAAAGAATATTTAAGACGTGCGCTGTGTAGGTACCGTTTTAGAGTCAATCATACAGCACGGAAGATCGGTATTAACAAGACAACGCTTATCAGGCGGATGCGTTTTTACGGATTTGGCGCGGCAGTTTCAGAAAATATGTAAATTTATTAAAAATTTATAAGATTAGTGTTGCAGTAATTATTTCTATTCGCTAAGACACGATCTCTTACCGCTTAATTTTAAAAAAGCTAGCTACTGTGTAACAAGAAAGACAAAGTAGTAGGTGGATTTTTGGTGAAGCGGCGGATCTTTGACAAGAGAAGGATGGATTTTTTGGAAGAGTGAGTGGGGGT
>ERZ1292640.1711-Hain-H43-02um-R1-1711-length-18001-cov-10_pt1 | contig 18001 bp, 16 predicted proteins | sample MGYA00564404_ERZ1292640 | MGnify/ENA primary metagenome ERZ1292640 (study PRJEB36523, sample SAMEA6512636) | groundwater metagenome | collected 2019-01-08 | study: AquaDiva: Metagenomics assemblies of 32 groundwater samples
GCGTTGAGCGCCAGGATGTTGGTCTGGAAGGCAATGCCGTCGATGGTGCCGATGATGTCGGCGATCTTGCGCGAGGCGTCGGTGATGTGCTGCATGCTGTTCACCACCTGTCCCACCACCTCGCCGCCGCGGCTGGCCACCTGGGCTGCCGTGGTGGCCAGCTGGTTGGCCTGGCGTGCCGTCTCGGCCGACTGGTTCACCGTACCGGTCAGCTCCTCCATGCTCGAAGCAGTCTGCTGCAGATTGGAGGCCGTCTGCTCGGTCCGGACCGACAGGTCATGGTTGCCGTTGGCGATCTCGGTCGAGGCGGTGGAGACCGCCTCGACACCACCACGCACCTCCGACACCAGGCCACGCAACTTGTCCACCATCTCCGACAGGACGCGCGTAAGCACGCCGAACTCGTCCTTGCGTTCATCGCTGATCTGTTGCGTCAGATCGCCGGCCGTGATGGCCTGGGCCACGGCCACGGCACGCGTCAGCGGATGCGTGATCGAGCGCACCAGGAGCCGCACCAGGACGATGCTCAGGCCGAACAGCAGCGCAGCGCTGACGAACGCCACCACCTGGACGTTGCCGCGCGCCTGCAGTGCCGACTGCCGGGCCTCGTCACGCTGCTTTTCCTGCAAGGCGACGTACTTGTCGATGGCCGCCAGATACAGCACCACCAGCGGACGGAACTCCTTGTCATGGAACTCCTGCCGCACGGCCGGATAGCCTGAAGCCTTCAGTTCGGCCACCTTGTCGCCCACGCCGCGGACTTTCATGCGCGTGCTGGCCACATGCGCCAGCGCCTCCTTGTCGGCCGGCGTGGCAGCACTCTTGGTGATGCGCTCCTGCACCGGCGTGATGCGGGCCGTCAGCGCGGCCACCCGGGTGTCGAAATCCTGCTGCAGTATTTCGTCGGTCGTGACCAGGCTGGCCATGGACATGGAGACGGCCAGTTCGGCCAGGCCACGCCACGTCACGGCATTGGTGATCGAGTCCTCGTACTTCTGCACCAGCCGTTCGGCCTCATCCGTGACCTGGCGGGTTCGCACCTGCGTCCACAAGGCCACCGCGAACATGAGCAGCAGCAGGCCCAGGATGACGCCCCACAGTTTGTGCGATACGCGCAGGTCATTGAATTTCATTGGCAGCCCTTTCATCTCCGTCTCTGGCCTGTCCCAGACCCCCGCTCGTGCTCTCACAGCGAATCCGTCGGCCGATATGTGTTTATCGGCCATTTTTCATCGTTATCAAAGCCAGGGCTGCCCCCTGCGCGACATCCGGGTAATCCCGGATTTTTGGTAGAAGCGCCCCGAAAGAAACGCGCGCCGGAACGCGGAAAAGATGTGCGCCGAAGCGGCGCTAGATCACCACGATGCGGTTGCGGCCTTCAGCCTTCGCCTTGTAGAGCGCGCGGTCGGCCCGCCCCAGCAGCACGTCGATCTGGGCATCGTCAGGCCGGTTGCTGGCCACGCCGATGCTGACCGTGATCGGCGGCAGTCCGTCGATGGGGTACGCCACCGCCGCACGGATGCGCTCACTCACGACGATGGCCTCCTCCTGCGTGGTTTCGGGCAATAGCACGACGAACTCCTCGCCGCCGAACCGGCCCAGCTTGTCGTGGCTCCGCAACAGCGGCGTGATGCGGACCACAAAATCGACCAGGACGTGGTCGCCCGTCTGGTGGCCATGGGTGTCGTTGACGGCCTTGAAGTGATCGATGTCCAGCATCAGCAGGGCCATGCTGTGCCCGTGACGCCGGCAACGTTCCAGCTCCTGTTCGCCCGCCAGACGCAGCGTACGGCGGGCCAGGGCATTGGTCAGAGAGTCGTGGGAAGCGGAATGCTCGAACACCTCGCGCAGCCGGTCGCCGGCCATGAGAATGAGGCCGACCACCAGTGCGACGGTGAACAAGGCATTCATCACGATGTACAGCGTCTGGACACGGGAAGGATCGAGCAGGTTTTCCCCCGGCAGCGGCAGCCAGGCCGACAGGAAGCGCAGCAACAGCACACTCGTATGGATCACCAGCACTACCACCGTGAAGCGTGTTGAAAATACCTCCTGCCCATGACGCCAGATCAGCAGCGTCAGCATCATCTGCAAATAGGCCCAGAGCAGCGAAACAATCAGGACACGGGCCGTGAAACTGGGGTCGGCCAGGGTATACCAGGCCAGCACAGGAAGCGCCGCGAGGATCAGCCCCATACGCGACAGGTAGGCCGGGGCCAGCCCGAAGAAATGCCGGGTCCCGAAATAAAACATGGCAACGCCCGTCAGCAGCAGGAAGTTGGCCGCAACGACGGACACGACATCGGGAATCTGGCCACGCGTGGAAAACAGCAGGGTCGACACGAAGCTGACCGCCGGGGCAGCCGCCCACCAGCCCAGCCCCCGAATGGACTTGGGATAGCTCAGGCGCAGGAACAGCATCACCACCGACAGCAGCAAACCCATGATGCCGCTCATGAGGATGATGGAGCGCAGATCGAGTCCCATCATGACACCACCGCCTCAGCCAACCGTTTGAAAGAGGCTGCCGTTCTCCAGAATGCCATCATTCAGCCCATCAGGTCCGAGTCACGGCGTGGCGCCCGATCGAGGTGATAGAGGAAGAACAGCAGCAGCACCGTGGCGCCCACCATCCACAGCGGGCCGAACAGCCAGAGCAGCAGCGGCACGGTAAAGTAATAGGCCCGCATGCCGACGCGGTAGAAGATGGCGGCACGGTTGAGCTCGGCCGCCACATGCGCCGGCCGAGTGCAGTCGAGCCGCAGGTCCTTCTGCACGTTGATCTGGTAGCCGATATGGTGGTACAGCCGCATCGACAGGCAAAAGGCAAAGAAAGCAAACAGCAGGTCGAACAGCATGATGAGCAGCTTGAGCAGCCACATTTCCGAGCTGTCCGTCCCCAGCACGTTGAGTACATGCCAGGTGCCGGTCAGCTTGTCGCCCTGGGCACTGAGGGTCAGCACGCCAATGATGAGCAGAATCGCCGTGGAGGCCATGAAGCTCGATGTCATGGTGGAGTTGCGCAGGGTCTGCACGGCCAGGATGTCGCGACCGTCGCGCATCACGCCCTCGACCCAGGCGACGCGCGCGGCGTTCATGCCGTACAGCGCACTGGAGGCCGGGTCGCGCCGGTTGCGCCAGCGCAGATAAAGCTGGTAGATCGCCACGGTCGCCGCACTCAGGGCGAAGCCGGCGAAGTCGTAGATATGGGTCACGATGAAATCAACCATGCGGGCATTGTGCCAGCATGCAAGGCCTAAAATGGCTCCGTGTCATCCATCCTCAACGCCGATCTGCACTGCCATTCCGTTGTCTCCGACGGCACCCTCACACCCGAGGAGTTGGCGACGCGCGCCGCCGCCAACGGCGTCGAGTTGTGGGCGCTGACCGACCACGACGAAATCGGCGGCCAGCACCGCGCGGCCGCAGCGGCGCGGGCGCAGGGCATGAAGTACCTCACCGGCACCGAAATTTCCATTACCTTCGCCGGCCAGACCGTGCACATCGTCGGCCTGGGCTTCGACCCCGACGATGCACGTATGAAACAGGGCCTGTACCAGACGCGCGGCGGACGCGGCCAGCGTGCCATGGACATGTCGGACAGCCTGGCCGCGGTCGGCATCCGCGGTGCCTACGAGGGCGCGCTCAAGTACGCGGGCAACCCCGAGCTGATCTCGCGCACCCACTTCGCCCGCTTCCTGGTGGAAGCCGGTGTCTGCCGCGACACGAATGAAGTGTTCCGCAAATACCTGACCGAGGGCAAGCCCGGCTTCGTGCCGCACCGCTGGGCCACCCTGCGCGATGCCGTGAGCTGGATCACGGATGCCGGCGGCACGGCGGTGATCGCCCACCCGGCACGTTACAGCTTCAGCGCCAACGAGGAGTACGCCCTGTTCAGTGAATTCAAAGCCCATGGCGGCCAGGCGGTGGAGGTGGTGACCGGCAGCCACACGGCGGCCGAGTACGTCAGATATGCCGACATGGCGCGCGAGTTCGGGCTGGCGGCCTCGCGCGGCAGTGACTTCCACAGTCCCGATGAATCGCGCACCGACCTGGGCGCCCTGCCCTACCTGCCCGGCGGCCTGACCCCGGTCTGGGAGTTGCTGGCGGGACGGATCCAGTGAGTCGCCACCGAACCGCCCCCAAGGCGACGGCAGCCCCATCATGGGGCCGTGGCCCCACGCCGTTGGCAGGCGCGGGAGGAATTTGATGCGGCAGCACAACCTGGCCGGCATGCTGCTGGCGCTTACGGCACTGGCCTGCTTTGCCACGCTGGACACCACGACCAAGTACATCACGCTCAGCGTGCCGCTGCTGCTGGCGCTGTGGTTCCGTTACGCCTTCCAGGCCGTGGCCACCACCGTCGTGATGCTGCCGCAGCGCGGCCGTGCCTTGCTGCACACGCAACGCCTGTTCCTGCAGTGCCTGCGCGGCGCCCTGCTCTTCGTCACCAGCCTGTTCACCTTTCTCAGTGTCAAGTACATGCCGGTGGGCGAGTTCACCGCCATTGCCATGATCACGCCGCTGGTCGTGACCCTGCTGGCGGCCACGCTGCTGGGGGAGCGGGTGTCCCGGCTGCGCTGGGGACTGGTGGCCGGCGGTTTTGCCGGCACGCTGTTCATCATCCGGCCCGGTGGCGGCCTGTTCGACTGGACCATGCTGCTGCCGCTGGTGCAGGTGGCCGCCTATTCGGCCTTCCAGATCCTGACCAGCAAGCTGGTGAAGACAGAAGACGCCGTGACCATGCACTTCTACACCGGCTGGGTCGGCACCTTGTTGGCCTCGCTGGCGCTGCCCTTTGTCTGGGCGCTGCCGCAAACGGCGGGCCAGTGGGCCGGCCTGCTGCTCATGGGCGCCATGGGGACGGTCGGCCACTTCCTGCTGATCCTGGCCTACCGCCGCACCTCGGCGGCCACCCTGACGCCGCTGCTGTACGCCCAGATCGCCTTTGCCATGCTGGGTGGCTGGCTGGTCTTCTCCCATGTGCCCGATGGCTGGGCCCTGCTGGGCATGACCATGATCGCCTTCTGCGGTGCCGCCAGCGCCTGGCTGGCCGTGCGCGAGAGCCGCTTACAGTTGGAGCCGATGGAGGTCTGACCTCAATCCGGCAGTTGACCGCGCATGGCACACTGACAAGTCACATGATGTCTGACATTTCTGGTTTCCCCCGGCCACACCCTCCAGGTGAAGGCGCCATGCGTCCGACTGGGGCACCCTGGCGTGCGCTGGCGGCATTGCTCCGCCTTGCTGGCCAGCGCCAGCGGCGTTGTCGCGTCTTGCCAGCCCACCCCATGACGCCCCACTCAGACGCATTCAACTACCGGATTTAGATCCATGGCCCAGTATTTCGAAGTTCACCCCGACAACCCGCAGTTGCGCCTGCTCAAGCAGGCCGCCGCCTTGCTGGAAAAAGGCGGCGTGCTGGCAGTGCCCACCGACTCGAGCTATGCGCTGGTCTGCCACCTCGACGACAAGGCCGCCGCCGACCGGCTGCGCAGCATCCGCGGTGTGGACGACAAGCACCACCTGACCCTGCTGTGCCGCGACCTGAGCGAACTGGCCAATTACGCACGCGTCGACAACCGGCAGTACCGCCTGCTCAAGGCCGCCACACCGGGCCCCTACACCTTCATCCTGGAAGCCACCAAGGAGGTGCCCAGGCGTCTGAGCCATCCCGCGCGCAAGACCATCGGCCTGCGCGTGCCGGAACATTCCGTGCTGCACGAACTGCTGGCGCTGCACAGCGAACCTCTGCTGGCGACCACCCTGATTGCGGCCGGGGAGACCGATCCGCTCAACGACGCACACGACATTCGCGAGCGCTACGAACACCAGATCGCCGCCGTGATCGACGCCGGCGCCTGCGCGCACGAACCCACGACGGTCGTCGATCTCACCGGCAGCGAACCGGTGGTTCTGCGCCAGGGCCGCGGCGACCCCGCTGTCCTGGGCCTGTGAGCCGCGCCAGCCCCCTTCCATCACTCTGAGACAATTGCGCCCGTGGATATCACCCAGCTGATTCAAACCGTTCTCATCTACGCCCTGCCGGTGCTGTTTGCCATCACCGTGCACGAGGCCGCCCACGGCTATGCGGCGCGGCGCTTCGGCGACAACACCGCCTGGATGATGGGGCGCGTCACACTCAACCCGCTCAAGCACATCGATCCGGTCGGCACCATCCTGATGCCCTTGATGCTGTACTTCGCGACCTCGGGCGCCTTCCTGTTCGGCTACGCCAAACCGGTGCCGGTGCGCTTCGACCGTCTGCGCCACCCCAAGCGCGACATGGTCTGGGTCGCCCTGGCCGGCCCGGGCGCCAACCTGCTGCAAGCGCTGCTGTGGGGCATCCTGATGTATGTGCTGATCGGGCTGGAGCTGAACGAACGCTTCTTCCTCGAGATGTGCCGGGCCGGGGTCCTGGTCAACGTGGTGATGTTCGCCTTCAACCTGTTTCCGCTGCCGCCACTCGATGGCGGCCGCATCCTGGTCGGGCTGCTGCCCTGGCGCCAGGCTGCGTTTGTGGCGCGTATCGAGCCCTGGGGCTTTTTCATCGTCATGGCGCTGGTGATTCTGGGCGTGGTCAGCACGCTGTGGATGCAGCCGGTCATGGCCTTGACCTATAACCTGCTCGATCTGCTGCTCATGCCCTTGTCGTTCCTGATCCGTTAAAGCCTCCTTTACCTCCGTTTCGCCATGAGTCCCATCCGCGTTCTGACCGGCATCACCACTTCGGGCACGCCCCACCTGGGCAACTACGTCGGCGCCATCCGGCCCGCCATCGCGGCCAGCCGCACCAGCGGCGTGGAGAGCTTCTACTTTCTGGCCGACTACCACGCCCTGATCAAGATCGATGAGCCGGCGCGCATCCAGCGCTCCACGCTGGAGATCGCCGCCACCTGGATCGCTGCCGGACTCGACCCCGAGCGCGTCACGTTCTACCGCCAGTCCGACATCCCGGAAATCCCTGAGCTCACCTGGTTCCTGACCTGCGTCTGCGGCAAGGGCCTGCTCAACCGCGCGCACGCCTACAAGGCGGCAGTGGACAAGAACAACGCCGCGCAGGTGGACCCCGATGCCGATGTGACGGCCGGCCTCTTCATGTACCCGGTGCTGATGGCGGCCGACATCCTGATGTTCAACGCGCATCGCGTGCCGGTCGGGCGCGACCAGATCCAGCACATCGAGATGGCGCGCGACATGGCCGCCAGCTTCAACCACCGCTATGGCGAGCACTTCGTGCTGCCCGAGGCGGACATCGAGGAAACCGTGGCCACGCTGCCCGGCCTGGATGGCCGCAAGATGAGCAAGAGCTACGACAACACCATTCCGCTGTTTGCCCCGCGCGAACAGTTGAAGAAGCTGATTGCCGGCATCAAGACCGACTCGCGCGCCCCGGGTGAGCCCAAGGAGACCGAGGGTTCGGCCCTGTTCCAGATCTACCAGGCCTTCGCCACGCCGGACGAGACCGCCGCCCTGCGCCAAGCTTATGCCGACGGCATTGGCTGGGCCGAAGCCAAGCAGGTGCTGTTCGAGCGCATCGACCACGAGATCGCACCCACGCGTGAAACCTACGAGGCGCTGATGCGCCACCCCGAACGCCTGGAAGACCTGCTGCGGGCCGGCGCTGCCAAGGCGCGTGCCATCGCCACGCCTTTCACCGCCAAAGTGCGCCATGCCGTGGGCCTGCGCGACCTTCGCGCCCAAGGCGGAGAGAAGCAAACCAAGGCTGCCAAGGCGGCGCTGCCGAGCTTCAAGCAGTACCGCGAAAGCGACGGCCAGTTCTATTTCAAATTTGTGGATGCCCAGGGCAAGCTGCTGCTGCAAAGCGCCGGCTATGCCAGCCCCAAGGATGCCGGGCAGGCCATCCGCGCCTTACAGCAGGACGACGCGACACTGGCTCAATTCGCGCCCGTTGGCGGCGTCAGCCAACCAGAGGTAGCGAAAGCCCTGCACCAACTGCGGGACGCCGCCTGAGCGCTGCTACAATACGCACACCACAAACCCGGAGAGGTGGCAGAGTGGTCGAATGTACCTGACTCGAAATCAGGCGTAGGGGCGACCCTACCGTGGGTTCGAATCCCACCCTCTCCGCCAGATACGACAAACCCCGCCTCGTGCGGGGTTTTGTTTGGGGGCATTCATGTGTCCGTCGCCGCCAACCCATCCCGAATTCTGGGGATGTCCAAGCGTGTCGATTTCAGCTAGATTCGGCCTTTCCTGCTAAAACGAGAACGAGGCGCACATGAAGACCCCCATTGTGAATTGGTCCGTTGCCACCGTTGCGCTGGCGACCGCCTTGATGTTCGTCGGAGCCTCCAGTCATGCGCAAGCTGGCCCGCCCGATGTGGACGTCACCCAGATCAAGCCGCCGCCGCGCGACGTGAAGGACATCCTGCGCGTGCTGGAAAGCAGCAAGATCGACCCCACGGAAATCGAGCGGGCGCGCCAGATCATCGCCCAGCCGGCCCCAGCGGCAGATGCCGGCACTAAAGCGCTGAACGAGTACTACTACAGGCGTTCGCTGGCCCACCAGAAGCTGGGCAAGATCCGCGAAGCGGTGAGCGACATGCGGCTGGCGGCACTGGACCATCATCTGGACAACCCGCAATTCGAAATGCGTGACCTGATCGACCTGGCCGTACTGGAGAATTTCGCCGGCAACAACCAGCAGGCGCTCCAGGCACTGGAAAAGGCCAAAGCCATGGCCGAGCGCATGCGGCAGGGCGGACTCATCCTGACCGTCAACCGCCTGCTGGTCGCCAACTACACGACAGTCGGCAATTTCGAGAAGGCGCGCGCCATCCTGCTGGACGCCGACGCCCTGATGGTCACCCTGCGGCGCAGCCCACGGCTCACCGACTATGTCGCCTACTGGGAAGCCAACCTCGAGAGCACGCGCGGCATCTTCTACTGGCAACAGGGCCAGTGGGTGGAAAGCGAACGCTCCCTGCGCAAGGCTCTGCGCCTGCTGCAGCAGAACTACCAGACTGCCAAGAACAACCCCCAAAAGGTCGATGACCTCGCGAACAACGGGCGCACGCTATCGGACGCCACCAGCAACGTGCGCATCTACATGTCGCAGATGATCTTCCGCAACATGAATCTGGCGGACGTGCTGCTGCAGCAGCGCAAGCTGATCGATGCGGAGTACTACGCCCGCGAGGCGCTGACCCAGGCACTCGACACCTATGGCCGCAATTCCACCGACGTCGGCAAGGCACTGGCCATGCTGTCGAAAGTGATTTCCGAACAGGGGCGCTTTGCCGAGGCCGTGGTCCTGGCGCGCGCGTCGCTGGCCACCAATACCGAAAGCGGCATCACCGACGACTCGCGCGTCATGGCCATGGCGCGCAAGTTCTACGCCACGGCCCTGGTCGCCGACGGCCAGTTCCAGGAGGCGGACAAGGTCTTCCGCGAGATGATGGCCGGCGTACGCAAAGACCCGGAACTGGAAAAGACCTTCCGCCCCGATGACCTGGACTGGGTACTGGCCATGCAGAAGATCGGCAAGGCGGGCGAAGCCGAGACCATGTCGGCCCGCATGCTCAAGAGCACCGAAGCCCGCTCCGGCAAGGGTGCGCCACGCACCGCCCTCGTCGCTGCCTTCCATGCCGTGTCACTGCAGCACCAGAGCAAGTTCAAGGAGGCCCAGTCCGTCTACAAGGAGGCCGTGCCGATCCTGGTGGACCAGACGCGCAACGATGCCGAGAATGACACGGCGAGCACCAAGCAACAGCAGCGCACCACCTACCTGTACGAGAACTACCTGTCCCTGCTGGCGCAGGTGGCCAAGACCGACCCTGCCCAAGCGCAGTCAGCCGCAGCCGAGGCGTTCCGCGTCGCCGACCTGGCCAAGAGCAGCGGCGTGCAGCGGGCCCTCACGGCCAGCGCCGCACGCGCCAACATCAAGGACCCGCAGCTGGCGCAACTGGCGCGCAAGGAGCAGGACCTGCAACGCCGCGTCAATTCGCTGTCCGAGCTGCTGACCGGCCTGTTGGCCGCTCCGCCGGAACAGCAGTTGCCCTCCGTCCAGGCCAGGATCCGGCAGGACATTGCCAGCTTCAAGACCGAGCGCGAAGGCCTGAAAAAGGAAATTGAACGCAAATACCCGGACTACGCCGAGATGGTCGAACCGAAACCGGCAACGGTGGAACGCACGCGCGCCCTCTTGCGCGCCGACGAGGTGCTGGTGTCCTGGTATTTCGCCGAGAAGGAGGCCTATGTCTGGGCCATCAGCAAGAGCAGCATTCCGCTGTTCAAGGCGGTGGCGCTCGGCCGCAGCGAGATGGCCCGGCAGGTCGGCCATCTGCGCAAGGCGCTCGACCCCGGCGTGGCGACGATCGACGAAATCCCGCCGTTCGATGTGAAGGCCGCCTTCCAGCTCTACCAGCAGATTCTGGCGCCGGTGCATGAAGGCCTCAAGGGCAAGAAGGTACTGCTGGTCGTCCCCCATGCCGAACTCGGGCAGCTGCCGCTGTCGGTGCTGGTGACGCAGGACACGCCGCTGGCGGACAAGCAAGGCACGCCGTTCGCCGGCTACCGGGCCTTGCCCTGGCTGGTGCGCGACATCGCCATCGCCCAGCTCCCCTCGGTAACGGCCCTGACGGCGCTGCGCAACACGCCGCCGGGCAACCCCAACCGCAAGAGCTTCATCGGCTTCGGCGACCCCTTCTTCAGCGCCGAGCAGTACCGCAGCGCCGAAAAGGCGCAGGCCGTCAGATCGACGCAGTTGGCCACGCGCGGCCTGCCCCTGCGCCTGCGCAGCGCCCCCAAGACGGCCGGAATCAGTTCCGCCGAGCTGGGCCTGCTGCCGCGGCTGCCCGATACCAAGGAAGAAATCCTCGAAATCGCCAAAGTTTTGTCGGCAGCACCATCGGATGTCTACCTAAACCGGCAGGCCAGCGTTAAGGCTGTCATGGAAGCCGATCTGTCCAACCGCAAAGTGGTGATGTTCGCCACCCATGGCCTGGTGCCGGGTGAACTGGATGGTCTGGGCCAACCGGCCCTGGCCCTGACCTCCCCCGATGTGACCGGCGACAAGGACGACGGCCTGCTGACCATGGACAAGGTGCTGACCCTCAAGCTGGACGCCGACTGGGTGGTGCTGTCAGCCTGCAATACGGCTTCGGGCGAGGGCTCCGGGTCGGAAGCGGTTTCCGGCCTGGGCCGCGCTTTCTTCTTTGCCGGTGCCAAGGCACTGCTGGTCTCGAACTGGCCCGTCGATTCCGTGGCGGCACGCCTGCTGATGACAGATTTGTTCCGGCGTCAACAGACCGGCGACAAAGCACCCGACAAGTCCAACGCCTTGCGCCAAGCCATGCTGCAGTTGATGGATCACGGCGGCATGAGCGATGGCAAGACAATGAAGTATTCTTATGCCCATCCCCTTTTCTGGGCGCCTTTCATGGTGGTCGGCGACTAGCCCCCTGCATCTGACGCAGGGGTTGCTGGACACGATCTTTTTTGCAATGTCAAATGACACGGAGGTAAACATGATGCGTTCTGCCCTGGCTTCTGCGCTTCTGGTGGGTTTGCTGGCACACGGTGCGGCTCAGGCGGCCCCGTTGATCACGGCCAAAGAGGCCTCCTTGCCTCCCGCCGCCGGCACGCTCGCCACGCGCGGCATCTCGCGCGGCCCCGCCATCAAGGTGGTTTCGCCCGAGCCCGATGCTGCGGTCAAGTCGCCGTTCAACCTCAAGCTCAACTTCGAGGCCCGCGGCGGCGAGAAGATCGATCCGGCCACGGTCAAAGTGGTCTACATGAAGTCGCCTTTTGTCGACCTCACCTCACGCCTGCAACCGTCCATCACTCCGACCGGCATCGACTTCCAGCAGGCCGAAGTGCCCCCGGGCGAGCACACCCTGCGCGTCACCGTCAAGGACAGTGCCGGCCGTGAGACCAACAGCACCATGACCATCGTCGTCAACAAATAATGAAGTGTCCCTATTGCCTGAGCGAGATCGAGGACGAGGCACTGGTCTGCAAGATCTGCACCAAGGACCTGTACCTGTTCAAGCCGCTGCTGGCAAAGGTCGCCGCGCTGGAGGGGCAACTCTCCGGCCAGAGTGAACGCGAGGGCCTTGAGGCCCGGATCAGGACACTGGAGGCGCAGCTCGAACAGGCGCTGCAGCAGTTGCACGCCCCCCGGACGGGCCCGCTGGGCTTCATGCTCAACCTGGCGGGGTTCATCCTGCTGCCGTTGGGGCTGCTGCTGCTGTCGCACTGGCTGATCATCATCGTCCTCGACACCAACCTGCTCTACCTGCGCGTCATCTCGATGGCGCTGCCACTGCCCTTCGGCCTGGCCCTCTTCCTGCGGCGCCGGCGTGCCGTGCTACCCTGGTTTGCCGGCACGGTGTTCCTGGCCATTGCCTCGGTCATCGGCATGAGCTGGATCACCAGCCTGGTGGACAACACGCCGGTGCTGCCGCAGAACGCCTTCGAGTGGCGCGAGTACCTGGAGTACGCCGCCAGCATCTCCTTCAGCTTCCTGACCGGCATGCTGCTGGGCGGCATCCTCTACGCGCGTCGGCACCGCCAGGCCAGGACGCACGACTCGCTGCTCAAGTCGATCCTCTCCCGTCTGGCGGGGGGCAACCTGACGCCGCAACAGCTCGGCGCCCTGATCAAGAAACTGGAAGAATACGGAGGCTCTCTGGTCGCCGTGGGCACCACGGCCGTATCGATCTACACCGGTCTCAAGGGTGTTTTAGGAAGCTGAGACACCACACAGCCGACGGCCGCCGTTCCCTCATGGCTCAGGTAGCCCGAAACCGCATCCGGTCCCATCCAGCGGATGGATCTCAACGCTTCGAAACTTGAATTTTCATGCTCTCCACCCAGGACAAAACCCGCATTGACGACACGCGCATCGCGTGTGTGCGCCCCCTCATGACCCCCGCCTTGCTCGAAGAGCAGCTGCCCGCCACCGAACAGCAACTGGCCCTGGTGGAGGGCTCGCGGCGGGACATCTCGGCCGTCTTGCACGGCCAGGACGACCGGCTGGTGGTGGTCGTGGGCCCCTGCTCCATCCATGACCATGACCAGGCGCTTGAGTACGCCCGCCTACTCAAACAGGAGGCCGACAAGCACGCGCAGGACCTGCTGCTGGTGATGCGCGTGTATTTCGAGAAACCGCGTACCACGGTCGGCTGGAAGGGCTACATCAACGATCCCCACCTCGATGGCAGCTTTGCCATGAACGAGGGGCTGGAAATGGCGCGCAAGCTGCTGCTCGACATTGTCGACCTGGGTCTGCCGGTGGGCACCGAGTTCCTGGACCTGCTGAGCCCGCAGTTCATCAGTGATCTGGTGAGCTGGGGCGCCATTGGGGCACGCACCACGGAAAGCCAGAGCCACCGTCAGCTCGCCAGTGGCCTGTCCTGTCCGGTCGGCTTCAAGAATGGCACCGACGGCGGCGTGAAGGTGGCGGCCGATGCCATGGTGGCATCGCGTGCGCCGCATGCTTTCATGGGCATGACCAAGATGGGCCAGGCTGCCATCTTCGAGACCCGCGGCAACCAGGACGTGCACATCATCCTGCGTGGCGGCAAGATGCCCAACTACGCAGCCGCCGATGTCGAGGCCGCCTGCCAGGTATTGCAAGCCTCCGGCCTGCCGCCGCGGGTGATGATCGACGTTTCGCATGCCAACAGCAGCAAGCAGTACCAGCGGCAGATCGAGGTGGCCCGGGACGTTGCGGCCCAGATCAGCGCGGGCGACCGTCGCATCATCGGCCTGATGATCGAGAGCCACCTGCACGAAGGCCGGCAGGACCTCGTTCCGGGGCAAGCGCTGACGCATGGCGTCTCCATCACCGACGCCTGCATCAGCTTCGAGCAGACCGTGCCGGTGCTGGATGCTCTGGCACACGCCGTCCGTCAGCGTCGGCAAGCTTGAGCCACAGCTGCTTCCAGGCCGGCAGGTTCAACGCCAGGTCTGCTTCAGCTGCTTCAGGTCCGCCACGATCTCGGCCGAGTGACGTGAGGTGCTGACCGACAGATACACCTTGGCGATGCAGCCCTGCGGGTCGATGAGGAAGGTGTAGCGCTTGGCGAACTTGAACAACTTCCAGTCCGAGATGGCGCCATAACGCTGTGCCACCTCGCCCTGCGTATCAGCCAGCAACGGGAACGGGAGCTTGTACTTCTGGGCAAAGGCCGCGTGCGAGGCGCTGTCGTCCACGCTGATGCCCACCACCTCGGCGCCGAGCGCGGTGAGCTGCTCCCAGTCGTCGCGGAAGGTGCAGGCCTCTTCGGTGCAGCCGGGCGTGTCGTTCTTGGGGTAGAAATAAAGCACCAGCCACTTGCCGCGCCAGTCAGCCAGGCGGCGCGGCTTGCCACTCTGGTCCGGCAGGGTGAAGTCCGGCGCGGGCTGGCCCATGGCCGGCACGGCTGCGGCAGCCGCCGCGCCTGCGCCACCCAAAGGCAACAGCAGGCACAGGGCGCGCCGCAGGCGAGAGATCATGGCCGCAGTTCCTTGCACCCGCCCATATAGGGCTGAAGCACGGCCGGAACTTCCACGCTACCGTCGGCGCGTTGGTAGTCCTGGTTTCGACCCGCCACGCTTAACTTTCGCTTCGCGAAAGTGAGCCTGCACTCAGACAAGGAGCTCATGTCGGCGCAAGCTCCGACACTCCGCCCATGTATGGGCGGAGGACATCCGGAACCTCGACGGTTCCATCCGCGCGCTGATAGTTTTCCAGCACCGCCACCAGCGTGCGGCCCACGGCAAGACCCGAGCCGTTGAGGGTGTGCACCAGCTCGTTCTTGCCCTGGGCGTTCTTGAAGCGGGCCTGCAGGCGGCGCGCCTGGAAGGCCTCGCAGTTGGAGACCGAGCTGATTTCGCGGTAGGTGTTCTGCGCCGGCAGCCAGACTTCCAGGTCATAGGTCTTGGCGGCGCCGAAGCCCATGTCACCGGTGCACAGCGACATCACGCGATACGGCAGGCCGAGCTTCTTAAGAATGGCCTCGGCATGGCGCGTCATCTCTTCCAGCGCCTCATAGCTCCTCTCGGGGTGCACGATCTGCACCATCTCGACCTTGTCGAACTGGTGCTGGCGGATCATGCCGCGCGTGTCGCGGCCGTAGGAGCCGGCCTCGGAGCGGAAACACGGCGTGTGGGCGGTGAACTTGAGCGGCAGTTCGGCCTCGGCCACGATCTCGTCGCGCACGAAGTTGGTCAACGGCACTTCGCTGGTGGGAATCAGGTAGAGCGCGGCATCCTCCACCACTTCGCCCTCCTGGCCGCCCTTCTTGGCGGCAAACAGGTCGGCCTCGAACTTGGGCAGCTGACCGGTGCCGCGCAGGCTGTCGGCGTTGACGATGTAGGGTGTATAGCACTCGGTGTAGCCGTGCTCCTGCGTCTGCACGTCGAGCATGAACTGGGCAATGGCACGGTGCAGGCGGGCGATGCCGCCCTTCATGACGGTGAAACGCGAACCGGTGAGCTTGACGCCGAGGTCAAAATCCAGCCCCAGCGGGGCGCCGACGTCCACATGGTCCTTGATGGCGAAGTCCATCGCCTTCGGTTTGCCCCAGGAACGCACCACCACGTTGCCGGCCTCGTCCGCGCCGACCGGCACGCTCTCGTGCGGCAGATTGGGCACGGCCAGCAGCAGGGTCTGCAACTCGGCCTGGATCTGGTCCAGCCGGGTCGCGGAGCTTTCCAATTCGGCCTTGAGGGCGCTGACCTCAGCCATGGCGGCCTCGGCCTGGGCGTGCTCGCCCTTACCCTTGAGCGCGCCGATCTGCTTGCTCAGGGTGTTGCGTTTGGCCTGCAACTCTTCGGTGCGGGTCTGGATGGTCTTGCGCTCGCTCTCCAGGACGCGAAAGGCGTCCACGTTGAGGAAGGCTTGCGGTTTCTTGCGCGTCTCAAGGCGCGCCACGACCGAATCGAGGTCTTTACGGAGCAGGGTGATGTCTAGCATGGCTGAATTGTAGGTCCGCCAGCCTGACGCATCACGACCCTGACTTCAGCCCCTTGGGCAGGGGGAACTTGACCGTTTCCTCGATGCCGTCCATCTTGCGCACCGACACGGCACCGAATGCCTTGATGCGGTCGACCACCTGGCGAACCAGGATGCTGGGCGCCGAAGCCCCGGCCGTCAGGCCGACGCGGCCCTTGCCCTCGAACCATTCCGGTTTGAGCTCATCGGCGTTGTCCACCATGTAACTCTCGGTGCCCAGTTTTTCTGCCACTTCGCGCAGGCGGTTGCTGTTGGAGCTGGTCGGGCTGCCGACCACGATGACGATGTCCACCTGCGGACTGAGCACCTTGACGGCGTCCTGCCGGTTCTGCGTGGCGTAGCAGATGTCCTGCTGCTTGGGTTCGCGCACGTTCGGAAAGCGTGCCTTCACCGCCGCCAGGATGCCGGCCGCGTCGTCCATGCTCAGCGTGGTCTGCGTCACCACCGCCAGCTTGTCGGTCTGCGCCGGCTGCACGCGCGCCACGTCGGCCACGTCTTCCACCAGGTGGATGCCGGAATCGAGCTGACCCATGGTGCCTTCCACCTCGGGATGGCCCTTGTGGCCGATCATGATGAACTCGTAACCGTCCTTGTGCAGCTTGGCCACCTCGATGTGCACCTTGGTCACCAGCGGGCAGGTCGCATCGAACACGTGGAAACCGCGCTTGGCAGCTTCCTGCTGCACCGCCCTGCTCACGCCATGGGCCGAGAAGATCAACGTGGCACCGGGCGGCACGTCGTCCAGTTCTTCGATGAAGATCGCCCCCTTGGCTTTCAGGTCGTTCACGACATAGGTGTTGTGAACGATCTCATGGCGCACATAGATCGGCGCGCCGAACTTGTGCAGGGCGCGCTCGACGATCTCGATGGCGCGGTCGACGCCGGCGCAAAAACCGCGCGGTTCCGCGAGGACAATCTCGGCCCCCACGCTTGTCACTGCGTGTACTGCGCTGCCCCCCAAGGGGGCCTTCGCGCCTTGGGGCGGCCCGGCGGCGCTCAAATTGGCGTTGAACAAGGTCATTTAGAGGACTCCCAGCAGATGTACCTCGAAGGTCACCGGCTGGCCGGCCAGCGGGTGGTTGAAGTCGAACAGCACGGCACCGTCCTCGCGCACCTGCAGTACCACGCCGGCAAAACGGCCCTGGCCATCGGGCGTGGGAAACTGCACCACGTCGCCGACACGGTACGCTTCGTCGGGGTCGCCCATCTCGTCCAGCACCTTGCGCGCCAGCCACTGCTGCATGTCGGAACTGCGCTCACCGAAAGCGGCGCCGGCCGGCAACTCGAAGGTCTGGCGCGCGCCCTCCTCCAACCCGAGCAGGCACTGCTCCACCGCCGGTGACAGTTCACCGTTGCCCAGCGACAGCGTCGCCGGCATGCCCTCGAAGGTGCTGATGATGTCGCCGGCCGGGCCGGCCAGGCGATAGTGCAGGGTCAGGAAGGAGCCGGCCTGGACGCGGGGAAGGGTGGAAGTCATATAAGTCCCTATAAACTGGCCTCCATTGTAAAAACCTTGGCCCGACCTGCCACTGATGCCGATCAAAGACCTTCCTCCCGACGCGCGCCCGCGCGAAAAGCTGCTGGCCCGCGGCCCCGGCGCCCTGAGCGACGCCGAGTTGCTGGCCCTGCTGCTGCGCACCGGGCTGGCCGGCAAGGGCGTGCTGCAGCTGGCGCAGGAACTGCTGGATGACACCACCGGTTTCGGTGGCATGGCCGGCCTGCTGCATGCCACGGCCGACGATTTGAAGCGCATCAAGGGTCTGGGGCCGGCCAAGCGGGCCGAGCTGGTGGCCGTGCTGGAGCTGGCCCGCCGTGCCATGGCCGAGCGGTTGAAGGAGCGCGCCGCGCTGGACACACCGGAGGCCGTCAAGCACTACCTGCAGCTGCACCTGGGTGCCAAGAAGCATGAAGTGTTCGCCGTGCTGTTTCTCGACAGCCAGCATCGCCTGCTGGCGCTGGAAGAACTGTTCCGCGGCACGCTGAGCCAGACCAGCGTCTACCCGCGCGAGGTGGTGCTGCGCGCCCTGCACCACC